>ERZ650308.945-NODE-945-length-15504-cov-6.812803_pt1 | contig 15504 bp, 10 predicted proteins | sample MGYA00376244_ERZ650308 | MGnify/ENA primary metagenome ERZ650308 (study PRJEB26733, sample SAMN07839295) | wastewater metagenome | biome: small river; feature: stream; material: water | place: USA: North Carolina | collected 2016-04-26 ...
CAGAGCTTATGGGTAAGGTCGGTCGTCTAGGTAAGGTTCTAGGTCCTCGTAACCTAATGCCAAACCCAAAGACCGGAACCGTTACCCCAGATGTAGCCAAGGCAGTTACCGACATCAAGGGCGGAAAGATTGACTTCCGCGTTGACAAGCAGGCTAACCTTCACTTCATCATTGGTAAGGCATCTTTCACCAAGGAGCAGCTAGGCGAGAACCTTGCCGTTGCACTTGACGAGATCCTACGTTTGAAGCCTTCGAGCTCAAAGGGTCGCTATCTGATCAAGGGTGCAGTTTCAACCACCTTCGGTCCTGGCATCGCGCTAGACACCAACGTCACCAAGGTTGAGTTCTAAACCCTAGAATCAAGTTTCCGATGAGGGGATCGAGGCTAGCGCCTCGGTCCCTTTGTCTTGTCTTAGAACTTTGGCTAGCCAATGTTCATCCACAATCACTAGGCTGAGGCTCTAAGCATCAGCCGATCAACAGATAAGGCGGGATATTGCCTCAGCACGCATTTGGCGCAGCCACACTTCTTGACTCGAAAGACCCAATGGGCTTGCGCTCGAGCGCACCCCTGCTAGACGCGTGGATACGCGACATGGAGACCGATAGATCTCCGTTCCAGATTCCTGGACACAAGGGCCGCACCGACCTAACCGGTGCCATCGTTGATGGTGATATTCCGGTGCTACCCGGAAACCACACCCACAGAATTTCACCCTCGCTCATTCTTGAAGCCGAGGCAATCGCCGCCAAACTTTGGGGCGCAGAGCTTTGCCGTTTTGGAGTAAACGGCTCATCAGGTTCGAATCACGCGGCCGTAATGGCCGTCGCATCACCCGGCGAGAAAGTGATCGTCTCGCGCACCTTGCACAAATCAGTTTTGGTTGGAATGGTCTACGCCGGAGTGGTTCCAGTTTGGATTCGCCCGGAGATTAATCCGGCCACCGGTTTGCCTGAATACTTGCCGTCATCTCGCCTGGCCGAAACAATTGCGGCGCACCCCGATGCAAAGGCGGTGCTGATTGGTGAGCCGTCATACGTGGGCACCATGTCAAACATTCCAAGACTTTCAAAAGTTTGTCACGACGCTGGAATTCCGCTGGTGGTTGATGCAGCCTGGGCTGCGCACTACGGTTTTCACCCAGAGCTACCGAACCACCCGATTGCCGAAGGTGCTGACATCGTTGTGACCTCAGCGCACAAGACACTACCTTCTTATTCGCAGGCTTCATTTGTATTGGTGCGCGATGAATATGTAGATCTTGCGCGATTCAACAAGATGTTTGATTCGACACAGACCACATCTATGTCTGGAAGAATTCTCGCCTCAATTGATGCCGCTCGCGCACTGCTTGAGCGCCACGGCGAAGAGCTGATTGGCCCGGTTATTGAAGCAACCGAACGCGGCCGCGCAGCATTGGTTGCCGCTGGAATCGAAGTAATTGATGGCGAATACATTGACCCTTTGAAGCTCGTAATTCTGCTCAGCAGTTGTGGCGCCGATGGCAACAAGATTGAGGCTGACCTACTCGCCGCGAACATCGATGTTGAAATGGCAAACCGCGACCTAATCATTCCAATGATCACCTTTGCCGATACACCTGACCGTATAAACGACTTGGTAAAGAAGATCATCGCCTCCGTTGAAACGCACAGGGGAGAACCACGAGCGATTGAAATCTTGCCGGCATTCTCGATTGAGCCAGAAGTTGTGGTTACCCCGCGCGAAGCATTTTTCTCTGATTACGAGGTTGTTGATGCAGAGGATGCCGTGGGCCGAGTATCTGCGGAAATGATTTGCCCTTACCCACCTGGAGTTCCGGTGTTGTCGCCGGGGGAGCGAATCACCGAGGCAGCTCTCAGCGCATTGTTTAAGGCTCGCGACATGGGCGTTCGAATTGCCTTTGTTGCCGACCCAACTCTGAAAACACTCAAAGTTCTACCAAAGGATTAGATTCATGGAGTCACAGACAAGCCAAGCCAGCAGCGTTGCGCAGGCGAGCGCGGCAGATGCTCAACTCAGCGAAAACATGCCGGGTTGGAAAAAGCGCGTCGCTATCTTTATGACCGGGCAAACCGTCTCTATGTTCGGTTCTTTCCTGGTTCAGTACGCAATCATGTGGCACCTGACGCTGACCACCAAATCTGGATTGGTCTTGGCGCTAGCTGCAATCTTTGGGTTCCTACCGCAAGCAATTGTTTCGATCTTTGCCGGAGTTTGGGCAGACCGGGTTAATCGCCGCGCAATGATCATTGTTTCTGACTCAGTAATTGCACTTGCTACTTTGGGTCTGGCTCTGCTGATGCTCTCTGGCGTAGATGACCTCTGGTTAATTTTCCTAGTTATGGCTGTGCGCTCTGTGGGTGCCGGCGTTCAGATGCCTGCGGTTTCTGCATTGCTGCCGCAGATAGTGCCAACCGATAAGTTGATGAGCATCAACGGAATCAACAGCAGTATCCAATCGGCGCTCGGCCTCTTGGCTCCGGTTGCAGCCGCCGCCGTTTACGCAAACATGTCGATAGTGCCAATTTTCTTCATCGATGTTGTAACCGCGGTGATTGGAATCGGTTTGCTGACGATGATTTCTGTGCCGACTCTGGATAGAGCAGCTAGTGCCGATAAGCCTTCATACTTTGCCGACCTGAAAGACGGTATCAACTACATCTTTACCCACGACCTGGTTCGATGGGTCATGGGTATTTTTGCGATTGTCTTCCTGTTGACCGTTGCACCATCAAATCTTTCTCCGCTGATGATTGCAAGAAACTTTGGCACCGAAGTTTGGAAGCTAACGGTTTTGGAAGTCTCCTTCAGCGTTGGAATGGCTCTAGGTGGTGCGCTGATCGCCGTATTCGCCAAGAAGGTAAATCGTATTTCGATGATCATTGGAACCTCCATGTTCTTCGGGGTTTTGGCGGTGGCGCTTGGCTTCACAACTAACTTGATTCTCTACTTCGTTTTGTTCTTCATCATCGGTGTTGCAGTGCCTTCGTTCTACACTTCGGCAATGACGCTGCTGCAAGAAACCGTAGAGCCAGAAAGACAGGGCCGTGTGTTTGGTTTTGTTGGAATTGTGATTTCGGTTGCGATGCCCTTGGGTATGGCAGTGCTCGGCCCACTTGCAGACGTGTTCCCGGTTGAAAATCTTTTGATCGCCACCGGTGGTGCGATGGTCGTAGTTGCTGCGGCCGCAATTTTGCTGCCTTCTGGACGCAAGGCAATAGCAGCGGCCCACGCTTCAACGGGCCAGGCGCTAGGCGGTTCGGCCGCTAGTTATTCGCAAACTCCAGCAGACCAGCCAAACGACTAATTGCTTTCACGTCTTCAACATTGTTGAAGCGGGTGCGAATTAGGTCTGGGCTAAAAACAAGGTAGCTGTTTGTCTTGGCGCGCGAGAGAGCAACGTTCATGCGGTTTCGATCAAGTAAAAACTCCAAGCCGCGTGGAGCATCGTCTGAGGTTGAAGCAGCCAACGAAACAATTACGATGTGCGCCTCTCGACCTTGGAATTTATCGACGGTGCCCACTTGTACCTCGGTCAATCCCACGGCATCCAGCGCGGTGCGGATAGCGTCGACCTGAGCGTTATACGGTGCCACAATCAGCACCTCGGTTTGACCAACCAGTTGCAGGTGCTTTTGAGTCAGGGCCAGAACGGCTTCGACCTCCTCAGGCGAATGAGAAGAGTTGCCGATGTGGCTAACCGGGTGTAGTTCAAAGCCCGGGCTAAGTCCTGAAACCTGTTGCGCGGCTGCATCGGGGTGCGAGTGCAAACGATTTTGATACGACAACCAAGACACCGGGGCGTTGACACTTGGGTGCATGCGTCGGGTTACCTCAACAAAGTATCCGTGTTCAGCATCAAGAATCTGCTGCTCGCCCATGTAGTGGCCAAGTGCAGAGTTATCGACACCACCCGGATGAACAGCCTGCACCACCTGGGTAAGCTGCATTGGGTCACCGAGCAAAACCATGTTTGTTGAACCGCCACCAACCGCGATTGCGTCAACCAGCGAGAATTGGGCTGCTTCATCGATAAAGATGTAATCGAATTCCTCTTGCAGTACATAACTGCTGCAGAAGGTCCAGGCGGTACCGCCAATCACATAGCCCACGGCTTGCTTGGCTCGCCAATTCTTCATCACGGAATAACTTGAAGGGGTTGTCCACGCGCGTGCAGTACGGTCTTCTTTTTTCGGTTGCTTTGCAATCGCACCACTAGAGACACCGGCATCGATGCAACCGGAAAGCAGGTTCTCGACGGCCGAGTGTGAATTGGCAACTACGGCAATTTTTTTGCCTTGCGCAACTAGGTGTGCAATTGTTCGAGACCCTAGGTAAGTCTTACCTGATCCCGGTGGTCCCTGAATTGCCAGCACGGTTCGGTGCATTCGCTCGACTGCGTTGATTACGGCTGGCAGATAGTCATCTCCAGAAACTGGCAACAAAGAGCCGTCGTCGATTAGTGCAGGCGACCTTCGCATTAGCAGGTCTAATGTGGCGTTACCGGTTGGCGCCTCAAACATCGGCGATACCCATTCGTTGGCAAGGCCAAGAGAGTTCTCGCGTACCGCGTCTTGCTTGCCACCCGCGCGAATAAATAAGTCTTCGAAAATCGCATTTGGCTCGAAGTTTGCGTTTGCGATGGTGGTCACGCGCTTGAATGAAATCCGGTTGCCATCGATGGAAACCAAGGTTCCCCGATCGAGTTCATTTTGATTTGCACCATAGCTGAACCGCACGTAAATGGCACTTCCCGGCTTCAGCAGCATAGTTTGCCCTGGCTCCAAAACATAGGTGTAGTCCAAGGTGATCTTGACGGTTGGGTTTAAATGCATGCCATCAAAACCGCTGGCCTCGCGCTGACAACCCGTTACAACCAAGGCCTTGCGGTCGGCATGCAAAGTCTCATCTACTGCTTCGCGGCGAAGGTAACGCTCACGAAAGGTAATTACTTCCTCGCGTTTGTAATAAAGCACTGAGTGCATGAGCGCCTGCCAAATTTTGGCGCGGTAATCAGCTTCTTGATTCTCTCCCCAGCGCCAATCGGCTATGGCCTTGGCCATGTGATCTGTTGCGCGCTGCAGCTCTGCTAGTTCGCGCTCGGCCTTGTTGGTTGCGCTGTCTTCGTCTTCTGGGTCAGCGGCCCACTCAGCTTTTTTTCTATCGACCGCCTGGCGAAACTCGGCGAACTTAGCGTGCGCACCGGGCATGGAAGAAAGCCATTGGTAGAGCGCCAATGTTGAAACGCAGTCGTCTTCGTTGTAGTCGGCGATGGTCTGCAAAACTCGGGCTGCTTCAGCCGGATCTTGCTCAGCCAGCTGCCGGTAGTAGTCGTATTCTTCAATACTTGAACCTGCATCAACCACCGTGCTCTTGCGACCAAACTCGTAGAAAGCCTCGAGCTTCTTTATTGAGTAACTTGGCTGGCTCACCATAATTGAGCCTTTGACTACCTTGTAAAGGTCAATCATTTTGCCTTCGGTGATTAGCCAGTCAACCTCGGCCTCCATCACACCGTGCCGGGTTGCCAACTTATTTAGCGCTGTGACCTCATATGGCGCATAGTGATAAACGTGAGCGGTTGGATCGGCTTGAAGTTTGTCGTAAGCGAATCTCACAAAATCCGTGAAGGCAACCGCTTCTTGCTCACGGTCGTGGGCCCAAAATTCGTGAAACTTCTTATCGCGCGTGATTGCTCCAAATAAATACTCCAACCCGCCTTTCTCCTCAAAGTACGGGAAGCCCTCCATGTCAAAGAAGATGTCATTTGCCGATGCTGGGGGTAGAACGCCAATCTCCGGGTCGTCGACAACGAGGTAAGAGTGCTTTCCGGTTTCTCGGAAACTGGTTTGCAACTTTGCCTGCTTACGGAGCTTGTCAAAACTGCCGGGCACAAAATCGCTTGGACGCTGCTCATCACCTGCACTAGCTAGTGCGGCCATTGTGGTGATGCCAGCCTTCTTGAGCTTTTCAATCTGAGACTTATTGATACCGGCAACCTGCACAAGGTGATCAATCTCTTTGCGATTGTGCTCGCATAGGTCTGGGTATTCACAGATCGAACAGGTGCTTTGGATATCGCAGTGCAGGGAAAGGTGCTTGAGTTCAAAATCGTTTAAGTCGCCCGATGCGGCTTGCTCGAAAGCAGTCTCCAGGTACGAGCGAGCCTGGCGCATAGCCGGAACGATTTCGCCTTCTTCAAAAAGTTCCAGGGTGCGTGAACCAAGAATCAGTCCATGCATTGCATTTGCCTTTAAGCCAATGGCATCAAGTGCTTCAACATAGAGCGCAACCTGTAATAAGTAGTGCGGTTTTGCAGAGCTGGCCAACTTGGCATCCCAGGCGATATAGCCGATTGTTCCGTGTTCATTTTTGGCAGCAACACGATTCTTTGCACGCTTTGCAACAAGCTTTCCTTTGACAAAATCTAGGTCGTAATCACCACGAACCAAGAAGTCCGGGCGGCCGGTGAATTCTGCGAGGCCAGAACGGTGCCGCAATGCCCCCTGGTAAATTACCGGAACCCCGGCGTGCATCAGGGCAACGGTTTCAGTAAAAGTGTCTTTACCCTCTGGGCGCTTGAAGTCATCGGGGTTTAAGGAAGCACGAAGCTCTTCTTCAATCTCTGACTCGAACTTGTCACCGTAGGCCATGGCCAGAGTTTTACCCTCTAGCGCGTATGGCTCAAGCAGCGAACGAACGCCAGGCATATCGAGTTCTTTTGCAATCGCCAATTTGATGCAGTGATCGCAGGTGGCAGCGCGCATCAGGTCGCGAGTATTGAATGCCCAGAGGTTAGGCGAATCTGAATCTTTTAATTTATACATGTGGATCTCTCCAAGATTTTGTTAGAGCTGGTCGCCCAGCTGTTGTCTTTATGTGGAGATTCTCGCACGAGCCACAGACATTTAAGCCTTATGCGCCTAGAGGTTTGCCAGCACACCCTCGAGGTCCGCCTTGGTTGGCGGTTCGGCTCCGGCTCGCTCGCAAGTTATGGAGGCCGCGATTCCGGCGGTCCAAACAAATTCACGCAGCACGTCGTCGCTCAAATTTTGCAGGCGGTCAAATGGGTCGGTGCCGAGCGCATCAACATCAGACAGTTGCCCAAGCAGGTTTGCACAGAATGTGTCGCCCGCACCTACGGTGTCAACCACGTTAATCTTGCGTGAATCCACATCAAAACGAGTGCGTGAGCCATCGGCTGCAAGTCGATACACCGATACTCCATCGCCGCCGCGAGTAACAAAAACGTGTCGAGCAGAATCGCCGATCCATTTCCAAACTACCTTGTCGACATTTTCGCCGTCTGCCATGTCGTAGAGCCAGTGGATGTCTTCATCGGATGCCTTGATGATGTGCGAAATATCATTTATGCGCTCCACGCGAAGGCGTTCGTGATTGCGTTCAAAACCAAGTGCCGGACGCATATTGATGTCGTGACTGATGGTGACCGACTTCTGCTTGAAATGTTCGCGCGCCCAGTCCTCGATTACCAGGTTTCCCGGCCCCATTGCCATGGTCAAGCACCCAAACTGAATCGCAGTGGCGTGCATGTTCTCAAGATCGGCATCGGTGGGTAATTCCTGCGGGGTCCAACCCCAGTCAGCGGTGCCGTTTACGTAGAAAGAATATGAAGGAACACCGTTTGAATCAATCGAAACAGTAACCATCGTTGTCTGTTCCTTAGCGGCCACCACATAATCAAGGCCAACGTGGTTTGCCTCAAGCTTCTCGCGAATTATTTTTCCGAATCCATCTCCTGAAATGCGAGCCAGAAATTGCTGCGGCGTTCCGCGTCTTGCAAGCGCAATCGAAACGTTGGCGTTAGCACCACCCACAATCGCATTGAATGACCCCGCCTGATAGCGGTTTTCAATAAGGTCAATGAGGGCTTCGCCAATAACAAGGATCATGCAAAAAGTTTAGGGGGATAGGCTGGAGACATGAACAGAATTCCTTTGGCTAACCGAGCAATTGCCCTTCCGCTGCTAGGTCTTCTCGTTGCCTGGCTTTGCTTTATGGGTGCCACCCTGGCAAACCTTTATGTTCCGCAGCCACAGTACGACAACCTTGGCAATGTCGTAGTCACCAAAGAAATCTTTCAAATCGCTCCCTACCTATTTCTTTTGGGTATCGCGGCCGTTGCGGTTGCCTCACTTCTAGCTCAAGGAATTGCAATTAAGGCTCGCGAGCAATCGAAAGACGCAAGTTCTCTAGCTCGCGCGGCTCAGCGATTCAGCACCCTTGGCATAATTCTTGGACTTGCCGGCGGCGCAATTTTTGCAATCGGCAGTTTCTTGGGTGCGTTCAATGCTTACGCGGGTAGAGCGGATAACATCGGCCTTCGCATCACCAGCGTCTATGTGCCGATTATTTTGGCAACGGCTTTAGTGGTTTACGTCTTGTTGGCGGCTTTCGTCTTTCGTCACGATGATTCAACCAACACCGATGGCGCTAAGCGCAAAATGACCGAAGCTCAAAAGGCTCTTGGTCTTGGTTACGCGGTTCCGATATTGGCAACCGCAGTTGCAATCATTTTTGGTCTTGGCGTTTATGACGTAACTCGAACCAATTTGCAGGTTTGGGTTTGGGTAATCATCATTGCGATTGTTGCCACCGGTGTAGTTTTTGGCACCAGATTTGCGGCGAAGGCAAAGTCGGCAAAGCCAGCGGCACCAAAGCCGCGCACAGCACTGGCCGCGGGCGCAGCAAATTTGAATCTCGTTCTCTCAATCATTTTTGGTTCGGTCGTGACGATAATGGCATTTACCTTTGGTGCTGAGGCAATTGCCAAGTTGCAGACTTGGAGTCAGCCGCCCATCGACTGTAAGGGAGTTGACTGTAATTCTGTAGCCTCAGTTTCGAGTCCAACCTGGACCTGGCTAATTCAAGAGTTGGCGCCGGCAAAGGTGCTGCTTGCAATTGCTGTAGTTGGAATTTACGTGACCATCACCGAGCGCAATAAAGAGAGTAAGTAGCTTGAAGTTTTTTGCATCGGGGTTATTGTTTGACAACGACGGAGTACTAGTTGATTCGCATGGAGCTGCAAATGCCGCCTGGAGTCAGTGGGCCAGCGAATTTGCCCCGAATTTCAAATGGGATGTTCCAGAAAACGCCGGCGTGCGTGCGGAAGACAAAGTGCGTGAGCATGTCACTCCCGAACTTTTCGAGATAGCAAATAATCGGATCAATGAACTCGAGCAACTAAGCGCTGGCGAAACGATTGCGCTACCGGGTGCCGTGGAGTTGCTAACTTCACTAATCGCTGGAACGTGGACGGTCTGCACCTCGGCTAATGCAAACCTTGGCAAAGCGCGTCTGCAAGCGGCCGGGCTGCCGCTGCCTGTAGAACTAGTAACTGGCGACGACGTAAAGCGTGGCAAGCCTTTCCCAGATCCTTATTTACTTGGTGCCGAGCGACTTGGGTTTGAACCAGTCGATTGCGTGGTTTTCGAGGACGCTCCGGCCGGAGTTGAGGCCGCAATTGAGGCGGGCGTTGGGCTGGTTATCGGTGTTGGCAAGGTGGCACTGAAGTCGGAGGCGGACATTGTCATCAAGGACCTCTCAGGCATTACATTTGACGGAGAAGTTTTGTTCATTCCCGATAGTTCACGATTGCGATAAAGAAAGAATCGAAAATGGCTGAAATTACCTTTTACGGTGCAGATTGGTGCAGCGATTGCCGCCGATCAAAGTCCCTGCTAAACACCCTTGGCGTTGAGTACGACATGAAAGATGTTGAGCAAGACGCATCCCTTGCTGAGGAAGCAGAGGGTATCGCCGGTAGAAAGAATATCCCGGTTGTCCAGTTTAAAGATGGTCACTTTATGGTTGAACCTTCAGATGCTGATTTGCACTCCGAGCTTTCAAAGCGAGGATTGATTTAATCCATGTTTAACCGGCACGTAGTAGTCGTTGAGGATGAGTCGCTACTTCGCGACCTAATCGCCAAGACGTTGGAAACCAATGGTTTTCAAGTTACTACAGCGGCAAACGCTGCCGACGCCGCACGAGTTTTCAAAGCTACCGACCCGGATGCCGTTGTGCTCGATGTTGAGTTGGGCCCGGGCCCAAACGGGTTTGATCTTGCCGAATCCATTCAGAAATCTGCGCCAGAGGTAGGCATCGTATTTCTCACTAACTTGCCAGATGCACGATTTGCGGGGCGTGAAACCAAAGACTTACCAAACAACATTTCATACTTGCGCAAATCGCAACTCATAGATTCAAATGAACTCGTGCAGGCGCTCGAGGCTGTACTGCACGATTCGATTACGCCTGATTTCAGACACGATCTAGATGACGAACGTCCGCTTAGCTCATTGTCTAGAAAGCAGATATCAGTGCTGCAGCTGCTTGCGCTTGGTTACACCAATGCCCAGATTGCTGAAAAGCGCGGAACAACCGTGCGCGCTGTTGAAGGCATCGTGAGTCGCATTTTTCAAGCGCTTGATATCGACGTTCAGGCAGAGGGCAACGCCCGTGTCGAAGCTGCCTCAACTTATCTGCGTGCTTCTGGAAAATCACTCTCGGACAGCTAATGTCTGAAAAATTTGTAACCCCAAAGACTAATCTTCGCGACGCGGTAAATAATGCATCGGGGCCGGTTGCGCTGAGCAATCGAGTGCTGCTGCAATTTGCTCCACTTTCATTTCTGTTGGTGATGATTAGCAATCCATCCCGGCTAAGCGGCTCCTACATCCAATGGGCGCTGGTGGCCGCAGTTGGCTTGCTGACCACCTTGCTGGTGCTACTGGCATTCAGGGCAACGGTATTGCCCACCACCGAGGGCCGCGGGCCCAAACCGCTTATCTCATCAATTGCTTACCTGGTTGCAGGTCTGGTGAGGGGCACGAGTGTTTACTTGACCGGTGCCGTGTTGGGAATAATGCCGCCGGGGGAGTTCCTCTACCGACTCATCGGCGGCCCGCTGTTTGTTTACGGTGCGATCGCAATGCTGGCCATCTTTAATGCGTCTCGAATTCGGCACGAGAAGACACTTGCAGAGCTAGAAATAGAAAAGGCCGAGCTCGACGAGCTTCGAGGTGGTATTCGAGAACGTATCAGATTGCAACGAGCGGATTTACTAAAGCGCGTTCAAAATGTTCTTTCGCCAATTGTTGATGAAGTCAAAAGCCAGCTGCAAACTTCTCCAGCTGAATTGCCAAACAAACTTCGGGATGTTGTCGAATCGGTGGTGCGTCCGCTAAGTCATGACATAGGACGGGGCAACAAATCCGAAGCTGACTTTGGTGACGGTGCAAGCATGGCAGCTTTTTCCAGCATCAAATCTAGATTTCCTACCCGGCTCTCTGCTGGAGCAATGATTGTTCCAGAATTAACTGCATTTGCCACGGCGTCAATAGCAATTGCAGCGAATGCCATTAATTTTCCAGGATCGGCATTACAAGGAAGCGTGCTGACCCTTTTAGCCGTTTATCTCGGCTATATGTTTTTCCAAAAAGTTTTTGCTGGTCTTTGGGTGCACTTTGTAATTGCACTATTTATTTCAGTTCTGGTCGCCGTTTGTGTCTCAGTGGTTACGGGATTAATTCTTTCGCTCTGTAACCTGCAGCTATCCACGGCGCTTCTCTTGCAGTTTATTCTTGCCCAGATTGTATTAACGCTTATTACTTTCTACATGCAGTTTCTTCGGACTCAGCGACGAGACGCAGAAATTGAGATGACCCGAGTGGTGTCTGATCTCGCCATTCTCAACTCTCAACTACGCCAAGAGGTTTGGTTGAATCGCCGCAGAATTGCATCGATTCTGCACGGAAGCGTCCAGGCGGCTCTCTATGCGTCAGCAATCCGCTTGGCTAAATCTGAGACTCCAACGCCTGATGAAATCGAATCCGTTCAGGCAGACATCACCGCAGCCATCAACAAGCTCGAATCGGGTGAAGGAAGCGAAAATTTCGTTGATGTTCTGGGGCAGATCCGTGACGTTTGGGATGGTGCAGTCGAAGTCGAACTTCCCGATCTGAATCCAGCGTTGGTCGCTCAGCTTGAGGCAAATCCGGTGGCATCGGCCTGCGCGGCTGAGGTGGTGCGTGAGGCTGTCAGCAATGCGGCCAAGCATGGCAAGGCCGAGCACGTGGTGATTGCCCTAGAGCAAACGGGGCCTAATCTGCTTGGCGTCACAATCACCAACGATGGTCAACCCCTAAGAGATGAGATCGTTGCTGGCTATGGCTCGAGCATTCTGGACGAAGTGGCCTTCACCTGGCAGCTAGAGAACCGCGGGGGATACACGGTTTTGGGCGCTGCAATAGCAATCTAACTGGCGATGTTTAGCGCAGCTCGTATCGGTGTGATATTGGGTCTAGCCAAATAGGTCCCGCCAAGTTAGGCTTATAGCGTTACAGAAATGTGACAGTAGTCGTTTGCAGTACATCACTTGTTTCAAGTGGCCACAGAAGCGCCACCTCTGAAGATGTACCAGTCTTTTCCTCTAAATAAGATCTGCCGTTTTGCAGAGTTTTTCTTGTGTGTGGGTTTAGCAGCTGTTCGACTAACCCACCGGTTCAAAGCGGCTACTCCCCGCTGAACCTCACAATTGAATGAGGAAAAATTATGCCAACTTTTGGCAAATCAAGCGCGCGCGCGCCGAAAAAGGCTGCGGCAGGCCGCAAGCCACGCACATCATCTGCAGATAAGGCAGCCGCAAAAGCTGGCTTCCCTAAGGGTGCTGGAAACGGCCGTGCAGGTTCAAACTTTAAGCCACGTGAAGACGGCCGTGGTGGTCGTTCAGAATTCCGCGCTTCAAACACCGATGCCCCACGCGCTCCACGCGCCAAGGGTGCGTTCTTCGAAGAGCGTCCGGCAAAAACTTATGGCACAACTCGCGACAGCGGGTTTGCAGGTAATGATCGTGGCAAATCTCGCGAAGACCGCGGCGGATACCAGGGTCGTTCAGAGCGCCCTTCATATGGTCGCGACGATCGCGCACCTCGCACAGGTGACCGTGACTCACGTCCTTCATACGGTAACCGCGATGACCGTGGTGCTCGTGGAGGAGACCGCCCAGCTTACGGCCGTCCAGGTTCAGCTGCCGGTGGCCGCAACAGTCGCGAAATGAATGGTGGTCGTGAAGACCGCGGTCGCGATTGGGCACCTCGTGGAAACGAAGGTTCAGGTCGTCCATCAAGTGGCCGTCCTGCTTACAATTCAGATCGTCCTTCATACGGTAATCGTGATGCAGATCGCGCGCCACGCACATGGGGTTCACGCGATGACCGCGCACCTCGCCGCGATGATCGCGATGCGCGTCCGGCACGCCGTGACGATGACCGTCAGCCACGCACTTTCGGTAACCGCGAAGATCGCCCAGCGCGTTCAGGTTTTGGCGGTGGCTTCGGCGACCGCAACCGCGCAGAGCGCCCTTCATACGGCAAGTCAGATTCTTCACGTTTTGAAGACCGCACTGCAAAGCGCGGTTGGTCAGAAGATCGCGGTCGTGATTCAGGTCGCGATTCAAACCGCGAAGAGCGCAACCCAAACCGTCCAGACCGTGCAGCACGCGATGATTCACGCGAATCAACTTTCCGTGGCGCACGCGACTCAAACCCAAACAAGAAGGCTTTCTTCGAAGACAAGGTTCTTGAGCGTCTAGATGCTGTTGAGGCTTCTGAGGCAATCACCACTGACACTTTTGCTGAGATGGGTCTGCACCCACGCATTCTCGAGGCACTAACCGGAATGGGAGCAGCATCTCCGTTCCCAATTCAGGCAAGCACAATTCCTGCAGCTATTTCTGGTCGCGATGTTCTTGGTCGCGGTAAGACTGGTTCAGGTAAGACCATTGCGTTTACCGTTCCGCTGGTAATGAAGCTTGTTGCAGCTGGTTCAGTGCCACGCAAGCCAGGTAAGCCACGTGCGCTGATCCTTGCTCCTACTCGTGAACTTGCAGATCAGATTGACCGCACTGTAAACGGCATTGCCCGCGCAGTTGGTTTCTACACAACTTGTATCTACGGTGGTGTTCCTCAGCGCAAGCAAGAGAACGCAATGAGCCGCGGTGTTGACATTGTTGTGGCAACTCCTGGTCGTCTAGAAGACTTGATCTCACAGCGCATCATCGACCTTTCAGAAGTTGAAACTCTGGTTGTTGATGAAGCTGACCACATGTGTGATCTTGGTTTCATCGAAGGTGTGCGTCGCATCATGCGAGCAACCGGCGACAGCCAGAAGCTTTTGTTCTCTGCAACTCTTGACCGCGAAGTAGATGCACTGGTTAAGGAATTCCTTCCTGACCCTTACGTTTACGAAGTGCCAAACGAAGAGAACGACACTGCAAACATCATTCACCGAGTCATGACTGTTGACCCGGAGGACCGTTCTCAGGTTCTTCTTCGTCTAGTACAGGGCCACGGAAAATCAATCATCTTTACTCGTACCAAGATGACTGCAGAACGTCTTAGCGAATCACTAACCGCAGCTGGTGTTCCAGCAGCGCGTCTACACGGTGACCTAAACCAGAACCAGCGAAACCGTAACCTTGAGCGTTTCACCAAGGGAGGTTGCCGCGTGCTAGTTGCAACTGACGTTGCAGCTCGTGGTATTCACGTTGATGACGTGGCATTCGTAATCCAGGTTGATCCACCTGAGGAATACAAGACCTACCTACACCGATCAGGTCGTACCGGCCGCGCGAACAAAGAGGGAACAGTTATTACTCTGATTCCTCGCAGCCGTCGCCGTCGTATGGAAGACCTACTTCGTCGTGCAGAGCGTGACGGAATCTTCTCTGAGGTTCGCCCAGCTAGCGAATTGCTAGTTGAGCTTGCTGGTCCGATTGCTCCGATCCCGGCGCCTGAGTCTTTGGACTTTGGTGACAGCCGTGGCGGTTCATCACGTGAGGGTGGCCGTGGCCGTTCTGGTGGCGACCGCGGAGGTCGTTCAGGTGGCGGTCGTGGCAACTACGGAGGCTCTGGCAAGGGCCGTTGGGCTGATAAGCCAAAGGGTGAGGGTCGTCCTCGTGCCAAGAAGTACGCCAACTAATTTATTGATCTAAATTCGAAGCTCGATAGCTTTCGAATACATAATCCCGGTCTAAGTTTTTTTAGGCCGGGATTTTTGCACCTTCCGAATATTTAACCGTGGTGCCTCGAGTAGATTCCTTGCAGTCTCCGCATCGGTAATCAGAACATTTACCCATCCACCCTCGATTGCGGCTCTGATAGCTTCTAGTTTTCTTTCTCCACCAGCCACGGCAATTCGACGCGGAATCTTTTTCATAGTTTTGGCGTCAATAGAAATCACACGTTCCTCGATTTGGTGTTTCATCTCTTTTCCACTTGAGTCAAAGTAGCGAAGACAAATTTCACCAACGGCCCCTTCTTTTGCAAGCTGCTCTTCTTCATCTGCATCAAGAGCGTTGCCCGATGCTGCAAATAGGGGAGAAGCAGGGAATGCGCCAATACCCACCAGAAGTGTTGTGACTCTTTTCCAAGCACTTACAGTGGATGCCACTGCTGGGTCGCTTAGGAAAGCTTTTT
>ERZ650308.946-NODE-946-length-15503-cov-5.295961_pt1 | contig 15503 bp, 7 predicted proteins | sample MGYA00376244_ERZ650308 | MGnify/ENA primary metagenome ERZ650308 (study PRJEB26733, sample SAMN07839295) | wastewater metagenome | biome: small river; feature: stream; material: water | place: USA: North Carolina | collected 2016-04-26 ...
ATTCGAAGGAATTGGTTAGTTGGGGCATCAACATCGGATTTCCCACATTGTAAGTATAGTTGTCGAGGAAAAACACGAAAGGATTCAAATCGGAGTAACCGGGTCGGTCGATGCGCCGACTGTATGTCATTCCTAGCGTGTGCTTCTTGGATGCTTCGTACTGCAAAAAGGCACTTGGGAAAAATTGCAAGTAATCGCGGTGAAACGTTTGGTCGGCTTCGCCAGTATAGGATTTGGAAGTTCCATCGGCAAAAGTCCATTCGCCTCGAAGGCCTATTTGGTAACTAAATTTGCCAATCGCTCTTTCTGTATTTAAATACAGCGCATGGATCTGTTCGGTGTAGACAAAACGGTTGCTTTGGCCTGTCAGGAAATTGTAGTTTTCTGCCAAAGCGGATTTCGCACGGAATTGTAAATCGTTATCCGTTTTTACCCAAGAGGATTTCATTCCAAGGCCCCATTTGGCCTTTAAAAAGGATGGGATGACATAGTCGGATTTTAGGGAGTATTGTTCGATGTAAGACTGTGAGGCTGTGCGCAACAAAGAATCTGCTTTGAAAGGCAAAAACAAGGCATTTACATAGCGTGAGCGATAGTTGTTTTGGCTTTCATCCACGAATCGTGCTTGATCCAAGTCGATGGTTAATTCGCGTCCGGTTGAATCGTAAGTATGTTTGAAATTGAAGTTGGTCGCATAATTGAAAAACGGATTGTCTAAGGAATTATACGTATCCAAACGCGAGAGAACCTCATTTTGACTGTTCATTTGAACCGTACGATTTAATCCGTCGTTCAAGCGATTGTGATTATACCCGCCAGAAAATAACATGCCATAGGTAGTTTTAGGTGACGCATACCAATCGACACCGGCTTTCAATTGCGTGTTTTCACTTTGATTCGCATATTGAAAATTTTGCTCCCAATTTTCTTGTTGGGCCGTGAATTTTCGCAGTAGATAATTGCGTTCCATGTTCGGACGGTGGACGTATGAGGCATTTCCAAACCAGTTCCATCCATTATTGCGGTAATTGAGGTTTGCCCCCACAGATTGGCGGAAAAAGAACCCTTGTGCTAATGTGGCATTAGCTGACCCATTCATGCCTACGTTGGCATTTTTCTTCAATTTAATGTTGATAATTCCACCCGTTCCCGCGGCATCATAGCGCGAGGATGGGTTGGTCATGATTTCCAACGTTGAAATTTGATCCGCAGGTAGGTTACGTAGGTAATTGGCCAAATCGGTCCCAGTCAAATAGGAGATTTTTCCATCGATCATGACTTTGGCGCCGGATTTACCACGTAGTGAAATGTTTCCATCCTTGTCGACAATTACACCCGGTGATCGCTCCAAAACCTCCATGGTCGTATTGCCGGCCGCCATGGCTGAATTCTCCACATTGACGATGGTTTTATCCAGCTTTTTTTCGATGAGCGGTTTTGTGGCGCGGACTTCAACCTCCGCTAATTCTTTGGTTAAGGCCAAAAGGCTGATCACCCCTAAGTCAATTTGTGATGTCTCCGTGATAGTGGGTAGGCTTATTTTTTGGGTGATAAATCCCGTCGATTGGACTTGCAATACATAATTGCCCGCAGGGATTTTGGTCAGTTTCCCAATTCCGTTTTCGTCAGTCAAAAAGCCTTTGTATAGGCTTGAATCTGGCAATTTCTTCAGGATGGCGGTGGAAAAGGGGAGGTCTTGTTTGTTGGAATCCTGCAAACGAAACTGCAAGGAATTTTGAGCAAATGATGCAGTGGAAATCAATAATAGTAAAAGTAGTAAACGCATGTAGGCGGATTGAATAAGGCTGTTAATGAAAAAAAGCTAGATGCAATTTCCTACGAATGCGTTGCATGGCCAAGCAGATTGGGATGAGTGGCCAAAAAAAAAGCCTGAACGAATCAGGCTTTTTTCGAAGTATTATAAAGGTTTTAGTCGGAAGACCATGCCCGGATTTTCAGTTCCTACATACAAGTATCCGTCTACTCCTTGTTCCACATTCCGCATGCGGCCGAGGTTGACAAGGACTTTTTCTTGTTTGATGACTTTATTGTCTTTGATCACACAGCGATTCATGTAGTTGAAGCGTAAAGAACCTACCATCAAATTGCCTTTCCAAGCGGGGTATTTATCGCCTACAACAAAGGTCAATCCTGAAGGAGCGATGGATGGAATCCAATAGGTGATCGGTTGTTCCATGCCTTCTTTTTTCGAGATGGCTGTGATGGGTTTTCCGTCGTAGTTGATGCCGTAGGAGATGACAGGCCAACCGTAGTTTTTGCCTGCTTGGATGATGTTGATTTCATCGCCACCGCGTGGGCCATGTTCTGTTTCCCAGATTGCGCCGGTTGTAGGATTCAAAGTCAAACCTTGTGGGTTTCGTTGGCCGTATGAAAAAACCGTTGGGTTCGTGCTTTTGGCAAATGGATTATCAGCAGGGATACTACCGTCATCTTTGATGCGGTGGATTTTGCCATTGTCATTATCCAAAGCTTGTGGAAATACTTTTTCCATGCCGCGTTCGCCAACACTGAAGAAAAGGTAACCTTTTTTATCGAATGCCAAACGAGATCCGAAGTGGTGGAATGTTTTGGTATAAGGTTTTGCCTCGAAAATTTCTTGTGACTCAACCCATTGATTGTTTTTGATTTTACCGCGGACGATGGCTGTAGTCGTTTCTGTTTGACCCGCTTCCGTTCTGAATTTCGAATAAGATATGTAAACCCATCCGTTTTGCGCATACGCAGGATGAAGCGTGATGTCTAATAAACCACCTTGGCCTTTGGCCATCACGGCAGGAGTACCTGAAATGACCGTTTTGTTTTGTTTTTGGTCTACCAAATACAATTTTCCTGCGCGGTCAGTAATTAGATAATCGTGATTTGGCAATTGTGCAAAACCCCAAGGGCTGTCTAAACCTGTGGCGATGGTATCCAACTGAATTGTCATCCCCTCGGATTTAAAGATATTGCTCGTCGGCTTGTTGGCAAATTTATATTGCTCTACACCCGCTAAATTCTCGACGATCAAGTCGGCCAATTTCTCGATTTCTTGTGCCGTCAAAACTTCTTTCCAGGTAGGCATTCCTAATTCGGGATATCCTCCGGTGATGCTTGCGATGATTTGTTCTTTTTTATTGCCGTGTTTCCATTGGCGGTCTACAAATGCTTCAACTTTTTCACCGTGGCAAGAAGCACAGTATTGGGTATATGTTTTCTCCGCGGGTCCGTCGATGGCCACTAGTTTGGCAGGGCTTTTACGTAGCGACATGATAGAAATGGCACTGATGGATAGGGCCGCGAAGAGGAGTATTCTATTTTTCATAGGGATGGAGTTAATGGTGTGTAAAGGTATAAAATTTTTTATAACCCTAGGCTTTAGCCTAGGGGTTCCTGTGGGGTTTCCTTTTGAAAGGCCCCAGGTTAAAACCTGGGGTTATAAAGTATGAGTGATGATAACCCTGGGCTTTAGCCTAGGGGTTCCTGTGGGGTTTCCTTCGGAAGAGTCCTTAGACTAAAGTTTGTAGAGGCCGAGGTTAAAACCTTTAGAGCCCCAGGTTAAAACCTGGGGTTATGAGATATTGGTAAAAAAGCTTATCATTGTATCAAATTATTACAATAGCTAAACCTATCAAGCATGAAAAAATTATTCTTAGCCTTAGGCGTTTGCCTTTTGGGCTCATGGACTGCTCAGGCACAGATTACATTAAGTAAAGATGTGGCTGTAGTTCCTACTGAATCCGGTCAAGTACGTGGATATGTACATGGGGGTGTTTATACCTACAAGGGCATTCCTTATGCGGAGGCAAATCGTTTTGAAGCACCTCATAAACCGAAAGCCTGGTCAGGTGTTCGTAGTTCTTTGACCTATGGTCCCGTTGCCCCTTTGTTGACACCTACCACACAAGTGCAAGATGAATCTGAATTTGTCTTTGATCACTCTTGGGGATATACGAATGAGGATTGTATGCGTGTGAATGTTTGGACTCCGGGAATCAAAGATGGGAAAAAGCGTCCTGTCATGTTTTGGATTCATGGAGGTGGATTTACCGCAGGTTCTGCAGAGGAATTAAAGTCTTATGATGGAGAGAATTTAGCCAAAAAAGGAGATGTTGTTGTTGTATCGATTAATCACCGTTTGAATATTTTGGGTTATTTAGATTTATCAGCCTATGGCGATAAGTACAAATATTCAGCGAATAACTCGGTGATGGACATGAAGGCGGCATTGGAATGGGTAAAGGCCAACATAAGCCAGTTTGGTGGCGATCCCAATAATGTGACGATTTTCGGTCAATCTGGAGGTGGCGCGAAGGTGAATACCTTGATGGCAATGCCTTCTGCCAAGGGTTTGTTTCACAAAGCGATTAATCAAAGTGGAGCCTTCCGTGGTTCTATGCTTGATAAGGCAACAACACAAGCTATTACAGCAGAGGTGTTGAAATCCTTGAATATCAGTGTGGATTCCTTGCAAAAAGTTCCTTTTGCGACTTTGGCAAGTGCTGGAAACAAAGCGCTTCAAGTAGTAGCTGCTCAAATGAAAGCTGCTGGAAAACCTGTGGTTGGTTTTGGATTAAGTTGGGGCCCAAGCGTCGACGGTGACCTGTTACCTTATCAATTATTCTCGGATGAGGCGATGAAATTATCGAAAGATGTCCCTTTGATGATTGGAACGGTAAAGAATGAATTTATGCCATCCTTGATGACCAATATGGCAAACGCGAATGCAGAAGAAGTTGATGCATACATCAAAAAGACCTTTGGAGCCAAAGCAGATGCCTATAAAGCAGCGGTTAAGAAAGCTTATCCTGCGGATACGAAGCCATCGGATTTGATGGATGTGGATACGCGTTTCCGTCCGGGAGCTGTGGTTCAAGCGAATCTGAAATCGGCTTTGAATGCAGCGCCGGTGTTTATGTATTTATTTACTTGGCAATCTCCTGTGATGGATGGCAAATATAAATCGATGCACTGCTTCGAATTGCCTTTCTGTTTCAATAACATTGCGCGTTGTGAAAATATGACGGGCGGAGGAAAAGAAGCTTATGCCTTAGCGGATAAGGTGAGCCAAGCATGGATCAACTTTGCACGGGTAGGAAATCCGAATCATAAAGGTTTGCCAACATGGCCGGCATACAATGCGGCTGCGACTCCAACGATGCATTTGGATAATACCTGTGAGGTGAAGCCACAAATGGACAAAGATTTGTTTGAGTTGACGGCGAATTAATCGATTTTTATAACCCTTGGCTTAAGCCTAGGGTTTCTTAGGTCATCAGACTAAAGTCTGTAGAGCCCCAGGTTAAAACCTGGGGTTATTAATTTATAGCCTTGGGCTTTAGCCTAGGGTTTTTTAGGTCACCGGGAAAAAGTCTGTAGAGCGCTAGGTTAAAACCTGTAGAGCCCCAGGTTAAAACCTGGGGTTATAAATTTTGCCTAGGGAATCGACGCGAAATGCATCTCAAACTTTGGCAAACCTAGAAGGATTGCCAAAGAAGAGTTAGCTAGAAATAATGGATCGCCCTTACGCGATAGACTTCATTTTTACGGGCTTCACGGTAGGATCCGTCGATGAATAATTGCAGCCAAGCAATGTTTTGGTCCGTAATTGTTGATCCCATGTATTCCGTGGAAGACCAATATAGGTCCGTTTTATCGATTCCGCCGATTTTGTCAGCCTGCAAATAAATTTGATTCAATTCATCTTTGCTAGGCAAGAACCATTCACTATAGCCACCATAGGTATAATTCGCACATAATCTTGCCGCGGAATTTAAGGTACCGCACATTCGAACAATTTCAGCGGAATTCGATTTTCCTGCTCCGATGTTTTCAGCGCGCGCTTTGATGATGGATAATCCGGGACATCCCCAATACGTTGATTTGGATATATCCTCCGGACTGACAACAAATCCATGTTGCTCACCCCGAACATAACCAGGATCCGTTTCCTTGAAGAAATAACTGATAACCCCTCCTTGATGCAAATCGCCTATTTTTAAAGAACCTTCCGTTGGGTTGGTTGGGGTCACAGGTTTTGTTGGGTCAACAATCACCACAGGTACACTTGAAAGCGTTTTGAATGTCATGGGTGATCCGTAAACAACGCCTTTGGCATTGATGGCATAAGCGACGATGTAGTAGGTTTTGTTTTCAGATAGATTCGCCAAATAGTAACTGAATGGGCCTAATCCAATTGCAACTGGGAATTTCAGATTATTGATTGTTGGATTAGGGACAATGCTAACACAGAATCCTTTTTCTGTGACTGTAGTATTTCCTTCCGCCGTCAACGTCCCAGTGAGTACTGCTCCATGCGCTGTGATGTCGGTAACCGATACCGTTTTGACACTCGGATAAGTGTATTCACCCGTCGTGAATGGGATGGGTGCTCCGTAGGCAGTGCCTTTTTTATTCGTGGCGAAGGCACGCATGTAATATTTTACATTTGTTTTGAGATTCGTGATGACGAGTCGGTAAGCGCCAATTCCCCCTGGGATGAGAAACTTTTGGCAAGCATTTAAGTCTTCGATATCGGGACATAATAAAAACCCTCGTTCGGTGATGTCGGAACCACCCGTATCCATAACCTCGCCTTGAAAATTTGCGGTTGTATTGGTGATTTCGTTGACATGTGTGCTCGAAACGACGGGTGGGCTAAAATTAAATGTCGTAAAGCTGAGCTCATCACCGTAGGAAATCCCTAGTTCGTTGATGGCATAGGATTTGACATAATAGGTTGTGTTTTCGTTCAGGCCATTGAGGAAATTGTCAAAGGGGCCTTCGCCTTTTCCACTGAATACTCGGTTGTCTTGAATGGTGGGATTGGGATGGGTGCTGAAACAGAATCCCCGATCAAAAACGAGTTTTCCTCCGTCATAGCCAACGATTCCAGCGACTTGGCAGGAGTTGATGTACACATTTTTGATTTTATCGGTGCTGACTTCGGGTAGGGTATATTCGCGGGTAGAGAAGGTTTTGATGGTCCCGAGCGAGGTGGTTTCTGAATTTTTTGCGAAGGCGACGAAGGAATATAAGGTCTCGGCTGCTAATCCTGTCACGAGTACGGCGAAGTCCCCATTGCCTGCGCTCGCGTTTACTTTATGTTTGAGCAGCTCGTCGGGGTTGTTGTGGTCAGCATAAAAAAAACCTCGCTCGGTTATGCCAAGCAAATCTTCTGTGGCGTTGTGTCCTTGCAGCGTGACAGATGTGGCACGTGGATTAATAGCCTCTTTGGTTTCGACATTTGGGGCAATAGGTAATGCCTCTTTTTTGCACGCGGCAAAAAGGCAAAGCAGGGCGAGCCAACAAAAAAAGTTTTTAGAACTAAGTTTATGCATGCAATCTTTGACACGTCAGGCCAAGGATAATTTGCGGTAATATTAGGAATTTAAATTGATAATTTGGGAGCTGTCCTGAGGAATGTCAGTTAGAAAAATTGAAGTTTTTTGTAAATTGCGACATAATATTTCGGTGTGCGCAAGGAAGCAAATTTTCGAATTTGTACCTTTGCAACATAGAAAAAATTAGAACTAGGATTGTTTAAAGCCTCCCTGAGATTCAGGGAGGCTTTTTTTCTAATTAAGCCGTCACCTTTCCTATCGCACAACTCACATAGGATTTCGCCTCCTTCAGGAACGTATTATTCCCTTTTTCAGGATAACCCATGCCGTCCATTTTTGTGACAAAAACGGATTTTTTTAAATGGTCACCTTGAATGATGACCTTTTCCTCGTCGAGGATGATTTCAACCGACTTCACTCCGGGAAATGCCGATAGCGCGTTTTTAATGCCGTTTATGCAACCGCCGCATTTGATGTTTTCAACAAAAATTTCCAAGGTTTCCATAAGATCTTTGTTTGATGTACGCAAAGATACCTATAGAGAATGACACGGGATGTGACGAAAATCATGATCTTACAAGATTGCCTTAATCTTTTCCCTAACACCTTTTTTCAAGCGATACGTGATCAATCGCTTATCTTCTGTGGAGGCGGTACGCTCAATGGCATTTTTGATGTTGTAATAGAAGGCCAGTTTTTCATTAACCTGTTTGATGGTCATGAATCGAATTCTTCGCTGGTTTTCTTGAGATTTTGTACCACATTCCAGAATTTCATTCAGCTCATTCGTCGGGATAAAATTATCACCCGAATCCATCAAGGCTTTCAATAGTTTTCGTTCAAGTGAATCAAAAGTAGGTTGTAGCTTACGCTTTCGTTGGTAAATCCAATACGCGCCCGCTGCTAGGATAAGCAATATCGCAGCACCTAAATAGTAATTGTGGTAGTCGGCTTCATAAAATTTGCCAACAAATTCTGCCTTCTTCAATAACGCATTTACCGCTACAATAGAAAGTGGTCCGCGATGCATAAAGTGATAATACTTGATTGTGTCGCCGCTTAGGTAGTATTCGCCTCCTCCTGCCTCGAAATAGGTAGCATTATCTTTGTAAAGGTAGACCTCATTTTGCCTAGGATCGATGATGTAAATCCGGTCACGCGCCATTTGGATAAAATGTGTTCCATTCCAATAGATTGTACGATGTTCTTTCAAAGGGATAACATCCGTAATGTTGCCTAAAACTTCCCAGGTTTTATTCTTGAAATTGAAGCGTTGAAATTCTTTTACATAATCTATTTTTTCATCCTCCAGGTAATTTTTGTTATTGGCCCCCCCAGAATAAAAGGCGTCATCTTTACGCGAGTAGCCTTGAAATCCGTCGGAAATCATTTCTGGTCCCTTGTTTTTCGGTCTTAATATTTCCCATTCCTTTGATGATTTTTCATCAAAATACGTGATGTGTCTGTTGTAAGACCAAAATCCCTCACCACCTACGGAATAGAGTAAATTATTTCGATAAAAGCGAACAGCGCTGAAATTGTAACCGCTATGTATTGTACGGTCCAAGCGGGTAAGGTTTGCTGATTTTAAATCGAAATCGAATACGATTCCTGTTCCTTGTAGGACAAATCGGATGGATTGGTTGGGAAGGTAAAAGTAGTCGGCTCGGTTAAATTTGCTAATTATGGTCGCTTGATCCTGATCTGAAAGCGTAATAGGACTAACAATCGCCCATTGGTCAATGCTTATTTCTCTTTCCCAGTTTCGGGTATCTACATTGATACGTTGTCTTAAATTTTGCTTGTTCGGTAGCCAATTTATATAATGATCAAGCGCCATGCTCGGACATGAAACGCTTAATAATGCGAATAAAATGAAGTTTCGAACTAGTTTAAACACGCTAATGAATTTTGATGCAAATTAGCTAAATCAACTAAATTATCATGGATTTCTACCTGATGAATTTGTTATAATAACGTGAATAACAGATTTTTTAACGGATTTGTCATCTTATCCAAGCTATTTTGATATTGAAACATTCTGCTAGCTAAAAATGAAATTACTTGTAGCCTATTTATCTCTTTCCATTTCAGCCCTCTGTTTTCCCGCTTTTTCACAAGATATTCGTGTTAAAACCGTAAACAAAAATGTACTCGTTTTTGATTCGAGTACCCCTAAACTATTAACGGATTTAGGAATTGCTGATCGGTTTCACGTTTCGCGTTATCAGGAATATGCCGACTTCAACGGCGATGGGAAAAAAGACTTTTTCATCAACTATGCGGGTAACCCGGAGAAGGCTTACATGAGTGCCTTGTTTGTACAGAAAACGGTGAATGGTAAAATGCAGTGGGTCGAAGATGTCAATTACCGCGTCAAGCAAAATTCAGATTTTGGATTTGTGACAGGCTTGTCGGCGGATTTCAACGGCGATGGGAAACGAGACATTTACCAATACACTCAAAATTACCATGGAAAGCCTGGGAATCAACCACCCAATTTTATAGGTAGAAAAAGTAATTATCCGGACAATTATTTAATTAACACAGGATCAGGATTTAATTATGTCATGGGAGATTATTATTTTGATGGTGATCAATCCAATGGCGATTATCTAAATCAAAAGGAACCTATCATCTTAGATCCCGATAAGGATGGAATACCCAATGTTGTGTTTGCCAACTTGGGCCAATTCGGTAATGACGTGTACCAGAGAAAGCCTGGTCTATATGATTTATTTTATTCGTATGAAATGGATGCGAATAACAAATGGATGCGGGAATTTTTATATCCCAATGCTAATCCAATTGGGTTTTGTTGTGATCACTTGGAGGCATTTCCGTTTAATGGGCAAGTTGTCAACAACAAAGACTACTACTTCTTGCTACGCTATGATCAAATGTGGGATAAGTCAACGGGCAAAGTACAGCCCTTTACTTCATGGAATTTGTCGGACAATCAATATGTAGTCCAGCAGTATCAAATTCGGAAACAAGATTTAAGTCTCAATTTTGACAGCAATGGGGCTCAGGATTTTGGACAGCTACAACGCGAATATCCTTATTCCATCGTGAATGATTGGGGAACGCATTTTGCGGATTTGGATAAAGATGGAAATCTGGAAATGATTACCCTCGAATGGGGGAATAATAAAGGGACGGATAATCGCCCGAATAAAATTGGGATCTATAATCTGAAAGGGGAGGAGATATCCGCTCAGTGGTTTGATAATCGATTGAATTATGATAATACGAACTCGCATGGGAATGGTATTCACTTGGTCGATGTGAACAATGATGGCTTGGTCGATATCGTTCCGCAGAACGGATGGTATGAAAAGAAAAACGATCAATGGGGCTATTTTATATTCATCAATAATGGAAAGAAAATGGTGAAACGTTCGGTGGTTTTCCCAACCAACGATCATTCGAGTGAATTTTTTGATCAAAGTGGAAATTGGAAAGGTTTCAAGATTCCCATCGATTTCAATAGCGATGGCATTTACGAAATCATGCAAATTCGGATGGATTATAACATCGATATTGTTGAGTTGAATTTAACTGATGTTGATAAAGATGGCATTTTGGATGATGTGGATAATTGCCCCAAATCCTATAATCCGGATCAAGCGGATACGGATAAGGATGGCATCGGGGATGTGTGTGATGTGGTGAATTCTTATTTGGTCAATCCTATCAAATTGAAAAGCACAGAAACCGTAGACATCTATGCGATTAAAAATCCGTTTGCCTATGAGAATGATAATGGGCGAATTGTGAATGGCTTGGAGGAGTTTCATCCCCCATTTGACCGGGGAAGTATTCCAATGGATTATAATCAAGATGGCAAAATGGACATCATTCATTCGAGTACTTACATTGATGGTATCAATTCTCCCATAGAGATGGGGCATACCTCAGCACCGCTTTATTTTAAAAATAAGGGCAATTTTAGTTTCGAGGTGTATCGAAATCCCAATTACCTAGATTACAGTATTTTCCATGGCATTCAAAATTATGACCTCGTGGATGTCAATAAAGATGGCAAAATGGAAATCTTCCCAGGAGGGGAACATTATCACTGGGAAATGGGTGGAGCTGTTAATTATCCCAAATTGTTGTTTTGGATGGATAAAAATAACAATCACCGCGTAGGAATCGATTACAGCAAGTCCGAGTTTAAATTAAACCGCTACTATTCTTTTAAAGACCAAAATTACCTGATTGATGAAGTAGCTAAAATTGATATTTCCACAGAAAAAGCGAAGGATCCTAGTAATATTTTTGACTCGATTCAGTCGATTGGATCTGGGGACATTGACAATGATGGCGATGTGGATTTGGTCCAAATGGCACACAGCACGAGTGGACGTTACTTTTCCGTGATGCTGAATGATGGCAAGGGTAACTTTACGTTGACAAAAACGAAGACCGACATTACTTTTCCGGAAGGCCGACTGATCTTAGACGATTTGAATCAAGACGGGAAATTGGAATTGTTGGGCGTCGGGAAAAAGGGAGATTCGAAACAATTGTATTTATACCAATACGATAATTTGGGAGGGACGAGTTTTGATTTTCAAAATCCCAAACAGCTCGATTTGGTGTATAATGCAACGGATCCGATTAATCCAGGAAATCAAAGTTTGCGGTCCTTTAAAAAGCAGGATTTGGATGGGGATGGGAACCCGGAATTCATTTGTTATTTGACAAATCAATATTCAGGATTGGGTAGTTTGGATTTTCAGCCAACGAAATTGGCCTTGATTGAACCGCACAATCAGGTGCTTGTTTATACGAATACCAAAGGTGTTTTGAGCAATACGACGACCAAATTCATTCCGGATCAAAAGAATTTAGGCAAATGGTTTAGTAATGAAAGTGGCATGTATTTCATGGATCTGGATTTGGATGGAAATTTAGATTTAGTGCCGTTTGTTAATACGCTGGAACCCGTTTATTTGTGGAATGGAACGTCAGATTTTCAATATTTCAGTTTTAACCCTACAACGAAGAAGTTTGAGTACAAAAGCAAACCCAATTACATTTCATTATTCCCAACGTCAGATAAAAATTATGGTTATGTGGCTAAAAATTTAGGGCGCTACGCTTATGATTATGCGGATTTAGATGGCGATGGGGCATTGGAAGTGATTCAGCCATCGGTTAATCTAGATTTAGATCCCAATGTGAAGGGGAGGGAAAATTATCTGTTGATCATTAAAGATAAAGCCTTAGATAAGCGCCCAGATGATGATGGCGATGGTGTGAAAAATGTTCAAGATAAATGTCCTAATACCGTCGCAGGAGCTAAGATTGATGCAAGCGGATGTGAGATTGTGCTTGCTACTGAGAAGGAAGAATTTCCTTTAACTGTTTCTCCCAATCCTTTTGTATCAAGCATTAAAATCAATTACCCGGTCGATTTTGGTACACTTGTTTCAGCAGAATTAACGGATATCAAAGGCACTGTTGTTTGGAGTAAATCCAATGTTGGGAATGAGGAGCAGGTTGATTTGTCTTACTTGTCGGCAGGCAATTATTTCATGAAAGTATTGTCGTTGACAACGGGGCAGTCGCAGGTAACTAAATTAAGTAAATCAATACATTAATGAAACGATTACACATTGCAATTTTATGCATGGCTTTAGTAGCCTGCTCCAAAGAAGTTTTAACCCACAAATTAAGCACAGACGCGAGTCCCATGAACGGCGGAACCGTTACGCCTCCCGGGAATTCCTATGAGCATGGGCAACAGGTAAACCTAACGGCTACCCCGAGTGGGGAATATCTTTTCAAGGAGTGGAAAGGGAGCGTGACAGGAACAACGAATCCGACGAGTTTGGTGATGGATGCCGACAAGCAAGTAACGGGTGTTTTTGAGAAGCGTCAATATCCGTTGACCTTAACAATCGAGGGGAATGGAACGGTGAAAGAGGAGGTGATTGCGATGGCATCGCAGGCACAATACCCTTCGGGGACAATGGTGAAGTTGACCGCCAAAGCCAATCCTGGTTCCACATTTAGTGAGTGGAAGGGAGACATTACAGGGAAGGATTCAGTTTTGACAACAACGATAACCAAACCCATCAATTTAACGGCGAAATTTTTGGATCGGCCGATGGTTCCAGCGGTGAATATGGATATTTATCCCGATTTCAATTTTAACGATCATGTGGCGGGTAAAAATGGTCCTTATGACTTTAATTCAGATGGTATACCAGATATGGTGGCTTATAAGATGCGCACGGATAATTCAGTATATCCGGCTATCGTTGAGCTAAAGGATTACACGGGTAAAAGCATCTATACCTTCAATGTTAAAGATGTTAAACCTGCTATTCGTGATTCACTCCGTACGGTGATGATTGATTTTCGCGATTTGAACAATGATGGAAATTTGGATTTAGGCTTATCGTACATGGCAGAATGGTGGAATGGACAGAATGGTGCGCCAGGGAGTACGGTTAAATATGTTGGCAATTTCGTGTATTTATTATTGTCAAAAGGGAAAATGCAATATGAGCCATTAGAGGTCTTGGATGATCCTAAAAATCCGCAGATCTCCTTTAATATTAATTTATTTGATTGGGATTTTGATGGGAAAGATGATGTGTTGATGTCGGATTTGTCCAATGGTGATTACATGAAAAACCTAGGTAATAACAAATTTGAGAGGAGAAAATTAAGTTCTCCTCCGTTTAAGCAAGGGATGTCGAATAAATTGGATTTTGATGGTGACGGGAAGGTAGATTTTGTCAATTTGTATGTCAATCAATATGATGAAAATAATCGGCCTACCTCATCAGATAATTCACAGACTTTATCTGTCATGACTTCCAAAGGGGTAACGAGCTATCCTGTCATTGGTAAAACAATCACCAAATACATTTACATCCTCGGCGATATTCTATCTGCCGAACGCATCGCCATGGTCGATGGCGATGGCGATGGGGATATGGATTTAGTGGTAGGAAGTTTACGCGCCAAGCCCAATTCTCCGTGGACTTATGTTCAGGACTATTTTGAAAATACCGGAAAACAGTTTGAATTCCGACCTAATTTCATTGAAATTGATTCAAACCTAGTAGGTGAATTGCAGGTTTGGGCAAGTGATATCGATAAGGATGGCGATGTAGATCTATTTTATCCTACCTATCGGAAAAGCCAATTGAACGCGAATCATGGAGGGTATTTTTGGTGGGAAAATACCAAAACGGGTTTTAAGATTAATAAGAATTTTTATTTAAAATATTAATGAATAGAATAGCTTTTGCATTGATTTGTGTCGGCTTATTAGCTTGTAGCAAGGAAGTATTAACACATAAACTCAGCACTGATTCTAGCCCCATGAACGGCGGAATCGTTACGCCTCCCGGGAATTCCTTTGAGCATGGGCAGCAGGTCACTTTGTTAGCAACACCTACCGGAGAATACATCTTTAAGGAATGGAAGGGGAGTTTGACGGGGACAACGAATCCGACGAGTTTGGTGATGGATGCCGACAAGCAAGTTACGGGTGTTTTTGAGAAGCGTCAATATCCGTTGACGTTGACAATTGAGGGGAATGGAACGGTGAAAGAGGAAGTAATTGCGATGGCGTCGCAGGCACAATACCCTTCGGGGACAACGGTGAAGTTGACCGCAATAGCGAGCGAGGGTTGGAAATTTGATCGATGGACTGGAGATCAGGCTAGTACAAATAATCCTATAAATTTGCTGATTACAAAAAATATCTCCTTACATGCAGATTTTAAACCAATACCATTTGATTATTTGAAATCATCTTTTGAATTGAGGAGTAATACCAAGTGGCTTGATTATTATGATATCCCTAAGCAAAATCAAGTTGATGTTTTAAGCCCAGCTGGAAAGTCATACTTAGGTGGAGTTGCAATGGCTGATTTTAATTTAGATGGTTATCTAGATGTTGTCATGGCCCCAGGTATAAATCGAAATATTCGCATTCCAGTGGAAATGTATTTTTATAACCCAAGCAACGGGAATTATGTATTAAATACGGGTTCAATTTCAGGTAATTTAGGGACGAATTCAATTATAAAATCGCTTGTTGGGGATTTCAATGGGGATCAAATTCCAGATGTGTTTTTTGCTGATTCGGGATCTGAATACGGGCCAATGCCAAATACAGGCTGGCCAGGA
>ERZ650308.949-NODE-949-length-15486-cov-5.774480_pt1 | contig 15486 bp, 17 predicted proteins | sample MGYA00376244_ERZ650308 | MGnify/ENA primary metagenome ERZ650308 (study PRJEB26733, sample SAMN07839295) | wastewater metagenome | biome: small river; feature: stream; material: water | place: USA: North Carolina | collected 2016-04-26 ...
ATTTCAGCACCGCCGCCGATGTGCCGTCACTTGGGGGCTGCAGCTTTGGGCACGGCGTTGCCAGGTTTGCCGGGATCGTTGTAGGCTCTGGCGAGAGCGTCCCCGATGACTGACAGGCCGTCAGGATCAAGGCACACGTTGCGATACACAGGCTTTTCAACAACACGCTGGACCTCCTTGATGACATCGCGGTACTCAGTCTCGATCCGCACCTTGTCAGATTCATGCGCAACCGCCGCCGTGTTGCTGTTCTGCCGCTGCAGGCGCTCCGTGGCGCGCTGGTTGACTTGGCGGGCGTGTTCTATCGAGTCGTGCCGCCATCCCTGCACTTGCCATGCAGCAGTGGCAGCGCATGCCCCGGAGATTAGGGCAACGGCAACGTAGGTGTAGATCACACTTCCGCTTCCATCAGCGCAAACGCCTTGCCGTACAGGTCGTCCCATGTGTGGCGGTGCGGCTTACCGGGCCTCCAGTTGCGCAGGTAGTATTCCCAGGACCCGTCAGTGTCGCCAATGACTGGTAGCGGCTTTGGGTCGGTCAGCAGCAGCAGGCGAGCAAAGCAGCACGCCAGGATGTCGTCGTGCTCCAGCCGCTCATAGACTTCCTTGGTGCTGCCGCCCACGCCGCGCTGATGGCAGACCTTCACCGCGTCGTAAATGCTGGCCTTGTGCTGCAGGACGCCTCGCACACCGCCGCCAGATTCAAACTGCCAGAACCCACGAGCAGGCCCGCCGATCTGCCGGCGATGCTCGAATCGCGATTCCTGCAGGCCGATAGCAAGCAGCATCATGCGGGCCTTGGGTGAGTCCATCCCGGGCAGCAGCTTGAGCGATGGGTCCAGAATGTCGGGGATGGGGTTGACGATCATTTTCCAGGCTCCGTGATTAACTTCGCTGCGCCGATCAGTACGAACATCGCAAGGGCGAGGTATGCCGAGATATTGGTCGGCAATCGCGCCAGATCGTCCGCAGGGACCATCAACAACGCCCCTTGTACCAGTGCCCCCCACTGCGCGATTCGGCTGCTGTAGTCACCCAGGCGCGCTTTCCAGTCGTGAACGATGCGGCCCTTGGCCTTGCGGACAATGCGCTGTGTCAGGTTCGGCTCGAATGTCATTTAAATCTCCCGGAAAAGTGTCCAGAAAGCTCAATGGGGGCTGCATGGCGCGAAGGTCAAAGCCTTCGGGTATCGGGTAGTCCGAGCCATCCGGAAAATCGCTGTCCCACACGTCCATTAGTTCTTGCCACGCTTCGATCAGTTCGCACCACCAGTCGCGCAGGCGGTGCAACAGATTCATGCGATCATCGACACGAGAATCACGACCCATGCGGCCCACGAGTAGCGTCCTGCAACCTCATGGGCCAGCATTATTTTGGTTGGAGCCACTTCACGAAGTCGCCGAGTTTTTCGGTCAAGGCGTGTACCCCGGCGACCACGGCGACGATCCACAAAACCGAGCGTTTCAGCATTGATCTCAGCCATTTCCAGTGATCCCTTTCTTTATGGTTGGCACGGAGTTCCGCGATTTCGGAGTCTGTGAGTTCTTTTTGCTCATTCATTGGCCTACTTTCTGTGTGCTCGGTTATGTCTCATCGAAAATCCCATAGACCCACAGATTGCCGGTTGCGGATACCACGGTTGTCGGGTCCACCACTCCCGGTGTCCCGGCGATCGACATATAGATGACCATGCTGGACAATCCCGATGACGCGCCCACAAGGTACTGCGTCGGAGTGGTAGCAAACGTCTCGTCCACTGTCACGATGTTCGTGTGGATAGTCGCCGCGGTGAAGTCGTAATTGACCGTGATGGCCGTGCTGCTTACGGATACACTCGCCACCCCAATCGGCGTGTGGTCAGCGTCATCCAGCACGGCCCATCCAGACCCAGTGTTGCGCAGCGCACAGGCCACGATCTTCTGTGTGCTCGCAGAGCCACCGCTACCACCACCCCCGCTGCTTGACGGGGCCTTGACCGTAAACGCGCAACGTGCAGCCGTGGACAGTGCGTTGCCACCCCATGTAAAACTGACCGCATCAAAGGATCGAACAGCCACGGTGGCATAGTGATAGCCTTCGGTGAAGCTGTAGGCCGACTGGAACGCCACCGGCATGTAGTTGACGCCAGAGGACACGGTTGGGCTTGCGGACACGCACCACCCCGGCAGGAGAGTGGCTACACCGTCGATGCCGACTGTAGTTCCTACCGTTTTGCCGGTTGCCGCTGCGTGGTAGTTGAACCCCCCGACACCGAAATCGAGCACCTCGGACCCCCATGCGAGGAACTCAATGCGCAATGCGGAGGTGAGTTCTGCCCAATCATTGACGGCGTAACTGGTGTTCGATGCAAGTTCGGACTGCGACAAGAAACCAGAGTCGTTGAACCACGACCTGACGAACTGCTTAGACACACTGCTGACCCACGCCGGACCTGTGACGGTGCGAGCCATGCCAACAAGAGTCCTTGTGGCATCCCCGGTCTTAATCTCCACACCAGTGTCCGCATCAACGGAGTGCGCGGTGGTCGACGCTTCCAGCGTCATTGTCGACCCGGACATGTATGCGTAGATGTAGTAGGTCGTGTCCACCGTGAGACTGGTTGCTGCAAGCGACACCCCTGCACCCGGGACAGTCTTGACCGCACCGTCGATGATCAAGTTATTGCCATCTCGCGGAAGCAGTAACAGACTGCCAGCGTCGAGGGTCAGTCGGCATTGTCCGTGCGAACTACCACCCGCCCCGACTGGTAACCCAGTCAGAGGATCGTAGTTCGTGAGTCCGTCTGCGTTCAAATTCCAGCCCAGAATCTTCAACGAGTCAGGCGCTGGCAACGCTGCGCTTACACCAGATGGCGTCCCGATGGGTAATGTCAGTGTGCGGGAGTCATCATCCTGGAGTTCTTGACAAATCATGGTCAGCCGGTCCAGCGCCCGCTCGTGGGTCTCGGCGGGGAACGGGTCGCCGCTGATGTAGTCAGTCTCCTGCACGATGTCGGTGTCGCGGTAGATGATCAACCGGGTGCCCGACGCCGGGGCCACGAGCATTGTCACCGAGCCCCCGGCATCGTCACCAGCGCCGCTCAGGGTGTAGTCGGTCGTGAGGATATTGGTGGTCTCGACTCCGGTCGAACTGACGCTGACGACCACGAGGTCGCCGTTGGCGAGGAACCGGTAAGGGAATGCGAATATCGTCGTTACCCCGTTGCCGTTGTACGAGATGCGCGATGCTGTGGTGCTGATGGTCATCGAATTTGCTCCCTGCGTGGCTGGGTCCACGGTTCAATTGTCTGTGTTGCTGACTGCTGTGCGATGCTGGCACCGAGGGACACTGCCCATGCGTTCATCTGCATGGCCTGCTGCGTCACCTGCTTCGGAGTCAACCTCGATGCCTGCTGCAAAATCAGGTCGAGTTTACCGCTCTGAGGATTCGAGATGGCGTCGACGAACATCTGCTTCGCCGTGGTCACGCTCATCTTCTTGAACAGATACTCAGCGAACCGGGCGCCAGCACCTGCGGCGATCAGGGATGGTGTAGCGGACCCCGCGGCCTTGGATGCCGTGGATGCCACATTCGATCCAAGCATCCGGGCAAAGAGGGTCGTGGCGGCGTCTGTGAGGTCCTGCTGCACCTCGACTGCTGTACCGACCCGCTGAGACCGCTGAATCGACTCCAGCGCCCCGAACACCTGCTTGATCTTCCCTACCTCACGGGCAGACACGATGTCGGCATCTTGGAGGATCTGCATGGCACCCTTCTGCCCGGGTGGTGGATTGAATAGCAGTGCCTGCACCTGGTTCAGATCCAGCACACCACGGTTGCGCCCCGTCGAGGCGTTGATCGCGGCCGTATAAACCGCCGAGCGTAGACCGGCCACTGCCGATGCCGAGTCGATGACTGGCTTACCGTCGGCGCCCACGGTTCCACGCTTCACCATGGTGATCAGTTTCCCGAGGTCGCGCTCCATGTTGTCCGAGAGCAGTGCGGCCTGGGTCTGCTGGATACCGTCACCCTTGGCAATCTTCGAGAACACCTTGAGGTCATCCATGAGCCGGTTCTGACCTTTGGCCATCGCCTCCATGTCCTGTGCTGCCCGAGTGGTCTTGACCGCGTTGGATAGGTCCTCCTTGACTCCCGGGAACCGGTTCATGAGTTGCTGGTTATTGTTCATGAACTCGGACAGACGCTTCGGGTTCAGTTTTCCAGTCTCGGGGTCGATTGACTTGGCTGCAGCGAGTCGCAGAAACCGATCCTGTGCGTCCATGACCACATTTACCGCACCTTCGTCCTGCAGACCCCGAGTGAGCATGAACCGGGTGGCATTCTCAATCTCACCGAGTTGCAGAGCACCTAACTCGTCACCGGAAGCAAGAGCCCGACGAAGCGTCAATTCGGGAGCCATGCGGTCCCCATACTTACCTACCGCTGACGACTTGCCGACGAACGAGCGGGTGAACGTGTCGTGAAACTCCTTCGTGAACCCGCGGGCCTTGTCATACAGGGCCTTGCCGGCAGGACTCACGGATGCGTCGAGGTCGTCGATAATGGCCTCGGCCAGATTGCTCATGGACCGGGCACCATTCTGGTCTCCCGCGATGGTCAGTTGTCGTGCCTCATTGAGCAGTTCGCTGCGCAGCTTGTACATCTCATCAACTGTGGTTCCGGGTTCCTTACCCGGGACATCACGGAACGAGAGCGTCGTGGGGTCGTATTCCAGTGCCCCGTCACCTGGTTTGCTGACCCGTTTGAGAAACGCGGCCACGGCACCGGGAACATGCTTCGAACGGTACTCTGGTAGTACCCCGTCGAACTCCTCGGCGAACTGGCGCTGAAGGTTGTCGAACTGTGCAGGCTTCGGACCTTCGGCTTTCGTCCAGGCAGTCCACAACTCGGACTCAGCCTTGCGGGCGTCCACGATGGCGGTGTCGAGGATGTCGCGCACCGTCTTGCTCAAAACTGCACGAGTCTCAGGGGTGTCCTTGGTCACTTTGCCGACAGCCTTCTCAGCCTCAGCCATCGCGCCGTCCACACGCCCCTGGATCAGGGTGCGATAGTAGATGTCCCGGGCTTGTGCCGCTGCCTTGAGAGCCTCGGGATCTCCGGTACGAACAAGCAGGTTGATGTGGCCGCGCAACACATCGAGACCCTGCATCGCCCGATCCTTCGACTCCTTGTTGAACTTCCCACTGAATTCGGCGAGGTAATCTTCCATCGCACCCAGCGCCATGGAGCCGGTCTTCTGTGCCGGCGTCAGGTTCTCCAACCCCGGGACACCCAGCGCCTTGTATGCCTGATAGACGGCGCCCATATCCTCGCCGGTCTTGGCTGCGACCTCGGCCAGCATCTTAGCAGCGGCAGTCTCACGCCCAGCGGGACTCAGAGTCTGGATGACCGTCTTGACGAATCCTGTGGCGTGTTCTGCGCCGGCGCGCACGTAGGTCGATGGGTTGATCAGGCCCCCGGCCATCTCGGCACTCATGCGGGCACCCACGTTCCCGGGGAACAGTGCCTCAGCGCTCATGGCGAAGGTAGCCGCGCTCCCCGCCATTGATACCTCAGTAAATCCGAATTTCCACGGTGCTGCCTTGGCGCTTTCGATCATTCGGTTGAGAAGTTTCCCAACCTCGGACGCACCAGCACGCCATCCGGTCAATGCGGCACCGTAGGGCATGCTCAGCGCACCCACCGACCCACCGAAGCTCTCACCGAGGACTCCGTACTTGCGAACCTCTTGGCGCATCTCCTCGGGCGGGCGAAGTCCCATCCCTGTTGCCGCTTTGTCACCGGCCCACATCCCGTAGGCACCACCAGCCAGGCCACCGATCACTGCACCAGGGAGCCCACCCACCGCAGCACCCATGGTGGCGCCACCTACGGCCCCGGGGACCACGCCGACTGTGCGCAGGGCACCGCCAGCCATTCCCTCACCCACAGCACTCGCCTTCTCGCCGAGGGTGGCGCTGGGAGTCGTGCTGACTAAATCGGAAATATCATTGGATGTGTCCGGTGCCGCATGCTTAATCACCGCAGTACCAGCGCCGACCATACCTCCAACCATGGCACCAACTGGTCCATATTTCAAACCCTGAAACGCACCCTGAATCGCACCCTCACGAGCTCCCGTGTCTGTGACAGGCTCGGAGACGATTAGGTCTTGAATGTCACTGCTCATGACTATTTCCTCACTTGAGGTTTTGGGTCATCCCGGTACAAGAATCGAGTATTTGGTTCCAACTTCATCACTTCTGCACGAGTATTCACCTTGACCTGTGGCACATCGAGGCGTTGCAGACTGAACCGAATGGCGTTCGAGATGTCAAGGGCATCCTTGCGGTCCTCCATAGATGCTGCGGTCTTCCCAGCGGCGACGTTATCGAGTTGAGTCAACTTGCTGCGCAATTCCTTGTCGATGACCTGGATGTCGCGCCACATCGCTTCATCGTTATCCCATGTCTTGCCTGTGATGTTCACGAGTTTCATCAACTCCTGACGGTACGTATCAGCGATCTTGGAGTTCGGTCGCAGCGCCTGTGCGAGTTGTTCCTGACCAATGTCCATCGACTTCTGGGCTTCACCATACCTGCCGAGATTGAAGTTTCCCCCCACCAGAGGAGTGCGATTGAGAGTCTGACCCAACTTCGCCGTGGGTCCGGCCACGAATGGCACGTTGTCATAGAGTCCTGGGAGCGGTGCCGGCTGGGCAGCAGGTGTCTCAGCAGTCGGGACACCTTGACTACCGCGCCCAGCGCCTGCGCCAGCGGACTCCGTTGGTGCCGGGATGGTCCACTTCCCACTAGAGTCAACTTGACCCTGACCGACCACTTGACCATTGATGTCGAGTTGCACTGTGTCGCCAGGGCGCGGAGCACCTGATGGTGCAGGTCCACTGAAGAATGAACTGCCACGGTTCATTGCTTCTTTGACGAACCCGGGCATCGTGACTTCACGGGTCGTGATCACGCCGGTCAACGGGTCAGTGACCTTCACAGGTGCATAAGCCTCGACGACTGACGCTTCAAACACCCGAGCCTCATCAGGAGTCATGAGACCGTTCGAGTAGCGCACCGAGTTCTTGGTCACGTAGTCGACAGATCGTCCACGGATACTGTTACCGAAATTCCCTCCGGTCCCATTGTCCACATAGGTCTTGAAAATCTTGTCCACCTGATCCTGAGATGCGGGCTTCTGTTGGATCAGTTCGAGTTCGGTGATCTCATCGGCCGGGGTCATGTCCTTCTTGGCCGGCAGCGTGCGAATCCGGGACATCTCATCAGGGGTCAACTCGCGCCCGAGTCGGCTCTGAAACTTGCCGACGTTTGCCTGCACCCGACGCTCCTCTTGGTCCATCTTCCCGCGCCCCACTGCCGCGTCGATGCGCAGCGGCCGAGCCTCATCCATCGTGAGGTACTTGGAGAACGACTCGTCGGTCATCAATTTCTCAGCGCCCTCGATGTTCCCCTGCGCCAACTGCGACCGGACTGCGGCCTGCAGCGGTTTCGCATAGGCGAGGCGCTTCGCGGACTCGTACTGGTCCTTCGACATGGCCGGCTTCCACATCTCCACCGCAGCCAGGTTCTCGTCCTTGGCGAAGCTCCAGATGTCCGGGGCCGCGTCGACCTGCATCATGGACTTGTTGAACTGCTGATCGAGCGCCCGACCCATCTGGTCCTGACCAGCCTTGATCTTCGCCGTGATGGCGCTCTTGCCGTACTGCGCGAGTTGGTTGTCGAGTTGGCGCTCCAGTGCAGCGCGAGCCTCGGGGCGCCCGGAGAAGTTACCCAGGGCCTCCTGACGCTTTTGGTTCAGGGCGTTCTGGAACTCAGGCAGTGCCTGCGCGCTCATGATGTCCTGACGCTTCTGGAAGTCATCGAGAGCCGTGACAGCCCACGTATCGACACCCTCCATCACGTCCTGAGCCGCACCCAGCTCCTCGCGCCGCTGGACCCGATCGCCGATCTCCTGGAGCACATTGCCTGCACCCTCCATCGCCTGAGCCGGTGCCGCACCGAAGTCAGCACCCGAGGCTCGTGGACCCTGCGCCGTGGTCTGTTGTTCGTATAGATTGAGTCGTGGCATCGCGCCCCCTTAGAAGTATTTGCCCGCGCTCGACAGGAGCGAGGTGCCGGCGCGCATGTACCCGGCCGTCTTGGCGTTGCGTCCCCGCGCCTCGTAGAGCGCAGCCTCGCGCTGCCCAGAGTACCGGGTATTGAGCGCGTCGATCTCGGCGTTGGCCGCAGACTCCGAAAGCACGGCCAGCGGAGTGCCCTCCATCGTGGCTCCCGACTTGCTGACCCCGGCTCGGATGCTCCCGAGTTGGCGCTGCGCGGCCGTTCGCTGCGCGGTCTCACGAGCCTGTGCTTCGGCGCGTGCCGAGTCAGCGTTGAACTGTGCGGCTTGGGACTCGGCCTTGCCGGAACCAAGTGCGCCCAGCGCCCCGACAGCGGTGCCAACAGTGCTCAGGGTCGTCCCGAGTGCGAACGCGCCACCAGCGCCGAACAGTCCGGTCGTGGCTGCTGCGGCTGCAGTGGTTGCCGTGGCCGCTGTGGCAGCGGTCCCGAATGCGAGAGCAGGAAGGAACGCCATTACTTGATCCTCGCGTAGAGCAGCATATCGGCGCCATCGGGTCGGTACGCCTTCATATAACCTTCGAGTTCAAACCCGAGCATCTTGATCCAGCGGTGCCCTTGCTTGAACCCCACGTCCACCGTCGCCTCGATGCGGCGATACGGGGCGTTGTCCAGGAACTCGACCACGGCCGAGTGGATGGCGGGGAAGTGCGTGCCCGAGTCGTCCGAGAGCAGGGCGAACGCGGTGGCTCGGTTCTCCCACTGCGGCTCGACCCCTGCAACTGCAAGCACTACACCATCGTGCTCCGCGGTCCATGCGAGTCCTTTGTCTGACAACTCAGTGAAGTCGCCGCGCACATCCACGATACGTGTCAGGTACTCCTGCGCCGGTTGCATGGCAATCCGCTCAGTGTCACCAACGACCCACGGTCTAACGATCATAGGTGTGCATCTGCGGCAGCAGTGCCCTCACGGTGCAGGGGAGCGGGAGTCGGTGTTGCACGACCATCTGCGTACCCTTTTCGTACTCACCAGGCCAGGCCAGCCGATCGGTCTGCCCGGTGAACAGAGGTATGGGTGCGTCCATGTCGTCACTCGAACTGCGCATCGCATATTCGTCCATGTCGGTCGTGTTCGGCCCGTACCATAAACCAGCACCAGTCTCAAACAAGTCGAGCACGATCCCGTTGATCCGCTGCTCCTTGCCCTGAGCCGTGCCGTCCTGAGCCCCGGCCTCGATGGGCATGGTCTTGATGGTGGCGGTGTAGGGCAGGCCCACATTGACCACGGACGCGGCCAGTTGCAGGGTGATGGCGCCCGAGGTCACGGTGCGGTTCGGATGCACGGCTCCGTCGGCCAGCACTGCGACCTCTTCACCTTCGAGGTGGTCGAGTCCGGTGATCGAGGTGGTGGCCACACCGTCATAGGTCAGACCGCAGTCCACGAAGAACGCATACTCGTCGGTGCGGTACTTCTCGATGTACTCGACATACCGCACCGTGGCGCCGTTCACCGTGCGCCGCACAATCATCCACGTCGAGTCCTGGTCCCCGTCCCAATGCGGGACCACGACCACGGACTCCACGATGCCGATGGGGTGTCGGTGCCAGCCCACTACATCCTCGGTGCGTTCGTAGGTCATGCCTGCCAGCACGCCATCGGTTCGCGGTGCCCAGACGATTTGATTGGGTTCCTGCTGGTAGGCGAGGTCCACGACACCGGACTCGGTAACGTGGTCGGCCAGCACGTTCATGTTGGGCGCGACGAACGAGTCGGTGTCGAACTGGTAGGCGTACTCGCGCAGCTTGCGGCCGGCACGCTGCAGGAACAGGATCACCGAACCCACGCGCAATGGCTTGACATCCGTGGCACTACCGAACGTGGTCTGCGGCGTGATCTTCACGTTGGTGGGCGTCACCGGGTCACTGATCTGGGTGGCGCTCAGGGTGAACTCGCCGTTGGCCGTGCCGATGGCCAGCACCTTGGTCGGGGCGAGCCACTCGATCGTGTTCATGTCCTGTGTGTTGATCGTGTAGTTCAACGCATCGTCGTCGTTGGTGCCGTACTTATGGTTCTCGTAGTCCCCCGACACGCTGGCCCACAGGGTCTGCGGCCTGCTGGTCGAGCCGGCGAACCACAGACGATCCTCATAGAACGTGACGGCATGCGGGTGCCCGCGCCGATTGGACCATGCGCCCTCGGACCAGCGGGTCGTGGCGCTGGTGGTGGGCAGACGCTTGACCACGGTGGCCGTGACCACGGTGGCGCTGGTATAAGCAGTAACCCGAGCGTACCCGGCACCGTCATGCAGGAATACCCAATCGACTGCCCCGTCACTCTCGGTGCCGGTCGTGTGGATCGGGGGCCGGGTGCCAGCCGATGCCGTGGTCCCGGCTTGGTAGATGTTGCCCAGGTAGTAGACGATGTCGCCGCTGGTGTGCGCCACCCCGGTCGTCCACTGGTTGTACTTCGAGGCACTGACCTCGCTGATCTTGAAGTATGAGCCCACGTCACCAGCGACGAACAGCGACGCCGATGCGGTGAGCGTGATGCTTCCGGTCAGAGCCGAGGCAGTGATCGTTGTGGTCCCCGTGTTCTCGTCATTGAATGGTGGCCAGGCGAACGTAACGGCGGTCAGGGTCCACACGAGCGCGCTGGTACGGGCGAGTTTGTAAGGCGGGTGCTCAGGGTGCGTGATGTAGATCACGTCGGCAGACTGTGCGTATTCGAGGGAGCCCACCTGTGCTGACGTGTAAGGGCTAACTACCTCCAGCGGGACACCGGGGCTTGACTCAACCACACCCCCATCGAGGTAGAACCGGACATACAGGTCCCCGAACTCCAAGACGTAGGCTTGACTGATGCTGTACTCGAACGGCAGCAGGCGCGTGGCGTCTGCAGAGTCCTTGACCTCGGCCACGAACCGGGTGCCTGGACGCTTGCGCGCGGGGCCTTGGATCTGAGGGATGAAGTTCTCAAGTATCTCGCACCCGTTCTTGAACTTATCAAGGGACGGACGCCCCTTGAGCAACGGAGACAGTTCACCGGCATTGAAGGACGTTTGAGCAGGTGAGGCTTTCATCAGTACCTCACTTTAATCCACTCGTCCTCCTCATACACAACAGGTGGGTTCTCCTGCGCGTCGGCCCGCTTCGCATCATCGATGAACACGTCGTATTCCTCCAGGAGCGCCTTCTTTTTCGTGGTGCTCTGGGTCAGTGGTTCAGCGAGTTCCGCAGCCAGGCGAGTGGCCACGGTGTCAATGAACAGCGCATCATAGACATTGGGGTCCGTGATGCTGGCGATGTAGCGGATATATAGGACCGTCGCGTTGGCGTGGATGAACCCGTTTTCGAGTTGGAATTCGCCTGTGGATAGGTCACGGACTTCAAGCAGGCGCAGAAAGTCAGAAGGGAGTGGAAACTTCGCCGTGAACCCCCAGTTGGGGGCAGTCTCATGCGCGGCCAGGTTGGTGCGCCTGACGGCGAAGTTCCAAGGGTGCATGCGCAACACGCGGTCGCGCACCAGGGGCCAGTTGCGCAAGCACAACCGAGCCGCCTTGGTGTTGTCCTCAAGGGACGTGATGGCACCGTGCCCCGCCTTGTCGAGGGCGCTATTGCACAGATCGACAACACTCGGCACGGTGCCGCCCCCTTACGGTGCCGAGAAGTACAGGTCCACCACCGCGCTACCGGAACCAGGGAGGGCTGCGACAGCGATGGTCAACAGGATCGTTTCTTCCGCGGTCAGCGGGTCATCGTCCGTGGCGGCGGGTACACCGAACAGCGTCGGGACCGTGGCAGTGTGAGTCGCCGCAGCCCGATACTTGCCGGTGGCACCAGCGATGCCGATGGCGATGGTTGCACTGGCTCCGAACGTCGCGGTGGCACTGATCATGCCGAATGCGAACGTGTGGCCAGCGGGCACCTTGGTCAGCACGATGTCGTCGCCCGAGGCTTGCGCCGCGAACGGGATCACCGCACGGAACCGGCGCATCCGGCCCCCGACGACAGCGCCTTTCAGCTTCGTGGTGGGTGTGGTTCCGAGGCCAGCGGCGTCGGTGGAATAGGTCGTTGTCATGTCGTGTGCTCCTTACAGGTTGCAGATGATTTCGACAACCTTGCCCTCTTCGACGCGGGTTGCGCCGAAGGTGCCCTTGACATACACCTGAGTGGCGTAGGACTTGTCGGCCCGTTCGCTGATCTTGGTGTTGATATCGTTCCACATGCCCAGGTGCAGACCGCTCTTGGCCCAGGCAATGCAGCGCCGGTCGCCCGACCCGTCCACGCCCAGCAGTTCAGTGTGAATGAACTTGAAGCCCATGAACGAGTCCACGGTGCCCTGCACCAGTGCCTTGACCGTGTTGAAGTCCGCGCTGGTCACTTCGGTCGTACCGAGCAACTCGTCCAACTGGGTCGCCGTGACGGCGATGTACAGCGGATCGTTCTCGACGTCGACCTCGTTGATCATCAGGATCTTCTTGGCGGCGCGCAACTTGGCAATGGTCAGGCCGGTGCCGCCGACGGCGATCTGCTGGTTGGCAGTGTCGAACGCGGTGCTGGTCGAGCCGTTCTCGCCGGTCAGGGCGGTGCCCAGAGCAGCGGTGATGATCAGGCTGTCCATGGCCCGACCCAGAGCATATGCGCCGTTCATGGCGTAAGGGCTCGTAGGGTCGATCAGCATGCGCAGCTTGTCCTGATCATCGATCATGTCAGCCCACTCGTAGTCCGTGGGGTGAACCCAACGGGCATCGTGCGGGGTGCTGATCAGTGGGGTGTCGGCGTGGCGGCTGGTGCGGGCTTGCGCCGTGACCTCGCCGATCTGCTCGACTGCTTTGGCGGCTTTGCCGGTGTAGGAACCAACGGTGACGCAATCGCGCAACCGGGACCCGCGCTGCTGGAGCAGCAGTTGCACGTTGGTGCTGTATTGCTGCACGAACGCGGTCGTGACTTGGAAGCTCATGATGACCCTTTCAGGTGGTAAGTGGAAACAAAATCACCGAAGCTCTGTTTCGACTTATCCACCTGAGTGGGGTCATTTGCTCAGAAAATCTGGAACCGGGTTGTCCTTGACGGGCCTGGTCAGCGTTTTCCGAGTGGTCGGGGCCGGTGGGTCCTCAACTGCTGGCAATCCTAGCACATATTTTTCCAGTCGTGTGCAAGTCTCGACAATTTCATCGCTGGTGAGTCCGTGGCGGCTGGCCACGGGGATCATCGCCTTCACCAGATCAAGCCGAACCTCATCCGCCTGCATGCGCGGCCTCCATGAGTCGTTGGAGCTTGTTCACGGCATCCTTGTCGCCAGCGAGGTACTTGTCCATGAAACCCTTGTCGAGTTTGAGGTCCGCGATCTGCTGCTTCGCGGCTGCCGGCGTGGTTCCGAATCCACCCTCGCTGCGCTCCCCGGCGAACGAGTCCTCGCCCATCTTGGAGCCGAGGGTGGCGAACAGGCGAAGCATCTCGGCCGTTCCGAGCTTGTCCTCGATCGCGCTGAGCTTCCCAGCGTCATACCCCAGCGCCGTGGCAGCACGACGCCCGGCACCGATCATCTGGTCATATGCCTGACCCCACTCCTGCTTGAGTGATCCGATGGCCTTGTCCGATTCCTGCGCCTGTTGGGCCTGCAGTTTCTCCTGCATCGAGCCCGACATACCGTTGAACTCGTTGAACAGTGACTGCGCCTGCTTGGTGTTGAGCCCGTGCTTGTGCGCCGCGCTCTTGAACCACTCGACCATCTCAGGACTTCCGCCCTCGGGCACCTTGAAGCCGTACTCGTCGGGGTTCGCCGGCCGACCGAGTTTCGTGTAGAAGGCTTCGAGTGCCTCGGGGCTGGCGTCCTCGGGCGGCAGTTCCAAGAGGTTCTTGGCGCCCCCGGCGAATTTCTCCAGGTTGCGGTAGGACATCAGCAGGTCCGAGGGTTCCTTCCACCCCTTGTTGCTGACGTAGGCGTTCGTGTCCTCGTCGAATGCGGCTGTCCAGACCGAGTTGGGGGCTGGTTGCGCGGTGGGTTGCACACCAGCGGCCGGGGCAGCAGGGGTGCCGTTATCGCCCAGCAGGGCGGCAGCAGAGTCAGTCATTGGGGTCAGTTCCTTGAGTTAGAGATTCATAAAACGCGACCATTTTTCGCAGATCGTCAATCGTCGCTTCCCGCTTTATCGAGTTGGCCCTCATGCTAACCACTACGACATTGCCTCGCACGTACCCTCGCTTGGGGTTAATTCTGTCAATTGATGGACTGTCGTTACTCAATCGACCAACTCCTTTCACCAAAGGTGTTCCGAATATTGGACATTTTTCTGGGAGAGGTATATCACCACGAACTAGATCAAAGGGAATGCCCTTCTTTCGTGCCCTCGATCTGATTTGCGTTATGGCCTGACCCTCCCAATCTGTTTCCCATCTAGCCGCCATTTGACGCTTCTTCGCAGCCCTGTACTCAGGATTGGCCCACCTTGTACGGTGAACCTGCTTCAATTTGTCAGCCAACCCATTGGCGTTTTCAGCGTACCTCTTTCGGTATAACTCTCGATTTCTCTCGATGACTTCCGGCCTCTTACGTCTCTCTTGGTTGTAAGATTTCACCTTCTCCGGGTCTCGATACGGCACTGTTACTCCTGCGGGTACTCCTCGACCAACTCGAAAATGTCATCTTCGGTCAAGTTCATGTGAGATATTATCCGCAAAAATACTTCTCGTCTACCCTCCAGCAAGAATGTGACATTCGTGTTGTTCACGTCTGCCGTTGGCACGGATGCCCTGCAGAAGCGTCGAAGGTCGGCCAGCACCTTACGGCCCTCGATTGAATTGAACGTCGCACGGTAGGCCCGCCGACGAATGAGAGTCATTGGGTTGAGGTTCATGCGCCCTGCAGCAGTTGGTTAGCCTGCGCCGCGTCCTTCATGGCCCCGGCGAGGGGTTGTGCTGCCTGCACCATCGCGGCCTCCTGTGTCTGCTGTGCGCGCTGCTGGCGCAGTTTGTCCACGGCATCTTGGCTGCGCAGCACCGGGGTCGGCACGCCAGAGACCTCAGCGGTCAGGCGGGCCAGGGCGTCAGGGTCGAACACGTCGAGCACCTCGGGGTTGATCTGGGCAAACGGGGCCAGAAGCTCCATGGTACGTTGCACGCCCACCAGTTCCTCGGCACGGGCCATCCGCGACATCGGCGAGTCGTAGACGATCTCGTAGTCGCCCCCGGCCTCCACCAGTTCAGGCGGCATGGGCGGCAGGATGCGATGGAACATCAAAAGGTCGAGTTCACGCTCGATCTGTGGCCCGAGCGCCTCGGACTGCTGGCGCCCCATCGTGGGCGTGAGGAGCATGCCCTTCTCCTGCGCCCGAATCAGCGCCTCGGTGGCGGTCATGCGCGGGGTCTCCACGAGGATCTGGAACAGGGTCACGAGGAACGCATCGTCGATCGCAATGCGAC
>ERZ650308.954-NODE-954-length-15437-cov-13.595761_pt1 | contig 15437 bp, 16 predicted proteins | sample MGYA00376244_ERZ650308 | MGnify/ENA primary metagenome ERZ650308 (study PRJEB26733, sample SAMN07839295) | wastewater metagenome | biome: small river; feature: stream; material: water | place: USA: North Carolina | collected 2016-04-26 ...
ACATTCCCAGACGGCACCAAGCTGGTGACCGTGCACCAACCCATTGTTTAAGGACCCCGTCATGATTCCCGGTGAACTCATCACAGACGACGGCGAGCACACGCTCAACCCCGGACGCAGAACCCTCAGCCTGGTTGTGCAAAACGGTGGCGATCGGCCCATTCAAGTGGGCTCGCACTACCACTTTGCTGAAACCAACGGTGCTTTGGTGTTCGATCGCGCTGCTGCGCAAGGCATGCGCTTGAACATTGCAGCAGGCACGGCTGTCAGGTTTGAACCTGGCCAGCAGCGCACCGTGGAATTGGTGGACTACAGCGGCAAGCGCGAGGTCTATGGCTTTAGGGCCTTGACCAACGGCCTTCTGCCTGCAGCCCTTGCAAACGCAAAAGGAAATTGACCATGGCAACCATTGGCAAACGCGCCTACGCAGAAATGTTTGGTCCCACCGTGGGCGACCGAGTTCGCTTGGCCGACACCGAGCTGCTGATTGAAGTTGAAAAAGATTTCACACTGCTCGCAGGCGGCTACGGTGAAGAAGCCAAATTTGGCGGCGGCAAAACAATACGCGATGGCATGTCGCAATCGCAACGCACGCGCGATGGCACAGGCACAGGCCCGCAAGCCGGTGGTGCTGTCGACACCGTCATGACCAATGCCCTGATCATTGACCATTGGGGCATTGTGAAGGCCGACATCGGCCTCAAAGGTGGTCGCATCGTGGCCATCGGCAAAGCGGGCAACCCCGACACCCAGCCGGGCATTGACATCGTCATTGGCCCCGGCACTGAAGTGATCAGTTGTGAAGGCAACATCGTGACGGCTGGCGGCATTGACACGCACATTCACTTCATTGCGCCTCAACAAATTGAAGAAGCCTTGGCCAGTGGCATCACCACCATGATTGGTGGCGGCACAGGCCCAGCCACTGGCACCTTTGCCACCACCTGCACACCCGGCGCTTGGAACATCGAACGCATGTTGCAAGCGGCGGATGCGTTTCCGATGAACCTCGGCTTCTTGGGCAAAGGCAATGCCGCATTGCCCGACTCCTTGCACGAACAAATCAACGCAGGTGCCATTGGCCTGAAGCTGCACGAAGACTGGGGCACCACGCCCGCCGCGATTGACAACTGTTTGAACGTGGCCGAAGCCACCGACACACAAGTGGCCATCCACACCGACACGCTCAACGAGAGTGGCTTTGTGGAAGACACCGTGGCCGCCTTCAAAGGCCGCACCATCCACACCTTCCACACCGAAGGTGCAGGCGGTGGCCACGCGCCCGATATTTTGAAAGTGGTGGGCGAGGCCAATGTGTTGCCCAGCTCCACCAACCCCACGCGCCCGTACACGGTGAACACGCTTGACGAGCATGTGGACATGCTGATGGTGTGCCACCACCTCGACCCCGCGATTGCCGAAGACTTGGCCTTCGCTGAAAGTCGCATTCGTCGCGAAACCATTGCGGCTGAAGACATCTTGCACGACCTAGGCGCCATCAGCATGATGAGCAGCGACAGCCAAGCCATGGGCCGCGTGGGTGAAGTCATCATCCGCACCTGGCAAACCGCGCACAAGATGAAAGCGCAGCGGGGGCAACTGCCGGGGGATACCGACCGCCACGACAACTTCCGCGTCAAACGCTACATCGCCAAGTACACCATCAACCCTTCGATTGCGCACGGCATCAGCCACGAAGTGGGCAGCGTGGAAGTGGGCAAGTGGGCCGATCTGGTGGTGTGGAAACCCGCGTTCTTTGGCGTCAAGCCAGCGCTCATCCTCAAAGGTGGCTTCATTGCCATGGCCGCCATGGGCGACCCCAACGCGTCCATTCCGACACCGCAGCCTGTGCACTACCGTCCAATGTTCGGCAGCTATGGTGGCGCGTTGGCGCGCGGCTCTCTCACCTTTGTGTCGCAAGCAGGCTTGGCAGCCGGCATTGGTCAAAAGTATGGCCTGCAAAAAACCTTGTCGGCCGTCAAAGGCATCCGCGGCGTCGGCAAACGGCACATGGTGCACAACGACTACGCACCCAAGATGGAAGTGGATGCGCAAACCTATGCGGTGCGTGCAGATGGCTTGCTGCTGACGTGCGAACCCGCCGTCAGTTTGCCCATGACGCAACGCTACTTTTTGTTCTGATGTTCAAGATCGTTTGAATGCTCACCTGTTCTAAATTAATTCCAGGGGGTCAAGGTTTGGCCTCCGCACTGATCAAACGCGCGCCCAGCGTGTCTTTGGATTGGGACGTGCGTCAAAAAAGCCGCTTCCAAACAGAAGACTCAGAGGGCCGCGTTTTGTCTGTGTTTTTACAACGCGGCCAAGTGGTTCGGGGCGGCGATGTGCTCCTTGCCGAAGATGGCAGCTTGGTGCGCGTCAAAGCTGCAGCGCAAACTTTATTGCGCATCACAGCATGCGCGCAACACGGCACACCCTTTGACCTCACCCGGGCGGCCTACCACTTGGGTAACCGCCATGTGCCCATCGAGCTTCAGCCCGACCATCTGAAAATTGAACCCGATTCAGTGTTGGCCGACATGCTTCGTGCCATGCACTTGATCGTCCACACGGTCGAAGAAGCGTTTGAGCCAGAAGGTGGGGCTTATGGCGCGCACCATGGCAGCGCTGGCCACGCCCATGACCACTGAACTGATTCAACTCATCTGGTTGGCTTCCCCTGCGTTGCCTGTGGGTGGCTTCTCTTACTCCGAGGCATTGGAGGCGGCCATTGACCATGAACGGGTGCACGACGAAACGTCGTGTGTCGAATGGCTGGCTGATCAACTGCATTTGTCGCAAGCCCGAGGTGACATGGCTCTCATGGCGCAAGCCATTCCCGCATGGCAAGCGATGAACACCGAGCGTCTTCGCGCGTTGAGTGCTTGGGTGCACGCCACTCGTGAGACACACGAGATGCGCTTGCAAACTGAACAAATGGGCCGATCCTTGTTGGACTGGCTGCGCATTCAAAACAAAGCCAATGCTGAAGCGCTTGCACTGTGCAATGAAATGAGGCCCACTTACCCCATGGCCATGTCACTTGCTTTGTCTTTGGCACAAGCGCCGTTGGAACAAGCCCTGCAAGCCTATGCCTTTGGCTGGGCAGAGAACATGACACAAGCGGCGCTCAAAGCAGTGCCATTAGGCCAAATCTCGGGCCAAAAAATCTTGGCCCGACTGGCGCATGAAATTCCAGAAGCTGTTCAACATGCCATTTCGCTGAGCGATGACGAACGCCAAGCGTTTTGCCCCATGTTGGCAGTCCTGTCAGCCCGTCACGAAACCCAATACTCCCGACTTTTCAGATCATGACCCCTTTGCACCACATTCCAAACCGCACCAAAAAACTGCCCCCTCTTCGCGTCGGCATCGGCGGCCCAGTGGGTTCTGGCAAAACCACCCTGCTTGAAATGCTCTGCAAAGCCATGCGCGCGGATTACGACTTGGTGGCCATCACCAACGACATTTACACCAAGGAAGACCAACGCCTGCTCACCGTCAGCGGCGCGTTGCCTGCCGAGCGCATCATGGGTGTGGAGACCGGCGGTTGCCCACACACCGCCATCCGCGAAGACGCGTCGATCAACCTCGAAGCGATTGACCGCATGCTGGTGGACTTTCCCGATGCCGACGTGGTGTTCATTGAAAGCGGTGGCGACAACTTGGCCGCCACCTTCAGCCCGGAGTTGAGCGACTTGACGATCTATGTGATCGACGTCGCGGCAGGCGAAAAAATTCCCCGCAAAGGCGGCCCCGGCATCACCAAGAGCGATTTGTTTGTGATCAACAAAACCGATCTCGCCCCCTACGTGGGAGCGAACTTAGATGTGATGGAAGCCGACACCATTCGCATGCGCACGAATGCGAGTGGCTTGAAGCCTTTTGTCATGACCAACTTGCGTACCTTGGATGGTTTGCAAGAGGTGGTCAAGTTCATCGAGACCAAAGGGATGTTGATCTAAAGTCTGTCGGATTTTTACACCTGTGCAACTTCACCCAAAGGGCGATAGGCACACCGTTCAGTTCTTCGACTTGCGTTTGAGTAAGCGGTGTGCCTCGGCCACCGCCGCCTCGGGAGTGATGCCAAATTTTTTGTAAAGCGCATCGGCTGGACCGGAGGCACCAAAACTTTGCATCCCGATGAACCCGCCATGCTCACCTAAATATTGATCCCAACCCAAGCGTGCTGCGGCTTCAATGCCAACTCGCACAGTGTCGTCCCCAAGGACGCTACGACGGTACGTTGCGTCTTGTGCATCAAAGAGCTCCCAGCATGGCAATGAAACGACAGCTGCGCCAATGCCTGAGGCCTCTAGTTGTGCTCGCGCCTGAACGGCAAGCATGACCTCTGAGCCTGTTGCGAGCAACGTGACAAGGCGAGGACCGCATGTGGCTTCTGCTAAGACATAGCCTCCGCGACGCGATAAATTTTCTTCTGTGTGTGAGGTACGCACGAGCGGTAAGTTTTGGCGAGCGAACACCAAGCTGACGGGGCCGCTCTTGTGATTGAGCGAAAGCTCCCAGCACTCGGCTGCCTCTATCGCATCGGCGGGACGCATGACCCACATGTTGGGCATGGCACGTAAGGATGCCAATATTTCTACAGGCTGGTGTGTGGGGCCGTTCTTGCCAATGCCAATGGAGTCGTGACTGAAAACAAATTTAACTGGCAACGCCATCAAGGCAGCCATTCGCATGGAGGGACGTTGGTAATCAGAAAAAGCCAAGTACGTCACACTCAGCGGCAGGATGCCGCCGTGTGCCGCCATGCCATTGGCCATGGAGCCCATCACATGCTCGCGTACGCCGCAATGCACATAAGCGCCATGGCGATCCTTTGCAGTGAACGCAGACAAGCGACGCTTGTGGCTGGTTGGCGCTTCTAAGTCGGCACAGCCGACCATGCGTTCGGGTAACACGGGTGTTAGTAAGTCGTTGATTTCGGCAGAGATCAAAATCCCGCTTTGGTTTTGCGATGTGTCCCACGCGCGGCGTTTGTAATCGTGCAAGACCTGTTGCCATCCGTTAGGAAGTTCTCCACGCATGACACGTTCGAACTCCTGGCGGTCTGCTTCAGGTAGCTTCGTAACCCGCGCTTGCCAGGCCTCATACGATGGCAAGCTGCGTCTACCAGCTTCACGCCAAGGCGCCAAGATGTTTGCGGGTATTTCAAATGGTGCATGCGGCCATTGCAGCAATTCACGCGCAGCTGTTGCGTCTTCTGGGAAGAGTCGCGCGCTGTGGCCGCCGCGTTGCCCTTGCAGACGTGCAAGGCCTTTGGCGATCATGGTGCGACACGCGATCATGGACGGTCGCGGGTCGGTACGCGCGGCATCTAACGCAAGCGAAACGGCTTCCATGTCATGACCATCGACTTCAACGACATGCCAGTCTGCAACTCGAAAGCGTTCCGCGACGTTCTCGCTGATCGACAATTCGGTGCTGCCATCGTCTGTGATTTGGTTGTCATCCCAAAGCAGAACCAGCTTGGATAAGCGCAGATGTCCTGCGAGAGAAATCATTTCCTGGCCAATGCCTTCTTGCAGGCACCCGTCGCCGACGAAGGCGTACGTGAAATGATTCACCAAGTTGTCGCCAAAGCGCGCGTTGAGATAAGCCTCGGCGATGGCCATGCCAAACGCATTGGCAATGCCTTGTCCGAGAGGGCCCGTGGTGACTTCAATGCCGTTGATCGCTCCGTGTGGGCGTTCGGGGTGGCCTTCGCAAATTGAGTCCAGCTCGCGAAATTTTTGAATTTCTTCAATCGGAAAGTCTGGGTAACCCGTTAGGTGCAGCAGCGAATACAGAAGCATGGAGCCATGTCCATTGGACAGCACCACGCGGTCACGATCGGCCCAGTTAGCGTCTTGCGGGTTGAACTTGAGGTGGCGCGTATACAGCGCGGTGGCAATTTCTGCCATGCCCAGCGGAACGCCTTGGTGGCCCTCTTCGGCCTTGACGATTGCGTCAATAGACAGAAAGCGTATGGCGTTGGCAAGGGGGGTGGTGGTCAAAGCGGACATGGCAGATAGGCGTCAGTGGATCAACATGCCGCCATTCACATCAAGTGTGACGCCCGTGCAGTATTTAGACAGATCGCTCGCGAGAAATACCACGCAGCCTGCGACGTCGTTGGGTTCACCGATGCGGGCGAGTGGAATGCCATCCAGAATGGCCTGATGCTTGTCTTCTGGAATCTTGCCTTTGTTGATGTCGGTTGCGATCAGACCAGGTGTGACGCAGTTGACGCGAATGTTGTTGCCGCCGTATTCACGCGCCATGGCACGGGCGAGACCCAGCACGCCAGCTTTTGCTGCGGAGTAGTGTGGACCACCCAAGATGCCGCCGCCGCGTTGTGCCGACACGGAGGAAATACAGATGATCGAGCCGCTCTTTTGCGCCAGCATGGTGGGCAGCATGGCTTGAGAGGCATACAGCGTCCCGCGAAGGCTGACGTCCATGATTCGATCGTAGTCTGCGCCTGAAATATCAAGAAACTTGACGGGTTGTGTAATGCCTGCGTTGTTGACCAAGATGTCGATGCGACCGTATTTCGCTTTGATTTGCGCAGCAGCGGCTTCGCACGATGCTTTGTCAGTCACGTTGGCCACGAGGCCCAGGTGTTCGGCGCCTAATTGGGCGGCCGCGGCCTGTGGGTTGGCCTGTTCCAGATCAAGAATCACCACCTTGGCACCTTGCGCCGCCATCATGCGGGCGGTGGCAAAACCTAAGCCATTGAGGCTGGCACCGCCGGTGATGACGGCCACTTTGTCTTTGAGCAACATTTGAGTCTCCTAAATTTTTTGAAGCTTTGGAGCGCTGATTGTGAGTAGACTCGATGGTTAGTTCAAGCGATAAAAAATCATCGTGAGATGAATTAAATTCACCTTAACTTTTCTTGGAAATGATCCCTTCACTCTCATCACTGCTTGCGTTTGAGGCCATTGCACGGCGGCAAAGCTTTGCGCTTGCTGCTTCAGAGCTTCATCTCACGCCTTCTGCTGTGAGTCATCAAATAGCCAAGCTGGAAGGCATGTTGGGTGTCAAGCTTTTCGAGCGAACGCTCAAAAGTACTCAGCTAACACCTGAGGGGGCGGCCTACCTTCGGCGTATTTCGGGTGCTTTGGCCGCACTTTCGGCGGCGACGCACGAGGCGCGCCAAGGCGGGCGACACAGTCTTTATGTGCATGCCAGTCCGAGCTTTGCCAGCCTTTGGTTGATGCCGCGTATCAGTGAGTTTGCGCAAACGAATCCCGATATCGCGCTGTTTGTTTCTTCGTCACCTTCACACTCAGATTTCCAGCAAGGGTTGGTGGACATCGACATTCGTTACGGCGTGCCGAATTGGCAGCATTTGGTGATTGAACCGTTGAGCACGGAAACGATACAGCCGCTTGCCAGCCCTGACTTCATTCAAGCGCATCGTGTGCGGCATAAACGAGATCTGTTGCATGTACCGCTCATCCAATCAACGGTGAATCGGGTGCAATGGCATGACTGGTTTTCGGCACAGGGGCTTGAAGGTCCGCCAGAACGCGTCGAGTTGAGTTTCGATCGCGCCATGATGTCGTTGGATGCGGCAGCTCAAGGCCTAGGCATTGCTTTAGAAAGTGCTTGGCTGGCTAGTGCCTATTTACAGCGGGGGCAGTTGGTGCCTGTGTTTTCACGTCAATCCGCACTTTCGATTCAAGCGCACTTTGCGGTCTACCCGCAGCGCAACACAAATCGTCCGGCAGTTGTTCAATTTTTGCAATGGCTGCAAAAGGCTTGCAAGTAATTAGGGTTGCGATGCTTCAAGCTCTTCAAACAACCATTCGCGAAAGGCTTTCATCTTCGGAAGATGTGCTTTGGCTTTGAGGTAGGTGAGGTGGTGACATACCTTGGTGGGGCCCTCGGCGCCGAAAGGCAATACCAATCGCCCCTCTTGAAGTTCACGCTCAACAAGCAAGCGGCTCTCTAGTCCAAGCCCCAAACCATCAACGGCGGCACTGATCGCCATGAATGAGCGGTCAAATCTCGGCCCACGGTCGAGCTTGAGCATCACGTCTGGATGGTCTCGCTGCCATTCACGCCAGCTGTAAATATTCACTTCAGAGTGGATCAGCGTGATGCCCGCAACATCTTTGCTTTTTCGTAGCTTGTGCTTTTTGGCAAAACTAGGCGCACACAAGGCGACGATTGTTTCTGCTGGCAGAGACGCCAGCTCGACGCCCGTGTCTGGAAAAACCATGCCATAGCGTATTGAAAAGTCAGCCTCTTCAGAGAGGAGGTTGACCAAAGAAACGGAAGCGTTGAGCCTGACATCGATGTCTGGAAATATCGCGCTGAAGCGAGAGAGCCTTCGCATGAGCCATTGCGTGCCAAAGCTTGGCACCGTGTGAATGGTCAGTATGTCGCTTTTGCCCGAACGCTCAATGCTGCGTGTCCCTGCCGCAATGACATTGATTCCTTCGGTCACGCTTTCAGCGTAGCGACGACCCACATCGGTGAGCTCCACCACACGACCAACTCGATGGAATAGGGAAATCCCTAGAGTGTCTTCAAGGCCACGAATTTGATGGCTTATTGCGGATGGCGTAAGGCTTAATTCATCCGCGGCAGCACCGAAAGAACCTAGTCTGGCTGCGGCTTCGAAGGCGATTAAAGACTTTAGAGGCGGTAGGTGGCGCATGTTTAATTGGTGAATTTAGCTCATCAATTAAGCTAAAAACTTCATTTGTGGTCATGGATTATGGCGCATAGACTACGCCGAAATTTCAATGCAATTCGACAAAGTTCCCCACAGCAGGGGAGCGTTTAAAACACAAGGAGACAAGCATGAATTTTTCGTCGGGTCACGACTCACTCGAGACGCGTGCCTACAGAATCCGCCGGTACGCACTTCGCATGGGCGAGGTGCAGGGGCAGGGGTATATCGGTCAGGCATTGGGATATGCAGATGTGTTGGCAGTGGCTTATTGCCATGCCATGAAGTTTCGTCCGGATGATCCTGAATACGAAGAGCGTGACCGTTTTCTGCTCTCACACGGCCATTACGCGATTGCCCATTACGCGGCTTTGATTGAGGCTGGGATCCTGCCTGAGAGTGAGCTAGAAACCTATGGCAGCGATGACAGCCGTTTGCCTATGTCTGGCATGGCAACGTACACACCCGGCATGGAAATTTCGGGTGGTTCTCTTGGTCAAGGATTGCCAATTGCCGTAGGCATGGCGCTGGGTCTGCGGTTGAAAAACAACCCTGCCTTTGTTTACAACTCCATGTCCGATGGGGAGCTTGATGAAGGTTCCACGTGGGAAGCGGCGATGTCAGCCGCACACCATGGCCTTGGTAATCTCATCTGTTTGGTGGACATCAACAACCAACAGGCGGATGGACCATCCTCCAAGGTGCTTGGCTTTGAGCCGTTGGCTGACAAGTGGGCTTCATTTGGTTGGCATGTGCAGCGTGTCAACGGCAACGACCTTCAAGCGGTGCGTCATGCATTTGATGTTGCCCGTGATCTGACGGAAGCGAAGCCACGCGTATTGCTGATCGACACACTGATGGGCAAAGGCGTCCCGTTTTTGGAAACGCGTGAGAAAAACCATTTCATTCGCGTCGACCCCCCTGAGTGGCAACAAGCCCTTGAGATTTTGGACGCAGCACACAAGGAGCAAGCATGAATACCGTCGTGCAACCTAAAAAACGACTGACGACGTCGGCCATGATTGCCTCTATCGCTGGTGAAGGTCAAAAAACCCAAGCGGCTCCGTTTGGCAAGGCATTGGTTGAATTGGCACGTGAGCGCCAAGATATTGTTGGCTTGACCGCCGACTTGGCCAAGTACACCGATCTGCATTTGTTCGCACAAGCGTATCCGGACCGTTTTTTCCAAATGGGTATGGCTGAACAGTTGTTGATGGCGGCTGCGGGCGGTATGGCGAAAGAAGGCTTGACGCCGTTTGCAACCACGTATGCCGTGTTTGCCACGCGTCGTGCTTATGACTTCATTCACCAAGTGATTGCTGAAGAAAATCTGAACGTGAAGATTGCTTGTGCCTTGCCTGGTCTGACCACCGGCTATGGTCCAAGTCATCAGGCCACTGAGGATCTGGCCATGATGCGCGGCATTCCAAATATGACCGTCATCGACCCATGCGATGCGCTGGACATAGAACAAGCCGTTCCCGCGATCGTTGCACACCGTGGCCCGGTGTATATGCGTTTGTTGCGTGGTCAAGTGCCCCTGGTGCTAGACGAATACAACTACAAGTTCGAGCTAGGCAAAGCCAAGTTGTTGCGTGGTGGCCGTGACGTGCTCATCATTTCAAGTGGCTTGTTGACGATGCGCGCGCTGGAAGCTGCCAAGGAGCTCGAAGGTGGCGGTGCCGACGTGGCTGTGCTGCACGTGCCCACCATCAAACCTCTCGACGAAGAGACCATCCTTCGGGAAGCGGGCGTCAGTGGTCGTTTGGTCGTGGTGGCTGAAAACCATGCGGCAATTGGCGGGCTTGGCGAGGCAGTCGCTACGCTACTTTTGCGTCATCGCTTGGCACCCGAATTCAAGCAGATCGCTTTACCAGATGCGTTTCTGGATGCGGGCGCTTTGCCAACTTTGCATGACCGTTACGGAATCTCAACATCGGCGATCGTTGCATCGCTGAAATCCTGGCTCTGAGCCAGATCTTTATCCAAACCAAGAAGGAGACAAAAGTGAAATTAATCAATAAAAAAGTTGCTACCGCTGTACTGGCTTTGTGTGCGGTTGTTGCGCATGCACAAACCAAAATGACCTTAGGGCACAACGCTGCTGTGGGCAATCCAAAGCATGAGGCTTCTGTGAAGTTCGCTGAGTTGGTCAAAGCGAAGTCGAATGGACGCTTTGAAATTCAAGTAGCGCCAGCTGCTCAGCTTGGCGATGATGTGCCAATTTTGACTTCGCTGCGTACGGGGGCCGTCGATTTGTCGGCTAACTCGCAAGGTGCGATCTCTTCCGTGGTGCCGGAATATGCCGCTTTCGGCATGCCTTTCCTCTTCCCAACCTTGCAAACTGCATGGAAGGTTTTGGACGGTCCGGTGGGTCAAGAGTTGGGCAAACACACCGAAGCCAAAGGCATGGTTGTGTTGGGATATTGGGATAACGGCATCCGCCACATTTCCAATAAGAGCCGTCCGATCAATACGCCAGCTGACCTTAAAGGAATGAAGTTGCGTACGCCACCAGACCCCACGACCATCGACATCATGCAGGCCTTGGGCGCTGATCCTCAACAAATTAAGTTCTCCGAGCTTTATGTGGCATTGCAGCAGGGCGTCGTAGATGGTCAGGAAAACCCATTGATGAATATTTGGTCATCCAAGCTGTATGAAGTGCAGAAATACATTTCGTACACCTCGCACAAATATGAAATGACACCGTTTGTCATGTCCAAGCGCAGCTTTGATCGCTTGTCTGAAGCGGATCGCAAGCTGTTCCACGAAGCTGCTGCCGAGGCCACGCAATTCAACCGCAAGGCATCTTTGGAGTCTGATCAAAAGCTCGAAGGTGAACTCAAGGCCAAAGGCATTCAGTTCAACCGTCCTGACTTGACGCCGTTCGCGAAGGCGACCGATTCGGTGATCGACAAATGGGCAACTGGTCCTCAAGGCGAATTCGTGCGCAAGGTCGTGGCGGCCGCACGCGCTGCTAAATAAACCGGAGCATGAACGTGTTTTCCAGTACTAATCAATGTTGTGACTGGCTAGACGCTGCAGTGCAGGCAGCGTGTCGTTGGATTCTCTACATCACCATGGTGTTCTTGTTCGGTGTTCTAACGATCAACGTGATCCTGCGATATGTTGCTGGGACCAGCATGCAATGGGGAGGCGAAATTCCAGAACTCGTCTTTCCATGGATGGTGATGGCCGGCGTTGTGCTTGCTGCACAGCACGGCTCTCATATCAGCATCGTCTGGCTCACGGAGAAGTTTTCTCCGAAGCTGCGTCGCATCGTCAAACTGGTGAATTCCGCTATCTTGATGGCCGGATATTCGCTGTTGGCCTGGGGAACATGGACATTACTGCCCATCGTGCATGCCGAGCACAGCCACGTGCTCGGTGTGCCGACTTCTGTGACTTACGGGGGAATGCTGGTGGGCTTTGTAGCCCTGACCGTTACCTCCCTGACTCAAGGTGTGAAGGTCTGGTCTCAGACGCATGCCGATGATGTGTCTCAGAACCTGAACTAAGAGGAATTTGCAATGCTTTCAATCATCATTTTTCTCTGTTTTCTTGTCTTGGCTCTTTTCGGATTGCCGATTGCGCATTCGCTGATCGTTGCCTCCGAGATCGGCTTGCTGCCTTCGGATCGCTTGGGTGCTGACTTCATTGTTCAGCAACTGGTGACGCAGTGCCAGAGCTTCCCACTTGTGGCGATTCCGTTTTTCATGCTGACGGGCTCTCTCATGGTGGGCGGCAAGTTGGGCCAACATTTGATTGACATGCTGACTTTGCTCATGGGGCGCTTTCATGGCGGACCTGCACAAGTTGGCGTTTTGTCATCTACTATTTTTGGCGGTGTTTCTGGGTCTGCTGTTGCCGATGCTTCTGCCATTGGCTCGCTTCTGATTCCTTGGCTCAAGAAGATGGGGTATCCATCGGCGTTTGCTGCGGGTTCACTGGCGGCTGCGGCGACGATCGACATTCTCATTCCTCCGTCGATCCCAATGATCATTTATGCCTTGGTATCTAGCGCATCAATTGGTGCACTGTTTGTCGCAGGCATCTTGCCTGGCATATTGATGTGCATTGGTTTCATGCTGGTGTGCTATGTGCAAGGGCGTCGCCGTGGATTCCCGCGTGACACATCCCCCTTTAGCTGGAGCCTGCTGCGCAAATCCACCATGTATGCGATGCCGGCCTTGGCCTTGCCCGTGCTCATCATCATCTTCTTGCGCTTTGGTATTGCAACGCCAACAGAAGTCAGTGTGATGTCTACGCTCTATGCACTCATCGTATCGGTGGCTATTTATCGTGACTTGGATATGCCCCGTTTGCGACATGCCATTTTGGATGCTGGGTTGGCGACGGCAGTGGTGATGCTGATCATCATGGCCTCTAGTGTGGTGGGTTGGGTTTTAACCTTTGAACAATTGCCAGCAGCGTTCGTTGACTTTGCCAAGACAACTTTGGGTGAGCCATGGATGATTATTTTGTCTATGAACTTCATCATGTTGGCGATTGGTATGTTCATTGACTTGCCTGCCGCTGTGTTGTTGTTGACGCCCATGTTTGTGCCGCTTGCCAGTGCGATTGGTATGGACACGGTGCAGCTTGGCATCATGATGATCATCAACCTTTCTATTGGTTTGTATCACCCGCCGGTAGGCACAACGTTGTTTATCACCAGCTCGATTGCCAAAGTACGAATGGGGCATGTGGTGATTGAGTTGATTCCCTTTTATTTTGTGGCGTTCGGTGTACTGATGCTTTTTAGCTTCGTGCCGGCCATGACAATTCGGATGTAAACCTCATGAGTTCTGTTCAAAAGGAAAACACCAAGCCAGTGGTTGGCTTGGTTGGCTTGGGCGCCATGGGCAAAGGCGTTGCGCTTAACTTGTTAAGCAAGGGTTACGACGTCGTTGGCTTTGATGTGAATTCTGAAGCTTTGCGGTGGCTTGAATCGCAGGGGGGTAAAACCTCCCCTAGCCTGCGTCAAGGTGCTGGGTCTGTTGATATTCTGATTTCATTCGTGGTGAATGATGCTCAGACTGAATCCGCCTTGTTTGGCCAAGATGGCGCGTTAGAAAGCCTTCAGTCGCATGCTTTGGTGGTCACTTGCAGCACCATGCCGCCAAGCTATGTGCAATCGCTCGGCAAGCGATTGCAAGCTCGAGGCATTGGCCTGGTGGATGCGCCAGTCACGGGTGGGCAGGTGGGCGCACACGCAGGTACGCTGACCATCATGGCGGCGGGTCATCCAGTGCATGTGGCATGCGTTAAGCCGGTGCTTGAGACATTTGGCAAAAGCGTCTATGTTTTGGGTGACGAACCAGGCATGGGCAGCCAGATGAAGGTGATTAATCAGCTGCTGTGTGGCGTGCATTTGGCTGCGGCCGGTGAGGCGCTTGCGTTGGCGAGACGCGCCGGTTTGCCGTTGGACACTTCACTTGAGATCCTCAAGAGTGGCGCAGCGTCGTCGTGGATGCTGGGTGATCGCGGACCACGCATGGTGCGAGAGTCGTTTGATGACATCACTTCAGCGGTGAACATTTTCGTCAAAGATTTAGGACTCGTTGTCGATGCGGCACGTCAAAGCACTTTCCCTGCACCGATTGCGAACGCGGCTTATTTGAGTTTCCTAGCCACCGCAGCCAAAGGTTGGGGTGCTCTGGATGATTCGGCTGTTTTTAAGCATTACAGCCAGATCAATGCAGAGTGATCAGCCTTAAATCAGGCCCGCATAGGCGATGGTGATGGGCGCATGGTCTGAGAATTTTTCGTCCTTGTAGATCGCCTCGCTGCGTGCCTTGGCTGCTATCGCTGGCGTGGCCAGGTGGTAGTCCAAGCGCCAACCCACGTTGTTGGCATAGGCTTGGCCGCGGTTGCTCCACCAGGTGTAGCAAGCGTCGGTGGTGTCGGGTTGCAGCTGGCGGTACACGTCGACGATGCCACCTTCGGTGGTGAGCTGTGTCATCCACGCGCGCTCTTCGGGCAAGAAGCCGCTGTTCTTTTTGTTGCCCTTCCAGTTTTTCAAGTCGGCCTCTTGGTGCGCGATGTTGATGTCGCCGCACAGCACAAATTCACGCGCTTGTTTCAGGGCATGGAGGTGTGGGTACATGGCCGCTAAGAAACGAAACTTCGCGTCTTGGCGCTCAGGACCGGACGAACCGCTGGGGAAGTAGCTGCTGATGATGGACAGCTTTTGTGTGGGGGTGTCAAAACGCAGCTCGACATAGCGGCCTTCGGCGTCGAATTCGCCACCATCAAACCCAATGATCACGTCGCTCGGCTCATGCTTGGTGTACACGCCCACGCCCGAGTAGCCTTTTTTCTCGGCGTAGTGAAAGTGGCCTGTCAAACCCGCCAAGCTGTCGAAGTTGCCTGCGATGTCTGGGGCCTGGGCTTTGATTTCTTGGACGCAAATACAATCAGGGCTCGATTTTTCGATCCATGCCTCCACGCCCTTGCGGGCCGCAGAACGAATGCCATTGAGGTTGAGGCTGGTGAGTTTGAACAAGGATTTTCCCCATGAGTAACAGTGCCGTGACCAACGACGTGTTGGCCCAAGAATTTGTGCAATTTTCGCTGGATTGCGGCGTGCTGAAATTTGGGGAGTTCAAAACCAAAGCCGGCCGCCTAAGCCCTTACTTTTTCAACGCCGGTTTGTTCGACGATGGTGCCAAGCTGGGCAAGTTGGCGAGCTTTTATGCGCAGTGCATTGTCAACAGCGGCATCGAGTTCGACATGATTTTTGGCC
>ERZ650308.955-NODE-955-length-15436-cov-5.468240_pt1 | contig 15436 bp, 1 predicted proteins | sample MGYA00376244_ERZ650308 | MGnify/ENA primary metagenome ERZ650308 (study PRJEB26733, sample SAMN07839295) | wastewater metagenome | biome: small river; feature: stream; material: water | place: USA: North Carolina | collected 2016-04-26 ...
ACGTGTGCTCTTCCGATCTTTCATCGCAGAAACAGAAATCACTAAGTCTCCACTATCCGTGCCTCCATTACCATCGCTAACGGTATAAGAAACCGTAGGTACAGTTCCATTGTAATTCGTAAATGGAGTAAAGGTATAAGACCCGTTGGTGTTTATTACGATGGTACCTACTCCAGCGATAATAGCCGTTGATCCGGCTGGGTATGTTTGGCCACCTACAGTAAATCCTACTACCGTTTTGGCATCCCCATTTCCATCCGTGTCATTTGTTAAGACATTGTCAGAAACTGGGGTATCTTCAGGTGTCGATTTCGCATCATCCACCGCAACTGGCGCAGCATTCACCGGAGCTACGAAAATATCTAGTATCGCTGTGTCTGTCGAAGTTCCGTCGCTGATCGTGTAAGTAATGTGAGGAACAGTTCCTGTAAATGTTCCTGAAGGAGTAAACGTGTAGGCACCATTTGTATTTATTACAAGTGTACCTATGCCTACCAATGTGACTGCATCTACTCTCGCTGTATGGGTATATATAGTTCCATTAATCGTGTAACTAAATTGCGTTACGGTCAAAGTAGTTCCCGGATCCACATCGGTATCATTCGTTAAAACAGATCCCGTCGCAACGCCTCCTTGTAACATCGTCACAATATCATCCGTCGCTAAAGGTGCGTCGTTCACGTTATTCACCGTGATACTTAAAGTGCCCGTATCTGATCCCCCATTTCCATCACTAATTTTATAATCAATACCTGGAACAGATCCCGTATAACCGGCCGTAGGAGTAAACGTATAGCTTCCACTAGACGTTAATAAAATAGTTCCCACTCCCGGAATAGACACAGGACTTCCTGGGTTATAACTTACCGCCCCTATTTTAAATTCGGTGATCGTTAAGCTATTTCCATCCACATCAGAATCAGCCGTTACGTCCGTTATTACATTGCCAGAAGCAGCTGTATTTTCGTTCGTAGTCTTAATGTCATCCACAGCAATTGGCGCGTCATTTACTGGGGTTACGGTGATGTTTAATGCGCCTACATCCGTTCCACCGTTTGCGTCTGTTGCGGTATATTCAATCAGAGGAAGCGTGCCATTGTAATTCGCCGTAGGCGTGAAAGTATAAGATCCATCTGTATTGATAGTGATCGAACCGACTCCAGAAATGGACGCTGTTTGGCCTACTGTATACGTAGTATTATTGATGATAAAGTTCGTCACCGTAATGCCCGCCGCTGGAATTCCTGATCCGCGATCGTTCGTTAAAACATTGCCCGAAATCGGTGTATCCTCCGTTCCCGTCGCGTTATCATCCACCACGATAGGCGTATTGTCCATCGTTAATCTGGCTACAGAAGAAGTTATATTTCCGCAGACATAATTCGACTGAGCTACATTTAATCGATATCTGTATCCTTTCATCGATAATGGAACATTTGCTACCGTTAAGGTGGTTGTCCCCGCTCCTGAATACATCGAAGAATTCGTCACATTCGACCATGTCATTCCCCCATTTGTACTTACTTGCCACTGGTAGGATGTCGTTCCAGATCCAGCCGTTAATGCCGCACTGAATACTGCCGTTCCTCCCACATTGATCGATTGATCTGTCGGTTGCGCAGTAATCGTACTTGCAGATCCTGCCGTTAAAACGTTCACACTTGTAGCGGTATAAGTCGCCCCAGAAACTTTACCTGTCGCGTCTACTGTGATTGGATTTGTGCCAAACTGCTGGTTGCCATCTGTCCCCTGCGCCGTCGTCAATCCGTAGGCTTCATTCGCATCCGAACAGCCATCTCCGTCGGAATCGAGGTCTAATTGATCCGGGATTCCATCGCCGTCTGTGTCAGCGGCACAACTATTAATTACTACAGAAGCAAACCCGATATCATCTACTTCTCCTGCAGAGGTTGATGCAATAAATTCGAATACTAATGATGCAGAGGCAATCGTAACATTTGGTATTTTGATGACCAAATTTGACTTGGATGATGTCGTATTTGCGGAGGTACTTGGCAATAAATTTAAATTACTAGAAGCCCCATTTGCTACAGTAATCGTAGGCTGTGCAGTATTAGCCGCTCCTGTTTTAATAGTCGCATAAGTAACTCCATTTAATTTCACATTTAAAGTGGCAACCACTGAGTTGTCTGCAGCATTCGTGTTAAACCAGTATAAATTGCCCAGGGTAATTTCACTGTTTGCAGGTAAGTTTGAGATTGTTCTCGTAATAGTAGAGGTGGTAGAAGCATCTCTTCTAAATTCTAAACCATTGGCATTTAAATTAATTCTACCTGTTGCACTTGTCCATGATCCGGAGGAAGCATAAGTGCCACCAACTGTCCAACCTGTAAGTGTATTTGTATTACCACCAGTAGTCGGAAAAGTTTGAGATAAAGCAGAGATGCACTCATTCGTATCCAAAATTCCATCATTATCATCATCCACATCGTCTAAATCTGGAACACCATCATAATCAGAATCGAGACATGCTTTAATCGTTGGATCAATCGCTCTTGAATAGAGGTAAGTGCCAGAATACAATCCGCTTTCAGTAGCCGTTTCAATCGAATTCGCAAAACCATTATTACCATAAGCACCGCTAACGGTGGTTGCAGTTAAGCTACTAACTGTTTTTGACTCAGAAGCATCCGAACAGCCATCGCCGTCAGAATCTAAATCCTTACTATTCACTTTGCCATCCGCATCCGTATCACAGGTACCTACTTGCGTTCCTATAAATACATTGTCTATGCCTATATCGTCTACCGTAGCTCCAAAATTAAATCCAATAGTATTGGAATTTGTAAATACCGTTCTAGGAACAGAAACAATGATTTTAGTAGATGGGACGTTTGTCGTGACAATATTAATGCTGGATACATTTACTGTTGCCCCATTTTTAGCTACTACACTTGCTGTCGTTCCGCCGTTCGGATTTGTAATGGTTGCGTAGGTCGTATTATTTAAAATAACATCTAAAGTGGCCGTTCCTGAACTTGTAATTGACCAGCCGGTACCATTTGTATTGACATCAAAAAGAATGTCTACATTACTTGACTCCGCATTAAAAATAGGTTTTGCAAAAGTCTGTGAAATTAAATTATTGGAAACATTATCGGCTGAGTTCCACACAAAGTCCCCCGTTTTCCAAACCCAGTTTGCATTTGCAGTCCAACCATTGCTATTACCAGTAAAAGTACCGTTCACTAAAATATTAGTCAAAGGACATTCCACTGTATCTAAAACCCCGTCATTGTCATCATCAAGATCGAACATATCGGTCACTCCATCAGCATCCGTATCTAAACAAGCACTTACGGTAGCATCCGTCGCAAAATAATACAAGTATGTTCCGGTATATAAGCCACTTTCAGTTGCCGTCTCTAATGAATTGGCAAATCCGTTATCCCCATAAGCGCCCGCTGCAATCGCATTTGCCACATTATTGGTAGTGACATTATTGCCATTCACTTTATTTATGATTGTGCCAGATGACAGAGTTCCTATAATACGGGATTCTTTCGCATCTGGGCATCCGTCACCATCAGAATCTAAATCGATACGATTAGGGATTCCGTCTGTATCTGTATCGATATCTGAACAAGAAAAATTCGCTGGTCGAGTTGCATCAGTTAAAATGATATCTGATAGCGAAGATGCTCTGTAAGCACTAATAGCTAATTTATAATCAGACGTTGTTCCTTGGAAAGCCTTCTTGGTTACTCCATTAATTGCAGCAGTAACATAGCCTGTACTAGAAATATCTATGCTTAATTCGTCAGTTGAAGAAATAGCAATAGGGCCAAAATCCCAAGCAGCCGTGAAATATCCATAAGTATTCGTCACCTGAGGATAAAACTTATAGGCCCCATCATTCCAATTAGCTGTTGTTTGAGCGGCAGCAACTGGCAGTAAACCAAACATTTCATATCCTGTGGTAGAATTATGTTTGAACTTTAAAGAAATGGGTAATTTTAAATTTTGGTCAGAATACGACGTCTTCCACACATCACCCCCTGCCGTCGTAAACGTACTAGCTGTTTTAGCACTGATTGCTGTTCCACTAAATGTAAGAGTTGTTAGATCAATTCCACTCGTAATACAATTTATTTGCTCGACTGTATCTAAAACCCCATCATTATCATCATCTAAATCTAACACATCCCCTAATCCATCGTTATCTGAATCTATGCAACCATTTAGCGTTCTATCGGATGCTATTTTATACACGTAAGTATAAGAATATACCCCTGACTCTGAGGATGTTTCTAAGGCATCTGCAAATCCATTTGCGCCATAAGAACCCGCCGCTATAGAATTTGTAACATTTGAAGTCGTCGAAGTAGCGGAACCTGCTCCAGCGTTATAATTTACTAGGTTTATAATATCTCCTGTGGTTAGAGTCCCTTTAACTGTTGCCTCTTTTGCATCAGGACATCCATCCCCATCAGAATCTAAATCTAAATGATTAGGTACTCCATCCCCATCGGTGTCACTTGAGCAAGCTCCTACCGGATACATACTAGCAGAATAAGTGGACGGCAATACGATCGTTAATTCATTAACCCCTCCATAATAGGACGTTCCTGCTACCCCAATAATTCTAAAAAGGGCATATTTAACCGAAGGGTTTATGGTATTCGAAATGGTAAATAATCCAGAGGTTGCGGTAGAACTAACCGCTGCTGATAAATCAGTCCAGCTAGCACCGTCATCCTTGCTTCCTTGTAATTTGAATGTATTTCCGGTACCATTAGATAGGGCCCAATTATATAAATCTAATTTAATCCCACTAATGGCAATGGGTCCCACCACATTAGGGGTGATTCTAAATATCTCCTTACCTACCCAATTGATACTCGGATTAAATGCAGAATAGGTGGTTAAATTAGTATCATTTGCCTTACTAGGTATATTCCCGTTGTAAATATCAATTTCTGATGTTAACGTTAGAGGTATCGCTAAATCACTTGAAGAGGTAAAACAAGTTGGGGATTCAATGGCATCTAAAACTCCGTCATTATCATCATCTATATCCACAATATCTTTCGATCCATCACCATCAGAATCTCTACACATATTGAACGCCGTATTAATTGCGTAATAATAGGAGTACACACTTGTATAAACACCACTTTCAGTAGACGTTTCTAAGGCATCCGCAAATCCATTCGAACCGTACGTTCCAGAAGCAATAGAACTCGCTACATTTGATGTCGAGGTTAACACATTATTAACTCGATTGACTATAGTTCCAGAAGTTAGGGACCCTATTACTCCCGCCTCTGTGGCATCTGGACAACCGTCGCCATCCGAATCAAGGTCTAAGTGATTAGGGGTGCCATCATTATCTGTATCAATTGTACACGTAACCTTGGGGTATTGACTTGAAGCATAAGATGATGGTAGCACTAAACTTATCTCATTTACACCTCCATAATAGGATACGCCTACCACTCCCACAATACGGAATAATCCATATTTAACGGATGGGTTTAGTGTATTAGAAATGGTCAAAGATCCGGTTGTCCCTGTTGAACTAACGGCCCCAGATAAGTCTGCCCAAGTCACCCCATTGTCAGTGCTACCTTGTAATTTAAAGGTGTTGGTTGATCCATTTGAAAGAGCCCAATTATATAAATCAAGCTTAACGCCACTAATGGCAATATTGCCGGCCACAATTGGCTTAAACCTAAATAATTCTTTTCCTACCCAATTGATATTTGGATTAAATGCAGAATAAGTAGTTAGGTCATTATCTGATGCATTTGTGATACTATTGTTATTATAGATTTCAAGTTCAGTACTTAATATATTTACAGCTTTTGCTTCTGTTGCCGTATTAAAACAAGCAGGAGATTCAATTGCATCTAAAATTCCATCATTATCATCATCAATATCCACTATATCTGCGACACCATCATTGTCGAAATCTTTACATAGATTAAAATTTGAATTAAGCGCATAACTCAAATACGATGTAACGTAATTTGAAATGCCCGACTCGTTCGATGTCTCTAAGGCATCCGCATAACCATTCGCACCATACGTGCCAGTAGCGATGGAACTTGCGACATTACTTGTCGTTGTTAAGGTGTTATTAGCTAAATTTTGAATATTCCCAGGACTCAAAGTTCCGGTAACACCTGATTCTTTTGCATCAGGACAGCCGTCACCATCCGAATCTAAATCTAAGCCATTAGGAACCCCATCTCCGTCAAAATCACAATTTGGTGCATTAATAACTCCATAATCTCCCGTTACAAAGGTTTGTGCGACAACTAATTGGCCTATTTGGAATGTATTAGTAGAATTCCAATTAAGAGTTAACGTATTAAATGATCCATTACGTAACCGCATTTCTTCGAGAACTCCCCCTGAGGTTCTGCTACCATACACTTTTACCCTACCTAATTTGTCAATATAGACCCGAATAAGCGGTTTTGATCCTGTCCCAGTTAGTCCCCATACCGCCGTATATGCAGTTCCATCCAAAAACTCAAACAAGGCATTCGTGGGCGCACCAGTCCAAAATTCGAGTTCTGAAGGATATGTTAAGTGTGTTCCATTAATTCTTACATTAAATGAATTATCTAAGGACCAAATATTAACCACTAATCCATCTGGTGCAGCAGGAAACGTCTGAGCAGCAGATGCTCCATTTGTCACAGTAAAACTCCTGGCTGCGTATGATAATTTATTGATATCAAATGGAGGACATTCTAAATTGTCTAAAACACCATCGTTATCATCATCTAAATCAATTATATCGGTAACCCCATCACCGTCCGTATCTACACACGCATTTGTAAATGGATCAACTGCATTATTATACGTATACGTACCAGAATAAATCCCTGATTCATTTGCTGTTTCTAAACTATTTGCAAATCCATTTGCCCCATAAGTACTACTTACGACAGCGCTTGCTAAACTTGTGGTAGTAGTCGCCGTACCAGGTGCAGCGTTCATCGTTAATAAATTCACCACAGCTCCAGAAGTTAATGTCCCTCTGATTGCCGTTTCTTTTGCATCTGTACAACCATCTCCATCGGAATCTAAATCAAGATGATTCGGCACCCTGTCTCCATCCATGTCCATTGAACAGGTTGGATTTGGGAAAAGAGAGGAATTGTAACTACTCGTATTAAGGTCAAAATAAAACTCTTCCGCTGATCCCCCCAGAATAGTAGCGGCACTAGAACCCACTCCATAAATACGGTAATATTTGTAATATCCCGCATTTGCGCTAATAGTAAACTTATTAGAGTTAGGTAAGGAAATGTTACCATTAACGGTGACATTTGTCGCGTCAGCAGGAGAGGCTATGGCAGATGCTAATAGATTTGTCCAAGTTGTATTATCATTTGAACCTTGGACCATCAAGCTGCTTGCGGTGGATGCAAATATTTGGGTAGCGCTGGTTTTTTGAATATACCAGGCATCTAATTTAACCGGTTTGAAAAAGTTAACTTTATAGATAGCTTTCCCAATTTGTGACTGAGCGTTGCTCGTACTGAACGTAATCGATGACGGGTCTGTGGCTAAATTATCCGTTAATAAGGATGAATTAAACACATTCGAGGTAGTGGCTAAATCAGAACTAACTAAAGCAAAATTGGACTTATCAGAAATATTCCAATCCACTAATTTATAGAAACAATCAGGGGATTCAATATGGTCTAAAATACCATCATTGTCATCATCAATATCATCAATATCAACAACCCCATCCGTATCTGAATCTGTACATTTATTACGTGCAGATTGTAATGCTAAAAAATAATATGACGATGGATAATTCGTTATCGCAGAAACTAAATCAGTCGTTTCCACTAAACTAGACATACCATTCAGACCATACGTTCCTGCCACAGTAGCCACATTAGACTGAACTGCACCTGCCTCATAGGCGTCAAAACAACCGTCCCCGTCAGCATCAGCATCTAATTGATCAGGAGTTCCATCACTATCCGTATCTCGTTCAGCACAGAAGGCATCGTCTCGATACATACCGATTTCCCGAATTTGGTAGTTCGGTGCAGCAGCTCCAGTCGTTATTCCTGAATAGGCCACTTCTAATACCATCCGCTTAACTCCTACATAGGTTTTGCTGAATGCATATTTATCATAAAGTTCATTTCCTGCACCAGTTGCTCCATTTAAAAGTGGATTAATGGATTGCTGCGCTATTAATTGATTCGCCTGATTGTATAATTTGATGGTGGCATTTTTAATACCATCACCCACAACCCCATTATCATTCGCAATAAAGAATCCATCAGCGATAACTGGGAAATTCAAATTGATATCAATAACAATGGGAGCAGACTGGCTAGTCCAGTTAAAATTGCCTGAAACACCTTTGGAAATATTGCCATCGGTCATATCACTTAAGGGTGTTGCAGTGGTCCCTATCACCGTAAAGTTTTGAGCCGTTACCGACTTAAAATATGCCGGTCCAATGTAGAAAGTACCAGGAGGAACGCAGAAGTTCCCCTCATCGATATCTGTTATACCATCATTATCGTCGTCGATATCAATGATATCTGGAACTAGGTCTCCATCCGTATCCAGACAGGCTTTGATATAAGCTAATTTTGCGTAGCTATAAGTATACGTTCCTGAGTAAATTCCAGAATCTGTTCCCGTTTCTAAGGTATTTAGGAAGCCATTAGCCCCGACGTTCCCCGTCAACGGAACGGAAGTATTATACATTGTAACAATGGCCTCAGACGCATCATTACAACCGTCATTATCGGAATCCAAATCTTGGTGATTTAAAATCCCGTCTCCATCATCATCTACTTCACAAGCTAATGTAGGGTACTCTGACGCATTATAAGTAGGAGCCGTAAAACTAATATCCTTTAATTGCCCAGCTGAAACGAGTGTTCCTGCGGTACTATACACTCGATAATACTTATATTTTGCTGCATTATTTGTGACTGTAAACTTGGTTATGTTGCCAGTTTCAGACGTAGAGTTAAGGGTTTTAGAGGCTAAATCTAACCAGGTAATTCCGTCATTTGAACCGCGCAAAGTAGCTGATGAAGATGCTCCAAAAATGGTACTAGCAGAATTATAATTGAACGTAAATTCACTCAACTTAACGCTTCTTGGAAACTCCACTGTCACCACATTTTTATTAACCGCGGTCTGAGCATTTAGGAAATCTGTATATAAAATCGTCGTCCCTAATGGGTTATCGATCATATTAGTTAAAGGACGAGAAACAGAATTAAGCGTAAGTTCAGACGTCAATTTCAAAATTCCTGTTCTATCGGTAGCGCCTAATCCCATGCCGTCAGCCGTATAGAAACAGGCGGGCGACTCGATAGCATCTAGTACTCCGTCGTTATCATCATCAATATCAACAATATCCGTGATGTTATCATGATCAAAATCAGCACAAGCCGCATAGTTTTTAGAGATGGCAAATGGGTAATTATACGTACTATTATAAACACCACTTTCATTGCTAGTTTCAAGCGAATTAGCAAATCCATTATTCCCAAAAGTGGTAGCTGAAGATCCTACTGTAGCCACAACAGCATTTGATAATGTCGATGTTAACGTCCCCGAAAGTATAGAAGAACCTGCTAAGTTTACAGCTGTTCCTGATGTCAAAACAGACGAGGTTATTCCAGATTCCAAAGCATCTGCACAGCCATCTCCATCGGAATCTAAATCTAAATGATTTGCAATGCCATCTGCATCTGTATCGCAGGTTAAATTAGTCGTACTATTGTATGCATTATAAAATGCCGTAGCTATTTTATTCTGATTTGCCGTATACCAAGGAGCTCCCTGTGTAATCGTTCCATCTACAAACCAGGCGACAAACTGATTTTTTGAAGTAGTCCCTGGAATTTGTTTCATCCCGGCTAATGCCGAGCCTGCTACCGATGGAGAATAAAATAAGATGTCTGACGGGTCTACATTTAGAATCGGATAGTAATTATTTCCATCTAATGCATTTGTAGTGAATACAGAAGAATAACTATTGGCATTATTTAAGGTAAAAGTTTGGTCAACGGCTGGATGGGATGCAGATAAATCATATTTAGTACCAAAAACATTGTTTAATACATTCATTAAACCATTTTGATTTGCTACTACACAGCAGTTGTCTGACTGTATAATAAACGCCTTACTTGTTTTATTTTGAATGGCTGTTTGTAAGGCTGCCCAGTGATTCGCATGAATGGTATTGAAAGCTGCTCCTCCAAAAACAACCATATCGTACCCATCATAAAATCCATCAGGAACAGTGGCTGTTTCTATTATATTTGATTGTACAATGGTCGCTCCAGGAGCCTTATTATTATCAAATTCAGCGAACAAGCTGGAACGCATGGTGGAGAAATTTTCATTCGATCCTGCAAATAGAATTTTGCCTGGACGCATATCACACTCTGCTCTATCTAAAATACCATCGTTATCATCATCTAAATCTACTACGTCATTCACTCCATCTTGATCCGAATCTAGACAAGCATTTATCGAAGCAGTTAAGGCATAGGAATTATAATAACTGTTGTAATTAATCGTACCCGCAGTCACGCCTTCTTTCGTATCAATTAATCCATTGTTATTTGCATCATTTGTTGGACTAATAAATGAAAATTGAAAATTAGCCGTCTGATTTGTCGTTGCTCCTGCTTCCAAAGCATCACTACAACCATCCGAATCTGAATCTAGATCTTGAAAATTGAAAACCCCATCTCCATCCGTATCACCACTACAATTAATCTTTGGATTTATACTTGGTATATAAGTATCAGGTGTTTCAAAATACACTTCATTGGTATAGCCTGTCGTTCCTACACCACCACCTGATACCCAATAAATGCGGTAAAATAAATATTTGCCCGTATTTTGGGTTACGGTAAAGCTATTTGCATTAGCTACTCCTACCACCCCAGGAACAGAGGTCGCTGCAGCATATCCATTTCCTAAAATAGTCCATGAACTATTATCGTTAGATCCTTCTAAACGTAAAACGGTATTTGCATTGAAATGTGTGTTCGCATTAATGTAACCTAAGTAAATGGTTTTTAATTCTACAGCCATGGGCATTTTAAATGCATATACCGTTTTGGCAGGTGTAGTCGAAGCGACAAAACTAACCGCCCAACTTGCTGAAGTCGTGCCATTATCACCATCTACTAATTCTTTCGGACTTTGGTAATAATTACTCATAACCAAATCCGTAGAAACTTGAATATCTGATCGCAATCCTGCAAGCCAATCTCGAGAAGAATAAAAACATGATGGTGATTCTACTGCATCTAATGTTCCATCATTATCATCATCTATATCTTGCGGATCAGCAATTCCATCATTATCAAAATCAGAACAAACAGATAGGTTTTTAGCTAGAGCAAAAGGCGTATATTTTGAGAAATAACGAATCGAACCACTTTCTGCGGAAGTTTCTACTCCATTAGCTAAACCATTCGAACCATAAGGACCAGCTGCAACTGCATCATTCAATGTGGTCGTAGAGGTTATAGCACCATTGAACCCATTTTTAACCGCTCCTGAATTTAAGGTGCCAGAAACACCCGCCTCTTTTGCATCCGGACATCCATCTCCATCAGAATCTAAATCGAGATGATTAAAAATTCCATCATTATCGGTATCCATACTACCAGAACAGTACACATCTTTTACTTCAATTAAAAAGATGTCATCTACAATAAAATCAGCTGAATTGGGTGCACCAGAAGTTTCAAATAGCTTTACCAATAAAGATGTACTCGAACCTGAGTTTATGATGGATTGTTTTGAAACCCAATTGGCTGTAGTTGCAAAATTACCAGTTAAAGCTCCTCCATTAATACTGTAGCTAACCGTTGCAGGATTCCCATGTTTAATAGAAAAACCAAGCTTATAATTTGTATTGGGTTTAACGTTAATCGATTGGCTCCAAAACTCCGTAAAAGGAGCAGAACAGTCGGCGTTGAGTTGTAATGCATTACCCTCGGATAAAGAGCCCACACTGGAAGCCCAGCCAAAAGGAGCAACTATGTAGGATCCACAAGTTCCAATAGAGCCTACGTTAACATAGGTTGTATTAAATCCCGTATCTCCTTGTTCAAAATCACCATTTACAACCAGATTAAACTGTTTGACAACGGGATCATTAAATATTTGTCGATCGTTCGTCAGAGTGGCACAACCATAACCTTCTGTAAGGTCTAAAATACCATCATTATCATCATCTAAATCTGTTAAATCTGATACCCCATCTCCATCAGAATCTATACCTGTACAGGTATTTAAGTTAGCGGAAAGCGCATAACTAGTGTAAGAGGAAATATAATTAATGATCCCACTTTCTGCTGAAGTCTCTACCTCATTCGCTAATCCATTGGCTCCATAAGTTCCCACTCCTCCAGAAATCGCCCCGGCCATATTCGTAGTCGTCGTTACCACTCCTCCATTGGCCCCATTCTTCACATCACCATTACGAAGAGTTCCTGGTACATTTCCCTCTTTAGCATCCGTACAACCATCTCCGTCAGAGTCTAAATCTAAGTGATTAGGTAATCCGTCGTTATCCGTATCACAAACTTCATATAGTGGATCCGCTGATACAGAAACGCTGGCATTTTGCATTGGCGAAGCAACACCGGTATTTTGGAATTGAATATCGTGTGTCGTTGCGCTAGCAGTAAAAGAAATATAATGCGTTTCCCATCCACAGCCTAAAGTGGGTGTATATTGGTCAATGACGGCGCTTCCTAACTTTACTGTTATTTGACCTAAAGCTGGAGTTGAAGCAAATTTGGCATAATACACTTTCAAAATATAGGACTTCCCTACAGTCAATCCCGTAACGGTTGTTTTAAAAGCTTCTTGTGTATTTGAATAAAAATTAACCCATGAGGTATGGCCATTAGGGGCGGCAGGGGCGGCACCAGTACAACCACCTACCCATCCACCATAAATAGAGTAAGCCGTTGTAGCTATATCAGGGGAAGAATTCGTAATAGTCCAACCAGAAGGAACACGAAATTCCGTAATCGTAGAAATTGTATTAGTAGCAGGAAGAAGAATGCTCGATTTACAATACTCCTCTGCATCAGGAATACCATCATTATCATCGTCTATATCAATTGAGTTTATAATACCATCTCCATCAAAGTCATCAGAAGCAGCTACTCCACCTACGGTTTGTGCAAACACAAACACAGCAACTAACTGAAAAAGGATAATTAGAACGAAACGAATCGGTAAACGTAATTTCATAAAGTGCTACGCCGATGCAGAAATAATACAATTCGGCAAACAAATAAAATGAAATGGGGTGGGTCAATTTGTCAAAAAAAAGGTTTTAGACAAAACTTGGACGAATGAATTAACCTATTCTAGAACTGAAATATTCCTTTGGAGTGCATCCTTTGACCTTTTTGAAAGCCGTATAGAAACTCTGACGAGACCCAAAACCCGAAGCCTCAGCGATTGTTTCAATAGATGATTTAGCCAAATATTCAGGATTGCCAAGCTTCTCTTCGATGTATGAAATCCGGTAATTGTTCAAATAATCCCTGAAAGATATTCCATGCGTATGCTTAATCGCTTGACCTATCATCCGATGCGGATGGCCCGTTAATGATCCCAGTAATTCTGCCGTTAATTGTGAATTTAAAAAGACCTCTGTGGTCTTAAAATATTCTTCCACTTTCGCAGCCAATTGTTGAAGTCGCTCACCCTCCTCATCCGTTAATATAACATCTGGTTTCTCAGGACCGCGTAAATTTTCGGCGAGAATTTTAACATCGAGTAATTTGGGATTAATTGCCAAATACAATAGATGGAAAACGAATTCCGCAACAAGTAAATAATCCGTCGTAATGAATGAATCCTTTCCATTATCTGTATATATAAATGTATACCAAATATAAATTACCGTAAAGAGCCGAAAGACTAAAATCCCGATAACCCAATAGTGGAAAATCCCTTTTTCAAACAAAATCTGATTCTGCTTCTCTCTACGAAATTGGACATAAAAATAGACCATGGCCACATAGAAAAGAACGTACATAATAAACTTAGCATATACATGGTAAATTGGATCAAACCACATAAAACGCTCACTGAAAGCAAAGAAATCACCTTGAGCTAACATCCATTTAACTTCCGCAATTTTCGTTGCCTTATCACTTAAATAAAAGGGGGTATTTTCAATTAACTGAAAAATAAATGGAAGGAAAAATAGTAGATGTGATTTTTTAAAGGTCGCTCTTGGATGAAACAAATACCACAAAAACATAAAATTCAATGGAGGTAATGTATAGAAAAGAGGGGCTAAGGTTCGGAAAAAATAAGGCGTCTCAATGATATTTGCAGGCATCAGAAAATACGCTGCAACGACCATGTAACCTAATAACAAAAACTCAATGGCAAGGATTTTAGCGACAATTAAATTTCCTTTTCGAAACAAAAAATTAAGGCCGAAAAGCACACAAAGTGAGCTGACAATAGAGAAAAGATAAACTGAGCCGACGTTTGACATTTAGAACTGTTAGATAATAACCTAAATAACAAAAATTGGACAACTCTCTATGTAAAGAAAAATGACGCTGACATTAATTTGACAGCGAGGAATGATCTTCTTTAGCTTTTAAAAATTGGGTTGGACTCATCCCATGAAGCCGATTAATAGCGTTATGCAAAGCTTGCCTTGAACCAAATCCACTTAATTCCGCCAGCATATCTTGCGAATAAGACTGCCATTGTTTGTCAGAATTCCTTTGTTCGACGATGTAATTAACCCTCCATGAATTGACAAAATCTGGATAACCTAATTCGTACATATAGGAGGTGGTCCTCGATAGTTCCTTGGTGGAAATCTGAAGTTTATTTGCTGCCTTATCCAGGCTTAAATCTGGGTCCAAAAACGGTTTTTCGTTTGCAAAATAAGACTCTAATTTTTGGGCATACGCTTCATACTTTTTCAATCTTTCTACCTCTTCTCCTGGTTCAGCCTGCCGATCATTTTCTGGTAAGCGAAAAACCAAAGAATTAAATGTTAGTCCTTCTAAAAGAGAGGGCCTATATAAGACACAGAAAATATTGACATAGGCAGCTAAATGCATTAGCAAATCCGTGTAGGAAAAACGTAAATTATTGAACCCTATTAATCCAGTAGCATAAGCGATTATAAATAATATCGACAGTAGACCTAAAGAGACAAATGATAGTAACCAACCAAAAATAAATCGATTGGATTTGTATTGAACTTTACGTTTAAGAATAAAATTGAGCACAATATAGAACGAGACTATGGCATAAACTGTCGTTAAACAGACCTTAATAGTGGTTAGAACTGATGGGCTAAAAAAGGTAATACTACCAGGATAATTAACTAAGGATAGATCGGAAGAGCGTCGTGTAGGGAAAGAGTGTCTTCGCCTGTGTA
>ERZ650308.956-NODE-956-length-15426-cov-4.465552_pt1 | contig 15426 bp, 14 predicted proteins | sample MGYA00376244_ERZ650308 | MGnify/ENA primary metagenome ERZ650308 (study PRJEB26733, sample SAMN07839295) | wastewater metagenome | biome: small river; feature: stream; material: water | place: USA: North Carolina | collected 2016-04-26 ...
GCATCGTAGTTTTTATCTGTTGCTTCTTTTGAAGCGCAAATTGGCGTAGGGTATCCTTTTTCTTCTGCTCTTGCATTTTCCTTTTCCATATACGCACCACGTACTATTTTCATCCCAATATAAAATCCCTCTTGTTGGGCTTTTTCGTGTAATTGTTTCAAATAATCCAAACGATCCCAACGGTACATTTGTAAGGTGTTAAAAACAATTGCTTTTTCTTTATTGTACTTCTGCATCATTTGGGCAACCAAATCATCCGCAGCGTCTTGCATCCAACTTTCCTCGGCATCAATCAACAAAGCAACATCTTTGTAATGAGCCGTTTTACAAACCAAATCAAAACGATCGACTACTCTATCCCACTCTTCTTTTTCTGAAGAAGTCAAAGTTGCTTTCGCTCCCACTTTTTCATATAAATCCAATCGACCTAAACCTGTTGGTTTAAAAACAGCAAAAGGAATAGCTTGGCGTTCTTTAGCAAATTCAATTGTTTTTAAGGTCATGGCTAATGCAGCATTAAACTGCGCTTCTTCTTCTTTCCCTTCTACAGAATAATCCAACACAGACGAAACGCCTTTGGTAAACATTTTATCTACTACCGAAAGGCAATCGTTCTCATTAACACCTCCGCAAAAATGATCAAAAACAGTTGCTCTAATCAAACCTTCTACTGGTAAATGCGCTTTGATTGCAAAATTAGTTACCGCTGTTCCAATACGAACAAGTGGCTCATTGTCAATCATTTTGAATAAAAAATAGGCTCTATCCAACTCCGTATCACTTTTTAAAGCAAACGCAATTTGTGTATTATTGAATATATTTTCCATTAATTGTTATATTTTTTTACAAATATAGAGAGAGTTTTCAATACTATTAATCAAAAAATACCTTATTTTGCGTTATCAATAAATTCTGAATAATGCAGACGATTCAAGCCAACAATTATCCCGTACATTTCAATGAAAAAGCCTATGAAGCTTTAAATTTGCATTTGCAAAACAACAAGTATTCTAACCTATTCATTATCACAGATAGCAATACTAATGAATATTGTTTGCATGAATTTTTGCCTCATGTAGCAACAGAATTAACTATTGAAATTATTGAATTCGAAGCAGGTGAAATCAATAAAAATCTAGACACATGTATTGAAATTTGGAATGTTCTTACTGAATTAGGTGCGGATAGAAAAAGTTTAATCATCAATCTAGGTGGCGGAGTTGTAACTGATTTAGGCGGATTTGTTGCTTCCACTTTTAAAAGAGGGGTTGATTTTATTAATATCCCAACTACACTTCTTTCTATGGTTGACGCATCTGTCGGCGGTAAAACAGGCGTTGATTTAGGAAATTTAAAAAACCAAATTGGAGTAATTAATGTTCCCGTAATGGTATTAATTGACACTCAATATTTAGCTACAGTGCCTCAAAACGAAATGCGGTCTGGGTTAGCTGAAATGATGAAACACGGATTAATTTTTGATAAAAACTATTGGGAACAATTTCTTGATATTAGTACTATTGATTTTTCTGATTTAGATTTACTAATTCACCGTTCTGTCGTAATCAAAAACGAAATCGTAATGCAAGATCCAACGGAGAAACATATTCGTAAAGCATTAAATTTTGGGCATACTTTAGGACATGCTATTGAAAGTTACTTTTTGGAAAACGAAAACAAAAAAACACTACTTCATGGCGAGGCGATTGCAGCGGGGATGATTTTAGAAAGTTATATTTCTTGGCAAAAAAAATTAATCACTGAATTTGAATACCGTCAGATCAAATTAGCCATTAAAACAATATATGAAGAAGTTCAAATTGAAGAAAATGACCTACAACCTATTATGGATTTATTAATTCATGACAAGAAAAATGAATTTGGTACTATTCAGTTTGCTTTAATTGATGGAATTGGGTCCATTAAAATTAATCAATTAGTTGAAAATGAATTGATTCTTAGTGCTTTTGAGGACTATAAATCTTAATCATTAATTTACTTAAAAGGATTGCATTTCGTATGTATATTTTTTTACATTTGCCTCAATGAAAACAAAACAACACCACGCATACTTTAATAGGGATAACAACAATAGTTGTGAATTCTTTTTTGCCTTATGCAATAGTGTTTTTTCTATCAAAGGAAATTTTAGTTTTGCTGTTTTTCAGTTCCTCAAAACCGAAAATGAAAAGCTCCAAATTAAGTATGCAAATATTAGAGTTTGAATTGTAGATTAATTCTAAAGTAAACTATTGTTAATCTAAAATTCCGAAAACAAAATGAATACAAAATATTTCGATCTAATCAATCAAACGTATTACTTCCCACAAGAAGAATTTACTTTAAATAAAGATAACCTTCAATTTCACAATATTGATTTGATGAAAATAGTGGAACAATATGGAACTCCACTGAAGTTTACTTATCTCCCTCAAATTTCTAACAACATCAACAAGGCAAAATCTTGGTTTAGAAAATCAATGGAGAAAAATAAATACGATGCAAAATACTATTATTGTTATTGCACCAAAAGCTCGCATTTTGAATATATTATGAATGAGGCTTTCAAAAACAATATTCATATAGAAACCTCGTCTGCTTTTGATATTAATATTGTTGAAAATCTTTTAGAAAACGGAAAAATTAACAAAAGTACTTATGTAATTTGTAATGGTTTTAAAAGAGATGAATACGTCTCTAATATTGCACGTTTAGTAAATACAGGTCACAAAAATACCATTCCAATCATTGACAACTTTGAAGAATTGGATTTGCTTCAAGCGCAAATAAAAGGAAAATTCAAAATTGGAATTCGAATTGCTGCTGAGGAAGAACCTAAATTTGAGTTTTACACTTCTCGTTTAGGGATCGGATACAAAAACATAGTTCCATTCTACAAAAAAGAGATCAAAGAGAATAAAAAATTGGAGCTAAAGATGTTGCACTTTTTTATCAATACGGGTATCAATGATAATGCATACTATTGGAACGAATTAGTAAAATGTATCAAAGTGTATGTTGCCTTAAAAAAGGAATGTCCTACGCTTGATGGATTGAATATTGGTGGTGGTTTTCCTATTAAAAATTCATTAGCATTTGAATATGATTATCAATACATGATTGATGAAATCATCAATCAAATCAAAATTGCTTGTGATGAGGCAGATGTTGAAGTTCCAAATATCTTTACTGAATTTGGTTCCTTTACAGTTGGAGAAAGTGGCGGAGCTATTTATCAGGTATTGTACCAAAAACAACAAAACGACAGAGAAAAATGGAACATGATTGATTCTTCTTTCATCACCACATTACCTGACACCTGGGCAATCAACAAACGTTTTATCATGTTGGCGATCAATCGATGGAATGACACCTATGAACGTGTTTTATTAGGCGGATTAACTTGTGATAGTGATGATTATTACAATTCTGAACAAAACATGAACGCTATTTATTTACCCAAATATTCAAAAGAAAAACCACTTTATATTGGTTTCTTCAATACAGGTGCGTACCAAGAAACGATTGGAGGATTTGGTGGATTGCACCATTGTTTAATTCCAGAACCAAAGCACATTTTGATTGATCGAGATGAAAATGGAATCATCGCTACTGAGGTCTTTTCTGAGCAACAAACTGCCGATGATGTCCTTAAAATACTGGGTTACACGAAAAAATAAAAAAAATTAAAAAACAGTTTGTTGGTTAAGAAAAAAGGTTTTCCTTTGAGCAACAAATTAAAACATTCAATCCCATAAAAGATGAGTAACGGAGCAATTAGACAATTTATTGAAAATCATTACCTTCACTTCAATTCGGCAGCTTTAGTAGATGCCGCAAAAGGATATGAAGAGCATTTATTAGACAACGGAAAGATGATGATTACTCTTGCAGGAGCAATGAGTACGGCCGAATTAGGAAAATCATTAGCAGAAATGATTCGCCAAGACAAAGTGCACATCATATCGTGTACAGGTGCCAATCTTGAAGAAGACATCATGAATTTAGTTGCACACAATTCATACAAAAGAGTTCCTAATTACAGAGATTTAAGTCCGCAAGAAGAATGGGATTTACTAGAAAATCATTACAATAGAGTTACCGATACTTGTATTCCAGAAGAAGAAGCATTCAGAAGATTACAATCGCATTTATTTGACATTTGGAATAATGCTGATTCTAAAGGTGAGCGTTATTTTCCACATGAATTTATGTACCAAATGCTAAACTCTGGGGTATTAGAACAATATTATGAAATCGATCCAAAAGATTCTTGGATGATTGCAGCTGCAGAAAAAAACTTACCCATCGTAGTTCCAGGATGGGAAGACAGTACGATGGGTAATATTTTTGCTTCGTATTGCATTAAGGGACAATTTAAACCTACTACTACAAAAAGTGGAATCGAATACATGATGTGGTTAGCTGATTGGTACACTAAAAACTGTGAAGGAAAAGGAATTGGATTCTTTCAAATAGGTGGAGGAATTGCAGGTGATTTTCCTATCTGCGTTGTGCCAATGTTATACCAAGATATGGAAATGCATGATGTTCCTTTCTGGAGTTATTTCTGTCAAATTTCAGATTCAACAACCAGTTACGGTTCGTATTCTGGTGCTGTTCCCAACGAGAAAATAACTTGGGGAAAATTGGATATTCACACCCCAAAATTCATCATTGAATCCGATGCTACAATTGTTGCGCCTTTAATATTCGCTTATTTGTTAGATTTATAATAGAATACCTTTATGAAAAGAATTATTGTTGATTATGCTAAATTAACTGGGGATATTTTAAACTTATTAGTTGAAAAATTTCCTGATGGGTATGATGACACCGATATCATACGTTTTAAAAATGCTAAAGACGAATTAGTTGAAGCCGTTGAAGTGAGAACTGAAGACACCATTTATTTGGTAAAAGTGAGCACTAAATTGGCGAACAGAATGGAAAAATACGACGAAGATGTTGATTTAGACGCCGTAATCGAACCTATCACACCCGTGAAAGGATTGGATCTTGAGGAAGATGAGGACGAAGATGAAGACGACGATTTATTAAAAAATAAAGACACTGAAGATTCAGATGATGAAGATGAACCTTCTGATGATTTTGAAGACGAAGAAGAAGAATAAAAAAAAGGAACTCAAATGAGTTCCTTTTTTTTATGAATTAATATTTTTCTAAAAATACTTTTTGATGATGATTTTGATGCCCTATGATAATAAACCCTAATGCCCTCACTGAAATGGGTGCGTCTGAGGCAGTTCCCATTCGAGTCAGTTCTTCGTCGTTGAATGATTTAAATAGCAATAAAGTAGCTTGTCTAACTGAAGTCAATTCGGTCAATAAATGCATCAATGATTTTGTATTTCCTTTTGCTTCTATTGCATAACGATCTTCGTCAAAATTAGGAAAATTAGTTTTATCATTACGGGCAATGCATAATGCACGATACGATAAAATACGCTCACAATCAATCAAGTGTTGGATGATGTCTTTGATCGTCCATTTCCCTGGAGCATACGCATAATCGTGTTTGTCCATTGCAATATCTTGAACAAAACGAATAAATCGATGCAATGCTATTTCAAATTCTTCAATTAAGTTTTCATTTGATAATGTTGCAATGTAAGGCGTGTACCACACATTAAATTCTCCCGATTCTAATTGATTTGCTTTCATGAATTTGATAATTAGGTTAAATGGTTAAGCCGAATTTCTGCTGGCATTTGTATTTCCAAACAAAGAACGTGTGACCAATTTCTCATAAGCTTCTAAAAGTTGATCATCTCCAATCGAACCTTTTTTGATCTCATTAATTTTTGATAACGCATATTGCTGAATGGTTAACAAAGGTAGTACAATATTTTCACGCATCACTATAGAAGCACGACCATCTGGATAATTCTCCATTAATTCTGTATGATGTGCAATCTTCAACAACAAACGCTTCGTTTCTAAAAATTCTTCATGAATGATTTGCCAAAATTCGCCAAATTCTTCATCGCTTTTCATATAGGATGTTAGCGGAAAAAATGATTTTGCTAAAGCCATCATGCTGTTTTCCAGTAACGTTCTAAAAAACAATGAACTATCAAACAAATTTTGAACTTTATCCCATTGATTGGTCTGTTCAAAATGTTTCAATGCACTTCCAACCCCAAAAAATCCAGGTACATTTTGCTTCATCTGACTCCAAGATCCCACAAATGGAATTGCTCTTAAATCAGCAAAATCCAGTGAAGAGGATTCACTTCTTTTAGAAGGTCGACTTCCAATGTTGGTTTTCGAATAATAATTCAACGTACTCATTCGTTCCAAATACGGAATAAATTTAGGATGGTTTTTAAAAGCTACATATTTTGAATAGCTCATTGCTGCAAGCTCATCCATAATCTGTTTGTCGTTGGAAGTCAAATCATTCGTTTCATTACTCAAAAAATGATTGGCAACACCTGCACTCAGTAGGTTCTCTAAATTATACCTACATGAGTCCAACGTTCCAAAATTGGAACTAATCGTTTGACCTTGCACCGTTAATTGAATTTCTTGATTTTCAATTTTAGAACCTAAAGAAGCATAAAATTTATGTGTTTTCCCGCCACCTCGAGCGGGAGGCCCTCCCCTTCCATCAAAGAAAATTACTTTGATTCCATACTTTCTTGAAATAGATGTGATTGCTTCTTTGGCTTTAAAAATACCCCAATTAGCGGTTAAATATCCGCCATCTTTGGTTCCGTCAGAGAAACCAAGCATTACGGTTTGTTTGTTACCACGATTTCGCAAGTGTTGCGCATAATTAGAATTAGAATACAATTCTTCCATAATAATGTTGGCCTGATCCAAATCGTCTACCGATTCAAAAAGCGGAACAATATCAACAGATGGCTCAGACCAATTGCACAATTGAAACATTGCAAGCGTTTCTAATACATTGAGAGTGCTTTCATTGTTACTAATGATGTATCTGTTGGATCCAAGTTCGCCGTTGTTTTCCTGAATTTTCTTCATGGCGTATATCGATTCAATGGTCTGTCTTGTGATCTCATCGTCAAATAATTCAGAGGCTATTTCGCCTTTTAGCGTGGCAATTTTTTGAATTCGCTCTTCAATTGAAAGCTCAAAGTAGTTCAATAATTGCGGATCTGTCTGACCTAAATAAGCAAAAATAGTATGAATGACCTTGTTGTGAATTTTACTATTTTGACGGATGTCAAGTGAAGCAAAATGAAAACCAAACAAAGTTATCTTATATATCAGTTCGTTGATTTCATCCAAATATAAGGATTGGTGCTTTTCAATACACAATTGTTTGATTAATTGCAGTTTGTCTTTTAATTCTGATAAAGTGATGTAAATACTTCCTTTTGAATAAAAAACAGAACGATACAATTTGTTTTCAATATCGGCAACGATTTCATCAACAACTGAAAAGGTGAGTTTTCTTTTCAACTTTCTAATGTCTTGATAATAACATTTAAGAATTGAATTCCTGAGCTTGTCGGCTACTTGAAGTGTGATTTCTGTTGTAACAAATGGATTGCCGTCTCTATCGCCACCTGGCCAAAATCCTAAATTGATCATTGAATGATCTAGTACTTTTTCTTTAAAGATGTTTTTTTGAATATAATGTACCAATTCACCTGAAGTTTGATAAAACACATTTTCCAAATACCAAATCAAACTAATGGCTTCATCATATGGAGAAGGTTTTTCTTTTTTGATGAAAGGGGTTTTTCCGAGTTGTGCTAATAATTTTTTAATCAACAACAAATCATTGGCCCGAATGGCTTCGGTTAAATCGGTGATGATTCCTAAAACCGAACCTGGATAAAACTGAGTAGGATGTGCGGTTAATACCGTTCTGATTTTAAAATGATCGATGAAATCAATGAGTTCTTCTCTTTTGTTTTTTGTCAAAAAATTATTTTTGATTTGTCGGATGGATCCACTTCCTTCCAGATTATTAATAATTGGAAAAGCTGCATCTTCGATGGCATCAAATAACACAACCTGACGTTCCACATATTGAATAAAACGAAACATCAACTCGATTTTCTTCTCTTCGGAATGAGAATCTAAATATTTATCAGAGAACGAATTGATGATTTCTATAGGCGTTTTACCTTGTTTGAATCCCGAATCACATAACTCACTGAAAATAGGTAGCAATACACCTGTATTATCAATAGCATCAAAAGGCAATGTCATGAAAATACTGTTGTAAATCTGGTATTTTGACAAAACATTTTGTTGAAAACGTTCGAGTTTGGGTTGTGTATACATGAAAATTTTAATTTTAATTATAAAAAAACCTCAAGCACAAGGTACTTGAGGTTTGAAAATTTGTATTTAAAAAGATATTAAATATCTTTAAAAATAGTATGCATTAATCTTTTCTTATCATTAATGCTTTCCTCAAGTGAAATCATTGTTTCTGTTCTATACACACCTTCAATGTCATCAATCATGAAAATAACATCTTTAGCGTGTTTGGTGTCTTTAGCTCTGATTTTGCAGAAAATATTGAATTTTCCAGTAGTTACATGTGCAACTGTTACAAATGGAATTTCATTGATACGCTCTAACACAAATTTTGTTTGTGATGTATTATTTAAGAACACTCCAACATAAGCAATGAAAGAATATCCTAATTTTTCATAATCAAGTGTTAAAGATGAACCCATAATAATTCCAGCATCTTCCATTTTCTTCACACGTACATGCACAGTTCCTGCAGAAATTAATAATTTTTTTGCAATGTCTGTAAATGGCACTCTTGTGTTGTCAATCAACATGTCGAGAATTTGATGATCTACTTCATCTAAACGAAACTTACTCATAACCTCAGAATTTAATTTTTTGTAATTGTTTGTTTTTGGTCTTTCAAATTAGATTTTGAATCCATCTTTAAAAAACCAATTTGAATCTACTTTAAAACTTGCTTTATCACCCACAACTGGAAATTGATTTTTACAATCTGAATACGTAGCTCCTTTTACATCATAAGTTGTATGAAAGAAAAAAGAATCCAATTCACCAATTTCTGCTATGTAAGCAACGAAGATTATCTTACCTTCTACAAGTTCTTCCTTAAATTGCATTGCAATATTCGTAATTTTTTCAATACCATCATAATTTATTTCAATATTTTTAATCAAAATGTCATAAAATATGATTTTATTTTGAGGAATTTGCAAATAAACACTCAAATTGTTAAAAACTACATCGTTTTCGTTATAATTCAATAAACCCGATACCAACGAAATGAATACCATTTTACGGGTTTGCTCTCTTTCGTAATCATCCTGAAAATGCCCTGCTTCAAACAAAATAGTAGGAACTCCCAAAGATTGAAACATATCCCCTATGCAATTGATATTGAACCCGTCATCAAAACGACCAACCTGTCCCGGAATATAACTTTGAAGTGCGGCACACATCGTTTCGATCCACTTTACTGCTTTAGTTCGTGTAGTATTGTAAGCTTTGGTTGCATCAAACGATGGAGCTAAAAAGGAAATCGTTGCAGGTTTACCCGTATTCGATACGCCAAAAATAGTGCGTTGGTCGTGTAAATTAAAACAATAGTGGGGTTGAAATGCATCAAACACCTTACGCAATACCGTACTTTCGGGTTGAGATAAATCGACCGAGTCTCGGTTTAAATCGATCAGATTCGCATTGGCTCTCGTATAAAGAGATGCACCGTCTGGATTTACCATCGGCAAAATACAAAAGGTATATTGTTCTAGTAGTTGGTTTCCAAGATCTGAAGCAGCGGTTAGGAGCTCTAGAAAATCAAAAACAGCCTTTGTTGTAGTGCTTTCATTACCATGCATTTGTGACCACATCAGGATTTTGGTTGTTCCTGTCCCTATATCTATTCGATACAATGGCTTTCCTAGAACAGATGTCCCCACTACATCAAAAGCGTATTTTTTGATCAACGGCTCAATCGATTCTAACGTAATGTATCGGCCATGCAATGAAGTAGCCTCATGATTATCAAATAATAAATCGTAATCCATAATTATCTGTTTGTGCAAAAATAAGCGACTTTTGAGTGCTATTCTCTAGTTGACTGTTTTATTATAAGATTCGATATCAAAATCAAATTCTGTATTCTTTCCTTTCACACCTTTAAAAAAAGGTAAAATTGCTTGAAGATCCTGGTCGTAATCGCCTGTTGGTCGAAATGGAGTGCCAAATTTCACTTCCTTTTTACTGTAATCAAATGCTACAGGAACAATTAATGCATTTGCTTTTAGCGCAATGTAATAAAATCCAGATCGCAATTGGTTTACTTTTTTACGGGTGCCTTCTGGAGCAATCGCTAAACGAAAAACCGATCTAGAATTAAAAACATCAACCGTGGCATCGACATTATTTTTATTTCCACTTCTATCTAAGGGAGCCCCTCCAATAGATTTAAAATAATAACCTAATGGGAACGTGAACAATTCTTTTTTTCCTACAAAATTCATTTCAAGCCCCACCATTCCTCGCGTAAACAATCCTAAAAAAAAATCATACCAACTTGTATGGTGCAATACCATAAAAACACATTTCTTTACATCTGGACTCAAGGTCCCAACCAACTTCCACCCAAGGATTCTCGTGAAAATAAAAGAATAAATTTGTTTTTTCATTCCGAATTTTTTTACAAATCTAAGATTAATCTACTATTTTTGGTAAAAAAAGTAATGTTATCAAAATTCCTGAGTTATTTTATTCCCATCACCATTCACAAAAAAAACTCTACCTATAGTAAAAGCCTTGAAGTAACCTGGAATTATGGCGAATTAGTACTCGATTCTGCCAATACCAATTACTCATTTGGAAGCCTTCAACGCATTTTGAAAAAAGGGTTGAAGTATATCGGTTACGACCGAATTAAAAAATTTGAGTCGGTTTTAGTACTCGGAGTTGCTGGCGGTAGTGTCATTAAAACTCTAGTCGACGATATTCAATTTAAAGGAAAAATTACTGGTGTCGAAATTGATCAAGAGGTGATCCAAATTGCCAAAGACTATTTCAAAATTGATGAAATACCTAATCTTACCTTGCTTCATGATGATGCGTTTGAGTTTGTTTTAAAAACAAATCAAAAGTTCGATTTGATCATTATTGACCTCTTCCAAGATACCACGATGCCCAATTTTCTATTCGAAGATTTTTTTATCCATAGAATTAATTTTTTACTTAATGTGAACGGATTTATACTATTCAACACCATGGTTTTAAATACAAAAGATAGTGAACGAAATCTTCTTTACAGGACAAAATACGACACCCATTTCTCGGTGCGAATGTATCCCAAAGTAGAAGAACACAACGAATTATTCACCATCAAAAAATTAAAATAAAACACCCATCATTTGAAGATGATTCTTTAACTTCTTTTCTAAAAAGTTAAAACAAAAGAGTATTTTAAATCAAAAAGAAATAATTACATTTGATTTCCTAAAAATTAAAAAAAAACATACAATGACTACAAATTTCTTTGAACCCAATAATTATTTTATCGACGAAAAAGTCAACTTCTTTAAGTTTGAAAATTGTTACCAAATCTATAACGATAAAGGCCAAGAAATTGGCGCCATAAAACAAAAACTTACTATCGGACAAAAAGTTTTGCGCTTGTTTATTGGCAAACCTATGTTGCCTTTCTTATTGGAGATAAAAAACACTGACGACAAACTACAAGCTTCTATTTCAAGAGGATGGACTTTTTTTATGTCAAAAATCACTATAAAGAATGCAAACGATCAAGTAATTGGAAGCATCAAACAAAAATTTCAATTGCTAAAACCTAAATTTATCATTTGTGACGCCATTGGAAATCAAATCGGTGAAATTTCGGGAGACTGGAAAGCTTGGAACTTTACGATAAAAGATGACCGTTCGAATCAAATCGGAACCATCTCAAAAAAATGGGCCGGTGCCATGAAAGAAATATTCACCTCAGCCGACAAATACCATGTGAATATCGAAGCTGATTTCGATAAAATGGAAAATAAAATCGCGATCCTTGCCGGTGCAATTACTATTGACATGGTTTTAAAAGAAAGCAAATAGCCCTTTTATATTTTAATCGAAACAACCTCTTTTATTCTTGTTGTGTAACAAGGTGATAATCGTTCTTGTTTCATTTTCCATTGCCTTCCCAAAGACTGAGTGGCAAATTTCACAGAAGTTTTACCAATAGACTGATTGAGCTTATCCATCACGCACATCAAAGGTGCGTGTTTTGGATTTGAGGCATTGAAAAGTGATAATTGTACCTGAGAATTTGGCGTAAGCCCCATCAATATTACACCTGCCTTTTTGTATTTATAGCCCTCCCTAAAAATGGCATTCAATCCAATTTGTGCAAAGCGATTTAAATCGATCGTAGAATCTGTCGGATAATCTGTTTTAATCACAATACTTCTGGAATATTGAGGCGCATCTGGGCTAAATCTATTCGTATTTACAAAAACTAAAATCATATTGCATTGGCTTTGCTGCTTTCTAAGCTTTTGGGCACAATGTGCTGTAAAGGTTGCCACCCGTTCAGCTATTTCTTCAAGGGTGCTGTAGGTTTGTTCAAAAGATCTAGTGGTAGCAATGGCTTTCTTGGCAGAAGTTACCTCCAAATCTAATGTTGGTTTGCCTTCCAGTTCCCGTTTCAGTCGTAAACCCACCACCGACATTTCTCTGCGAACCCAATCATCAGATAATTGTGTGAATTGGTAAGCCGTGTTTATTTGAATGGCTTCCAAACGTTTAGCATGTTTCCTTCCAATACCCCAAACATCTCCAATCTTGGTCCATTGAAGCGCTTTGATTCTTTTCTCTTCTGAATCGATAACATAGACACTTTTTGTTCGTTCAGGGAATTTCTTAGCTATTTTATTTGCTACTTTGGCCAAGGCTTTAGTAGGCGCAAAACCTACACTTATAGGAATACCGGTTCCTTTGGTTACGGTGCGCTGAATTTTAATTCCATGTTCTTGCAAATCGAATAATTCAAAACCGTCAAACTTCAAAAAAGCCTCGTCAATACTATACACTTCGATCTCGGGAGCAAAAGTCGAAAGAAGATTCATCACCCGACTGCTCATGTCGCCATAAAGCGCATAGTTAGAAGAAAACACATGTACTTTGTTGTCGTCAACTATTTTTTTTATTTGAAAAGCCGGCGCTCCCATAGGAATGCCTAATGCTTTTGCTTCATTAGAACGCGCAATAACACAACCGTCATTATTGGAAAGTATCACTACTGGTTTTCCAACTAAATGGGGCTCAAATACACGCTGACAAGAAGCGTAAAAATTATTACAATCGATTAATGCAAACATTAGAATTTTTTGATAGAAGCGGTAACAATACCCCAAATGATAAGTTCGTTTTCTGGCGTGACTTTAATGGGTTTAAAATCTTCATTCTCTGCAATCAACCAAACGACATTTTGCTCAATTTTGATGCGTTTTACGGTAAATGCTCCATCTATTTGACAAATGGCAATTTTATCATTTTGTGGTTCTAAACTTTTATCAATAATCAGTAAATCACCATCGTAGATTCCTGCATTTTTCATGGAATGCCCTTTGACCGTAGCAAAGAAAGTAGTGTCTTTGTGTTTGATCAAATGTTTATTCAAATCGATAGACAACTCAATAAAGTCATCGGCAGGAGAAGGAAATCCTGCTCTTATACCCGCATCAACATATGGAAGCTCCATAGAAGTTGAATAATTGGGGGTGTAGAATTCGAGTGTGGGGGTAGTATGTAATCTTTTCAGTTTCATGTCCTCCAAAATTAATTCAGAAGGATGTAATTAAAAAGTGTTTTCGCAATAAAAGTTATCAACCATTCAAAAACATACAAAACCAAAAATACCCTCTTGAGTGTAATTATGTTTTCCAGAATAAAGAACGCTTGCTATGCCATCATTTCTCTGGCTCTATCTAAATCTTCTGGCGTATCGATACCAATACCCACATGGGTGGTTTCTACCATTTGGATGTGTTTTCCAAATTCTAAATAACGAAGTTGCTCTAATTTTTCGGAAGCCTCCAACGACTTCATCGGTAATGCATAAAAATCCAATAAAGCTTGCTTTCTAAAGGCATAAATACCAATGTGTTGAAAATAGCGAACGCCTGCATTTTCTTCACGTGGATACGGAATTACAGAACGAGAAAAATAAAGTGCTCTACCATATTGATCAACGACAACCTTCACATTGTTGGGGTTTTCTATGTCTTTTTTATCTGTAATAGGACGCATGAGTGACGCTAGATCAATTTGACCATTGACATCCTTTTTAAAAACTTCAATTACGGCTTCCAAAGGTTGCTTGTCTATAAAAGGTTCGTCGCCTTGGACATTAACTACCACATCAACATCCATGTTTTGGATCGCTTCGGCAATACGGTCGCTTCCACTTTCGTGCTCTTTTTTACTCATGATGGCTTTACCGCCATGGGATTGAATTTCATTGAAAATAATTTCAGAATCAGTTACAACAAACACATCGTCAAATAGCGCTGTAGCCACTGCGGCCTGATAAGTTGTAAGGATAACGGTCTTTCCTGCAAGGTCTTGCATTAGTTTGGCTGGAAAACGAGTAGAAGCATAACGTGCGGGTATTACTGCAATTATTTTCATGAGATGGAATTTGATTTCAAATATAGTGAGATAAATTTGTTTTTAAAAACTTTACAAACAGACTCCTGCATGAAAATAATTGAAATAAAAACATTGAGAGGGCCTAATTACTGGTCCAACTACCGCAAACAGCTTATCGTTTTAAAATTAGATCTTGAAGAATTAGAACAAGGACTTCCCGATACTGGATTGTTCAACGTAGTAGAAGATCCTAGCAGTGGCAGTACGAATTTTTCGAGTAGCTTGGTTGCTGAAGCGGATTCGAGCGAGCCTGATGAAATTGCTATCAGTGAAGTTAGTCCTACTACTACAACTTCTTTTATTAGTTCCCAAGAAAAACCAGAAATTGAAGTTAAACAAGGAGCTTTAGCTAAGTTTATTAATGCTCCCATAAGGCAAAAGCAGCTAGCTACGGCTGGTGTTACTGGCTTGGTTTCAGCGATCGCCGTCTTAATAATTGGTTTAATTGGCTCGAGTGTTACGGCGCGTAATTCAAACCGAACTATATCTGAAGCTATTCCCAATAATATTTTGTTAGCTTTGGTGGCTGGATTATCCAGTGCAGGAACAGCCGCCGCGATTGGCAATATTACCGCCAAACATGTTACTAAAACCAGTCAAGATCTACAAAGTCAGTTTGATGATGTTTATCAAGGCAATCTTAATGCTAAAGCGACGATCTATTCTCAAGATGAATTTGGCAAGTTAGCATCAGGCTTTAACCGCATGACAAGAGTTATCTTGACAACCACCCAGGAAGCTAGA
>ERZ650308.958-NODE-958-length-15400-cov-6.599935_pt1 | contig 15400 bp, 14 predicted proteins | sample MGYA00376244_ERZ650308 | MGnify/ENA primary metagenome ERZ650308 (study PRJEB26733, sample SAMN07839295) | wastewater metagenome | biome: small river; feature: stream; material: water | place: USA: North Carolina | collected 2016-04-26 ...
TCCAAGTGGATGCAGATGGATTGCTTTCAGTGACAGCACGCGAACAATCAAGCGGCGTAGTTGCAGATATTGTCGTTAAACCATCATATGGCTTAACCGAAGATGAAATTACCAACATGCTAAAATCTTCATTCGGCGCTGCAGAGCAAGATAAAAAAGCACGTGCGCTTCGCGAAGCGATTGTCGACGCAGAACGTTTGATTGAAGCAATTTCAGCAGCATTAGCACAAGATAGTTACTTACTAAATACTGAAGAAATCAACACCATTCAAACGCAAATGCAGCAATTAAAAAACTTAATATTGGATAATAATAGTGATGCGATTCACAGGGCTGTTGAAGCGCTTAATCACGCTACAGAATCATTTGCCGCAAAACGGATGGATGCATCGGTTAAACAAGCCTTTGCAGGTCAAGATTTGAACAAATTAGAACTATAAGAAGCGAACTCAGAATGCCACAAATTATCGTACTCCCACACGAAGAACTATGCCCGCAAGGCACCGCGATAGAAGTCGCCAGCGGCACTTCTATATGCGATGCACTACTAGAAAACGATATTGATATCGATCACGCTTGCGATAAAGTTTGTGCTTGCACTACATGCCACGTCATTGTTCGCGAAGGCTACAAATCACTTAATCCTGCAGAAGACAACGAAGAGGATCTCCTTGATAAAGCATGGGGACTCGAGCCAAATTCACGCCTTTCTTGCCAAGCAATTGTTGGCAGTCAAGATCTGGTTGTTGAAATTCCAAAATACTCTATTAATCACGCCAAAGAAAATCACTAAGATTTCATTATGAGATTGGTGAAATTCTCACTAACCTTATTTGTTTTAGTTTTGGCTTCATTTACTACAGCGCACGCAGATGAAAATCATCCTGGGATAGTGACGGAGTTGGTAGTTCGCAGTGGTAATGATTGGACAGGTAGTCCATTGCCATCTTATCTATCAAGTGCGCCAGAAGTTGCTGTAATGCGATTTACTATTCCACCACAAACCTCCTTGCCAATTCATAAGCATCCTGCCATTAATGCTGCTTATGTAATTGATGGGGAACTGACAGTCTTTCAAGAGGGCGGCATTCAGCGCAACTTTAAAAAGGGCGAAGTTGTGATTGAGATGGTTGAAAAGTGGCATCACGGCATTAATCAGGGCTCTGTACCAGTTGAATTGGTGGTTTTCTATGCCACCACCAAGGATTTGCCATTAGCAATTAAGAAGCCTAAACCATAAAAATAAGGAATTAATGCACCAACTTGAAGCATTAATCCCTGTAATCATGCAATTGCCATCGGGCGGAGATCTCCAGAGTATTAATATGAATTTGTAGTTCATTCTTTAGGTAGTACCTCCAAAAAAATCTTTTAAGCCATCCTGCGGGGTGGCTTTTTCTTTACCCATTTAATAAATAATATGTTAAATTACATAATGTAAATATACATATTGTAATTAGTTGTCACGTTGAGCACCATTCAAAAGGAGAAGCAAATGAAATGTAACGTTGGTGGTATCGATCGCGTTTTGCGTATCGCTGTAGGTTTGGTGTTGATTGGTCTGGCAGCAAGCAATGTAGTTGGCATGTGGGGTTGGATTGGAATAATTCCTCTCGCAACAGGATTATTTAGATTCTGTCCTTTATATCCGATGTTGGGGATTAATTCATGTGGAAGTGGTTCAGATTGCAGTGGTGGTGGTTGCTGCAAGTAAAGAACCTAGCCTTAGGGCTGATAAGTTCGCATCAACAAAAAAGCCTCGCAATGCGAGGCTTTTAATTTGGCAAATTAGTTGCAATTAGAAATCTTCTATTGAGTTGGAATATTTCGCGCCTTAATTACTTTTTCCCAGTTTGCGGACTCAGCCTGTATTTTGGCATCTACATCTTTGCTCTTCATCATCATCGGTGTTAGGCCGTTGGTATCCATATTGGCAAGCAGAGAGGGGGCTTTGAATGATTTCTCAGTTGCAACGTAAATCTTATCGATGATCGATTGCGGTGTGCCCATTGGAACTGCTAAGGCGTACCATCCGGTATTTTCAAATCCAGGAATAGCTGCTTCAGAAACGGTAGGTATATTAGGGAGCTGCTTCAGTCTCTTACTACTGGTTACTGCAAGTGCTTTTACTTGACCGGCTTTTGCAAATCCTCCGGTTGCCGGAAAGTTACCAGCCATAAAATCTATTTGCCCTGCAATGAGGTCGTTTAAGGCAGGATTTTCACCCTTATAAGGCACATGGGTTGCATGAATTCCAGCAGAATAAATAAAATTTTCGTTAGCCATGTGTATTTGGCTTCCAATACCTGCCGATCCAAAGTTCAACTCTTTTGTTTTTGCCAGGGCAATAAGTTCTACAAGTGTATTGACCGGTAGTTTTGGGCTTACCGCAATTACCATGGGAACGGTTGCGATGGTGGTGATGTAAGTTAAGTCTTTAACATAATTAATCGAAGACTTTTTATAGATGAATGGGTTGACAGTCATCATGCTGCCGGATGCTAAAAGAATGGTGTAACCATCTGCTGGGGACTTAGCAACTAGCTCTGCTCCGATATTGCCACCCGCTCCACCACGATTTTCAACAATCACGTTTTGTCCAAGATTCTTGCTGAGTTCTTGGGAAAGGATTCTGCCTAAAATATCCGCACTTCCGCCCGCAGCAAATGGAACAATCATTTTAATAGGCTTATCAGGCCATGATTGCGCCGCTAGATTGGTAGAGCCCAATATGCCGAGTGCATAACAAAGCACGGCAACCCATTTTTTTTGTCTCATAAAATTACTTTTGAAAAGTGACATAGCATTTTTCTCCGATTGCTTTGTTATAAATATTTTTTGTTTGTAAAAGATGATGCTTTGAATTCAATTGCCCAGTTTTTTAAGGTGCTAGCGATATTGTTCGGATCATCATCCCAGCTAAGGCGGTGTTGAAAGGCTGGGCGCAGCTCAGAACCAATGCCGCAGCCCCATAACTGAAGATAAGGTTGTTGCTCGCACCAGGCAATGGCCTGTAGAAGATGATTCTTTAGAAATTCCTCTCCATTTGCTTCAATGGTTGCCCGATCCATTGGGCAGCCATCAGAAAAAAGAATCAAAGTATTATTGGTGTGCTGGCTGCCGCTACTATTTTGTAGACGTTCTGCTGCCCAAATGAGAGCCTCGCCATCAACACTCTCCGCATAAATTTCAGGACGTAATAGAGCGGCGATCCCTGCTCGAGATCTTCTCCAGTTTGTATCAAAGTCTTTAAAGATCCAGTGAGCTCGTTCATTGAGGCGGCCGGGATTTGGGGGTTGACCATTTTTACGCCATTCTTTAAAGGGTCTTCCACCTTGCCATGAGCTGGTGCTGTAACCAAGAACCTCCGTTTTGATGCCTGCTTGTTCCAGTATTCTCACCAGGGAATCTACACAGGCTGCAATTTTGACGCGCTGCTCTTTCATTGATCCTGAACAATCAATGAGTAGGGTTGTTTTTGCATTTACCTTGCTGGTAGTTGCCAGCTGCTTATATAAAGCTGGCTGTAAGGGTGAGGTAGCGGCGCGTATGAGATAGCGGCGATCAAGCAAGCCTTCTGCCTCAGTGGTTTGCCATCGTTTTGGGAGCTGACTAGAGAAGATTTGCTGATAGATTCGAATGAGCTTGGCCCAAGGAATATTTTGTTTAGCAATTTCTTGATTTAGTTGGTCTTGGTAGGTGGCTAATTGAGCAGACCGAATTTTTTTCTTAGCCTCGGATTCACTGTCATAGCTTGAGTTATATACGTGATATTTTTCGAGTGATTTTTTGAGTATGAGACGTTGCTCACTCGAGTTGCTGGCAGGACTCTTAAAGTCCACTGCTACTTTTCCAGCATGAGGAGGTACCCATTCGATTTTGAGATGGGTGGCACTTTGATTTTTGCGTTTAGTGCGAATGCTGGGGTTATTGCGATACTCGTCCGCAATTAATTCAGAAGCTAAGCCAATTACTTCATGAACTACTTGTGCATACGCTTCCTGATTATTGCGACTTGCTTTCAGCTTTTCCAATAGTGGGCCCATTTCTTGAGCTATGCCTGCCCTAGTAGCTTCAACAATATCTTGCATTAACTGTGGAATTGGTTGGCTATTGAGTTTCATCCATACGGTTGAAAAGATCGTGACTAACAGCAGGCCAATACTGCCTTCAACGCCACCACTAGCAATAAATTGCTGCATCCAGGCAATAAATTGAGTCTGAGTATTCTTACGACATCCCTTGAGCTCTTCAGGGCAGTTGCTTTCAACCCGGATCTGCTCCAAGACCTCAAATATCAAAGATTCGATCATGCCTTCTGGAGCGAGTGAGGCATGTAAGGCTGCATCCGAATGACGCAGGCGTAATGCGATGCCATCCAATACACCGCGTGGGTAGGCCCATGATGCTTTTAGATTTTCTAGGCTGAGGTGTGGAGCGATTGACTCTAGTGGAGCTGCATTATGAAAGAGTTGCCAGTCTCTAATTTGCGCACTTTTTTCCCTAGACAATGACCTAATCATTGCCCCATATTGTTGCTGTTGTTCGAAATCTAGATGGGTTTGTGTTTGCAAGGTAGGTGTGAATACGCCTAGTTTATTTGTTGTTTAAATCTAGTTCACTAGCGAAGCATCGTTGGTAATATTCCGCCACCAAGGTTTTTTCTTCTGACTCGCATTTATTTAAAAATGCCAGAGAAAATGCAATCTGTAAGTCTTTAAAGATGCGCCAGTTTTCGCCCCAGGTAATCAGTGTTCTGGTCGACATTAATGTGGAGATATCACCTGCTGCAAAGCCACTTCTAGTAAGGTTGGCAAGGCTAATCATTGCCTTTGCCTGAGCATCCGATAGCTCTGGTACTTTAGCCATCAAAATCTTCTGCTCTTCCTGCGGCTCTAGATAGTTCAACGCTGCAACAATGTCCCAGCGATCCATTTGACCGTGATTCAGTAATTGCGTACCTTGATATAAGCCATTCCAATTGCCAAGACCAACAGTATTGCTAGTAGCAAAGATTCGAAATGCGGAATTAGGATTGATCACTCTATTTTGATCAAGCAATGTGAGACGACCCTCACGTTCCAACATTCTTTGAATCACAAACATCACATCCGGCTGACCTGCATCGTACTCATCGAGAATGAGTGCAACAGGACGTTGCAAGCTCCAGGGAATCAGTCCTTCTTGAAAGCGAGTAATTTGTTTGCCATCCTCTAGGCTGATGACATCTTTGCCAATAAGATCCATTCTGGTAATTTGCCCGTCTAGATTAATTCGCAAGCAAGGCCAATTTAATCTGGCAGCTACTTGCTCTATATGAGTGGATTTACCGGTGCCATGCATTCCTTGCAGCATGACTCTGCGATTGAAAGCAAAGCCCGCCAGAATTGCCAATGTGGCCTCTGGATTGAGTTGGTAGCTTGGATCAATGGCTGGCACAAGTTCGCTAGCTTGCTTGAATGCAGGGATCTCAAAGTCCGCAAAGCCACGACATTCTGGGAAGGCAGTATGTAGGGAAACCCGTTTTTCAGGCTGTAAACCCATTAAATCAATAGAAGAGGTGCTTTCAGCCATTTCCTTGCCTTTAAAAGTCTTAATATGTTGTCAAATATATTCCAGATTGGGGTTTATATGCTTGACTTTAGTAAAAATACGCTATTATTATTCATATTGTAGAACAAAATGTTCCGTTTAATTGAATACCTAGGAGAGCTTTATGTCTAAGTCTGGCGCTAATTTGCCTACCGGCCCACAAAAAATGACCCCTTCCGAAGCATTTGTGGAGACCATGGTCGCCAATAAGGTGAAGGATATCTTTGGAATCATGGGTTCAGCCTTTATGGATGCGATGGATATTTTTGCTCCAGCAGGTATTCGTTTGATTCCGGTTGTTCATGAGCAAGGTGCCGCACATATGGCCGATGGCTATGCGCGTGTTAGTGGAAATCATGGTGTGGTGATCGGACAAAATGGTCCTGGCATTAGTAACTGTGTCACTGCAATTGCTGCTGCTTACTGGGCACATAGCCCTGTCGTGATCATTACGCCTGAAACAGGAACAATGGGCATGGGCTTAGGTGGTTTCCAAGAAGCCAATCAATTGCCAATGTTCGAAGAGTTCACAAAGTATCAAGGACACGTGAACAATCCTAAGCGTATGGCTGAATTTACTGGCCGCTGTTTTGATCGCGCTCTATCAGAGATGGGTCCAACTCAACTGAATATTCCACGTGATTATTTTTATGGCGAGATCGAAGTAGAAATTCCACAACCTAATCGTCTCGATCGCGGTCCTGGTGGCGAGAAGAGTTTGGATGAAGCGGCGGAACTCCTTGCTAATGCTAAGTTCCCGGTCATTATTTCTGGTGGTGGCGTAGTAATGGGTGATGCGGTTGAAGAATGTAAGGCTTTTGCTGAGCGCCTCGGTGCTCCAGTAGTTAATAGCTACTTACACAATGACTCATTCCCTGCTAGCCACCCATTATGGTGTGGTCCTCTAGGTTATCAAGGCTCCAAGGCTGCGATGAAGTTAATGGCGCAGGCTGACGTGGTGGTTGCATTGGGTTCACGTCTTGGACCATTCGGCACATTGCCACAGCATGGTATGGACTACTGGCCAAAAAATGCCAAGATCATTCAGATCGATGCAGACAATAAGATGCTCGGCTTGGTGAAGAAAATTTCCGTAGGTATTTGCGGTGATGCTAAAGCTGCTGCCGTTGCATTGACTAAGCGTTTAGAAGGCAAGAAATTAGCTTGTGATGCAACTAAAGCAGAGCGTGCCAAAACAATTGCTGCAGAAAAAGCAGCATGGGAAAAAGAGTTGGATGAGTGGACTCACGAAAAGGACCCATTCAGCTTGGATATGATTGAAGAGCAGAAAAAAGAAGTGACGCCAACAGGTGGTCATTACTTGCACCCACGTCAAGTTCTTCGTGAGCTCGAGAAGGCGATGCCTGCAGATGTAATGGTGTCTACCGACATTGGTAACATCAACTCAGTTGCTAATAGCTATCTCCGCTTTGAAAAGCCACGCAGTTTCTTTGCCCCAATGAGCTTTGGTAACTGCGGTTATGCATTGCCAACCATTATTGGTGCTAAAGCAGCAGCGCCGAATCGTCCTGCGATTGCCTATGCCGGTGATGGTGCGTGGGCAATGAGTATGGTCGAGATTTTGACTGCCGTTCGTCACGACATTCCTGTTACAGCAGTTGTGTTCCATAACCGTCAGTGGGGCGCTGAGAAAAAGAACCAAGTAGACTTCTATAACCGTCGCTTTGTGGCAGGCGAGCTTGAGAGCCCAAGTTTTGCCGGTATCGCACAATCAATGGGCGCGGAAGGCATCGTGGTTGACCAGCTCGACCAAGTGGGTCCAGCACTCAAGAAAGCGGTCGAAATGCAGATGAAGGAAGGTAAGACCTGTGTGATCGAGATTATGTGTACTCGTGAACTCGGTGATCCGTTCCGTCGCGACGCCTTATCTAAGCCAGTACGCTTCTTGGATAAATATAAAGATTACGTATAAGCATGCATTTGTGTAAGGAAAAAGTCCGGCTAAGCTGGACTTTTTCTTTTGGTGATTGTAGATTGAAGCGAGCTTGAGATTTTGATCGCTTTTTCTTGAAACTCAGTCATTGCACTTGTAACAAACTTTGTTTTTCTCCAGCAAACAGCAGCAGTTCTAGTTAAAAAATCTCCTTTAATTGTTTTGGCCATTAATTTTTTATCATTAGCTAAAGCAATTGAGCTCCCTAGAGCTAGAATTTCTCCAGATTTTGCAATTTCTAGTAGATCTCCCATAGTTGAAACCTCCATACGTAAGTTCAGTGATACGCCCTCCATACGTGCCTGAGCATCTATCTTTTGACGCATTAAAAATTGACCGTTAAGTGCTGCTAAATCATATTTAGCAAGAGACTTGAGTGTGATATTGCGCGGTAGTTCTTTGATAGTGTTCGGAGCCCCAATTACAGAGAATTGCTCGGTAATTAGTTCATGCCAATAGAGCTCTGAAAATTGGTAGTCTTGTGGAAGAATCGCAATATCAATTGCACCCTCTAAGAGCTCTCTTAATACTTTCTGTGCAGACAATTCTTGCAGCTCAATCTTGAGACTTGGATTTTCTCTAAGTAGCCCCATGCAAGTTGGAAGTGCAATAATTTTGGAGTAAGTGTTAGTAGCTCCTACACGCAGGGTGCCGGCGATATTTTGATCATCAATTGAACTTTGCAGGAGAGCTTCTTCAATCTGATCAAGTAGTGGATCAATTTTCTTAAGAAGTCCATGTCCAAAATTTGTCAATATTAACTGGCGTCCTTTTTTTTCAAAAATTGGCAGGTCAAGGTGGCTACTGAGTTCTTTCATCTGTTGGGATAGGGCTGATTGGGTAATACTTAAGACTTGAGAGGCCTTTACAAAGGTGCCGGCCCTAGCAACGGCGATGAAGCTGCGTAGAAGTCTTAAATCAATTTGGTTTATATTCATTAGATATACTTATGTATTAATTAAATAAATATAAATATACATTAAATATTTCATGCGGTAGAGTGAAGTTTGTCCCAATCAATAGAGATCTAACGCTATGAATAGACCGACTATTAAAGCTTTCAAATATTTCTTGACATGCTTTGGTTTGATTGTTTTTTCAAGCAATGCACTGGCTCAAGCCTACCCGAGTAAGCCGATACGCTTAATCGTGCCATTTCCTCCCGGGGGTCCAACTGATATTGTCGCTAGACCCTTAGCGGTGCTGTTAGGTGATCGCTTAAAAGAGCAAGTCGTTATTGAAAACAAGGGCGGAGCAGGGGGTTCAATTGGCGCTGATCTGGTTGCAAAGTCGGCCCCGGATGGTTATACCTTATTCATGGGGACAGTGGGTACGAATGCGATCAATGGCAGTTTGTATAAACAGTTGCCGTATGACATGACTAGGGATTTTACGCCGATCGCTCTAGTTGCTACGGCACCAGTTGTGATTGTGGTGAACTCTAGCGATCGAATTAAGACGCTCTCTGAGTTAATCGCAGAAGCTAAATCAAAGCCTGAAACGATTGCGTATGGTTCTGCTGGAAATGGAACGCCGGGGCATTTAACGGCCGCACTATTTGAATCAACCGCACAAATTAAGCTAAAGCATATCCCGTATAAAGGTAGTGCACCTGCGGTAACTGATTTAATTGGAAATCAGATACCTTTGGTTTTTGATCCAATTCAATCAGTCTTGCCCCATATCACTTCAGGAAAATTGCGCGCCTTGGCTGTGACTAGTAAGACGCGCTCGCCATTACTGCCAAATGTGCCAACAGTTGCAGAATTAGGTTATCCACAGTTTGAATCCACCGCTTGGTGGGCTTTATTTGCCCCGGCTAAATTGCCTGAGCCAATTACCAAAATACTAAGAATGGATACAGAAAAGGTGGCGCAATCAGCGGCTTTTAAGGAGCGTTTGGGCAATCTGGGAGTGCAGCCTAATACAGACTTTAAAGAAAGTTTGGCTAACTTTCAAACAAGTGAAATCGCTAAGTGGGCTAGGGTAGTTCGTGACTCTGGCGCTACTGTTGATTAATAGTTAATAAGAGAAAAAATGAAACTTAACGCAGAAGAAAAGGCAATGCTTGCCGGAGAGCATGGTCCAGTTAGACAAATTGCAATTCAACATCAAATTAAGGTCGGTGAATTTTTTGGAGCTGAAGACTTAGTTCCCGTATCTCAGGCTCACATCATGGCAGATACCGAGAGTCTGGGCGAAGCTGGCGTTGAATGGTTGGAGGGGCTGGCGAAAAATTCCGTGACAGATCGAATGGTTCGTATTCCAACCATTACCGACCCAAGAGGAACAGATTTCACAAAGGCAAAACAATTGGGCCAAACCGAAAAGATGCTCGACTTGGAGAAACGGGCGATTGATGCGTTTGTCAAAATGGGTGTATCAATGACGGATACCTGCATTAATTATCAAACGATTATGGCTCCAGTGTATGGCGAGCATTTGGCATTTGGTGATACGGGTGTGGTGATTTATTCAAACAGTGTTTGTGGGGCAAGATCTAATTTTGAGGGTGGCCCTTCAGCTTTGGCAGCAGGCCTTACCGGCAGAACACCACGTTATGGCTACCACTTAGACCTTCATCGCAAGCCAACGCATCGCTTTAAAACTTCATGGACACCTCAAACATTAAATGAGTGGGGTGCATTGGGTGGATTGATTGGAAAGAAATCTGGTAATTATTGGTCGGTACCAGTGCTTGAGGGAATTGAGGGTCATCCAGGTTCTGATGCTATGAAGCATTTTGGAGCAGCCATGGCCAGCTTTGGTTCTACTGCTTTATTCCACGTATTAGGTATTACGCCAGAAGCTCTGCATGCGAGAGATCTGGAGTATTTGCATCTCCCTGAGGTTCTGATTACTAAGGAAGAGGTAATGGGTTTACAGAACTCATACCGAATCGCAGAGGAGATTGATGTCGTAGTATTTTCAGCTCCGCAATTAAGTCTAATGGAAATGAAGAGCATTGCAGAGCTATGTAATGGTAAGAAATTTATCAAACCCTTGCTTGCTATGACAAGCCCACAAGTGAAGCCTGACTCTGATCGTATGGGCTATACAGAAATGATTGAGAGTGCTGGTGGGACGGTATTTTCTGGCATGTGCTTTTATCAATCGTATGCGAGGGAAATTGCCGAGACAAATGGATGGAAGGTGCTGGCAACGAATAGTGCAAAGATTGTGAATATTTTAGGTGGCTATGGCTATACACCGATGTTGGCATCAATGGAAGATTGTGTACAAGCCGCTGTGACGGGGAGACTTAAGTGAGTACAAAAATATACAAGGCTAAACATGCTCAGGGTGAGAGTATCGAGGGCGAATGCCTCAGTGCCTCTGATGGTTTCTCTGCTCGCTATGATTTGGATCGTCTTAAAGGCGTATTTTCTCGACCAGCACACAAGCTATTTGGCCAATCTTATAAAGATAAAATCTTAGTATTGGATGCTGCTAAAGGTGGTGTTGCGAGCGCTTGGATGTTATATGAGATGAAGTCTAGAAATCTTTGCCCATCAGCCATTATTTTTAACGCAGTCAATCCAATTTTGGCGCAAGGTGCAGCTCACGCAGGGATTCCCATGTTGAGTGGTTTTGATTGTGATATTACTCAGGCTATCGCTAGCGGAGCTAGACTTCGGATAGATACTAAAAACCAAACAGTTGAGGTGCTCTAGTTTTTAAAAAATGGAGTGGTATTCAGATAAGCTCGGTCGAATACGGCCGGGCTTATTTTTTAATACTGTGCCGATCGTAATAAAGCAGATGGGCTCTTCGTCATCGGTCAGTTGAAATAACTTCCTAATGCGATCGCTTTGTAGTGCTCTACCGCTCGATAATCCTGAGCCAAAACCAAAGGCATAAGCACTTAAGAGAATATTTTGAATGGCGCAGCCAAGAGATATTAATTTTTCTTGTTTACTAATATCTTCATTGCTGTCTTTGTAGTTTGCTACCGCCAGCAGTAGTAGCGGTCCGCGAGAAGCCTTATCAAGCGCTTCCTGCTGCTGTATTGAAGTAGCCTCTTGATCTCGATCTAACAGACATTGACGAAAGACTTCTCCGAGTACGGGACGACTACCTTCTTGAATCTCAATGAAGCGCCATGGCACCATTCTGCCGTGATCAGGGGCGGCATTAGCCGCCAAGAGAATGGTTTCTTTTTGGGTTTGACTAGGACCTGGGTTACCCAACCTTTTGGGTGATATATGAGTTCTGCCGTGGATAAGCTGTTCGGCGAATTGATCCATCGGCATCAGTGGTAGTTAAGAAACTCGTTGGTAATACAAATTTTGTGGATGGTTGGCTTCTGCAAAAAACATCCATCTTTCAGCAAGTAAGCCAACATAGTTGACTAGCAATGCTAATGTGATCACCAAGAAATTAGGTGAAGTAATTGCATAGGCCATCAATATCATGGGAATCACGTATGCGCAAAGCAAAATGATCTTGCGTAAATTAGCAATCACTTTATCTGTTTGATGGTGAAAGAACTCACGAGTATTAAAACTTCCACCCATCAGGCCCATGGAGGTTTGGCGAATATTGCTACCCTTGATTCCTGTTGCAGAAGCTAGATTCGACTTTGGTTTTAGCTTGCGGTTGCGAGTCCAAATCCAGAGCTTCAGGTTGAATGATAAAAATAACAGTAAGAAAGCAATGACGGAGAGCGGGGCATCAATCATTTGTACCGAGGCATCACCCCAAACCGCAATCAATAGTTCTAACAAAATCCAGCCTGAAGTCATCCCCAGCAGAATAAAGTTAGTTAGGGTGGAGGGATGCGACCACTCCTGAATGAAGCGAATGCACTGATAGATCTTTGCGGTGCATACCCAAAGGGCTATCGTGGTGAAAAGCAGGGCAAGCCATAGCCACTGCGGTACTTGGCTAAAGCGCGCATAAAGGTAAATAATTGCTGTCACAGCCATGACTGCTGGTAGAGCGATAACTTCTCTTGATAACCAGGAGGTTCTCCACATCATGGCAGCGCGCCATGCTCTCTCTGGATGACCCAGGTGAAAGAATGAAGCGACCAAGCCTAAAGCTAGTAGCACAAAAGCAACCGGTAGGGCAAGGTTTGTAAGGAATGCGCTTGGAGTAGCTTGGCTATGCAAGTTTGCTAGCGCTATAAAAAATAACAGACCTTGAGCCATTCCAGCTAAGGTGGTGAAGAAAATAATTGAAAATTGTGGGCGCATTATTTGTCATTCCTTGCTGCATCAATTGTTTCCATAATGGAGCGCGGTAAATAGTGATTGGCGGGTTGGGTTTCCCATTCAGGCATGAGTGCATAGCCTGAACGTTCCTCTATGGCTTTGCTGGCGTCAGACTCTGGATCATGGACATCACCAAAGATACGCGCGCTAGTAGGGCAGGCAAGTACGCATGCTGGCTTTTTCTCAGCCTCTGGCAAAGTCTCGCTATAAATACGATCTACACAGAGCGTGCACTTAGTCATCACCTGACGTTCTTGATCGAGCTCGCGAGCACCATAAGGACAGGCCCAAGAGCAGTAACTGCACCCAATACATTTGTCGTAATCTACAAGTACGATGCCATCTTCTTTGCGTTTGTAGCTTGCACCAGTGGGACAAACTGGAACGCAGGGAGGCTCTTCACAATGTAAGCAGGACTTTGGAAAGTGAACCGTCTGCGTATTTGGGAATGTACCCGCTTCAAAGGTTTGTACTCTATTAAAGAATGTGCCGCTTGGGCTAGCCCCATAAGCATTGAGATCAGTCAGTGGGCCTGCCGAGCCAGAGGTGTTCCACTCCTTACAAGACGTAACGCACGCATGGCAACCCACGCATACATTTAAGTCAATAACGAGAGCTAGTTGTTTATTTTTTTTGCTCATTTTGTCTCCCCCGATTTTTTGAGGGCCATTCCTGGTACTTCAAATGCTTTTACTTGTGGCCAAGTTTCTTTTGGTTCATTTTCATCTGCAGGCGCCAGTCGAACTCTGACGTCATACCAGCCAGCTTGCCCGGTAATCGGATCGGAATTGCTAACAGTAAACCCGCCTAGTGGAAGCTCTTCTGAGATGAGGTGGTTTAACAAGAATCCTTTTTTGGATTCATCCGCATCATTTGTTAAGCTCCAAGCAGATTCTGCTTTGCCAATGGCATTCCAGGTCCATACTGTTCCAGGGTCAACCGCCTCTGAGTGTCTGGCCATGCAGCGGACTTTGCCCCATTGAGATTCAATCCACATCCAGGCGCCATCAGCGATGCCACTCTTGAGTGCGGTGGCTGTGTTGACGTATAGATAGTTGTGGCTATGAATTTGTCTTAGCCAGGCATTTTGTGAATCCCAAGAGTGGTACATCGCCATTGGACGCTGGGTAATTGCATTCAATGTAAATTTAGTAAGGTCAGTTGCCTCATCTTCAAGTGGTGGGTACCAGAAAGGCAGCGGATCAAAGTATTTATAGATGCGTGCTTTGAGGTGCTCTGGAGGTTGTGCGCCCGGACGCTTTCCAGTAGATGCCAATCTAAAGCGTTGCAAGATATCTGAGTAGATCGCAATCATGATTGGATCATTCTTCTGGCGCAGAGCATTTTCTTTTGAGAAGTCTAAATAGCCCTTGTTCCAGTTGCGCATGTATTGATGCTCTGGAGGCATGTGATATTGATGTACGCAATTATTTTCAGCATATTTTTGCCACTGATTTGGATTAGGTTCGCCGCGCAACGGCTTATCACCATCTTTACCACGCCACCCACTTAAGAATCCAATGCCTGAGTCAGGAGTGGTTTGGAAGCGGGTAATAAAGTCGGGGTAATCCTTGAACTTACGTTCACCTTCTGGGGTAGTAAAGGCGGGGAACTTTAAGCGGGAAGCCAATTCAATCAACACTTCCTGGAATGGTTTGCATTCGCCTAAAGGCTCCAGAACAGGGATGCGGACAGAATCAACGGGACCATCAAATTCTGAGATTGGTCTATCAAGCATGCTCATGACATCATGGCGCTCGAGATAGGTTGTATCAGGAAGTACTAAGTCTGCAAAGTCCACCATCTCTGATTGAAATGCATCGCAAACCACTAAGAATGGAATCTTAAACTCGCCATCATCATTTTTGGCGTTGAGATGTTCACGTACTTCCATGGTATTCATGGTGGAGTTCCATGACATATTAGCCATGAAGATCATCAGCGTATCAATTGAATAGGGATCGCCCTTGACGGCATTGGTAATGACGTTATGCATTAATCCGTGCGCAGCTAACGGATGCTCCCATGAATAAGCTTTATCAATACGAAGCGGTTTGCCATCAGAATCAAGCGCCAAATCTTCTGGCTGCGTAGGCCAGCCGAGTGGAGGTTTAGCTAGCGGAGTATTTGGCTTGATGTCATTTTCAGAAGAAGGGGGCTTTGCATTAGGCGGCACCTGTCTTGGATAAGGTGCTTTATGTCTAAAACCACCTGGACGATCAATGGTGCCCAATAACGACATGAGGACAGCTAGGCCACGCGTTGTCTGAAATCCGTTGGAGTGGGCAGATAAGCCGCGCATGGCATGGAATGCAACTGGCCTACCAGTTACAGAGTCATGTTTTTCGCCCCAAGAGTCTGTCCAAGGAATTGGTAATTCAAATTCTTGACCGAATGCAGTGTCTGCCATTTCAAGAGCAAGCTTGCGAATACGTTCTGCTGGAATACTAGTAATGGCAGCAGCCCACTCCGGAGTAGTTTCACTGACTTGTCTTTTTAGTAATTCAAATGCAGGAGCAACTTTTTTGCCTTCGTGCGGGCCTGGGCCCATCACATATTCACCGAGTAAGGCGGGTGCGGTTCCTTGCGCAAAGCAAGGTTTGGCACTTTGGGATTTTTCATCCCAGATATATTTGTT
>ERZ650308.959-NODE-959-length-15397-cov-5.789793_pt1 | contig 15397 bp, 15 predicted proteins | sample MGYA00376244_ERZ650308 | MGnify/ENA primary metagenome ERZ650308 (study PRJEB26733, sample SAMN07839295) | wastewater metagenome | biome: small river; feature: stream; material: water | place: USA: North Carolina | collected 2016-04-26 ...
TATTTCGGTATCTCGTGTTGGAGGTAATGCACAAATTAAATCAATGAAAAAAGTATCAGGTACTTTAAAATTAGACCAAGCGCAATTCCGTGAATTGGAAGCGTTTGCTAAATTTGGTTCTGATTTGGATGCGGTTACTTTAAACGTTATTGAAAAAGGAAAAAGAAACGTAGAAATCTTGAAACAAGCAGTAAACGATCCGTATACTGTAGAAGATCAAGTGGCTATTATCTACGCAGGTTCTAAAAACTTGTTGAGAAATGTTCCAGTTGAAAAAGTTAAAGAGTTTGAAAGAAACTATATTGAATTCTTAAACAACAAACACAGAGATACGCTTAACGCATTAAAAGCAGGTAAATTCACAGACGAAATTACAGATGTTTTAGAAAATGTAGCAAAAGAAATCGCTGCAAATTATAATTAATAGTATTACGTATCAAGTAGTAAGACGAAAGACTTTGAAATAACAGAGCATAACGTCCTACTACTTAATACTAAAACCTTAGTACAATAAAATGGCAAATTTAAAGGAAATACGTAATAGGATTACTTCTGTTTCATCTACGATGCAAATCACATCAGCGATGAAAATGGTATCTGCTGCTAAGTTGAAAAAAGCACAAGATGCCATTACAGCAATGCGTCCTTATGCCGAAAAATTAACCGAATTATTACAAAATCTATCTTCTACTTTAGAAGGAGGGGTTGGAAGTGATTTTACAGCACAAAGAGACATTAAAAAAGTACTTGTTGTTGCGGTAACATCCAATAGAGGTTTGTGTGGCGCATTCAATACAAATGTCATTAAACAAGTAAAAGTTGTAACCGACTCTTACCCTGGAAAACAGGTAGATGTTTTTGCTATTGGAAAAAAAGGAAATGATGTTTTAGGTAGAACCAATACGGTAATAGCTAATGAAAGCAGCATTTTTGATACTTTGTCTTTTGAAAATGTATCTGCAATTGCCGAAGTATTGACACAAAAATTTGTTGATGGAGATTACGATAAAATAGAAATCGTTTATAACCAATTCAAAAATGCAGCTACTCAAATCGTTCAAACAGAACAATTTTTGCCGCTAGCACCTATTCAATCAGACGTACCTGCTTCAACAGGTGATTATATTTTTGAACCATCAAAAGAAGAAATTGTTCTTACTTTGATCCCAAAATCATTGAAAACACAATTGTACAAAGCCATCAGAGATTCGTTTGCATCAGAGCACGGAGCACGTATGACCGCTATGCACAAAGCAACAGACAATGCAACCGATTTAAGAAATCAATTAAAATTAACGTACAATAAAGCTCGTCAAGCTGCCATTACTAATGAAATATTAGAAATTGTAGGTGGGGCAGAAGCATTGAACGGATAATATTTAACATCATTTTATATCAAGAGCCAGCAATTTTGTTGGCTCTTTTTTTTAATTTTAACAGCAAACAATCCACATGGAAATAAAACAATTAGAAACCGTTTTAGAGATGGTAGCACAAATCGATACCCTACGATTGCTGTATCCCGAAATGACCCTTGAAAAGTATGAAATCTATCTTCAGGACATGGTGCCTAATGGTTATCAGCAAGTGGCTATTTTTGAAAATAATCAATGTGTTGCACTCTCTGGTTTTTGGCACAATACAAAGTTATGGACCGGACCTTATTTAGAAATTGATAATTTTATTGTGCATCCACAACACAGAAAAAAGGGACTTGGAAAACTAATAACTGATTTTATTGATGCGAAAGCAAAGGAACTTTCTTGTACTTGCATCGTTTTGGATGCGTTTACAGGTAATTTTACCGCTCACAGATTTTATTATAACCAAGGATATGAACCAAGGGGATTTCATTTTATCAAAACAATTGACGAAAAGGGATTTTCATAATCAAAGAAAACACTATTTTTGTTTTATTAATTAAGAACTATTTTGAGTTTATATAAAAGTCTTTTTAAACAAACTGCTATTTATGGATTAGCGACTGTATTACCCAGAATTATTAGTTTTATTCTGAATCCAATACTCGTTTATTATTTGACCGATACGAGCGAAATGGGAAAAGTTTCAGTAATTTTTTCTTATTTGGTTTTCTTTAATGTGGTGATGTCGTATGGAATGGAAACCGCATTTTTTCGTTTTTATAACTCAGAATCCAATAAAAACAAGGTCATTTCAACTGCCACCATTTCGATGTTTTGGTCCACGATTGCCTTTTTTGTGGTTTTGTCACTTATTCGAAAAAAACTAGCACTTTGGTCTGATATTAATGTTGAATACATTGTTTTTGCCCTTTGGATATTGGCTCTAGACGCCTTAGCAATTATACCATTTTCCAAAATTAGAGCCGAAAAAAGACCTTTAAAATATGCTGTAATTAAGGTTTCAAACGTCTTGATCTATGTGTTATTGAATGTCTTTTTCTTGGCATTTTTACCCAAGATAGCGGCTCAGTCCAACAGTATATTCATACAAACGATTTATTACAGTGATTTCCAAATAGGCTATGTTTTTATTTCTGGATTATTGGCAAGTTTAACCACTTTGTTATTCGTATTGCCTGATTATTTCAATATAAAATGGCAATTTGATGTAGCACTATGGAAAAAAATGATGCAGTATGGCTTGCCCATTTTAGTAGCCGGAATTGCATTTGCCATTAACGAACATTTTGACAAAATTCTTTTAGATTGGATGCATGTTGATATGGCTGATATTGGCGCCTATTCAGCTTGTTATAAAATTGGAATGTTTATGGTGTTGTTTAGAACAGCCTACACATTAGGTATTGAGCCCTTTTTCTTCAGTCATGCCAGTAGCGATAATGCACCACAAACCTATGCTACCATCACCAAATATTTTGTTATTTTTGGATCCTTTATTTGCTTAGGCGTTATTGTTTTTGCCGATGTATTAAAATTAATTTTAGTACCCAAAGAAGCGTATTGGACCGCCATGAATGTCGTACCATTGATTGTATTGGCCAACTTCTTTTTAGGCATTTATACCAATTTATCGGTATGGTATAAATTAATGGATAAGACCAAAATTGGGGCCTATATCTCCCTCGTGGGTGCTTTAGTTACTCTCGTATTAAACGTTTTGTTAATCCCAATTATCAGTTATATGGGTTCAGCTATAGCTACCATTATTGCTTATGGCTCCATGATGTTGATTTCTTATGCGATGGGGCAAAAAAAGTATCCCATTCCGTATGATAAAAAGGCCATATTTACTTATTTAGGTTTAGCAGTTGTACTTTCTGGTATTTCATTTTACATCCCTATATTGCGAGAGACCTACATTTTTGGTATTGTCTCTATCTTGTTTTTTGCGTACTTTGTGTACCGAAATGAAAAGGAAACCTTATTAAAAATAATTAAAAGAAAATCAACATAATGAACATCAACATAATCAATACCTCACAACACGAATTACCCAATTACGAAACTATTGCTTCTGCAGGGATGGATTTACGCGCTAATATAGAAGCTCCAATAACCTTAAAACCATTAGAAAGAACGATCGTAAAAACAGGTCTTTTTATAGAATTACCCATTGGATATGAAGCGCAAGTGCGCCCAAGAAGTGGTTTAGCGGCCAAAAAAGGAATTACAGTGCTCAATGCTCCTGGAACGGTAGATGCCGATTACAGAGGGGAAATAGGAGTGATTTTAGTAAATCTTTCACAAGATGATTTTGTCATTGAAAACGGTGAGCGAATAGCTCAATTGATTATTGCTAAACACGAGCGTGCCGAATGGGTTGAAGTTCAAGAATTATCTCAAACATCGAGAGGCGAAGGCGGGTTTGGTAGCACAGGAGTGAAGTAAAATTGTATATTCGTTCTTTAAAAGATTGAACAACGAATTTTAAAGTAATAACAAAGCAAAATGAAAATAATAGTACCCATGGCCGGACGCGGTTCAAGATTACGTCCGCACACGTTAACCATACCAAAACCTTTAATCCCAATTGCTGGAAAACCAATTGTGCATCGATTGGTTGAAGATATTGCGGGTGTATTAAACCAAGATATTGAAGAAGTAGCATTTATTATCCACGAAAGTTTTGGAAAAAAAGTTGAAGAAGATTTGATTCAGATCGCACAAAAATTGGGCGCTAAAGGAACCATTTATTATCAAAATGAAGCACTAGGAACAGGACACGCTATTATGTGTGCCAAAGATTCGTTGAGCGGACCTGCTGTGATTGCATATGCCGATACTTTAATTCGCGCCGATTTTGATTTAGATACTTCTGCCGATAGTGTAATATGGGTTAAACAAGTAGATCAGCCAGAGGCATTTGGAGTGATTAATTTGAATGCAAATAATGAAATCGTAGAATTGGTAGAAAAACCAAAGGAATTTGTATCCGATTTAGCCGTGATTGGAATTTATTATTTTAAAGATGTTGCTGTTTTGAAAAATGAATTGCAGTCGGTTTTAGACAACAACATCATTCATGGTGGTGAGTATCAAATTAATGATGGAATTAAGCAAATGATGGCCAAAGGAATGAAGTTTGTGCCAGGAAAAGTAGACGAATGGATGGACTGCGGTAATAAGAATGTAACGGTAGAAACCAATTCAAGAATGTTGCAGTTTTTACATAATGACGGGGAGCATTTGATCGATTTTGATTTAAAACAAGAAAACAGCACCATTATTCCTCCTTGTTATATTGGGAAAAATGTGGTATTGAATAACGCAACTGTTGGACCAAACGTTTCGTTGGGAGACGGTTGTCACGTATTCAATTCGAAAATAGCTAACAGTTTGATCCAAACACATTCACATATAACAAATGCTACTTTGGATAATGCAATGATTGGAAATCACGTCAATTTTGATGGAAATTTTACAAGTATAAGCATCGGCGATTATTCCGTTTTAGAATAAAAAAATGATTCAAAAAGTAAGTTTTTTAGCGCTTTTATTTTTGTTTGTCTTGCCATTAAAAGTGTTGGCTCAAGACGAAGGGCTTGAACTTGCTGATGTCTCAGATGAATTTCAGAATTATTACTACGAATCAATCAAGCAAACCGGAATTGAGAATTTTGATAAAGCAATTCTAGAATTGGAAAAATGCGCACAATTACAACCTAACAATGAAGTCGTTTATTTTTTATTAGGGAAGAATTATTTGTACCAAAAAAACCACGAAGAAGCGTATCTAAATTTTCAAAAAGCCGCCGAAATAAATCCTTCAAATAGATGGAATTGGGTTGGAATGTACGACGTTTGTTATGAATCTAAAGATTTTATTAAAGCGATTCCTATTGTTCAAAAATTGGTTGAATTTAAGTCAGAATACAAAGAAGATTTAACTTCATTGTATATGAATACGCAGCAATTTGACAAAGCTCTAGAACTGATAAATACCTTGAACCAAGAAGTAGGGGAGTCTGAAAAAAGGAATAATTATAAGCTTCAAATTTTACAAGACGTAAAATATTTGGGTCCTGAAAAAGATAATTTATTAAAATTGATAAAATCCAATCCCAAAGAAGAAGAGAATTATATCTCGTTGATTTATTTATTTTCAAAAAGCAATCAGGAAGAAAAAGCCAATGAAATAGCAAAACAACTTGAGAAAGAAATCCCAACATCTGACTGGGCACAAGTAAGTTTATTCAAATTTCATTTGAATAATAACGATACTCCAAAAGCTATTTTGTCAATGAATAAAGTCCTGAAAAGCGATAAAATTGACAAAAAAATAAAGCACAGAATCTTCAACGAATTTTTGATTTTTGCGCAAGCCAAACCTGAATTAGAACCTGAATTAGAAAAAGCGATTCAGTATTTTGAAAATGATAAAGAAGTAAAAGTAGCGAAAGAAATTGGAAAATTTTTTCAAGCCAAGAAAAATCCAGCCAAAGCCATCAAGTTTTACTTGCTGCATCTCAACGCTGTTAAAGACGATATAGAAACAGTGCTTCTGTTGCTACAAGCCTACACAGATAATGGACAATTTACGGAGCTAGCAGCCATGAGTCAAGAACAAATTCAAATGTATCCAACACAGCCTGAATTGTATTATTATAACGGATTGGCAAATAACCAACTTCAATTGTATAAAAATGCAAAAGATGTTTTAGAATCAGGCGCCGATTTTGTTATAGATAACGTAACTTTGGAAATTAATTTTATGATTCAATTAGGTGAAGCTTTTAGCGGAATGGGGAATTCAAAGCAGAAAGAATTCTATTTTAAAAAAGCAAACGATTTGATAAATAAAGCCAAAAAATAATGAAAAGAGGTATTGTTTTAGCGACATTTTTTGTTTTGCTTTCTTGTAAAACAAAAGCCGTTGTGGTTCCACCAGAAGTAGTGGCCACGACTTCGGCAGACGCTATTATAAATAATTACAATTACAATAAAATTGATTTTTCTACATTATATATCAAAGCCAATGTAAAATATCAGGACGACAACCAATCGCAAAGTGTAACGGCAGATATTAAGATCCAAAAAGATCAAAAAATCTTGATTAGCATTCGGTTTTTAGGCATAACCGTTGCAAAAGCATTGATTACTCCCAGTTCGGTTCAGTATTATGAAAAGCCAGGGAGTCATTATTTTGAGGGGGATTATTCTATGTTAAGTCAATGGATTGGAACAGATCTAGATTATAGTAAAGTTCAAAATATGTTGTTGGGGAAAGCCCTTGACGACATTAATAGTAAAAAATACAAGGTAGAATTAACCGAGTCGTTATGTAAATTAGAAGACAATACAGACCCAGCTACTTTGAAAGCATTTTATTTAGAAAATGAAAGTGGCAAGGTAGTCAAAGAAACCATAGAGCAGCCCAATAAATCAAGACGCTTGCAACTGATGTACCCGCAGTACAGACAATATGAAGAAATGTATTTGCCTCAATCTTTTTCAATAAACGCCAATCAAAACAACAAAAACACGACCATTGACGTAGAATATAAATCGATCGTAAAAAACGAGGAACTTAGTTTTCCTTACAGTGTTCCCGAAGGATATGAACAAATAATAATAGCTGATTAGTCAGCCTCATTAAACATATAAAAATGCAAAAATATTGTTACACCATTTTATTTCTATTGGTTAGTTTGATTTCTTTCGGACAACAAACTCAAGAGCAGTTAGAACAAAAAAAGGCACAACTTCAAGAAGAAATTCGTGAAAAAGAATTACTGCTTCAAGAGGTACGAAAAAAAGAAAAATCAGCGGTGAAACTACTTGAAATTCAAAAAGATAAAATTGGATTAAAAGAAAAACTGATTCACACCACTGCAAAACAAACCAAATTACTATCGGATGATATTTACACGAATCAATTACAAATCAATCAGTTAAAAAAGGAATTGGTCGTTTTGAAAGAGGATTATGCTGCGATGATTTTGAAGTCATACAAAAGCCGGTCTCAACAGAGTAGAGCGATGTTTTTATTGTCATCTGAAAATTTCACACAGGCCTATAAACGATTGCAATATATGAAGCAATATGCGAATTATAGAAAAATGCAAGTAGAAGAGATCAAGGTAAAAACAAAAAAACTAGACGATTACAATCAAACTTTATCTGGACAAAAAACAGAAAAAGAAAAATTACTTTCTGAACAAGAAAAGCAAAAACAAGATTTAGTAAAAGAAAAAGCCGAACAAGAAAAGATCGCAAATAGTTTGAAGAAAAGCAAAAATCAAATCGCTTCAGAAATCAAACAAAAACAAAAAGAATCCAAAAAAATAGACGCACAAATCAACAGGTTAATTAAAGAAGCCATTGCAGAAGCCAATAGAAAAGCGGCGGCTGCTAAAGTAAAAGCAAACCCAAAAACAACCACTGCTGCAGAAACAAAATCAATTCAAACATCAGCAAAAATTGTATTAACGCCTGAAGCACTTTTGGTGTCTAATAATTTTAAGTCAAACAAAGGAAGATTGCCTTGGCCAGTTGAAAAAGGGGCCATTACATTGGGATATGGTAAACAAGCCCATCCTGTATATAAATCTCTAGAAATTAACAACAGCGGACTCGAAATCACAACCGAAAGCGGTTCAAGCGCGCGTGCTGTTTTCTCTGGAGAAGTAATTAAAGTAATTGTTATTTCTCCCGTAAATAAAGCCGTAATGATTCAGCATGGGGATTATTTTACGATCTATCAAAATTTGAGCAGCGTGTCTGTTGCTCCAGGAGAGAAAGTGAGTACCAAACAATCCATTGGTAAAATTAGAACGAATCCAGAAGGAAAAGCGGTACTGAAGTTCATGATTTCTCAAAACACCACATACGTCAATCCGTCTTCTTGGTTGAATAGATAAAAATAAAAATCCGTCGAAATGACGGATTTTTTTATACAAACAATGCTTTTAATTCTGTGGCATCGTGCGGGTTCATTTTACCTGCCAATACCAGACTTAGTTGTTTTCTTCGTAAGGCGGCATCAAATCGTTTTTGTTCTTCTTCCGTTTCCGGAATAATTTGCGGAACTTCAACGGGATGTCCAGTTTCATTTACTGCGACAAACGTATAAATCGCTTCGTTGGCTTTTGTTCGATTACCCGACTCTCTATCTTCTATCCAAACATCAATAAAGATCTCCATAGACGACGTAAAAGCTCTTGAAACCTTTGCTTCAACAGTAACCACACTTCCTAAAGGAATCGCTCGGTTAAAAGCCACGTGATTGACAGAAGCAGTCACTACAATTCTGCGCGAATGTCTTCTGGCGGCAATACTAGCAGCCCGGTCCATTCTGGCAAGTAATTCGCCCCCAAATAAGTTATTTAACGGATTGGTTTCACTTGGTAAAACTAAATCAGTTAAAATAGTTAAGGATTCAGATGGATGTTTTGGATTCATGTTTTTTTTGCAAAGTTAAAATAAAAAAATGAGTAGTTTACGACTTCTCTTCATCGCTTTTTTGTCTCAATTGCGGATCCAACCGAGCAAAAAAAAAGTGTTAGAATTCTAACACTTTATCTTTTATAATTGTTCAATCAACAACCAAGCTTCTGGATTATGATTGATTCGTATTTTTTTCATGGCCTCTTGTGCTTCCGAATATCGAGAATAACTTCCATAAAAAACGGGAAACAATCCATTTTTGTTTTGCTTCAATTTTCTAGGAGAATAACCAAGATGAATCAATTCATTGACAATTTTGTTTGCGTTAGCTTCATTTCTGAAAGACCCTGCTACGATATGATAGGGCTGTTCATTGGCTGTTTTATTTACTGTAAGTGTAACGGCCGGAATTGGGTTTGAAATCACAAAAGTAGCCTCTTGAATTTTTTGATTCACTTGTTGTTGCACTTTCGTTTGAACGATTAATGTTTCTTCAGCTATTTTATTTTCATAATAACCTACACCAAAATAACCAAGTGAACTCAAAGCTCCAAGTCCAAAAACAAATACAGCTGCATATTTTAAAAACGGATACACCACTTTGGTTTCTGTCTCCAAAGCAATCGGTTCTGTTTCTTCAAGGGTACTTTCAACCACATGCAACACCTCGCGTTTGATGGTAGGAGAAACATAAGAGGAAAGTCCGAATGATTGCATTAAATAATTCAGTTGCGTATTGGGTGTAAAAACTAAATTTTTATCCAAGTTTAACGCAAAGTCACCTATATTTTTTACAGACAGTATTTCAGAATGTTGTAATTTGTTTTTCCACGAAATCACTTCATTTTCAATCAATGTTACAGCTACTTCATACCCAATTTTTTCACATTGTGCCACGTGATTTGCCAATAATCCATCATTGCTTTTTAAATAAGCGTTAAATGAAATGACTTTTTTGGGCGGATTAAATGTATGCGTAGCTTCTAGTAGCTCTGCTGATTGAAGCTCTGTTAAAAAGGCTCCAAAACCAGGCACTATAACACATTGATGTCGATACAGTAATTGAGATATGTAGTGTTCCATCTTCATAATGACAAATTTAATTAATAATTATGGATATTTAAAAATTATCAACAAAAATTGTTAACAATTTACAGAATGACTATTTTTGACGTTCAATTATACGCCATGCAAGAACAAGAACTTATTTCATTATTAGCATTAGTAAATACCGAAGGAATTGGTGATATCGTCGCAAAAAAACTGCTAAATCATTGTGGTACAGCCGAAAATGTTTTTATGGCCACTACTTCTCAACTATCCAGCATTGATGGAATAGGCAATGTAACCATAAAAAAAATCAAGGCCAAAGCCGGATTTTTCCAAGCTGAATCTGAATATAAATTCATTTCAAATAATGCAATTTCCGCACATTTTTATCAAAGTGATGCTTACCCAGATCGATTAAAACATTGTGTTGACAGCCCCTTATTGTTATTTTCATCGGGCAATATACATCTCAATAAACAGAAAATTATTTCCATCGTTGGAACCCGAGAAGTGACGTCCTACGGGATTGATTTTTGCAAACAATTGATTGCAGATTTAGCGCCACTAAATCCAATAATAGTTAGCGGATTTGCCTACGGAGTTGATATTGTTGCTCACAAAGCCGCAATGGATAACCACCTTCAAACGATTGGTGTGGTAGCTCATGGGCTGAATCAAATATATCCTAAATCGCATAAAAAGTACGTTTCAAAAATGGAAGAGAACGGCGGTTTTATGACCGAATTTTGGAGCACATCAAATCCGGAGAAAGAAAATTTTGTTAAGCGAAACAGAATCGTTGCCGGCATGTGTGAAGCTACGATTGTTATAGAAAGTGGCGAAAAAGGAGGCTCGCTTATTACGGCAAATTTTGCAAATGATTACAACAGAGATGTTTTTGCGGTTCCAGGGAGAATTTCTGACAAATACAGTCAAGGGTGCAACAACCTGATTAAAACACAAAGAGCCAATTTGTTATCTTCTGCAGCAGATATTTTATATATATTAAATTGGGATCTTGAAGACCCAACTCCAAAAAAAGGTGTTCAAAAACAGTTGTTTGTGGCTTTAAATCCCGAAGAACAGCAATTATATGATTATTTACTCAAAAATGGCAAACAACCCCTCGATATCATCGCTTTAGAATGTGGATTTCAAGTATTTAAAATATCTTCACTACTATTGAACATGGAGCTCAAAGGATGCATTCGACCGTTACCCGGCAAACTATTTGAAGTAATCTAGCGGTTTAGATAAATCCAAGTTTTACACGCACTCTATTTAATACAGAATTTGCGACTTCATGCGCTTTTGCAGCTCCTTTTTGTAATAGAACATCCACTTCTTCCAAATGGGACATGTAGTAATTGTATTTTTCTCTTTCGGTGCTAAATTTAGTGCAAATCAATTCAAACAGCGCTTGTTTGGCATGCCCGTATCCATAATTTCCACCTAAATAATTTTGGCGCATTTGTGCAATTTCATCCTGGGATGCAAGTAATTTATATAATGCAAATACGTTACAAGTATCGGGGTTTTTGGGATCTTCCAAGGGAGTACTGTCGCTTTCGATGCCCATAATTTGTTTGCGCAAGGCTTTATCATCCAAAAAGATATTGATGATATTTCCTCTCGATTTACTCATTTTGTTTCCGTCGGTACCCGGAATGTACATGGTTTCTTCTTGTACTTTTCCTTCAGGAATTACAAATGTTTCCCCCATTTGATGGTTAAATCGTGACGCGACATCACGGGTAATTTCAATATGTTGCATTTGATCTTTACCTACAGGAACAAAATTGGCGTCATACAATAATATATCTGCCGCCATCAACATTGGATAGGTAAACAATCCTGCATTTACATCTTCGAGGCGGTCGGCCTTGTCTTTAAAAGAGTGGGCTAATGTAAGGCGTTGATACGGAAAGAAACAACTCAAATACCAAGAAAGCTCTGCCGTTTGTGGCACATCGCTTTGTCTGTAAAAAGTTACTTTATCTACATTTAATCCACAAGCTAACCACGCAGCAGCTGTACTGTATGTGTTGGCTCTTAATTCAGCACCATCTTTAATTTGGGTAATCGAATGTAAGTCGGCAATAAATAAAAAAGATTCATTACTCGCCATGTTTGAAAGTTCAATAGCAGGTAGGATTGCTCCAAGTAAATTTCCTAAATGGGGTGTGCCTGTACTTTGAACACCTGTAAGTATTTTCGACATCTTAATTATTATTTACCGCAAAGTTAAACACGAATTTTACATTTTTTAACAAAAATTGATTTATTTTTGAACTTATGAAAATAATTAAAATTATTTTTTGGACGCTCTATCGAATTTGGTTTTATATTTTAATAGCGCTTCCAATACTGATCATGTTTCCCTTTTTAGTTGCTTCAATATTGAAAGAGAAGTGGTACCCTTATTTTTTTATGATGGCCCGAATTTGGGCCCGGTTTATTTTATTTGGGATGGGTTTCCGTTATACCATAGAACAAGATCAAGCGATCCTTCAAAATAAAAGCTACATGTTTACTGCCAACCATACTTCTATGGCCGATATCATGTTGATGCTCGCAGTGGTAAAAAACCCTTTTGTTTTTGTTGGAAAACACGAATTAAAAAACATTCCCTTGTTTGGATTTTTCTATAAAAGAACCTGCATCTTAGTCGATCGAAACAACCCCACAAGCAGAAGAGCGGTTTTTGAAAGCGCCCAAAAAAGACTCAATCAAGGGTTAAGCATTTGTATTTTCCCCGAAGGCGGAGTTCCAGACGAATCGGTTATCTTGGACGACTTTAAAGACGGTGCTTTTCGATTGGCAATTGATCATCAAATTCCGGTTGTTCCAATGACCTTCGGCGACAATAAAGAACGATTATCGTATACTTTTTTTAGCGGAAGTCCCGGATTAATGAGGGTAAAAATCCATTCGTTTATAGATACCATTGGGAAAACAGATGGTGATCGAAAAGCCATCAAAGAACAAACAAGAAATACAATTCTTAACCAACTGACAGCTTATTCTAAATAAAAAAAGGAAGTTGCTTTTTGAACAACTTCCTTTTTTGTTTAGTGATTTACCACGGCATCAAACTCCATGAATTCGTCAACCCCTTGTGCGTTTTCTCCTTTCCAAAATTTAAAATGGTAGGTTCCAAGTGCTACAGGGCGAAATTCTAAATTTACTTCTACATTGGTATCGGCATCGGTTTGACAATTGTCTTGATTTAGTTTTATGGTATGGATAGCAACCGTTCTATTCATTCCTTCTCGATCATAATAAAAACCATCAAACAAGTGACAAGTAGATACTTTTTTATATCGAATCGGAATTTCTGTCACACTATCTTTTGCAAAAGCGGTGGGCATATCTACCTCAAAAACAGGCTTTAATTCACTCGCGTATCGCTCTTCCTCTTGAGTACAAGAAAAAAGCAACAAACTCAATCCAAAAAGGGCAATTGTTTTTTTCATCTGCTGTATATTTTGATTATGCGTCTGCTAATTCTTTAATATGAGCTTTGATTTTAGCTTCTAATTCTTCGGCTAATTCTGGGTTATCTTTAATTAACGATTTTACCGCATCACGACCTTGTCCTAATTTTGTTTCTCCATAACTGAACCAAGAACCTGCTTTTTTAATGATATCAAATTCTACGGCTAAGTCAAGAATTTCACCTGTTTTAGAAACTCCTTCTCCGTACATAATATCAAATTCGGCCGTTTTAAAAGGTGGTGCTACTTTGTTTTTAACCACTTTTACTTTCGTTCTATTTCCAATTACGTTTTCACCATCTTTTATTTGAGAAGAACGACGAATATCCAATCGAACCGACGCATAAAATTTCAATGCATTTCCACCTGTAGTGGTTTCAGGATTTCCAAACATAACACCAATTTTCTCTCTCAACTGGTTGATAAAGAATACGGTACAATTTGTTTTGCTGATGGTTCCGGTTAATTTTCGCAAAGCTTGTGACATCAATCGAGCGTGCAATCCCATTTTAGAATCACCCATTTCTCCTTCAATTTCACTCTTAGGCGTCAAAGCAGCTACCGAGTCAATCACAACGATGTCAATCGCTCCAGATCGAATTAAATTCTCTGCAATTTCTAATGCTTGCTCTCCATTATCTGGCTGAGAAATGATCAAATTATCAATGTCTACACCTAATTTTTCAGCATAAAAACGATCAAATGCATGCTCAGCATCAATAAAAGCGGCAATTCCACCTGCTTTTTGCGCTTCCGCAATGGCATGCAGCGTTAATGTAGTTTTACCTGAAGATTCTGGTCCGTAAATTTCGATTACTCGTCCTCTAGGATATCCATTTACCCCCAAAGCCAAGTCTAAACCAAGCGATCCAGAAGAAATAGTTTCTACTTCTACAATGGCTTTGTCGCCCATTTTCATTACCGTACCTTTTCCGTACGTTTTATCTAACTTGTCTAGCGTAAGTTGTAACGCCTTTAATTTCGCATCTTTTTCTGCACTCATCTGTATTGTTTTTTTTGCCTATTAACTTCGTAAAGTTACTTATTTTTTTAATGTAATTTTAAAATATATAAATGAGTTTTAAACAATCTTAAAATAAATTTATTCTGTACTTTTGTAGTCTGTTTTTAAAGATTATAACTCATTTTATCACCATATGTTTCCATTACAAAGAGGTAGAAGATTACGCGTAAACGAAAGCATTCGTTCTTTAGTTCGCGAAACAAGTTTAAGCCCTTCCGATTTCATGTTTCCAATGTTTATCGCAGAAGGTGAAAACGTACAAGTGGCTATCCCGTCCATGCCCGGAATTTTTCGTCGATCGATCGATTTAACCGTAAATGAAGTCCAAGAGTTATTCGATTTAGGAATTCGCGCGGTTAACATTTATGTAAAAGTAAGCGAGGACCTCAAAGACAACACTGGTAAAGAAGCATGGAATCCCGATGGATTAATGCAGCGAGCCATTCGTGCAATCAAGGCTGCATGTCCAGAAATGGTAGTGATGCCCGATGTAGCACTCGACCCTTATTCTATCTATGGTCACGACGGAATCATCGAAAACGGAGATGTTGCAAACGACTCAACCAATGATGCCTTGGTAAAAATGGCCGTTTCTCACGCGCAGGCGGGAGCTGATTTTGTTGCGCCAAGCGACATGATGGACGGGCGCGTGGTGCGTTTGCGTCAAGGATTGGATGCCGCAGGATTTCAAAATGTAGGCATTATGAGTTATTCTGCGAAGTATGCTTCTGCATTTTATGGTCCCTTTCGAGACGCTTTGGATAGCGCTCCAAGAGAGGCCGATGTTGTGGTTCCAAAAGATAAAAAAACCTATCAAATGGACTATGCGAACCGCATCGAAGCGATCAAAGAAGCCCTCTGGGATGTAGAAGAAGGCGCCGATATGGTCATGGTAAAACCCGGAATTGCCTATTTAGATATCGTTCGCGAAGTGAAAAACGCCGTAAATGTTCCCGTAACAGTATTTCACGTGTCTGGCGAATATGCGATGATTA
>ERZ650308.960-NODE-960-length-15388-cov-4.164547_pt1 | contig 15388 bp, 15 predicted proteins | sample MGYA00376244_ERZ650308 | MGnify/ENA primary metagenome ERZ650308 (study PRJEB26733, sample SAMN07839295) | wastewater metagenome | biome: small river; feature: stream; material: water | place: USA: North Carolina | collected 2016-04-26 ...
ATTATTGCCTAATTTACGTCAAAGTAAAAAACTAAGCTATGCGTAACTATTTATTTTCCTCCTTTTTAATTGTTCTTGTTAGTTCAATTTCATTTTCTCAAGGGTATGTACTATCAGGGTTAAATCCAGCATCTAATTCAACTTATTTTGCTTGTGATTCTCTTGTCACAATGAGTTTTTCTGCACAATCACCTGGAACAGGTATCAATAATGCAGACATTAAATATGTTCTTTCAGGAACTTACAATACTACAACTTTTCCAGGTTTTCAATTTTATACAATGATCAGTTGGGGCGATGGCTCTGTTACTACACATTATGGAGGTACTGGAACAACTGGAACAACAATTTCTATGACTCCACCTGTTAGTCATGTTTATACTTCAGCTGGTTATTATACAATATCAACTACTGTAATTAATTCAGCCAATCAAAGTAGTGTAACAGATTCAATACAATATGGAGTTGGTATTTGCCAACAAACATTGATTACTCAAGTTGGAGTAGATTGTGATAGCAATGGTGTAAATGAAACAATTATTAATTCTGGTATACCACTAATTGTATCGAATGCGTTCAATTCATACAACGTCAATTTAGTAAATGGTATTGTCAATTTAGGTGGTATTCCATTGGGACAATACAACATCACTATCGCACCATCTTGGTTAAATGCAAACAACTATTTCATCGGAGCAATGACCCCTTCATTAATAAATGTCTCAGCAACAAATCCGATTACTACCTGTTATTTTCAATTACATTGCGTAAGTAGTCAAGTAGTACTTTGTGCCAATGGTCAAGTTTTTTGCGACGCTAATGGAAACGGGGTTTTTAATTCAGGTGAAATTCCTTTGGCGAACGCTCCTATTACATTAACGAATAATGGAGTAAGTCAGACGGTATATTCAACAGCTAATGGTTATTATGGAATTGATTATTTTGGAACAATTGGTTCTCCAACTACAATTTCAATCTCACCTTCTTGGATGACAGCAAATGGTTATATAAGTTCAAATGATACATTGAATGTTGTAGCTATTCAGTGCAATAGCGGTACTAGCACAATCTATAATTTTCCAGTTAATTGTGGAAATGCATCTGTAAATCCAACATTGTGTTTGAGTGCAAAGGTATTTTGTGATGCCAACGGAAATGGAGTTTATAATGTAGGAGAATCACTTTTAGTCAATGCGCCTGTAACAATTTGGTTGCAAAATCAACAAAATCCAATGTTGCCATCTATTACGTTGTTGAGTGATTCAGCTGGTCTTGTTTACTATTGCGGCCAACAATTTACATCTACAATTGTTACAGCTTCAATTAGCACAGCTTGGTTACAATCCAATGGATATACGATGCAAAATCCTTTGTTGACGTTGGTTTTAGGAACTCCAACTTCGTCTTCTACTCCAGTTGGAAATTTTGCGGTGAATTGTGGTGGAACAACTACGCCAGCCTGTGTGGATTTATGGACAACAGTAACACCTTGGATTGGATACTATCAAGGTGTAACAAATTATATAAAATTAAATTGGGGGAATTATGGACCTGGAATTGCTGGTGCGTATCAAGTTACCTTAACTTTTCCAACAGGAGTTTCAGTTAACACAAGCTCGATTTCCAATTCGAACTATACCATCAATGGAAACACAATAACTTGGACCTTGAACAATTCTAACACTTCGTTTAATACGTATGATGTCATAACATTCAATACTCCAACAGGTATTGCAAGTGGCGTTCAGCACAATTTTACGTCAACGATTGTTCCATTAGGTATTATTTCGAGTGATTGTAACACAACAAATAATGCAGGTAATTTATTGCAAATTGTAGGAAATAGTTACGATCCAAACATAAAAGTTGTAGACAGAGGGAATCAATACTCAAATGTATCATTTAGTGCTGATTTAATTGATTTCACTACAGATGATCAATTAACTTATACAATTTGTTTCCAAAATACAGGAACAGCTCCAGCTCAGAATATTTATATCATTGATACGATTAGTTCTTTGTTAGATCTTTCATCGCTTCGCATTATTGAAGCAACACATGCTATGCAAGTGGTTCATTTAGGAAATGGTGTGTATCGTTTTGAATTTCCACAAATTTGGTTGGCAGATAGCACAACAAATGAACCAATGAGTCATGGACATTTTGTCTATTCTATCAAAGAATTACCTGGAAATGGAGTAGGCACACAAATTGAAAATACGGCCTACATTTATTTTGATTGGAATGCACCAATTATAACAAATACTACATTATTAACGAATTCAGTTTTTGAAGGAATAAATGAAAATGAATGGAATGGATTAACTATTTATCCAAATCCAACTTCGGATCAGCTCACAATCTCTTCTCTTGAAACGATTTCAACTTACAAAATCATTGATAATTTAGGAAGAATCATCGATAAAGCGAATTATACTACTCCATCGATCAGTGTAGAGCAATTAGCAAAAGGAAACTACACTTTATTGCTTACAACACCAAAAGGAGTTATAGCACAACGTTTCATTAGAAATTAACCTCAACAATCATAACCAACCGTTTATTTGATAGGATTACAATTCAAATTTAATTCCTTGTGCTAATGGCAAACTATCCGAATAATTGATTGTATTGGTTTGTCTTCTCATGTATACTTTCCAAGCATCTGATCCAGATTCACGGCCACCGCCAGTTTCTTTTTCACCACCAAAAGCGCCACCAATTTCAGCACCTGAAGTACCAATGTTTACATTTGCAATACCACAATCCGAACCGCTTGCTGCTAAAAATGCTTCAGCTTCTTTCAGGTTGTTAGTCATAATTGCAGATGATAATCCTTGAGGCACACCATTTTGTAATGCTATGGCATTTTCAACACCTCCTGAATATTTCATGATGTATAAAATTGGAGCAAACGTTTCGTGTTGTACAATTTGAAAATGATTTTCAGCTTCAACAATTGCTGGTTGAACATAACAACCTGATTCGTAACCAGCACCACTTAACACACCGCCTTCAACAATGATCTTTCCACCTTCTTGAACAGCTTTCACCAATGCTTCTTCATACATACGAACTGCATCTTTGTCAATTAAAGGTCCAACATGGTTGTTTTGATCCAATGGATTTCCAATTTTTATTTGTTGGTATGCTTTCGCTAACGCTTCTTTAACTTTATCGTAAATTTCTTCGTGAATGATTAAACGACGGGTAGATGTACAACGTTGACCAGCTGTTCCAACGGCTCCAAATACGGCACCAGGAACAACCATTTTTAAATCGGCTGTTGGTGTAATTATGATTGCATTGTTTCCACCTAATTCAAGTAATGAACGCCCCAATCTTCTTCCAACTGCTTCACCAACAGAAATACCCATTCGTGTAGAACCTGTTGCAGATATCAATGGAACGCGTTTGTCATTTGCCATTAATTTACCTATTTCTCCATCACCAATGATTAAACCAGAAACTCCTTCTGGGACATCATTAGCAGCGAATACTTCTTTGGTAATTTGTTGGCAAGCAATTGCAGTTAATGGTGTTTTTTCAGATGGTTTCCAAATACAAACATCACCACAAACCCAAGCAAGTGCTGTATTCCAATTCCAAACAGCAACAGGAAAGTTGAATGCTGAAATAATTCCAACAATTCCTAATGGATGATATTGTTCGTACATTCTATGTCCTGGACGCTCTGAATGCATTGTTAAACCATATAATTGACGTGACAATCCAACTGCAAAATCACAGATATCGATCATTTCTTGAACTTCACCTAAACCTTCTTGCAAAGATTTCCCCATTTCATAAGAAACTAATTGTCCTAGTGGTTCTTTGTAAAAACGAATACGCTCAGCCAGTTGACGAACAATTTCACCACGTTTTGGAGCAGGCATCGTTCTCCAAGGAATAAAAGCTTCTTGTGCTTTTTTCACGACTGTTTCATAGTCGTTTGCAGTTGCAGATTTCACCGAAGCGATTAATTTACCGTCTACTGGAGAATACGATTCAATCATTGAACCTGAAGTTGGAATCCAATGAGCACCCGTTGAAGCACCATTGTTTACGGCTTCAATTCCAAACTTTTTTAGAATTTCTTCAATGCCTATTGTTGAATGATTAGCTGACATATTGCTTTGTTTAAATTTTAATTAAAGCACAAAAATAAGTTAAATAATTCATCTTTTTGTAGCATGGATTACAGAAGATGAATTACACCATTAAAATCTGTATTTTTACCAATATATTTGTTTGATAAAATAATGTTTCAATGAAAAAAGTTCTCTTTTTTAGTTTGGTTTTCGTTTTTATTAGTTGCGGTGTTTTTACAAAAATTACTGCTGTAAATAAAACTTTAAAAGTAGAATTCAAGGGTCTAGCTTTTATTCCCTATTGTGGTGGAATGGAGCCAACGAAAGAACAAGAAAAAGGAACATACGAAGCCTTAAGCAATGAGAAATATGCCTTGTTTACGGTAAATGATTGTCAGATGCGTGTCAAAAAGAAAATGGTTTTTGCCTTAAATGAATTGGGGACAGCAGCATTTTCAATCGAACCAGGAACGTATGCTTTGATTTCAACGGATAAATTATTACCACTTGATGAACTTAAAAAGAAATACCATATTAACGACCAATTGCACTACACCAATGGTTCTGATGCTTGTTTTGAATTATGGAAAAGTAAAAATGATTTAATTCTTAACATTACAAAAGATACTGTAATCAATTATGTTCAAAAACGTAAATGTTGGACAGGTAATAACCCATGTTTAGAGTATACAGGTCCAGCTGCTCCTTAATCTTCCCAAAAAACACTGAGTTTTCCTGTAGTTTTTCCAGCTTGTAGTAAGGTGTGCGCTTGAGCAATTTCTTTCACAGAAAAACGTCCACCAACGTGCGTTTTCAATTCGTTTTTTCGGTATAAATCAATCACAGCGGCAAGACATTCTGTTAAGCTATCTGGACGATTATCTGCAATTTTTAACATATTCACTCCTAAAATTGATTTAGAGCTCATCATTAAACCAATTGGTAAAATGAATCCCATTTTACGTAGAAAATTGAGGGTAGAAAAAATTCCAAATCGAGTTCCAATTATTTCGGCTCCGCCAAATAGAAATAGCTTACCACCAGAACCAAGTAAAGCAACATCTTTTTTGAACGTTGAGCCTGCAACAGCATTATACGATGCCGCCAAGCGATCTGTTTTTAATAAACTTTTCAACGTTTCTTCGTAGGCTGTTTTTTTGTAGTTAATCACAAAATCTGCTCCCAAACTTTTGACCAATTCAATTTTAGAATCGTCGCCAATTTTTGCATAAACAATGGCTCCTTTTCGTTTGGCTAATTGAATTAAAAACGATCCAACTCCACCTGCAGCAGCATGAATCAATACTTGATCGCCTTTGTGAATGGGCGCTAAATAATCCGTCATGTAATAAGCTGTCACCGCTTGTGTACACAATGCTAAAAGATGCGCAGCATCTTCGTGTTCTTCAATACAAACAATAGCAGTATCAAGTGTGTTTACATGTTTTGCGTAGCCACCAAATCGACAAAATGCCAATACGCGTTTATGAAGGAATGATTGATCTACTGATTTTCCAACGGCACAAATTTTTCCAACAACTTCATACCCAACAACACCCGGCATTGGTGGTGCTTCTTTGTACATGCCGTTTCTAGCCAATACATCTGCGTAGTTTAAACCAAATGCTTCCACTTCGATTCGAACTTCGTTATCATTTAATTCTGGAAGTGTAATTAAACGCTCTTGAAATGCTTCTGATGCATTGCCATGTTTAACTAGAACAATTGCTTTTGTTTGCATAGTTATTTTTCTAAAATGACTTTTAAATTGTTTAAGCTTTCCTTTAAATCCTTCGCAAGAATATTTTCGATTTTAAATAGCAGCATAATATTCATTGGGTAAGCCATTTTACTTGACATTCCCCAAATTACTCTCGTTTCATTTTCATTCAATGCTTGAATCGTAAAAGGTGTTTTAGCTATACCTTTGAATGGGCGTAAAAAACGTACCTCTACATCAATAAATTTTGAAGGCTCAAGTCCCATAATTTCTTGTTCACCTGCACCCGCTTGCTTATTTTGACTGTCCCAAGCGTAAATAAAACCAATTGTACCATCTACACCTGTCAACGTTTTTTTCATGGCAGGATCTGTCATAACCCATTTGCTAAATTGTTCTTGATTAGTAAGGTGTTTTAAGTAATCAAACACTTCGTTTGAAGGAAGTTGAATTGTAATTTCTTCTTGAACACCGTAGTTTTTTCTACTGAATAAAGCAATGATTAAAAAGATACCGATTAATCCAATAATTCCCAATAATAAATAAATGATAATGTGCATAATGATTAATTTTATATTATTCTTTTCCAGCTACAAGGATCACAATTTCTCCTTTAGGAGGATTTTTTTCGTAATAATTTTTAACTTCTGTTGCAGTGCCACGTTTGTATTCTTCGTACAATTTAGAGATTTCTCTAACGACACATACTGCTCGTTCAGCGCCAAAAAATTCTTCAATTTGTCCCAAACATTTCACCAAGCGATGCGGCGATTCATACAAAACAATTGTACGATCTTCTTCTGCTAATTTCAACAAACGCGTTTGTCGTCCTTTTTTATGCGGTAAAAATCCTTCAAAGACAAATTTATCGCATGGGAATCCACTTGCAACCAACGCAGGAACAAAGGCTGTTGGCCCAGGTAAACACTCAATATCAATTCCTTGATTGACACATTCTCGGGCTAATAAAAAACCTGGATCTGAAATGCCAGGTGTTCCTGCATCAGAAACCAAAACAGTTAACGCATTTGATTTAATCCGATCAATAGATGACTGTAAAAATTTATGCTCATTGTGCGCATGAAAAGGAAGAATCGGCTTGTTGATAACTAAATGATTCAGTAATTTTTTTGTTACACGCGTGTCCTCTGCAAAAATCACATCGCATTCACTTAAGATTCGAATAGCACGTAAAGTAATATCTTCTAAATTTCCGATGGGTGTTGGAACAATACAAAGTTTTGCCATAGTAATTAATTTAAAAGCAGTTGAATGTCTTTGATTAGATGATTCACTTCTTTTGTTGAAGTTCCGTCATAATATCCACGAATGCGTCCCGATTGATCCACTAAGACAAAATTATTGGTGTGAATGAAATCACTTCCTTCGTCTCCTTGGTTTTCAACTTCAGCAGGTTTTAATACAAAAAAGGAAGTACGTGCTAAGTGGTATAATTTTTCTTGTTTTCCCGTTAAAAAATGCCATTGTTGATCGTTTGCTTTATGATCTATTGCATAACGTTTTAATTGTTCAACGGAATCAGTTTTAGGATTTACAGTAAAGCTTAATAGTTCAACTTTTTTTGACCCTTTATACGCTTGTTGAATGCGTTGCATTTGTGCATTCATTTTTGGGCAAATAGTACCACAAGTAGTAAAAAAATATTCAACAACATACACTTTTCCTTTGACTTGTTCTTGCGTAAAAACATTCCCATTTTGATCAAGAAAAGAAAAATTTCCGATGGTATGACCGTAACCGATTCTTGCTAATTCTGGATCAACCATTTCTTCGTTTACATCAATTGGGTTGTAAACAGGAAGTATTTTTTCAGTTGATGGCTTACTGATGAAGTAGGCAGTAAATACTCCAACGACAAACAAAATCATTAAAAATATCGCCCTTTTTTTCATGGTTTATTTTTTAGTAAAAACTCTTTTTTTGAACGGTCTTTTTTTAGTTGGCTGCTTTTGCACACTAAATTCAGGTCCTTTTGCAAGTTCTTCAGGTAATTCAATTTGTGGAATTTCAGCTTCTATTAATCGTTGGATTTGTGCCAATTTACGCATGTCTTTTTCATTCACTAATGTGATTGCTTCACCTTTTGTATTCGCACGAGCAGTTCTACCAACTCGGTGAACATAATCTTCTGCGTCAAATGGTGTATCGTAATTGATCACTAAATTGATTTCTTTGATGTCAATTCCGCGGCTCATAACATCTGTTGCAACGATGATTCGAATGCGTTTTGATCTGAATCCTCTTAAGATCTCTTCGCGTTGTTCTTGGTCCAAATTAGAAGAAACACCTTGCGATTTTATGCCATTTTTACGCAAAGCATGAACAATTTCACTGACTTTACTTTTAGAAGAAGTGAAAATAATAATGCTTGTATAATCCGTTCTTTCTTTTAAAATAGAAGTAATTAACGGAATTTTTTGGGGATCAAAAGTTAAGTACACTTTCTGAGCAACTCCAGCAGCAGGTTTCGAAATAGACAAGGTAATTTCTTCCGGCTCTTTTAAAATTCGTTTTGCTAATTCTCTAATTTTAGTGGGCATTGTAGCGCTAAACAACAAGGTTTGACGTTCTTTTGGTAAATTCGAAATAATAGACAATAAATCATCCGAAAATCCCATATCCAACATTTTATCAGCCTCATCTAAAACTAAGTGTTGCACTTTTGAAAAATCGACATAACCTTGTGCAATGTGCGATAATAATTTACCTGGTGTTGCAACAATAATATCTGTCCCGTCTTTTAATGCTTCTTTTTGTTCATCCCAGCTTTTTCCATCTCCACCACCATAAATCGCTTTTGAACCAACAGATACAAAATAAGACAAGCCTTGAATTTCTTGATCAATTTGAATGGCTAATTCACGTGTTGGAACAATGATTAAAGTATTTATTGAGCAGTCTTCTTTTCCAGTTAATTTATTTAAAATAGGAAGAATAAATGCAGCTGTTTTACCTGTACCTGTTTGAGCACAAGCAATTAAATCCTTGTTTTCAAGTATTTTTGGAATGGCAAACTGTTGAATGGGAGTTGCAGTAACAAATCCCATGTGAGAAATCGCTTCTAGCAGTTGCTCATTCAAATTTAATTCGGTGAATTTCATACCCTACAAAATTACGTAAAAATCGCATGCAAAAGTTTTGTTGGAACTGAAAGGGCTTTTCTTCATTTTTTTTGAGAACTTTAGCCTTTAAAAAGTAAAATATTACGTAAAAGCAATGACATCAAGTGGAACAATTATAGAATGGATTGCCCTATTATTGGGAGTTTTATATGTTGTTTTTGCCGCGCTAGAAAAAGCAAGCGCTTGGGTTTTTGGTGGATTGAGTGCATGTTTGTATGTGTTAATTTGTTTCAATAGCCAACTTTACATTGAAGCTAGTTTACAATTTTTTTATGTAGTCTTGGCACTTGTAGGTTGGTTGAATTGGTTTTCTAAAAAATCAGGTGTACAACAAATACATCGAATTCAATTGAAAAAACAATTGAAATTACTTCTTCCTATCTTTGTTTTGGGCTTAATTTTGGGATATCTGGTTTCAGAAAACACGCAACAATTCAATCCCTACTTAGATGCACAAATTGGCGTTTTTAGTTTGTACGCAACGTACTTAACAACTCAGAAAATACTTGAAAATTGGTTGTTTTGGATTGTAATTGATTTGGTATTAATATACTTGTACGTAGCGAGAGGATTGTATCCAACAGCATTTTTATATGGAATTTATTCAATTGTAGCACTTGTTGGCTATTTCAATTGGAAAAAGAAACTACAGGTATGAAAAGATTCATTTTTACAGGTCCTGAGTCAACAGGTAAATCGACTTTAGCAATTCAACTTGCGCATCATTTTTCTGCGAATTATCAAGCGGAATATGCCCGAGAGTTTTTAATGCAAAGGAATGGAGTTTATGAATTTGAAGATTTAGATTGCATTGCAGCTGAACAAGAAAAGCGATGGAATTCTTTTGAAACTGGAAATCTTCAAATTTGCGATACAGATTATTTGGTGCTAAAAATTTGGTCTTCTTATAAATTTGGAAAAGTTAGTCCGTTTATTGCGCAAGGATTTGCTAACCAACAATGTGCGCATTACTTTTTGTGTTACCCAGATATCCCATGGGAGCCAGATCCATTGCGTGTAAACGAACATGAGCGCCATCAATTATTTCAAATGTATTTAGCAGAATTAGAAGCAGCTAATAGTTTGTTTACGATTATCAAAGGGACATTTGAAGAAAGGGTTGAACAATGTGTCAGCATAATTGAAGCAATTCGTTAATCCAATTGTTCAATATTTAATTTTCTGAGTTTTGGACTTAAACGTGCGGTTAAAATCACGACAGCTATTGTTAATATTCCTCCTAAAATGATCGATGGTTTGAGTCCAAAAGCTCTTGCTGTTGAACCTGATTCAAATGCACCAATTTCATTCGAAGAACCTATAAAAATACCATTCACTGCAGCTACACGTCCGCGCATTTCATCTGGTGTTGACAATTGTAAAATTGTATGTCGAATCACTACACTTACGTTGTCGAAAGCACCCGTAAGAAAAAGGAAGATAAGTGCCCAAAAGTAGGAAGTAGACAAACCAAACAAAATGGTTGACAAACCAAATGCTGCTACTGAAATAAATAAGTTTCTACCCGCATTCTTTGTTGGAGGTTTGTAAGCAATAATAAATGCCATGCAAACAGCACCAACAGCAGGAGCAGCCCTTAAAAATCCCAACTCAACCGCTCCAGCATGCAACACTTTATCCGCAAAAGCAGGAAGTAGAGCAACAGCCCCACCAAATAAAACAGCAAATAAATCCAACGATAGAGCACCCAAAATCACTTGATTTTTAACTACAAATTTTATTCCGCTGCGAATGCTTTGAAAGATGCTTTCTTGCTTTGCTCTTTTTGGAATTGAATGATTGGAAACAAAAAAGAAGGAAAAAATTGCCAATATTATAAATAGGATATCTACCGAATATGCAGTTGTGTAATTTATCGCAATGATAAACCCTGCGATTGATGGGCCTAAAATCGAAGCGATGTGCCAAACTGTGCTGTTCCATGTTGACGCATTCGCATAGAGTTTGCGTGGAACAATTTGAGCAATCAAAGATGGATAAGCAGCTGATAAAAATCCGCGAATGATTCCAGTTGCAGCAATTGCAATAAAAATCGGGAATGTCCCAAAGTGTTTTAATAGAGTAGAATTTTCAGAAGAACAATAAAAAAGAAAACTACTTACAATTAAGAAAAAAAAAGTGGAAATGACAATAATTTTTTTTCGACTAAAGGTGTCTGCAACATGCCCAGAAAAAAGTGAGATTAGAATAAATGGAATGGCTTCGGTTAAACCAATTAATCCTAAATCCAAGACGTCTTTTGAAAGAGCATAAATTTGCCAACCAACAATTACGCTTTGCATTTGGATTCCCATAGTTAGGAAAAACCGATTAATTAAAAAGAAATTGAACTCGCGAATCCTTAGAACTGCAAAAGGATCATGTGAAGCTTTGTTTGGTTGTTTTGTCAAGGGTATGGATTATTTATCCAATACTTTTGGAATTCTAAAATAGTCAGAATCTTTTTTAGGAGCATTTCTTAAACCTTCTTCCTGAGTGATAGTATCAACTGCTACATCTTCTCGTAATTTGTTGACTTCAGTATTCATGAAAATCAATGGTTCAACAGCATCTGTATTTACTTCATTTAACTTTTCCATAAAGGTTAAAATCATTTCCATATCTTGTTGAATCGCTTGTTTTTTATCTCCGATAAATTCTAAACGTGCTAAGTGTGCGATATGATCTACAGTTTCTTCCGTTATTTTCATGGTATTTAATTGTCTTAAATGCGTTTTACAAACAGAACAAAGGTATAAATAAACTTAAAACTTCTTGTTGATTAAGCGTTAAATTCTGGATGCTCTTTTAATATTGGTTCATTGATGGTTTCAAAACAATGTTCAAGAATTTCATTTTCTGACATTTCTTTAATTTTTTCCATTGACAAAGCTTCGTGGATGTAAACATCTGATATTCCTGGACGAGCCGTACCATAAAAATCTAATGGATCTGAAAATAATTTATAGTGGTTGGTAAAAGTAACTGGTACAATTGGAATGTTGAGTTGTTTTGCTAATTTAAAAGCACCTTTTTTGAATGGAATCATTTTAGGATTATGCTCGTCAGGTATCCCACCTTCTGGGAAAATGACAATCGACCAACCATCTCTCACAGCTTTTTTTGCTTGAATGAAAGACACAGCTGCTTTACGTTTATCTTTTCTGTAAACTGGAATATTTAGACCTTTGAAATACGTTTTTAATATTGGATAAGTCAATATTTCATCTTTACCTAGAAATAAAAATGGATGTTTTGGCAAAATAGAATACATTAAAAAGATGTCTAAGTAAGAACTGTGGTTGGCAACAATAATATATGGGCCATCTGGTAAAGGAGTTTTTTTAATTTTTTTCACAAAATAACCACAAAAGATGCGCATGCACCAGCTCCAAAAAACAAATAATTTAAAACTGAATTTCTTCCAATTTGGATTTGAAAGGACAATTAAAAACAGCGGATATAAGCCTAATGCAAAAATCACAAAGACACATCCAACATAGATTTTCCATAAAAAAGAAGCGATACCTTTAAGCAATTTCATACCTTCAAATCTACAAATTTTTCAATGGAATCTATTCCCTTTATCAAGGAATTGTTATCAACCACATTTTTCTCCGCTAGAAATTCATTAAATTTGTAGAAAATAGTTAAATGGCACGAATTCTAACAGGTGTTCAAAGTACGGGCACTCCACATCTTGGAAATTTATTAGGCGCAATTATACCTGCAATTGAAATGGCACATCAAGCGGATAATGATTCGTTTTTGTTCATTGCGGATATGCATTCAATGACCCAAATAAAAAATGCGGAAGAATTAAGAGAAAACACCTACAGTACTGCAGCTACTTGGTTAGCATTTGGTTTAAATACCGATAAAGTAGTTTTTTACAGACAATCAGATGTTCCTCAAACGGCCGAATTAACGTGGTATTTAAGCTGCTTTTTTCCATATCAAAGGTTGACATTAGCACATTCTTTTAAAGATAAATCAGATCGTTTAGAAGATGTAAATGCTGGTTTATTTACCTATCCGATGTTGATGGCTGCTGATATTTTATTATACGATGCAGAACTTGTACCAGTAGGAAAAGATCAATTGCAGCACATTGAAATTACGCGTGATGTTGCCAGTCGTTTTAATTTTCAAATGGGAGAAACATTTGTTTTACCTGAAGCACGTATAGCAGAAACTACCATGTATGTTTTGGGTACAGACGGTCAAAAAATGAGTAAGTCTCGCAATAACTTCATCAACATCTTTTTACCTGAAAAGCAATTGCGAAAACAAGTCATGTCGATAGCAACAGATTCTAAACAATTAGAAGATGTTAAAGATCCTGAAACATGTCATATTTTTGCTTTGTATCGCTTATTAGCAAGTGAAGTGGAGCAAGCTGAAATGCGTCAAAATTATTTGAATGGCGGCTATGGTTATGGCCATGCAAAACAAGCATTATTTGACTTGATTTTAACCAAATATGCGCAACAAAGAGATCGTTACTTCTATCTAATGGAAAACAAAAATGAGTTGGACAAAGCACTAGCATTAGGAGCTGAGAAGGCTAGACTTGTTGCAAATGCAGTTTTAGCACGAGTTCGATCAAAAATCGGATATTGATAATAGCAACCTTGTTTGATTACCGAAAGATTTTTTTATATTTGTTTCAACACAAATACTTGAAACCATGAAAAATCTGCTTGTTTTTAGCTTAATTGTATTCTTTTTTTGTATTTCTTGTTCCAACAAATCAATTCAAAAGGTTGGAGAAGGAGGTAAAATGTATGGTGGTACATTTAATTTTATGTCACAAGAAAAAGTGACCAATTTATTTCCAGCTTCATCTGACGATGCATATTCTCAAAGGGTTTATATACAGTTGTTTGAAACGTTACTGCGTTTAGATTACAAAACAATGGAAGCTATACCAGGAATAGCAACTTCTTATTCTATTAGTAAAGATGGCAAAACTTACACCTTTCAACTAAGAAAAGGAATCAAATTTCACGCCGATAAATGTTGGAATGGAAAAACCCGCGAATTGGTTGCCGATGATATAAAGTTTTCTCTTGATTTTACCTGTTCCAATCATCCTTTGAATAAAAGTGCCTATATATTAGCGAATAGAATTAAAGGAGCATCTGACTTTTACAAAAAACCATATGATATTAATGACAAACAAGGTGTTAAAGGCATAAAGGTTGTTGGAAAATATACCTTATCTATTGAGTTAAACGAACCATTTAGTGGATTAGACAAAGTGTTGACCCATTCTAATTTATCAATTTTCCCTAAGGAAGCGCTATTAAAATATGGAACTTCTATTCGGCAACACCCCATTGGAACAGGGCCTTTTCAATTATCTGAATTAACTGATAATGGTGTTTCATTGGCTCGAAATACTTCGTATTGGCGAAAGGATGAGTTTGGTAATCAATTGCCTTTTTTAGACGGCATTCATGTCAGTTATGTGAAAGAAAAACGCAGTGAACTGTTCGCTTTTAGAAACAAAAAGGCTGATATAGTTTTACAAATCCCTGTTGATGAAGTTGAAAACATTTTGGGTTCGTTAGAAGATGCACAAGCAGGTAAGAATGTAAAACACCGTGTCTTATCTAAGTCAAGTTTAAATATTCAATACTTGGCATTTGATTGTCAAAGTGAAGAGTTTAAAAATGTTGCGGTTCGCAACGCTTTCAATTGTGCAATCAACCGAAGAGAAATTGTCGATAATTATCTGGCAGGAGAAGGATGGGCAACTACAAAAGGTTTTGTACCGATGTTACCAAATTTTCCTTCTGAAAATGTGAAAGGGCATGTGTTTAATATTGAACGCGCTCAGCAATTGATGGATGAAGCAGGATACAATAAAAAACATCCATTTCCAGTATTGGAATTATATGTAAATGGGAAAAAAGGTTCAGAAGTTGATTTAATGTGCCGTGGTATTGCCGACCAATTGTATAAAAATATTGGTGTGAAGTTAAAGATTATTTTGTGTACTTTGGAAGAACGTCAAGCTGCCATCAATTCGGGGAAAGCAAAAATTTGGAGAAGTGGTTGGATTGCTGATTATCCTGCTGTTGAAGATTTTTTGAGTTTGTTTTATTCTGGAAATGCTATCAAATCGAACAATGATTTTGGATTTAAAAACAGTGATTTCGATCAAAAATACGAGTTAGCGCTAAAGGAAAAAATTGATAAAAAACGCACGAGACTTTTGGTGGAATGCGATCAAATCATTATCAATCAAGGAGCAGTAATGCCAATTCTTACGAATGATTTCATGGTAATGCTCAATGCACGTGTACGCGATTTTCAGTTAAATTCAATGGAAAATTTAGATTTATCGACAGTATTCATCAAAGAACCACGCAATTAAGCATAGAGAATTTCGTAAATGATTGAAAGTGAATTTGTAATATTAAACG
>ERZ650308.961-NODE-961-length-15377-cov-4.649589_pt1 | contig 15377 bp, 19 predicted proteins | sample MGYA00376244_ERZ650308 | MGnify/ENA primary metagenome ERZ650308 (study PRJEB26733, sample SAMN07839295) | wastewater metagenome | biome: small river; feature: stream; material: water | place: USA: North Carolina | collected 2016-04-26 ...
CTCGATAAGATGGGTGCGATGGTCAATCCGAAAAAGGAAACCGGCGCAAACATCGTTGCACGCGGTAGGGCGTCCGTTGCGGGGCAATTGCTGGAAGGTGCAGCGGGAACGCAGGCGCAGACATTGCGCGACCGGGTTAATAGCATTCGGCCGGGGCTCATGCAGTCTCTTGCCAAGGCCACCGGGATGACAGGCAAACAGTTGGATAGTAATGCTGACGTAAAATTGTTTATGGCGACGGTGACGGATCCGACAAAATCCTATCAGGCAAACCTTGCCGCGATCAATGGCCTTGAACGCTTTTTGCAGACCGCGACGAAGCGCAATAATTCAGCGCCGCCACGTTCGCAGAATTCCCCGAAACCCACACGCCGCACAAGCGGTCCAACCGTTTCAAATTGGTAGGGAGCAACAATGCCCCGTAACGTCACAGTCACGCTTGCCAATGGGATGCAGCACACATACGCGAATGCACCGGATGATATCACGCCGGATGCAGTAGCAGCGCGTGCGCAAAAAGAATTCGGACAGGCAGTGACAGCAATTGACGGTGGACGCGGAAAATCAGCCGCGCCTGCACCAGCCGCAAATAAAGGACCGATGTTTCCGGGGCTCACGTCGCAGAAGGCGATGCAGACCTATACCACTGCACGGGAAGCCTTGCAGAAGCGCATTGCTGCATTGCCGCCAGAAGCACAGGCAAAGGGCTTGCGCCGGTTCGACAGTGATCCACGGATGCAGGCGATCCGCCAAGCAGCCGGACTTGCGCCGCTGCGCACACGGCAGGAAGAAATTTCCGATATTGCACGTCGCAACCTTGCCGAAAGGGAAGCAAAGCGCAAGGCGGCTGGCTTCGCGCCTACATCGGATCGAGAAGCATCCGTAGGCGCTGGCACGGCTCGCAATTTCTTTTTCTCGGCACCGGAATATATCGAAGCAGCGGCACGTCACTATTTGCCCGGTGGACAGAGCCAGGGCAAGGATTTCACCGAAGAATTGAATATCGTTCGCGCTGAAAATGATTTGCAGATGGGCCGTGACACCAAGGGTAACATCGTCGGCACGGTTGTGGGCGCTCTTGGCACGGGTGGGCCTGTAGGCGGCTTGGTGAAGTCGGGTGCAGCACGCTTGAGTGCTTCCGGTGCACCTATCGTTGCGAAAGCAGGAAATATTCTTCAAAACCTCGTAACGCTGAAAAAGGGGCAGAAAGCCGCAAATATTGCAAAGATCGCTGTAGCTGGCGCTGCCGGTGGCGGTGCACAGGCTCTTGGGGAAGGCTCCGATGTAGGACAGGGCGCACTGTATGGTGCAGCGGCTCCACTGGCACTTGTCGGCGGTGCCAAGGGTTTGCAGGGCGTCCTGAAAATCTCACGACAGGCAACGCGTCGATTTTCCCCGAGCATCACCAAAGCCATTCAGGAAGTCGTTAAGGAATCTCCCGATGCGCTCGCGGCACGTCACGCGCAAATCTCCGGACAGGTTGGGGAAAATGTGCCGTTGATTGCAGCGCTCAATGATCAGGATTTTGACGCGGTTTCCAAGCGCCTTCTGAAAACGTCGCCGGATGCCGTGCGCGTAGCCAAGGGGCACGTCGGGAAATACATTCGCGGCTTCATGGATCGCATGCTGCAACACGTAAATAACGCAGGCAAGCTCGGTGACGCACAAAATACGAGCATTGGGGAATTGGCGCAGCTTCGCTCTGATACCGCCGATGATATCATGCGTCCGATTGCCAATCAGCAAATCGATCTCACGCAATTGCCACTGGATGATCTCGAACGGCAGATGACGCGTCAGATTGGTGGGCGAATTGCCGGACTGGCTCCAAAAATCAATGAGGCACTCAAGGATCTTCATCCGGATGATCTCGCGGGGATGGGGCTCGATGCGTCGGACATTGCGAACGCTCGCAAGCTCATGACTGATTGGGGCATGGGCAAGCCTGTGACGGCCACGGTCAAGGAAATGGACAGTCTGCGCCGGGCACTCAATGCAGCCGGTGGATCTTCGCAGGCGAGCAACCCGGCCAACGCAATGGCTTTCCGCAATGCCGCCAAGACGATTGCTGATTTTGTATCGAAGGAAACAGGCGGTGTATATGGGCAGATGGTCGATACCTATGCAGCCCATTCTCGCATGATGGAAGGCTTTGAGACAGCAGCGGCCGGAAAGCGCCTGACAGACATTGCAGATGACAATCTGCGCAACAATCTGCGCACCGCAGAAGGCCGCGTAGGAATGAAGGCTGGCGAGCTTTTCCGGCAGCGTGAAGCTGTCACCGGCAGGCCCTCACAGGCAATTGCCACGGCCAAGGATTTCGCGGCTCAAGGCAGGCTGACACGTCCTGCAAGTCTCGATCCTGGGGCAGCACAGCCCGGCACCGTTACCGAAAATCTCGGGGATCAGGCAGCGGCCGGATTGGCTGACGCGTCACAGGGTGAAACCCAAGTGCTTGGGCGCATGCTCGATACCGAGAAATTGCAGGCACTTACCAAGAATGAAGATGGCGCGCTGTCACCGGAAGAAATCGCTTATGGTGCCATGCTCTCGGGCTCAATGGCGATGACAAAAGCACGCTTTGCGATCAACGTCATCGGTAAGGCTATCGACGGATCCAAGAAATTTTCCCCAAAGGTGGCGGAAAATCTCGCAGACATGCTTTATTCTGGCGACAGTGCATTGACCCAAAAGGCCATGAATGCACTGCGCAAGGTCGGATATACTGATCAGGCGATTTCTAAAATGATGTCAAATGCGCTCGCAATTGGTATTGCAGGCGGTGGCGAAGGTGCGCCGGATCAACCCATAGATGAAAGCGTGGATCTCGGCACAGCCCCGAGCGTTGAAGGCGATATTGGTGATCAGGCAGGGAGCCCGGTCTATATGGCTGTTGATAATCCTCCGGGATTGGTTGAGCCGGGCAACATTGATTTGAATTCCCGGCCGACTGTGCAAAATCCGGACGGATCGATTTCTACTGTGCGCTCGATCACCGTTGGCTTCGACGACGGCTATTATCTCCTGCCAACCGTCATTGGCGACCGTGTGGTTTCCAATGATGAAGCAATTGCGCATTTCCGACAGACACACGAGCACCTTGGAAAATTCGCATCGCAGGAAGATGCCGACAATTATGCGCAGCAGCTTCACGAGCAGCAAGGCGATCAGTATGGCGGCGGAAATAGCCCTTATTCAGCGCAGCTACAGGATATCTATGATAACGAGAACCCCGAGCTTCTGGATTTGGTTGACCGCGTGGAGCAGCAAGAGAGTGGCGGCGATCAGTCGGTGGTTTCCTCGGCCGGTGCTGTTGGAGTAATGCAAGTCATGCCAGATACCGCTCCGGAGGCGGCAAAACTGGCGGGTGTCAAGTGGGATCCGCAAGCGTATCGCACCGACGCAAACTATAACCGGCTGCTTGGCATCGCCTATTTGTCGGAAATGCTTCGTCGCTATGATGGAGACGTGGAAAAGGCCCTTGCGGCATATAGTGCCGGGCCAGGAAGCGTTGAAAATGCATTGGCGACAAATGGGGATAATTGGCTCGCTGCACTCCCCGGAGAAACGCAGGATTATGTTGCGAGGATTTCGTGATGACTAATGACAACCCAGAAATTATGCGTATGATTGGCGACATGAAAGGCGAATTCGGTGAATTACGCGGACAAATGCGCGAATTAATGCATAATATGAACAATCTTACGAACAAGATTGATTCATTGTCTAGTCGTGCGGACCAAAATCATGCGCTTCCCGACGAAATCTCTAAACTTAAAGAACGCGTTGCGTTACTTGAAATTGCACAGCAAAAGCGCGACGGTGCAATGTCGTTCGGTGCACTGTTTCTGAAATCGCCGGTCCTTGCATGGGCCGTGGCCGCAATGATTGTGATTTACGCGAAACTCAAAGGAACCGGGTATGTCCAGTGATCAAAGGCAGCTTGACCTCGCGGCGCGACAAATGGGCTTCCCCGATTATGCGACATGGCAAGCATATCACGCCAAGTATCAGGCACAGGGTAACAAAAAAGGTGTGGTGGCTGCACCGAAAAAGAATTTCCTGCAAGGATTGCTAGAGCAAATCCCGTGGCATCCATCATATCTTTTCAAGCATGTGAACGACGGCTACGATAAAGCGATGGGGAACCCGCCGCAATGATGACAGATAAAGAGATTTTCGATGCCATCCGTGAGCGCCGGGGCAAGCCTTTGGCGCAAGCCGACGTGGACGCGATCAATGCAATCCTGGGGCCGGTAGCTGCGCCTATTCCGTCAATGGACGAACCCGCGTGGATCTCGAACGCTCGTTCGAAGATCGGCCGGGCAGAGATCGTTGGCCCAAAGCACAATAATTGGATCGCGGCCGGATGGGCACGGCTCGGGGTGAAATGGTTCAATGACGACGAAACCCCTTGGTGCGGGTATTTTGTCGCTGACTGCCTCAATGACGCCGGACTGACATACCCCAAGAATTTCCCGTCTGCCGCCAGCTTCACAACCTACGGGACCGCTTGCCCGGCGCAGCTTGGCGCAATCGGGGTAAAGGCTCGCAAGGGCGGGAACCATGTATTCTTCATTGTCGGGCAGACGCCGGACGGGGTTTACTACAAGGCGCTTGGTGGAAATCAGGGCAACCGGGTTTCGATCATCGATATCCGCAAGGATCAGGTGAATTTTGTCCGGTGGCCTGCCGGGGTGCCGGTGCCCGCACGCCCATACCAAAAACTCCCCACTCTGCCCGCAGGCACAACGTCAGTGAGTGAAGCATGAAGGTGCCCGAGATCACACCCCTGAACACAATCAGGACGTTTGCCTTGGTGATTGTTGCGATCACGAGCGGTTTTGTCATGGGCATGGTTATCTGGCTCACGCGGCTGCTATCGGATCCTAGTTGGTGTGATCGAGCGATTGGGGCCGCAAAGGGTGCTGATCGACCTGAAACGGCGTTTGGTGGCTGTTTCCAGCTACTCACGCAGCAAATGTCCGCACTGGCGATCAACAGCTATATTTTTGGCGGCGTCATCGCTCTGTGTCTTGCTGCGCTCATGATCATTGTCGTTGCCGGTGGGAAGCTGTCATTCACAGGGAACAAGGATGGCGTGTCAGCCAACATTTCGGGCTCGGGCGATACTCCTGCACCGACGCCGACAGTAACGACAACCACAAAAACCGAAATGAAGCCAGGCGCAGCGCCGACAAGCGACACGACATTGGAGGATACCCCATGATCTCTTTTCTGACGCCTTTTCTGGCAAGCATCGGGATCCCGGAGCCGCTGCGCAAGCTCGTCGCCTATGTCGGGCTCGTGCTTCTCGTGATCGCGCTGCTTGGCCTTGCCAAATGCACCTACGATCGATCAATTATCTCGGCACATGACGACAAAATCACGGCCAAGACTGTCCAAAAGGATTCGAAGGCAAAAGAGCAATCGGCCGTCGAACGGGCAAACGACGCGGCAGCAATTGCCAAAGCTGAAAAGGAACGGAACGATGCGATACTCAAAGGTCCGGCTGTTAAGCCTTCTCCCGCTAGCATTAGGGCTAACTGTGAGCGCTTGCGGCGTGCCGGGACAGACACGTCCCGCATTCCCGTCTGCAATTGATCTTAAAGCAGAGCCAAAGCCCGCGATCACTCCCGACGTGCTGACAAGCGACGTTGCGGCCGAACAGTATAATTCCAGCGTCGAAGCATGGGGTGAGCGTGGTTGGGCCGCTGTAGCTCGAATTTGCCGATGGTCAAAGGCACTCGGAAACCCGGTGGAATGCCCTCCTGCCGATTAACGTAAATCATTATATGCCGTGTTGCGCTCATTTGAATTTATACGTCGCATAAGAGATTTTCCCTCTTTTCCTTCTTTTACCCATCGCGTTAAAACAGCATTATTAACTTCTATACTAAGCAATTCTCCTTCACTATTAAATGGCAGCACAAGAAATAATTGGCCTGTATCAGATATACGGATATCAAGAGCATCACCGTCTATTTGAACAGATGCCCGTTGGCCTTTTATTTTTCCTTGCTCAATTCCTTGAGCCAATACTTGGCGAAGGCGTTTTGTATGAAATGCTGAAATAGTCATTAGTCGAACTTTCTTTGTATGGTGAGTATTCTTGCACGCGCATCACGTAATTTTTCCTTAAACTCATTTTCAAAAGTAACGAATAAAGACTGTAATTCTTCAACTTCTCGCTTTACGATATCTAATTCAGTAGGCGGTCGGAGTTTTCCAAAACCGTCAATCCGATATTTTTTAACGCCGTCGATAGAAATACCTGTTTCTTTGGCTATACGTTCGTCAGAATAGTCGTGTAAATACACTCCTTTTACTCCGTCGAAATTATCTTCCAACATGGCAAAAACTTTGCGCATGGCGGAAACTGTTGTTTTTGTAATATCTATTTGATTACTCATTTTCTTCTCCTTTGATAAATCAGTCATAAATATTTCCTTCCGTAGTAGGCCAACAGAGCCGCCTCTGCGCGGCCGTCATCTTTCACCCGCTCAAAGGCGTGGGCACTTGCCGGGAACAGCGTCCGCGCCTTTTCACGGCTCGCGCCCTTGTCAGAATTCAAGAGCCCGAGCTTCCCCTTCCAGACCGTTGGTGTGACGAAGTGCACGGGAGCTTCCGCTGCACACGCGATTGCATGGGCAAAGCCAAGTGCACGGCCAAACGAAAACATGCTTGTGACGCCCTGCCCCGGCCGCGCCGCGATATCTTCAATCACGATCATGTCAGGCATTTCAAAGGCGAAGGCGTTGCGCCAGTCGATTGCCCACTGCGTCCAAGCAGGCTTGGCCTTCCCTTTCACAAACTGCATCGGCACGTCGAAGCATGCGACAAGATTGTTTTCGTGGAGGATCGAGAGCGCACCCGTCTTTCCTGGATCTATGCCCGCGACGATCATGATACAGGTAGTCCACATTTTTGAGCTTCTTCAAGCGTTGCGGCACGCCAATGCTCGGTCTGCCATTCTTCAAAATCATGGCCACTAGGCATTATATGATGCCGTTTCACTTTTACTTGCAGCACAAATTTTCCGCTCCATGAGCGTCTTAATCGAAATTCAGGCATTCCCGTTCTCCCATATAAAACTGCAACCATTCAGGTGGTTGCAGAGGCTCAAAATCTCCCGGATCCGCAAAAGGGATATCCTCGGGCTTGAAGCGAAATCGCTCCGGCAGCTTCTCGATCCCCTTGTGGACGAACAGCCAATATTGCTTCGTTGCTAGATCTTGGAATGCACGCCCCGGCCGCAAGTGTTGAAGCTGGCGGTTCCGCTCGGCCGTCTCGGGCCTCACATGCTCCACACAGAGTGTTGACGGTCCAAAAGGGCAGCAGTGGTCAACATGCAGGCCGGTGATATCATGGCCGTGGATATGCATCGCAGACCAGCGGTGCGCCCACCACATTTCCCCTTGATCCCAAAAACGTCCGTAGGGCTCGCTGTGCCCACGCCCCATCGAAGTGCCGCCAACCCACATTACACAGCCGGTGACAGGATCGAAAGCGCATCGCCGGGCAAATCTCTCCAAGGGATCAAGCGCCTTGACTGCGCGTCCTTTCTCCCCGCGTGCGTAGATCATTTCCGATACCTCAACATGCTCTCCACATTCGCCTTCACCTTAAATTTCCTTTCGAGCGCCCACGGCTCTACATCTTCCATGATTTGCTCAACCGTCTTGATCAAGTCCGGCCGGTCCACTTCCTCGAAAACCAATTCATCATGCACCTTGAAAATCGTGTATAGCCCGGCAGCTTCCGCGCGCTTCATGGCACCCATAATGAGATCTCGCGCACTGCCTTGGATGCAGTCGGCCGTGATCATCCCGTGCCATGCCAGATGCCGCCTGAATTTCTTCCCTTGGTAGCTCATGAAAGTCCAGGACGGCTTTTCGTCACCTTGCGGTGTGAACGAGGTTCCCTTGCGCGGCCGGTGATACCAAATCTTTCGGCCGCTCGGCAGGCGCATCGTCAGAAAGTCGCCTTCCTTGCGAAACTCGATCCCCTCATAGGAGTAGGCCATCGCGCGATTGCACCAAACGGCGTCAACGCTGGCCTGCCAAAGCCCATACCAAAATTTAGGAACCAGCGGGGCCACTTCCTTGCGGTAAGCATCGATAGCCATTTTTGCCAGTTCGATCGAATCCTTGGGCGCGAAGCGTGCACGGAAACCCATCGGCCCAAGTCCGTAGCCCGAGCCAAGGAACGTGTTCTTTCCTATCTGCCCCTCCCTCTGCATCGAAGGATCCTTGCGGTTGATCGGCCGCTTGAAGATCAGGGACGCGGTTTCTGAATAGACGTCAAGCCCGGCGTGCATCTGCTCCACACGATCATGCTGTCCGGCCATGCTCAAGAGATTGCGAGCTTCCACGGCTGCATAGTCACCCGAGACGATCACTTTGCCCTTGTCGGGCACGATACAGGACCGCAGAGAGGAAATGATCGCACTGAATATGTCATCGCCCCATAGCTCTTTGATCAGGCCCACGTCGCGCGTCATGATCGCGTCAGCGAGAATGTCAGCGGTCAATCCTTGCCGGTCCCCAATTTCACCGCGTGGGTAATTCTGGATCTGGATCAGCCGGCCGACGTCACGGCCAGTTCTCGCGCCGTGGTATTGTGTCGCATAACGCACGCGTCCATCGTTACCGGCGCATTGCAGCATGCGCTCAAGTTTCGAAACGCTCGATGAAGCCAGCGAGCGGCGCAGCGTCAGCACTTCGTGGATATTGTAGGGCAGCGGCTCGCCTAGATCCTCAATCCCAAATTCGTCGTCGGGATCCAGGATTGCGTCAAGCGTGGCCTTTTTCATGTCGCCCAAGGCGACACCCTGATCATTGACCCAATTGAGCACCTTTGCGCGCTGCGTTGGGTTCAAGCCGGTCAATTCCCGAAAGCGCTCCACCATCGGCACGCGGACTTGCTCAAGCACGTTAATGCAGGAGTGCACGAATTCCGTGTCGATCAGGATCCCGCGCTGATTTATCTTTTGATCAATGACCCAGATTTCCCGCTCGCTCGGTCCTAAGCCCTGTGTGGCGATATATGCACCATATTGAGCATCAACGTCGGTATCACAATATTGATACAGCCGATTGAGGTTGAATTCATTGTGCTGCGACCAGCCGCCAAGACGATCCGGCTTGCACATTGTCAGCATGAGCCGGTGCCCGTCCATATCTTTCTTCACGGGCAGTTCCAGCGCCGTCACAAGAGCATCCAGGCCAAGGGGCAAGGCTTTCATGCCCGCCACGGCCATCGTATCGTGCCAACGCTCTGGCGGCAATTCTGGATAGCCCATCGGCTCCATGTGAAATTTCCACATGGCTTGCTCGAAACCGGCATTGTGTGCGATGAAAATGACGGTCGGATCCTGCGCCAGCGCCATCAATTCAGGATCTCGCGCGTGAAGCTGCTTTTCGGACAGGCAGCGCGTCGGCGCGGGGATCTTGTCAGTCACGACTTTGAGCGACAGACACAAGGGAAACGTGGTCATGTCGGCCGCGTATTTCCATGCGCCGATCTTTTGGAGATCCGCACGGGACGCGGTTTCAAAGTCTGCGACGACGTATTTCACAGGTCAAACTCCGGTTGTGCTTGAGATAATTCTTTCCACGGCGCGAGCGGTATAGGTCCGATCCAGCCGAAAATATGAAAGGCGGTGTGCCAATGGCCTTGCGCCCACGTCGCAATAACAGGCTCGCACCAATCCTTGACCTGATAACTATCACAACGCCGAAAACCGACGTAGCGACCGTCAACGGGCGGGGTGCCTGTCTCGACCTTCATTCGACTAACAGCTTTCCAGGAACGTGCAACTCGTGCAACGCTTCGGTTTCTGTCCCGAATTTGCCTGTCTTCGCTAAAGCGAGATAGCGAACGGCTCGATCATGCTGGCGCTTCGTATACATGATTTCCTTGTGTTTACGCGCAATGAAGCTTTCCCGCGCAAGCTCTCGCGTAGGGTAGGCGTGCCGTGCACCTCTGCCCTCTAGCACGAATTTCTCCATTTCTTTTTCGTTCCTGCGACCTAGCCAATATTCCGGCACGATCCAGCAGCCTTTTGGGGTAATCCGCACCACGACAAATTCTATTGTCGAAATAGCAAGACGTTCCTCGGCCCATTGGGAATTGACTTCCCGATAATAAATTTGCCCGATTTCCATTGCCCAATTCTCCGTGAAAAGGTGGCAGACTAGTTTCCTTAGTCCGGTCTGCCAGCAGACTCTCCGCAGGTTAAAGCACCATACGGAATTAGAATGCCGGTTCGTCGTCATCGACACTCGGGGCATTGGCAAGAGGATCCTCCGCCGAATATCCCGCGTATCCGCCGAACACGTCATTATTGTTTGGACCGCCGATGCTTCCGAGCTTTTCACCCTTGCGGACAAAAAGGCAGTTTTGCAGATAGGCAGTCACGCCATCCTTGGCATCCAAGGTTTTACGCCGGAAAGGCTTGAAAGCCAGTGCGGGCACGACATAGGCGCCAGGATAGAACAAATCCTTCCCTGCCTGTGCTCGCGCGTGTTCCTCGGCCGGAATGTCCACGATCTTGCCCGCAACCAATTGGGCAAGCTCCACGTCGAATTGTGACGACGCTGTGAGGATCCCGGCATAAGGTGCGTAAAGCTCCGCACGCTTTTCAGCCTTTTCCTTGATATTGAATGCTTCGTCAGCCGTTTTGCCCTGTGCGTCCAATTCAGCCTTTGCGATTGCACGCTTGCCAGCAGTCACACCGGACATGCATGCAAGATAATAATCGCCGGGATTGCCCGAGAACGATCCCAATTCTGCCTTGAGCGCATTGACCATGATCAACACGATAGCGTCAAAATCTTCCTTCTCGATCCCGAAGGTTCCGGAGAATTTTGGCACAGCGTTTTGAACAGCGCGCGGTGCTGACTTCGCCGTGATCGACGAATAGAGCAACCGAGCCGGTTTGACGAGAGTGTAGCGGTGTGTTTCAGCCATTGTTACTTCCTTTGTTTCTTCATGGTTGTGCTCTTGATAATTCTGGAAATCTGCGAACACACCAGCATTTCCAGTTTTCCGGCGTCTGCGCCGAAATCCATAAGGTGCCCAATCAGCATCGTCACCTTCATAATCATCATCGCCCCAATACCCGTTTAGGGCTTCATCGACTGCCATGTCGGCATATTCGCCCATCACTAAAATCCTTGCTGCTCGGGCGTTTGCGCGAACGCTTCGAACGTCGTTGCGTTGCCCCGTGGCTTTGCCTCTGGCCGGGGATCCGACAAGGGCGCAACCGACAATCCCACGCTTTCAGGCTTATAGCCCCATTCCAGCGCGATTTCCTTGCCACGGCTCGATAGTTTCTCAATCCCGGCCGGGCTCTTGATCTTGGCGGGCTCGTAAGCCTTGGAACCAAATGCAGCTTCCAGCGCAGCAACGGCCCCAGGCTTCCACACACGGGCCACGCGCTTCTCCACGAGCTTGGCGCTCGGGATATTGCCACCGGCAACCAATCGCGCGTGCACGACGCTTTCCAGCGCATTCATGAACCGGCGCGCATATTCGCGCTGTGAATAATATTCGTTCAATTCCTGATTTGTAAGCATGGCAACAAAATCCTCGCTGGCGTCGGCATAAGCCTTGAACGCACGTTGCATGACAACACAGTCCAAAAGGACCGGGCAAAACTGGCAGTGATCGCCGGGCACATAATCGGCTTCGTCAAGATCCTGCGTGCTCACAAGAGCATTCATGCGGGGCAGCAATTCGTTCATGCCCCAATCCATCACGAAGCCAAGCGTAGTTTCCCAGACGTCCGGTTCCTCAAAGATCCCGTAGAAATTCGGCTGCACGATCCCGAGAGACACAAGCAAGTCTCGCGGACCTGATCGCAGCCACGGATCATTCATGATCATGAGAAAGGCATAATAGAGCAATTGCTTGTTTCCAGCAGCCGCAACGCCGACGCCTTCCCCATTCTTGTAGTCGCGCAAATAGACACCTTGCGACCGGCTCCACCAACCGAAATCGACCGTCCCGCGCAACAGCGGGTGGATCTCGGGCAGATGAATCGTATCTTCCAGCAGCATCGTCCCTTGCTCGGTGCGAGCGCTTAGGATCTTCATGCATTCATTGAAATAGATATGCGCTGCATCGAGATCCAGGCCATCGGGCCAACCGGCAATATAGCCGTTGAATTCTTCCCCGAGAAATTCGAAAGGCTCTATCCCGCCAGCAACAGACTTTGCGCACAATTCATGCGCGGCCGTTCCCCGCTTGGCGTATTCACTTTCGATATTCTCAAACTCGCCATTCTCGATCAGCGCACGCTGCAAGAGAAATGACGCTGCACATGTCATGAAGCGGTGTGCTGCGCTGCCGCCTAGCGGCGAATGCTCCAATTCTATCATTGTTGCTTCCTAAATTTCATCGTTGTTTGTCGGCAGATTACCCGCTGCCGACGCCGGGGCGACCCATTCCGTGCGGTGGTTTCTACCCCTCTATGGCGAAATCCTGAAAGGCTCGTTTATCCAAGAGGCACCGCACGTCGGGCAAATTAACCAGCGAATTCAATTCCTGCCTTGGCTTCAACGGCCGCAGCAAATTCTGCGCGCTTTTCGTCCGGAATATTCCGGCTGTGGGCGACTTCACCGGCAGGAACGAATTCCGCGATGATTTCCTTGACCGGCTTAGGATCTCCGAGCTTGACCGCTGCCTGATTGCACAGAGCCCCAAGATCCGCATCCGTCCACTTACGCGCAGGGATCGACGCCTTGGCTTCTGCATCCTTTGCTTCGAGCTTTTCCGATGCTTGGCGGAAAGCAGCAAATTCATCATCTTCTTCAATAGGTGAAGCAGTCGGGGCGGGTGCAGTGGCGGGAGCATTCGATTCCTCGCCAGTGCTCGCGGTGCCAGTGTCCCCAATTGGGAAGCCCGGCTTTGGGTCCGGCCGTGTCACACCAACCTTCATACGCCACAGGCCATCCTTGGTCATGCCCTTGGTAGATGCGTGAAGATCGGGGCTCCAAGGCCAGCCGTGCGCATCTACCGTGCCGTCGTCATCGGGGAGGGATGCACTTTCCTGCACAGTTTCGCCAGTGATATCCTCTGCAACGGCAGATGGGGCAGGACTCGCCTTTGGGTCCGCAGCGGTATTTTCTTTTTTTGCGTGAGCTACCGCAGCCGTTGCAACAGCGCTAAGGGAAATTGTGGCACCAAGCAGCGCGATCATTTGGCCACGAACATCTTCCGCACTCGCGCCTTCGATATGAATTGAAACAGTCATTTTGAATTCTCCTTAAAGGTCAATTCTAGCAAATTCGCCATGATACTGCAACGCGGCTTTATTGTAAGCCGACGCTGCTTCTTCGCGGGTGGCGAAACGCCCGAGAAATTTATTTTTACCCTCAAATCTTATAGTCGCCTGCCATGCGCGATATCTTTTTATCCACGATACTCCTTTGTGCCCCGAAATATTATTGCGCGGCTTTGGACGATTTTGCAAATTTTCGGACGGACTAGCCAATCTCAAATTTGAAATTCTGTTGTCACTTTTTATTCCATTAATATGATCCACTTGACCTTCTGGCCATACACCATAATGCAAAAACCAAGCAACACGGTGCTCTAGACATTGCCTGCCTTGAAACCAAATATATCTATATCCCGTGTAGCTGGCACAGCCCGCCTCCCGCCAAAACTTTCCAGTTTCTGGATCATAGATAGGATCAGCGTTTTTTGGCATCTAAAACCTCGTGGATTGTATTCATTTTTTCCAGTGCCTTCACTAGAATTTTTTCGGATATGGAGCCAGGGGCCACAAATATCTCCGCCGAAACTATATTCTCTTGTCCTATACGGTCTAGGCGGGAAACGGCTTGCTCGTTTTGTGCTGGCACCCAATCCGGCTCTGCCAAATAGCACCGAGAGCAAACTTTCTGCAAACCATCAACGCCCGTTCCGCCTGCTTGCAAATTACTAATGAACACGCGCACCTTATCATTGGAAACAAAATCGTCAACCGCTTTTTGCCGTGCAGACGGTGATTTGCTCCCGTCAACGCGCACTGTTCCAAAACGGTGCAATTGCTGTTCAAAGATTGTCAGCACGTCGATATGCCAGCCGAAGATAACTAATTTTTCGTCCGAGCCATCGAGAAAATCCGCCGCATACTCGGCAATCTGCGGCGCAAGCGCAATTCCCATCTGCCGACGCACGGCTGCAATGTGCCCGAGAATTTCAAAATCTTTCGTTGTTTGTATCTCGTCAATGGAAATCCCAAGCATGCCTTCCGCATCGAGCGCAGATTTTACCGTCGAATTTTCTTCGCACTTGACGATAGAATAGCGTGGCGGTTTCATGAATTTGAGCACGTCTTTTTTCTCGTGCCGTGCCAGGATATTGACGCGCAGCCGATTTTGTAGCTCGTGCTCCAATGACGTGCTTTCCAGCTTGAAGCGCTTGCCTTCGATCGTTTTCATGTCGGCTTGTTTGTTATAGGTAGCCTTGAATTGATCTTCACTCATGAAGTCGATGGCTTCCCAATCGAAAAACCGGAATAGCACGTAGCATTCGCTCGGCCGGTTCAACAGCAGCGTGCCCGTCAGCGCCAAGCGCTCGCGGCAATATTGGGAAATTGCCTTCATCTTGTGTTCGCCGTGGTCATATTGACCTTTTGCGTTGCCGAGCACTGCGCGCGTTGTCAGCGCGTCGATATTCTTCATTTTATGCGCTTCATCGCAAATCAGCACGCCCCACTTATATTTCGAGATTGCCCGGATGATTGCCGGGTTTCTCGCCGCATCATAGGAAAGCACCTGATAATGCGCAGTCGGGTGAATTCCATCCTTGACCTTGAGCATGACAGATACGTGCACCTTTGGGATCGTTGACCAAGCCTTGATCACTTCACCCCATTGCAGCCGGACGGATGCCGGAACGATCACCAGCACACGCTGCGCTTCGCGCTCGTTGCAATAGGCAATCGACGTCGGCGTTTTACCAAGTCCAGGTTGATCTCCATTGATCCCGCCGCCGCGCGCCAGCAAATAGTCGAGCGTGGCTTTTTGATAATCCCAAAGCTCTTTGCCGGGTGGCAATCGCCGTGTGCCTTTGCCGTCGAGCGCGCGCGATAGATCTATTTGCTTCCGATAGGCTGAAAGCGTCGGGCAATCTTCCCCGGCGAGATCCGCCAGCGCATAGGCGTTTGTCGCCCATAGCACGGCTTCCGCTCGGCTCGATGCCGACGTGGAAAATGTCAGTCCGCGATAGGCCATGAGGTTTGCGATTTCCTGCTTGCGGGCGCTTGGCACCTTGAGCACGAAATTTTTCCCGTTTTCGATGACTTCCATCACAGGTCAAATTCCAAAACAGGCGTTTCCTGAATTGTTGGCAGTGGCCCG
>ERZ650308.962-NODE-962-length-15365-cov-4.453494_pt1 | contig 15365 bp, 15 predicted proteins | sample MGYA00376244_ERZ650308 | MGnify/ENA primary metagenome ERZ650308 (study PRJEB26733, sample SAMN07839295) | wastewater metagenome | biome: small river; feature: stream; material: water | place: USA: North Carolina | collected 2016-04-26 ...
AGGTTGCAGGTAAGCCGCAGTTAGCCATTGCCATCAATACTGCAAATGCAGTAAATGCAGGCATACGATGTACAACGCCACCGTAATCAGCGATCTGACGGGTATGCATACGGTCATAAAGCACGCCAATAGAAAGGAACATTGCGCCAGCTACAAAGCCGTGAGAAATCATTTGCACAATACCGCCCTCAATACCCAAAGGACTAAAGAGGAAGAAACCTAGGGTTACAAAACCCATATGCGCCACAGATGAATATGCAACCAGCTTTTTCATATCCTTTTGGACCAGGGCAACTGCACCTACATAGATCACGGCAACTAAAGACAGGAAGATTACAAATGGTCCCAAATACTGACTTGCATCTGGAGCGATAGGCAAAGAGAAACGCAGGAAGCCGTAAGCACCGAGCTTCAACATAATCGCAGCCAAAACTACGGAGCCACCAGTTGGAGCCTCAACGTGAACGTCTGGCAACCATGTATGCAATGGCCACATTGGAACCTTTACAGCGAATGCCATAAAGAATGCAGCAAACAATAGGATCTGCTCAACGATATCCAGACGTGCATTTTGCCAAGCCAAGATATCAAAGGTATTAGTTACGTTGTACAGATACAGCATGGCAATCAAGGTAAGCAAAGAGCCAAGCAAGGTGTACAAGAAGAACTTGAATGCAGCGTAAATACGATTATGGCCGCCCCACACACCAATAATGATGTACATCGGGATTAACGTTGCCTCAAAGAAGACATAAAACAATAAGGCGTCAAGCGCACAAAATACGCCAATCATTAATCCAGATAGGATCATGAAAGAAGCCATATATTGAGACACTTTAGTTTCAATCACTTCCCATGCAGCAATCACCACAATGATGTTGATGAAAGCGGTGAGAACTATGAACCAAACAGAGATGCCATCGATACCTAAGTAATAGTTAATGTCATAGCGTGGAATCCAGCTAATCTTTTCAACAAACTGCATACCAGGATTTGCAATATCAAATTGCAAGATCAACGGCAAAGTTGCAATAAAGCCGAGTACGGCACCGACAAGAGCTAACCAGCGTACGCCGGCAGATGGCTTCTCAGACCCATAAAACAAAATAATGAGTCCAAAGACAATCGGGGTCCAGATGGCGTAAGAAAGAATCATAGTGGCTACTTAAGTAACAAAGGCCTAGCGAACAAAAGGCAGATAAGCGTACAAAACCCAAGCTAACAATACCGCTAGGCCCGCAATCATTGCGAAAGCATAGTGATACAGATAACCGGATTGCAAATGGCGAATAACTCCAGCAAAGCGCCCTACTGCATGCGCACTGCCGTTAACAAAGAAACCATCGATAACCTTTTGGTCGCCGCGATGCCATAGGAAACCGCCAATCCAAATGAGGCCCTTAGCAAATACGGCTTGGTTGATTTCATCGAGATAGTATTTGTTATCAAACAATTTCTTAATAGGCGCAAATGTTTCAGCAACCTTGCCAGGCAATTTAGGTGCCCACAAATAGCCGATAGCAGCTGTCAACACACCAAGCACAACCAAGAGTAACACTGGCGATGTGAATGCATGAATCGCCATAGCAACTGGGCCGTGGAATTCATCTTCTAATTCTTTCATCACTGGATGGCGCGCTAAATCAATAAAGATTGAATCGCCAAAGAAAGTTCCAAACAACAATGGAGAGATGGTGTAGAAACCAATGATCACAGATGGAATCGCCAAGAGGATCAATGGCAAGGTCACAACAAACGGTGACTCATGTGGTTTTTGCCCAGGTGCCAATCCATGGTGCGCATGATCATCGCCCTGCTCTGCATGATCATGATGATGGTCATGTGAATGCGCATCATTATGGCCCCAGCGAGCTTTGCCGTGGAATACGTAGAAATACAAACGGAATGAATATAAGGCGGTTACAAATACGCTTGCCATAACTGCAAAGTAAGCAAATCCAGAGCCAGGAATATGGCTTGCAGCTACCGCTTCAATAATCGAGTCTTTTGAATAGAAGCCTGAGAAGAATGGCGTACCGATTAAAGCCAATGAACCGACTAAAGATGTGAACCATGTGATTGGCATGTACTTCCACAAACCACCCATATTGCGCATATCTTGATCATGGTGCATACCCATGATCACGCTACCCGCCCCCAAGAACAATAGCGCTTTAAAGAAGGCATGTGTCATTAAGTGGAATACAGCTACTGGGTAGGCTGATACACCCAAGGCAACAGTCATGTAACCTAATTGTGAGAGTGTTGAGTAAGCCACGACACGCTTGATGTCGTTTTGTACGATACCCAAGAAACCCATAAACAAAGCCGTGATTGAACCGATGATCAATACAAAAGATAGCGCTGTGTCAGTCAATTCAAATAATGGTGACATACGGCTCACCATGAAGATACCCGCTGTCACCATTGTTGCCGCGTGAATCAAAGCAGAGATTGGTGTTGGGCCTTCCATGGAGTCTGGCAACCATACATGCAACGGGAACTGGGCAGATTTACCCATTGCACCGATGAATAAACAAATACAAGCAACCGTTAATAAGTTCCAATCAGTTCCTGGCAAAGTCTGCTGCAATAAAACGTCTTTTTGAGCGAAGACACCTTCATAACTCATGCTGCCGCTATAAGCCAATAACAAGCCGATACCCAAGATGAAACCAAAGTCACCTACGCGGTTAACCAAGAAAGCTTTCATATTGGCAAAAATGGCGGTTGGTCGTTTGTACCAGAATCCAATCAATAAATACGAACAAATACCAACGCCTTCCCAGCCAAAGAACAACATGAAATAGTTGCTTCCTAAAACCAAGATTAACATCGCGAAGATGAACAAGTTCAAGTACGTAAAGAATTTATAATATCCTTTATCGTGACTCATGTAACCCATTGAAAACAAATGAATCAATGCTCCAACACCTGTTACAACTAAGGTCATCCAAATCGACAACGAATCGACTTGTAAACGAGCGTTTAAGGTAATTGATTCTAAATTCAATACTTGAAACAAGTGAATGATTTGCGTATCGTGCAAACGATTGAACACCATGAATGCCAAACCAAATGCTGCAAACATAACTACTGTTGCAAGAGTTCCAACAATTTTCTTTGGTAAATATTTACCAGCTGTACCATTGACAAATGCCCCCAAAAGTGGCAATGCCATGATCAATAATATTAATTTATCTATCGCCATTTTTACCCTTTTAATTTGTTGAACAATCCAACATCCGTAGTACGAATATTTCTGTAAGCCATTACTAAGATCGATAAACCAACTGTTGCTTCAGCTGCTGCTACAACCATAATAAAGAATACAAATATTTGTCCGTCTGCTTTGCCAAAATACGTTGAAAATGCCACCATCAATAAATTCACAGCGTTCAACATCAATTCGATACACATTAACAAAATGATAGCGTTGCGACGAACCATTACTCCTATTGCGCCTATCACGAATAAAATCGTTGATAATACAATGTAATATTCTATCGAAACACCTGCGTTAAAAATACTTCCTAAAACCATGCTTAATCGATTACTTGTTTTTCACGTTTTGCCAAAAGAACTGCTCCAACCATCGATGCGATGAATAAAACAGATGAAACTTCAAATGGTAAAACATATTTAGAGAATAATAATTGACCTAAATTCTGCACCAATCCTTCGTTGTTTTGAGCTGAAGGAGCTGCCGCTTCACCAAGTGCAATGCCATCTTTCAATGCTGCAATTAAAACAGTGAATAAAATACCACCTGCAACAACTGAAGCAATCTTAACCAAGACATGTGTTTTTGGTTCTGAATCTTTGTCCAAGTTTAACAGCATCAATACAAAAAGGAATAAAACCATAATTGCACCCGCGTAAACTATGATATTCACGACCGCTAAAAATTGTGCATTCATCAAAATATAATTCGATGAAATCAAGAAGAACGTAAGTACTAAATAAAGTACACTTCTTACAGGGTGACGACTAATAACAACCATTAATGCCGCTCCAATCGTTAATCCACCTAAAATTGTTGTAATTGTTTCTAAACTCATTTTTCAGTTCTTTTACCTGTATGTTGTCTTTTTGTGATGTCGATACGATTATTAATATCTTCCACCAAACGATCTTTACCGTAAACAAATGAATCGCGCTCAAAATTTGTTGGCACAATTCGATCTGTTAAGAAAACAGCCTCTTTTGGACACGCTTCTTCACACAATCCACAAAAAATACAACGCAACATATTAATTTCGTAAGAAGCTGCATATTTTTCTTCTCTGTACAGCTTTTCTTCTCCTTTTTCGCGTTCAGCAGCAACCATTGTAATAGCTTCGGCAGGACATGCGACTGCACACAATCCACAAGCTGTACAATTTTCTCTCCCTTCTTCATCGCGTTTCAATACATGTTGACCTCTATAAACAGGCGCAAATTCACGCGTATGTTCTGGGTAGCGCAACGTATTGTTTTTACGTAATAAATGTTTGAATGTAATCCACATTCCACCAAAAATAGCTGGCAAGTAGATTTTTTCAAGGAAGGTCATTTTCTTATTCGAAACGACTTTCTTTCTATTTGATAAACTTTGCATACCGAATTCTATTTAAACCAACCTTCATTGAACGCAATGACAAGTCCGGTGATTAACATATTAATAATTGAAATTGGAATTAAACTTTTCCAACCTAAATGCATCAATTGATCAAAACGGAAACGTGGAATAGTCCAACGAATCCACATGAATACAAAAATGAAGAAGAATGTTTTTGTGAACATGGCTACCACCCCTAAAATGGCTAAGGTATTTCCATCAAAATTGTCCATTCCAGGGAAGTTGAAACCACCAAAGAACAACACAGAAATCACAGCTGATGAAGTAAATAAACTCACGTATTCAGCAAATAAATAGAATCCCATTTTCATAGAACCATATTCTGTGTGGTACCCACCAATTAACTCACTTTCACATTCTGCTAAATCAAAAGGCGCACGATTTGTTTCAGCCAATGAACAGATAAAGAAAATAACAAATGCTAGAGGCTGGTAGAAAACGTTCCAATTCATACCGTGTTGTGCATTTACAATGTCTCTCAACGATAAACTTCCCGACATCATTACAATCGTAATGACACAAATTCCCATTGCTAATTCGTATGAAATCATTTGAGAACTTGCACGAATTGCTCCAAACAACGAGAATTTATTATTTGATGCCCATCCACCAATCATGATTCCATAAACTCCAATAGAAAGGAAACCCATAATGAATAAGATACCGATATTAATGTCTGCTACTTGCAAGGCATCTGTTTGACCGAATAACTCTAAATCTGTACTCCATGGAATCACAGAACCCGTCATTAACGCTGTAAACATCGCGATTCCAGGCCCCATAATAAATAACCATTTCTCTGCATTTGCTGGAATAAAATCTTCTTTGAAAAATAATTTTCCACCATCCGCTAAAGGCTGTAAAATTCCAAAAGGTCCTGCTCTATCTGGACCAATACGATCTTGAAACCAAGCAGCAACTTTACGTTCGAAATAGGTTGCATAAGCAGCAATACCTAATGTTACTCCAAACAACGCAACAATTAACGCTAGTTTTTCTATTAATTCACTAATTTCCATTTGCAATCTTTTTTTGTGAATTTCCACGTGGACTTGTGTAATGACCTTGAGAAATAACCGAATGACGGTTTATTTTACGCGGACCTTCAATCATCCAATGAGATAACTCTTTTTTATCAAATCGACATTCGTTGCAAATCCAAGCTGGTTTACCATCTTCTTGATTTTCAACTTCTCCAAATTGATCTTTACGAGCTGTAACACGGTAAATTTCATTTCCAAACATCCAAACAACTGCTTTTCCTGAACATTTTGTACAACCACAAGAAGCATCCATTGGTTTCAAGAACCAAACACGGCTTTTAAATCGGAATGTTTTATCAGTTAATGCTCCAACTGGACATACATCAATCATGTTTCCAGAGAATTCATTGTCAATTGCATTTTCAATGTAGGTACTGATTTCTGCATGTTCGCCACGGTTCAATACCCCATGAACGCGTTTTTCTGTCAATTGATTTGCAACATGTACACATCTGTAACACAAAATACAACGATTCATGTGTAATTTGATTTTGTTACCGATGTCAATTGGATCGAAAGTTCTACGTTCTTCTTCGTAACGCGTCCCTGCTCCACCGTGCTCAAACCCTAAATCTTGTAAATTACATTCACCAGCTTGGTCACAAACTGGGCAATCCAATGGGTGATTGATCAATAAAAACTCAACAACTGCACCACGGTTATCGTGAACTTTTTCACTTGTTTTGTTTTTCACAACCATTCCATCTTGAACAGGTGTTGAACACGATGCTACTAATTTTGGCATCGGACGTGGGTCGCGCTCAGAACCAGCAGCAACTTCCACTAAACATGTTCTGCATTTTCCACCTGTACCTGGCAATTTACTGTAATAGCACATTGCTGGTGGAACAACCTCTCCTCCAATTTGACGCGCAGCGTTCAGGATCGATGTTCCTTCTTCTACTTCAATTTGGATGTCGTCAATGGTAACTTTTACCATAATTTTTGTTTTTAATGCTAATTATTAATACTGATTACAAAAGCTTACATTGAAGCTTTTAATAAACCATAATTTCTTGTTTGTGCTTCTTCTTTGTTGGTTACGTGCCATTCAAACTCTTCTCTAAAGTGACGAATCGCAGCAGCAACTGGCCAAGCAGCAGCATCTCCTAAGGGACAAATTGTATTTCCTTCGATTTTTTTGTTGATTTCAGCCAACAAATCAATGTCACGCATGTTTCCTTGTCCATGCTCTAAACGGTTCAATACTTTCTCCATCCAGCCTGTTCCTTCACGACATGGCGAACATTGTCCACAAGATTCATGTGCATAAAAACGTGCAAAAGTCCATGTATTACGAACAATACATTGGTCTTCATCAAATACAATAAATCCACCTGAACCCAACATAGAACCCGTTGCAAAACCACCTTCAGCCAAACTTTCGTATGACATCAAACGATCCAAACCTTCAGCTGTTTTTGTTACCAAATGTGCTGGTAAAATTGGAACAGATGAACCTCCAGGGATACATGCTTTCAATTTTTTTCCATTGGCAATTCCACGGCAATAATCATCTCCGTAAATAAATTCCTCAACAGACAATCCTAATTCTATTTCGTAAACTCCTGGTCGTGCTAAATTACCACTCGCAGAAATCAATTTAGTACCTGTACTTTTTCCAATTCCGATTTTAGCGTATTCATCGCCTCCATCGTTAATAATTGGAACTACCGCAGCAATACTTTCTACGTTGTTTACAACCGTTGGACAACCCCACAAACCTTTTACAGCTGGGAAAGGTGGTTTCATACGTGGATTTCCACGTTTACCTTCCAATGATTCAATCAATGCTGTTTCTTCACCACAAATATATGCCCCTCCACCTGGTGCAACACGTAAGTCCAAATCGTAACCTAAACCTAAAATATTTTTTCCTAAGAAACCATTTGCATATGCTTCAGCGATCGCTTTTTCTAAAATTTCTAAAACCCACATGTATTCACCGCGGATATAAATAAATGAAAGATTAGCACCTAAAGCGAAGCTAGATACAATCATTCCTTCAATCAATAAATGAGGAATCTTTTCCATCAAATAACGATCTTTGAATGTTCCTGGTTCACTTTCATCGGCGTTGCACAATAAATATCTTGGCACGCCATCTGGTTTTGCTAAAAACGACCATTTCATTCCTGTTGGGAATCCCGCGCCACCGCGACCTCTCAAGCCAGATTTTTGTACTTCATCCACAACTTCTTGTGGCGTCATTTTTTTCAATGCTTTTTCAACCGAACGATAACCACCATTTTTTCGGTAAACGTCATACGTTTCAATTCCGGGCACATTATCATGTTCTAAAAGAATCCTTCTTGCCATGGGTTCTATTCCTTATTTTGGCAACTCACCTGAACGGTAAGCAGCAATTAATTCATTTACTTTCTCTTTTGTCAAATGTTCGTGGTATTTTTTACCACATTGTAACATCGGACCATAACCACATGCACCTAAACATTCTGCTGTTTTCAAGGTAAACATCCCGTCTTTTGTTGTTTCACCAACTTTTATATCTAAGGTAGTTTCGATGTGTTCAATAATTTGATCACTTCCAACCAACATACATGGACCTGTTCTACAAACTTCAAATACAAATTTTCCAGTAGGCTCTAAATTGAACATCGTATAAAAAGTAGCTACTTCATATACTTCAATTGGTTCTATCTTCAATAATTCTGCTACATAATCCATTGTTTCGATACTTAACCAACCGCCAAATGTTTCTTCAGCAATGTGTAAAATTCGAATCAATGCACTTTTGTGTTTTCCTTCAGGATATTGACTGATAATTCCTTGAACTTCAGCCATTTTTTCTGAGCTAAAAACAGGTTTTTCAGAATGTCTTTTACTTAAATCAACGTGTGTATTACTCATAATTATGCGTCTAATTCTCCAGCAATCACATTCAAACTACTTAATGTCAATACTGCATCAGAGATACATTGACCTGTAATCATTTCAGGATAAGCTTGGTAATAAATAAAACAAGGTCTTCTAAATTGCAAACGATAAGGTGAACGTCCGCCATCACTGATTAAGTAATAACCTAATTCGCCATTTCCACCTTCTACACTATGGTAAACTTCACCAACTGGAATTGGTGTTTCTCCCATTACAATTTTGAAGTGATAAATCAAGGCTTCCATGTTGTTGTAAACTGCTTCTTTTGGAGGCAAATAAAACTCAGGAATATCTGCTTTGTAATCTCCTTCAGGTAAATTTTTGTATGCTTGTTCAATGATGCGTAAACTTTGACGAATTTCTTCTTGACGCACTTGAAAACGATCGTAAGTATCACCTTGTGTTCCAACAGGAACGATGAAATCAAAATCTTCATACGAAGAATATGGATTCATCACACGTACATCGTAATCAACACCTGCAGCTCTTAAATTTGGTCCTGCAAATGAATAATCCAAGGCACGTTGCGCAGATATTGGACCTGCACCAATTGTACGATCCATGAAAATACGGTTACGTGATAACAATGCATCGAATTCATTGAATACCTTTGGAAATTCCTTTAAGAAATCGTTTAGTTTTTGATGAAATGCTGGAGAGAAATCTCTTTCAAAACCACCAATACGACCAATATTTGTTGTTAAACGAGCGCCACAAACTTCTTCGTAAAGCTCATAAATTTTTTCGCGTTGTTGGAATACATAGGTAAAACCAGTTAAGGCTCCCGTATCTACACCAATGACAGAATTACACACCAAATGATCTGCAATACGCGCTAATTCCATGATGATCACACGCATGTAATCAACACGCTTTGGAACTTCTGCACCAATCAATTTTTCAACTGTCATGTGCCATCCCATATTGTTAATAGGAGAAGAACAATAATTCAATCGGTCTGTAATCGGAGTAATTTGGTTAAAAGGTCTGCGTTCAGCTAATTTTTCAAAAGCTCTGTGAATGTATCCAACCGTTTGTTCAGATGATAATATCTTCTCACCATCAACTTTCAAGACATTTTGAAAAATACCATGAGTTGCGGGGTGAGTTGGACCTAAATTTAAGGTAGAAATATCTCCATCTATCGTATCGTTCGAGCGACCGACATAAATTTCTTCGTGTAATTTTTCTATTTTCATACCGGGTAAATTATCTTCCGAAGAAGCGATCATCTTTATCTTCACGCGTTTCATCTTCCAAATGGTATTCCTTACGCATTGGGAAATAATCCATTGAATCTTCGTTTAATATACGCACCAAATTAGGGTGACCTTCAAACTGAATTCCGTAAAAATCAAATGTCTCACGTTCCATCCAATTAGCTCCGTTGTGAATTGCTACAATAGAAGCAATCGATGGATTTTCAATCGATAAAAACGTTTTGATACGAATTCTAAAATTATTAGTCAAACTGTGTAAATGGTAAACCACAGCTAATTCTCTTCCTTCGTTTTGAGGATAATGAACACCACCTAAATTGGTTAAATAAGCAATGGCTAACGTAGGTTCATCTTTGATCCAAGCAATGATTTCGTAACAACTTAAAGGTGAAACTTCGATTGTTAACAAATCATAGGGCGTATCTGCAGTAATGATGGCTTCTCCAAATTGTTTTTGCAACAATTCAAGAACCATGTCATTGTTTAAATTACTCTGCATTTGATTCAATATTATAAGATTCTAATAAATGCTTGTACTCATCAGAATAACGTCTTCTCAACGATTCCGTTTTCACTAATTTATGAATGTTCATAATTCCATCAATAATTTGTTCGGGACGAGGAGGACAACCTGGCACGTAAACATCTACTGGAATAATTTTATCAATTCCTTGCAAAACACTGTAAGTGTCAAAAATACCACCAGAACAAGCACAAGCACCAACAGAAAGCACCCATTTAGGCTCCGACATTTGTTCGTAAACTTGTTTCAAAACGGGACCTAATTTTTTAGAAATCGTTCCTGCTACAATTAATAAATCGGCTTGACGCGGAGAAAACGACATACGTTCCATTCCAAATCGCGCTAAATCATAATTACTTCCCATGGAAGCCATGTATTCAATTCCACAACAAGATGTTGCAAATGGCAATGGCCAAACCGAATTGGCACGCGCAGAAGCAATTACTTTATCTAGTGTTGATAATTGAAAACCTTCACCGTTGATAACATCAACATCGTTTATTTTTCCCATTCTAATGCTCCTTTTTTAAGTACATAGAAAAAGCCAATTAAGAAAAAGGCTACAAATAATATAACTGCTAACAAGCCTTCTAATTGAAGTGCTTTAAAATTTACGGCGTATGGATAGAAAAAGATAACTTCCACATCAAACAAGACGAATAAGATTGCTGTCATGAAATAACGAACCGAGACTGGGAAACGAGCATTTCCTTCCGATTCAATACCACATTCCCAGTTGGAATCTTTTTTCTTAGATTTTAAACGAGGCCCTAAATAATGTGTAATAAATAACACAAAAGCCACAAACCCTCCAATCACTCCAATTTGAAGTATAATTGGCAAATAATCTATCCCTGTTGAATTCATTTCTTCCTTCTGTTTTAAACTAAAAAATTGATTTTAAAAAATCACCTGCAAATTTATTGTTTCCTTTTGTCTTAATGAACTATTTTGGAAGATAATTTTAAAAAAAATGCAATTATTTTTAGAACTGGAATTAAAACAAGTTAAATCTTGTTTTGTTCATACAAATTTTTGGAATGAAATTCTTTAGTTAATTCAATGTATTGCGAAGTGTAATTTCCGTTTTCTGTTCGAATACAAATGGTTTGTTTCTCGAGTTTTTGTTCGCGTTTTTGAAAAGCCATAAGCACACGCACTTGCTTCCCTGGTTTTCCTTCAATGATGATTTGTTGCGAACATTTTAAATGATTTTTGTTTCCTATTTCACTTACAAATTCAAGGTCTTGAAAAGGAACAATCAACCAAAAAACACCATTTTCAGTTAACAATCGGGTAACTTTTTCAAACAACTGTTCAAAGGGCAGAAAAACAGCATGTTTACTTTGTGCTGTTAATGCATGGTTGCTCAATAAACTATTTTGGTAAAATGGCGGATTACTCACAATTAAATCGAACTGCTGTTCTGTTGACCAACTTAAATAATCTGCTTCAATACACGTTAATTGCTTGCTCCAATTGGAATTTGAAAAATTGGCTCGGCAATCTATCGCTGAAGCAGCATCAATTTCAATCGCTGTGATTTCGAGTGCAGGATTTTTTTGTGCAAGCATCAAACTGATGACGCCTGTTCCTGCTCCAATATCCAAACACGACGAAACGTTTTCAGAAGCAACACAAGCTCCTAACAGCATGGCATCAGTTCCAACTTTTAAAGCTGAATTATCTTGTTGTACTGAAAAATGTTTGAACTGAAACATCTAGTTTCAAAAGAATTTATTGTAAATAAAGTTCGATCAACCCAGCAGGCGCTGTAATGTATAATGTTTTGTTCGAACGGTCAACTTTTTGAACCAAACCATCAATCAAGGGAACCAACACCTCTTTCGAACCATTCATAATTTGAATCAATGGATTCACTTGCAAATCAATGATGGATTCTAATACACCAACTTCACCGAACAATGAGTCAATTACTTTAAAACCTACAACTTCATGGTCGTAAAAGTTTTTTCCAGATAATTTAGGTAAAATTTGAGCTGGAAGAAATAAGTTTTTTCTTAATAAGATGCGTGCATCGTTTTCAGTAGTAACACCTTCAAACTTAACTGCAGCAAAACCTTTGTTTTTCAATTTAAACGCCGTGACAAAGAAAGGCGTCAATTGTCCGTTAATCTCGATAAAAACGGCGTCTAATGTTTCGTAATCTTCTGGATTCGTAACATCTAAAAACAGCGAAACTTCACCTTTAAATCCGTGAAGTTTCGCTACATATCCTAAATGAAAGCAATCTGCTTTTTCCATTCAGTAGTATTTTTATTCTGCTGCTGGAGCTTCTTCACCTGCTTCTTCAGCTGGTGCTTCTGTTGCTTCCTCTGCTGCTGGTGTTTCTTCAACTGCTTCAACTTCTGGAGTTGCTTCTACAACTTCTTCCGTTTCTACTGCTGCCTCAACTGCCACTTCTTCAGTTGCCTCTTCAGCTACTGGAGCCTCTTCAACTTCTTCTACAACAGGTGCGTTTTTAGCTTCTACTGCTGCTGCTTTCGCTGCATTTGCAACTTCTTCAGCTTTCTTACGTGCTGCTTTGTCAGCTGCTTCGTTTTTCGCCAATGTATCAACTTTTCCAGAAACTTTCGCATCTTTCTCAGCTAACCATGCAGCAAATTTTGCTTCAGCTTGCTCTGTTGTCAATGCACCTTTTTTAACACCGTTTAATAAGTGATTTTTGTGCAAAACTCCTTTGTACGATAATATCGCACGTGCAGTTTCTGACATCTCAGCTCCAACTTGAACCCAGTGTAACGTTTTATCGAAATTGATTTCGATTGTTGCAGGATTTGTGTTTGGATTGTATGTTCCTAATTTTTCGATGAATTTACCATCTCTTTTTGCTCTGCTGTCCGCAGCTACCAAGTGAAAGAAAGCTTTGTTTTTCTTTCCGTGTCTTTGCAATCTAATACGAGTTGCCATAATGAAATTTACAATGTGAGGTACGAAACCTCGGTTTATAATATAATTTAAGGGTGCAAATATACGCTTTTATTTTTAATTCACAACTAGTTATCGCTTCGAAGTGAAATTTTCGTCTTAGTAATTCATTTCTACTTCTATTGATTTCAACTAATTCACATATATTTTTCTATTTTTGACCAAAACAAGCACTATGAATCGTTTCAATCTTATTCTGATCGCATTCGGATTATACTCATTTTCAACTTTTAGTCAACTTTCTGATAAAAGCAAACTGAAGTTAGATGAAATTATGAAAGGCAATGAATTCATTGGTCATCAACCAGAAAATTTTCAATGGAATTTAAATAGTGACCAAATTTATTTTGATTGGAACAAAGAAAACAATCCTTTCCCTTCAACGTATGTTTTCAGCTTTAAAGATTACAACCAATTAATTACTAAAACAAAGTATCACAAAATAGATGCTAAAGAACGTGCTAAACAGCTAATCCAACAAGCAAAATACCCTTCTATTTATTATGTTTACCAAGGTGGACTTTGGAAGTTTACTAAAAAAACTGCGCAAGATCAACTTATTTTTAAATCTACTGAAGCAATTTCCAACATTCAACGTACTTCAGAAAAAAATGTGTTTTTCCAACTTGGAAATTCTATCTTCTCTTACACTGAACCGACGGGAGAAATACGACAACTTACAGATTTTAAAAAAGAACTGAAATCATCGAAACAAGTTGATTCATCTTTTACCATGAAAGAAGAATTAACACTGTTTCACTACAACAAAACCCAACAATCAAATGAAGCATACCGAACTAAAACGCGTTCAATTGACTTGTTTAAAGCGAAAGAAATTGCAATTGGTTCGTCCAATTTAGAAAATTTACAAGTGGCAAAAAATGGAGATTACATTACTTTTCGTTTAAGTGATTATCCTGATGAACAAGCAACTGAAGTAGGACATTACATTGCTAAAAACGGGCAATCTTATCATGAAAATGCACGACCAAAAGTAGCCTTGCAACAACCAACACACCGCCTTGGAATTTATAACGTTACAAAAGACACCGTCCTGTTTATAGATTTTTCTAAACTTTCAGGAATCAGAGTGAAACCTACTTACTTAAAAGATACGATCGCTTATCAAAAAGACAGAAATCTGGCCATTCACACGTGTTACTTCTCTCCCAACCAAACACAAGCTTTAATAGATGTGCGCGCATATGACAACAAAGACCGTTGGTTGGTTATCGTAGATTTAGCAACTGGAACGATGCGTGAAATAGACCGCCAACACGACGATGCGTGGATTGGTGGACCTGGAATAGATTCTTGGGATGAATCTGAAGGCACTTTGGGTTGGATCAATGATGCTACCGTTTACTTTCAATCTGAAAAAACAGGGTATTCTCATTTATACAGTTATGAGCTAATAACTCATCAACTGACAGCACTGACCGAAGGAAAATGGGAAGTTCACAAAGCAATTTTATCAGCAGATGCTAAAAAATTCTACCTAACAAGCAATCAATCGCACCCAGGAAATCGCTCGTTTTACCATTTAGAAATCGCTTCCAAAAAATTAATTCCCATTTTCACCAACGATGGCTTTTACGATGTGGAAGTTTCTCCCAATGAACAACTATTAGCTATTCGCTATTCAACAAGCAACAAGCCATGGGAATTGTATTATGCTGCCAATAAAACAGGAAGTAAATTATACCAAATAACAACTTCTACGACTCCCGCATTTAATGCCTATGCTTGGCGTAAACCAGAAGTAATTCAACTAAAAGCTTCAGATGGAATAGAAATTTATGCACGATTGTACAAAGCCAATCCAGCGAAAAAAACAACAGCTGCTGTTCAATTTGTGCATGGCGCTGGTTACTTGCAAAATGCGCACAATTATTGGAGCAACTACGCAAGAGAATATATGTTTCACAACCTTCTAGCCGATGAAGGTATAACTGTTTTAGACATCGATTACAGAGCTAGTGAAGGATACGGAAGAGACTATCGAACAGCAATTTACCGCGAAATGGGCGGGAGAGATTTACAAGATCAATTGGATGGAAAAAAATATTTAGTTGAAAAATTAGGCATTGATGCTAATAAAGTTGGAATTT
>ERZ650308.966-NODE-966-length-15330-cov-12.740491_pt1 | contig 15330 bp, 15 predicted proteins | sample MGYA00376244_ERZ650308 | MGnify/ENA primary metagenome ERZ650308 (study PRJEB26733, sample SAMN07839295) | wastewater metagenome | biome: small river; feature: stream; material: water | place: USA: North Carolina | collected 2016-04-26 ...
TGGGCGAGGATGGCAAGGTTGCCGGCATGAAGTTTGAGCGCACCCAGGATGCTGGCGCTGGCTCAATTTCAGACACCGGTGTCTTTGTGAACTACCCACTACAGGCTGTTTACCGCGCGATCGGTTACTTCGGCAGCGAGATTCCTGGTGTGCCATTTGACGACAAGTATGGCGTGATCAAGAACGACGGCGGCCGTGTGGTCGACGAGCACGGCAAGCGCGTTGACGGTCTATACGCAACTGGTTGGATCAAGCGTGGCCCAGTTGGCCTCATCGGTCACACCAAGAGCGACGCACTTGAGACCATTGAAAACCTAGTCGCAGACATTGACAACCTGGTTGACCCGGCAGAGCCATCTACCGATGCTGTTCTAGCAACCTTCGCCGAGCGCGGCGTTGAGATCACCACCTGGGATGGTTGGCTAAAGCTAAACGCCCACGAGATCGCCCTAGGCGAAGCCTTCGAAGGTGTCGAGCGCGAGCGCGTCAAGGTTGTTGCTCGAGACGAGCAAGTCGCGATTTCAAACAAATAGTGAGCATCAGCGCGGGGCGTAAATAATCTGACGGTTATGTCAGATTTAGCAACGCGCTTTGTGGTGCCACCACTGGTGTCGATTTAGCTAAGTAGAAACCCCGGAGAGAGATCGCCGGGGTTTCTTTTTGCAAGTGGTTTCGGATTTAGCGCGACACAACCAAACCGCGGTTGCGCAGCGTGCGCTGACGAATCGGTGAGAAGACCAAGCGCTCGATAAGAACACCGACAATCATGATCACGATGATTGAGCCCAGCACTAGTGACATGTCGCCAAGCTGGCGACCGGTGTCAAGCATCTGACCAAGGCCAGGGCCCAGGGCCGGGCTGATCGCGATAAGTTCGGCGGCCATTAGTGAACGCCAGGCGAAGGCCCATCCTTGTTCTAGACCAGCGAGGTAACCAGGCCAAGCTGCAGGGATGACGATGTGGCGAATCGATGACCAGCCACGTGCGCCTAGTACCTTGCCGGCGCGCATGTAAAGCGGCGGAATCTGGTCAATGCCCGAGATGAGGCCGTTGGCGATAGATGGCACTGCACCGAGAAGAACTACGGCAAAGATGGTGGCGTCAGACAGACCGAACCAGATGATTGCTGCCGGCACCCAGGCCACCGATGGCAACTGCTGAAGGCCAGTTAGCAACGGGCGGGCGATTGCGCGCAGGGCCGAGTTCAGGCCAAGGGCGATGCCGATTGGAGTAGCGATGATTAGCGAGATCGCGAAACCCTGAACTCCCTTGCGAAGGCTGTTGAAGGCCGACTCAAAGAGGATGCCTTGGTTGGCCTGGTCGACAAGCGCTGTCCAAACCATGGCCGGTGAAGGCAAGACCCAAACTGGTGCGAGCTGCAGGGCAACCGCGCCTTGCCAAACCAAAAGCACAAAGGCGATGGCGGCTAGCGGTGCGAATGACTTGAGCACGCGCAGGCCACGGTTCTTCTGCGGTGCAGCGTTAGTTTCGAGTGCGTCTAGACCGGCAGAGAGAGAAACAATCGCTTGGTTGCGGGCCTCAAGTGGCTGCTCTGCGCCGGTTGATTTTGCATTAGTTGGCATGGCGACGAATCTCGTTTCTCAAGCGGTCGGTAATTTCATGGGCCATAGCGGCAACGTTGGCCTCGTCGATGCGACGCGGTTCGTTGAAGTTGACGTCCCATTCCTGGATGATGCGCCCAGGCTTAGAAGACATAAGGATTACGCGCTGACCCAGGCGAACGGCTTCGCGAACGTTGTGAGTCACGAAGATCACGGTAAGGCCGGTCTCCTCCCAGATGCGAACCAGTTCGTCGTGAAGTAGATCGCGGTTGATGGCGTCGAGTGCCGCGAACGGTTCATCCATGAGTAGAACTTTGCGACCCTGCGACAGTGCGCGGGCGATGGCCACGCGCTGGCGCATGCCACCTGAAAGCTCGTGAGGGCGCTGGTTATATGCGTTTGGTAGGTGCACTAGCTCAAGCAGTTCCTGGGCGCGTGCCTTGCGGCCCTCCTTCGGGAATCCGCTGAGCTTGAGGGCAAGTTCGATGTTCTTGCCGGCGGTCAGCCAAGGCAAAAGAGCCGACTCCTGAAACATCAAGGTCGACTGTTCTGCCATCTCGACGGTGCCGCTGGTGGCGCTATCGAGGCCGGAGAGGATATTTAGCAGGGTTGATTTGCCACAACCCGAGGCACCCACGAGTGAGACGAACTCACCGGCACGAATCTCAAGGTTAAGGTCATCGATGATGATGGGGCCGTTAGCCGAGAACTTCTTGCTGAGGTGCGAGATCTTTACTGCGGGTGCCTGGGTCATTGGCTATTCCTTACCTAGGCCTGCGGCCGTCACGGTTTTTTGCTTGCTGGCCTTGAGTAGGCTGTTCAGAATTCGCAGGTCAAAGATTCCCTTTAGATCTGCGGCATTCAGTGAACCGTTCAAAACCTTGGCGTTCACACCTGCGATGAAGCTGGACTTCCAGGTGGCGGCAAGTGGGTCGGCGGTGAAACTAAGGCTTGGCCAAGCGGCTGCGATAACTGCATCGCTGAGCACCTTGCCGGTCCGTGCCTTCAACTCGGCCTGCACTAGGTCGACAGCGGTCTGCTTGTTTGCCTTGGCGTTCAAGAATGCGATTGCCTCATTGTTTGCCTGAAGCAGAGCCTTAACCGTTGCCGGATACTGGCCCAAGAACTTCTGGCTCACAATCACATCGGTGGTGATGTATTTGCCGGCTGGCCAGAGCGTTGCCTCATCGAGGAAAACCTTGCCCTTACCTTCTTGAACTAGGCGGGTTGCCCATGGCTCAGGAACCCAAGCGCCGTCAATCGAACCCTTTTGGAACAGGGTCAAGGTGGTAGCGTTTTCGGTTGGCAGGATGTGTGCGGTGTCGTTACCGGTTCCAATCGCAATCGAGTTCTTGCGAAGGTAACCGCGAAGAGCAACATCCTGGGTTCCGCCCAAACCTGGGGTCGCGAAGGTCTTGCCCTTCAGTGCCTTGATCTCGGCGGCGGTTGGCTTGCCCTCGGTCTTGATGAGCGCTGGGCTAACAATGAACTTAGCTCCACCCGAGACCGCACCCGAAACCACCTTCAAGAGTGAGCTCTGGGTGGTGGTGTAACCAAGGATGGTAGGGCTAGGGCCGATGTAACCGAAGTCAACCGCACCACCCTTGAAGGCCTCGATCTCGGCGGTACCGACTGAGAAGATGCTGTATTCAACCTTGGTGGCACCCAAGTATTTTTCGAAGATTTGCTTCTGACGGGCAATAAGCGCTGGAGCGTGAGTGATGTTTGCGAAGTATGCCACGCGAACCTTCTCAGGAGCGGCTGGGGCAGCGGATGCCGGAGCAACAGAAACGGCGGCAAGCATCATGGCAACAGCTCCGGCGACGAGGCCGACACGTGTTGTTCTGGATAGCTTGCTCATTTTCTTTTGCTTTCTTTTCGTTAGATTAGGTATTACCACTATTCCTAGTGGATAAGTAGAGAATAGAACTCTTCTAGCCTACGCGCACCTTTGTGACGGATTGTTTCGAATCTCGCTTTTCGCCCCGCAACGCCAATAGATGGTTGGATAGACCCATGCAGGTTTCAGCAAAAGTCGACTACGGCATGAGAGCAATGCTCTTCTTGGCCGAGTGCTATCAGGCTGACCCTGCCCAACTGGTGAAGGGCGATGCGATTTCAAAGTCGCAATCGATTCCGGTGAAATTTCTCGAGGCAATCTTGACCGAATTGCGTCACGCTGGGTTCATCATTAGCCAGCGCGGTGCGGTTGGTGGCTACCGCCTGAGCCGCAGCCCAGAGAAGGTCTCGGTTGCCGAACTCATCCGTGTTCTTGATGGCCCATTGGCTGCGGTGCGTGGCCAGCGCCCAGAGAACGTGCACTACGAGGGTGCCGCCGAAAGACTCCAAGATGTTTGGGTGGGCATCCGAGTTGCGCTTCGCAATGTGCTCGAAGGTGTGAGCTTGGCCGACATCCTGGCCGGCAAATTTAGTGCACCGCTTAGCGATTTGCTAAACACCCCGGATGCTTGGGTTAGCCGCCCGGGTTACGAATCTAACTAAACGGCCGCAGCAGCCTTGGCTGCGATTTTGGCAGCCGATGAAATTTTATCGATGTCTGCATCGGTGATTGCGCCCGAGACAAACCAAGCTTCGAATGCTGAAGGCGGCAGCGATACGCCATTCTCAAGCATCGAGTGGAAGAAGGCGTTGAACGCCGCCACGTTCTGACCCTGGGCATCGGCGAAGTTGCGCACCGGTTCATCGGTGAAGAAGAACGAGAACAGGTTGCCGCCATTTTGGTGGCGATGCGCGACGCCCTCGGCGGTAAGGACAGACGAGATAACCTGAGCAACCTGCTTCGCGCGAGTGTCGAGGGTCGAGTAAAGAGCAGCATCACAAAGTTCAAGCGTGGCTAGGCCGGCAGCGGTTGCCACCGGATTTCCGCTCAGGGTTCCGGCTTGATAGACGGTGCCTACCGGAGCCAGCAAATCCATCACGGCAGCCGAGCCAGCGACTGCGGCAACTGGATAACCGCCACCGATGACCTTGCCGTAGGTGAAGAGATCCGGGGTCCAGGTCTCGGCGATAAATCCCTCATCGATGATGTGCTGTGGCGGGTTCTGAACCGCGTGCCACCAACCGCCGCTCGATACTCGGAAACCGGTCATCACTTCATCGAGGATGAATAGCGCGCCAGCAGCCTTGGTGAGCTCTGAGATCAAAGCGTTGAAACCGATGATCGGGCTGACCACACCCATGTTGGCCGGCACCGGTTCGGTGATTACAGCGGCAATCTCGTGACCGCGCGCGGCAAACAAATCGCGCAACGCATCGAAGTCGTTGTAGGGTAAAACCACGGTGTCCTGAGCCTGGCCGGGGGTGACGCCAGGTGAGTTTGGCAGACCGAGCGTGGCAACGCCAGAGCCAGCCTGAACCAGCAGCGCATCACTGTGACCGTGATAGCAGCCGGCAAACTTGACGATTACATTTCGCCCGGTCGCTGCGCGCGCCAAACGAATCGCGGTCATCACTGCCTCGGTGCCTGATGAAACAAATCGCACCCGTTCGGCTGCCGAAACTCGACGGGTGATTTCTTCGGCAAGCAAAACTTCGTTAGGGCTTGGTGCGCCAAATGACGCCGAAAGCGCTGCGGCTTCGGTGACCTTGGCCACTACGTGTGGGTGGGCGTGGCCTAGAATCATCGGGCCCCAAGAGCCAACTAGGTCAACATACTGATTGCCGTCAACATCCCAGATCTGCGAACCCTCGCCGCGCACGAAATAACGCGGGGTTCCGCCCACACCCTTGAAGGCGCGAACCGGTGAACTAACCCCGCCTGGGATGACGCGCTGCGCGCGCTCGTGCCAAGCCTTGGATTGGTTGATGTCTTGAGTCATAAGTATTTTCGCTGAGCTTTCTTGCCGGGCCTGGTGCTGCGCCGGTTACCGGCGGTTCAGCCAACCGGCAACTTCGATTGCCCAGTAGGTGCAGATGATGTTGGCTCCGGCGCGGTGCACCGAAGCTAGCGCCTCGAGGATGGCCGGCTCGCGATTGATTAGCCCCTGTGCCGCGGCGGCTTCAATCATCGCCATCTCGCCCGAGACCACATAGCTGGCGATTGGTAGATCGACGATTTGGCTGGCCTGGTGAATGATGTCCAGGTATGAAAGTGCCGGCTTCACCATGATGATGTCGGCGCCCTCTTCGGCATCGAGCTTTATCTCGCGAAGAGATTCGCGGGCATTGCGCGGGTCTTGCTGATAGGTCTTTCGGTCACCATCAAGCTGCGATTCGACTGCCTCGCGGAATGGGCCATAGAAAGCCGAGGCATACTTTGCGCCATAGGCCAAAATCGAAACATCGTCATGACCGGCAGCGTCGAGTGCTCGTCGGGTTGCCGCAACCTGGCCGTCCATCATGCCGCTGGCGCCAAGCATGTGTGCGCCGGCCTCGGCTAGAACCACGGCCATCTGGCCATAAATCTCGAGGGTCGCATCGTTGTCTACGGATGCGTTGCCCTGTGCATCGGGAGCACCGAGGACACCGCAGTGGCCGTGGCTGGTGAACTCATCCAGGCAAAGATCGGCGATGACCACCAGGCGGTCGCCCACCTGAGCGCGAATGTCACGGATGGCTTTGCTAAGCACACCGTTTGGGTTCAGGGCCTCGCTGCCAACCTCATCGCGGTGGTTCGGAATGCCGAATACCATCACGCCGCCGATGCCCGCCTCGAGGGCGCGATCAATCTCGGCGCGAAGTGAACTTGAAGTGTGCTGAACCACACCCGGTAGGCCCTTGATTGGCTTAGGTTCGGTTAGTCCTTCGCGAACGAAAAGTGGAAGGATCAGTTGCTCCGGGCGAATCTGAGTTTCGCTGACCAGGTTGCGAATGGCCGGGTTGGCGCGAAGGCGACGTGGGCGCTGCGAAAGTGCATGCGAATTATTCGAGGCGCTCATCATTCTCCTTTCAACAACGATTCGACTGCGGCTGCGACCGATTTTGGGGTCGGATTCGATGGTATCGAAGCCACGGCCAGCCCCGCATCCTCGATGACTTTTGCCGTAGTAAAACCGGCGGCCACCAGTGGCATGGTCGGATTCGGCACGAATGACAAGAATGCGCGCGCTGCGCTTGGCGACCTGAAGATCACTGCCGAGAAATCGCCGGCTTGAGCTGCGGCAATCGAGGCGGGTGGCGAATCAACGGTGACCGTTGTGTAGACCACGCCTTGGCTGAGGTTCCAGCCGGCTGCCTCGAGTTTGTTCGGCAGAGTCTTCATCGCCACCAGCCCGGATGGAATGATGGCGGTTGGCTGGCCTTCTACACCGCTTGGCTCCTCGGCAAGGTCGGCCAGTAAATTTGCCAGTGCGGCAGAGTCGGCCAGCTCGGGGGTGAGCACATCGCTAGCACCGAGTTCCGAAAGCGCCTCGGCGGTTCTGGCACCCACGGCTGCAAACTGAAGGTCATCGGCATTGGCAATCGCGTGCATCAGATTTTCGATGCCAACCAATTCACCAAAACATCTAATCGCGTTTACCGAGGTGGCAATCAAATATTTTGAGCCGGGATTGCCAAGAGCTTCCAGAAGGCGTTCGGCGCCAGCCGCATCCGTGCTTTTATCGATGCGAATGTATGGGTCAATGACGGTTTCGATGCCTAATTCGGCAAGTGCGGCCGCGTCATCCTGGTTGCCATCGGCACGGATGAGCAACACCGGTTTTGCTTCAGGACTAGTCATTGGCTTCGGTGCCCGATTCGGAATTTACGTCAGCGCGGCTGGCCACATTTATGCCGGTGGTGTCGAGTTGTTTGGCGACCATCAGGCCAAGCTGGAACGCTTCGTCGAGCATGGTGTCGCCGTTTTCGAGAACGATTGCCGCCTCGGCTCGGGAGTGGGTGTTGGTCTCGCCATCGCTGAGTTCGGCAACCAGTGACAGACGATTGCCGTCGAGGGTAGCGAGGGCGCCAAGTGCGGTTTGGCAGCTGGCATCGAGACCAACCAGCACCGCACGCTCGGCAGTGGTAATCAATCGAGTCTGGATGTGATCGAGCTTCTCGAGTGCCTTGCCGAGATCTCGGTCATAGCCGCGAATCTCGATGGCAAGTGCGCCCTGCGCTGGGGCCGGCAACAGCTGTTCGCTGGTCAGATACTCGGTGATCTCGCTGGCGCGATTGAGTCGCTTGACCCCGGCAGCAGCCAGAACCACAGCATCGAATTCGCCATCGCGCACCTTCTGAATGCGGGTATCGACATTGCCACGAATCGGTGCAGTGACCAGGTCTGGCCGCAAAAACTTAATGCGTGCTGCGCGACGCGGCGATGAGGTGCCAACCACCGAACCGGCAGGCAAATCGATCAGCCCTAGGCCGCTGCGAGAGATCAAAATGTCGCGCGAATCTTCGCGCTGAGGAATCGCCACGAGTTTGAGCCCGAGCAGCTTGGCCGAAGGCAGGTCTTTCATCGAGTGAACGATCAGGTCAACCTGATTGGCGATGAGAGCATCGCGAATTGAAGACACAAAAACACCTGGTCGAATCGGGTTCATCAGCGAACCGGCGGTTTCGTCACCCTCGGTGGAAATCACAATAACTTCGACTTCGGCTTTGGTGATTTTGCGCAGTGCATCGGCAACATAATTTGCCTGCCACAACGCCAGCTTGCTGCCGCGGGTGCCGAGTCGATAGCTCGAAGGTTTAGACACTGTAATCTCCGAACAGCGCCAGCAGCGCCTTGCGATAGTCGTCTTCGTCTCCGGTTGCCGCCAGCGACTTGGCCTTGGTGATTGGTTCGTGAAGCATTTGGTTGGTGCTCGCAGTCAGGGTAGCTCGAGCAGCATCGGCCGCCTCGGCTCCGTCACGCTTCAAAATTCGGTCCACTTCTTCATCTATCCAGAGAGCAATTTTGCCGCGGATGGCTGCCACGAACGGGCCAAGGTTTCGCTCCAACTTCTCGCGCTCGAAGGCATCCACGCCCTCGTTCACGAGGCTCTGCGCCGCCAAGATTGCGTCGCCGTGCTCAACCGGTGCATGGCGCTTGATGACCTCAAGATTCACTAGGTCAACGTTTGGCAGCGATTCAACCTCGGGCGAAACGTCGCGCGAGAGTGACACGTCGACGATCATCAAGGTGGCGGAAGGTCTTAGGGCTTGCTCAAGGGCCGCCTTGGTCAGTAGGTCGCCGGCATTTCCGCTGCAGCTGACCAACAGGTCGGCGCCGGCGATTGCTGCGTCTAGCCCATCGCGATCGATGGACACCAGGCCGCGAGAAAGCGCGAAGTCTTGAGCCCGGCCGGAAGGTGAAAAGACCGAAATCTCATCGAAGCCGCTGCGCTTTAGTGCAGCAACCACAACACGGGCATGTGCTCCTGTGCCAATCAGCAGGGCGCGCTTTCCGGAGTGTGAACCGTGGCGCTTTTCTAGGTAGTCGAGCGCAACCGTGATGGTAGAGCGGCCAGCAGAACCCAAGCCGGTTTCGCTGGTGATTTTCTTGGCAACCTCGGCCGCTTTCTGAAAGGCCTGAACCAAGCTGGTAGAAGCGTGGCCAGATTGCTGGGATGAGGTGAACGCGCGCTTTACCTGCCCCGCGATTTCCTCCTCGCCGATAACCATTGACTCCAGCCCAGAGGTCACCGAGAACAGGTGTTGAGCCGCGGTCGAATCGCTCACCGCTCTAAATATTTGGCCACAATATTCGGGGGTGAGTTTGGTCTGCTCGGCGATGGCTGCGATGGCGTGCTTGCTTGCAGTTTCAAAATCGGCGCAGTCGAGATAAATCTCGAAACGATTGCAGGTGCTAACGATGACAGCACCCAAGATTGAAGTTTGGTTGGAGTTTGAAACCAAGGCGGTTTCGATTGATTCGCGAGCCTGGCTCAGCAAATCTAGATCTTCGAGCGGAACCTCACGGTAGTCGGTGCCGATCAGGACGAATGCCATAGTTAGTTTGACTGGCGTGGATTCGCGAAGGCTGTCTTCGATCTAACGACTGACGTCGTTAGATTCCTCGCCATCCTCATCGCTCTCTTCATCAGACTCTTCATACAGGTCTGCCCACTTGTCTTCATATTCAGGCTCGTTGTCGCCTGCGAAGCCAGAGGTTGCTGGCGGAATGTGACCGATTTCCTTTTCAAGCGCGGTCAAGTCGGTGTTCGGGCTGAAGTACTTCAGCTCGCGAGCCACCTTGGTGTGCTTTGCCTTTTGACGGCCACGCCCCATGGCGAGACCCCCTTACACGTGCTTGGGCGCGATTAATCGCGCGGGAACGAGTTGGAAACTAAATCTAAGGCTATTTTAGCAGTCTCTAGCCCAGGTAAATCCCGGCGAGGGCTGCCAGTGTAGGCAAAACAAAGTTGAGGGCGATGTTGAGAACACCGCGCCAGATCTGCTTTGACTTGAAGTACTCGACGCTCTGTGCCGAGAAGGTGCTGAAGGTCGAAAGACCGCCGCACAAACCGGTGACTACAACGGCGATGAGGAATCCGCTCACGTCGGTCGAGCGCAGGACTAACCCAACGATGAACGAGGCCAGAGTGTTGGCGGCCAGGATGCCCCAAGGCAGTTTGCCGATCCAACCCGAAAGCAGGTGACGAATAACGGCGCCAAGACCGCCGGCCATGGCAATCAAGCCGAAGTAGACGACGATCATTCGGTTACCTCTTCAACATCGTGGCTAACCGCGGCATTGTTGCCGGTTAGGCGAGTGCCAAGTGCGTGCGCGCCCCAGTAGGCAAGCAGGCTGGCTGCAAAAATCATTAGGACAAAACCGAATAGCGAGAAGCTGATGTCTTGACCTGCCGAAACCTGAGCAGCAACACCGGTTGCGGTTAGCAAAGCCACACCGCTCATGGTGGTGAAACCGCCAGAGAAACCAACGGCCCAGAACTGGCGTCGGCCAACTCGTGATACTCGTGGGTCACTGTTGATCCAGCCGATTACGGCCGAACCCAAAATGTTCACGGCAACCACGGCCCAAAGTGTGCCGAGGCTGATGTCGAAGCTGAAGCGCAGCAACGTGCCTAGGCTTCCGCCGGCAAAAACCAGCCCCATTGACTTCCAGGAAACTTTCAAGGTTTAGTCCTCATCGATGCGCTTTGCGCGCACCTTGGTTACGCCGCCACCAAGCTTGTGCTTGCGTAGGGCTGGGCGGATGAACTCACCGCGACGCATGTCACCCGGAAGTGGGCGGCGGCTGAGTGGGTTCACATACTCTGCTGACTCTAGACGCCATGGCACCAGGGTGACCATCACGCCGCGAACATACATTAGTTGCTTGCGAATGCGGTTGGCGCGGTGGTTGTGCAACACGTGCTCCCACCAGTGACCAACAACAAGTTTTGGCATGTAAACCGAGATGCGCTCCGAGCCAAACTCTGCGCGGTGTGCCTGAAGGTATTCGACCAGTGGGGCGCCGAACTCGCGGTATGGGCTCTCGATGATCTTCAGTGGAACCTCAAGACCAAACTTCTTCCAGTCACGCTCGAACTTGCGAGAGTGAGCAGGGTCGGCGGCAACGTGCAACACATCCAGGCGGGTGTGGCGGCTCGAGAGCGCGTAGTCGAGGGCCTTCAGCTGTGGCTTGTTCAGCTTGTCCATGAGCACAACGGCATAGTCGCCCTTGCTGCCGAACTTGATGTCTGGGTCGAGCGCGATCTCACGGTTGACCGCCTTGTAGTAGCGGCCGGTTGCCCACATCACGGCCCAGAGGAAAGGCATGATGATGAAGACCATCCAGGCGCCGTGGGTGAACTTGGTAACCGAAACGATAACCAAAACGGCTGCGGTTAGCGAAGCACCAAAACCATTAATCAGCAGACCCGAGCGGGCTTCCTTCTTAGAGATCGTGCCCTTCTTCAGGCCGCGTTTCCAGTGCTTGAGCATGCCCAGCTGGCCGAGGGTGAACGAGGTGAATACGCCCAGAACGTATAGCTGAATCAAGGCGGTCACTGAGGCCTGGAAAACCAAGATCATGCCCAGTGCAGCCAGGGTCAACGAAAGCATTCCGTTTGAGTAGACCAAGCGGTCGCCTCGGGTCAATAGGGCCTTCGGCGCGTAGCCGTCCTTGGCCAAGACCGAGGTAAGCAGCGGGAATCCGTTGAATGCGGTGTTTGCAGCCAGCAACAAAATTGCTGCGGTTGCTGCCTGAAGGATGTAGAAGAGCACCTGGCCTTCACCAAAGATTGCGATACCCAACTGAGCCATCACCGAAAGCTGTGGCGAGTTAAGTGGGTGGCCCTGGTGCTCCGGGTTCTCCATGTACTGCACGCCCGAAATCAAACCAAAGGTGATGATTCCGACGAACATGAAGACCGCGCTGGCACCCATCCAGGTCATGGTGACCTGTGCGTTCTTGACCTTTGGCTGGCGGAAGGCTGGCACACCGTTGGCGATTGCCTCGATGCCGGTAAGTGCTGCCGAACCTGATGCGAATGAGCGCAGGAGCAGCATCACAACGAGGAACGGGGTAGCCACCAAAGTTGACTCTGGAATCAGTTCATAGTTGGCCGATGGGGCAACGATTGGGATGCCGGCGAGCAACTTGTAGATACCGGTCACAACGAGAATGACCACGGTTGCCAAGAACAAGTAGGTCGGCACGGCAAATGCCAGGCCTGATTCGCGAACGCCGCGCAGGTTGATGGCAAGCAAGAAAATAACGAAGCCGACTGCGATTTCGACGCGGTATGGGTCGAGCATCGGGAACGCCGAAATGATGTTGTCGGTGCCCGAAGAAATAGAAACTGCCACGGTCATTACGTAGTCAAGAAGCAGTGCCGAGGCCACAGTCAGGGCCGACTTTTCACCGAGGTTCTTTTGGGCGACTTCATAGTCACCACCACCCGATGGGTAGGCTGCGATGACCTTGCGGTAACTGAGCACGATGACGGTGAGCAGCAAGACAACCATCGCTGCGATCCATGGCGCAAATGCCAAGAAGCTGACGCCGCCAAGGGCAAGAATCATCAGAAGTTCTTGCGGGCCGTAGGCAACCGATGAAAGTGGGTCGCTCGAGAAAATCGGTAGCGCGATGGTCTTCGGAAGAAGCTGGCCTTCGAGGCTCTTATTAGAAAGCTTCTTGCCTAGAAATAGGCGCTTCGGTTTCAATGAGTCAATCACGAGAAATAAATCTACTCTTAAACGCCGCTGGCCCCCGCCCTTTTAAGAACGGAGGCCAGCGAAGGTAAAGCGTTTGCGATTAGGCCTTGGCCTTGTTCACCTTTTTTGCCTCTGGGCGGCGACGTGCGCCCATCGAGAAGGTAGACAGCAAACCTAGGAACAGGAAGCCGGCAGCGGCCCAGCCGGTGGCCTTAACGCCATCGGTGAACGAGTCATTTGCAGCCTGCTGCAGCTCATTTGCAACTTCTTCAGGTGCACCCGCATCGAGCAGGGTTCCCTTGATCATTGGCAAGAAACCGCCTGATGAATCAACCACGGTGGTGCTTAGGCCTTCGATGAAGGTTGCGCGCTCGTCAGAAGGCATTGCCTGCAGAGCCACGGTTGCGTTCAAACGAGTCTCGGCAGCGCTCTGGGTTGCGGTGAACAGGATGGTTCCCAAAACCGCGATGCCTAGGGCTGAACCGATCTGACGAACGGTTGACTGTGAACCAGAAGCCTGGCCGATCTTGTTCATCGGAACCTCGACCATGATTACGCCGGTTAGCTGAGCAGTTGCCAGACCAACACCGATTCCATAGAGAAGAAGGAACGGAGCCACTGGCCACCAGCCGCCACCGGTGGTTGCCACTAGAGCAATGCCGGCAACACCGACGAGCTCAAAGAGCACACCGATCTGAACCGCGCGAACCGCAGGCAACTTGCCGCTCATGGCGCCACCAACAGCCGAAGCCAAGAAGGCTCCGCCAGCAAGCCAAAGCAGAACTAGACCAGATGAAACCGGGGTTAGGCCTTCTACGTTCTGAAGCCAAAGTGGAATCGCGAATAGCAAGCCGAACTCACCCATCGAGATAATCAGTGCAGCGAAAGAACCGTTGCGGAATGAGGCGATGTGGAAAAGGTCTAGGTCAAGCAGCACGTTCTTGTGCGCCTTCTCGCGAGACTTCTCCCAAACCACGAAGAGCACGAAGAAGACCACCGAGATAACCAGTGAAACCGGGATGATCGAGATTCCGTCAGTAGGCCACTTGAAGCTGCCAATCTCGAACGGGTGGTTGGCGTTGGCGTTCCACCAGCCATAAACGCGGCCCTCAATAAGACCAAAGACCAAGGTTGAGAACATGACAACCGAGATAAGCGCACCAAGGATGTCGATGCCGCCCTCGCGCTGCTCTTGCTTCGATTCGCGGACCCAGAACAAAAGGCCGGCGATCACGATTAGGCCGAGTGGCAAGTTGATGTTGAAGGCCAAGCGCCAGCCATCGGTGCCGAAGTCGGTGGCTAGCCAGCCACCAAGAACTGGGCCAAGGGCCACCATTCCACCGATGGTTGAACCCCAGACCGCAAACGCGATGCCGCGCTCTTTGCCGGTGAAGGTGGCGTTAACCAGTGAGAGGGTGGTCGGCAAGACCATTGCGCCACCGAAACCCTGGGCCACACGAGCCAGGATCATGGTGGTTGCGTCGGTGCTGTAACCAGCCCAAACCGAAGCGCCGACGAAGATTGCCAGACCGATGATTAGTAGGCGGCGGCGACCGATGCGGTCAGCCAGCGAACCCCAAACCAAAAGTAGTGACGCAAAGACGAGAACGTAGCTCTCCTGAACCCACTGAACCTGGGTTGAGCTGAGCGCTAGTGCCTCGATAACGTGCGGGAAAATTGTGTTGACGATGGTTCCGTCGATGATTACCAGTGAGATAGCCATCGAAATGAAGACGAGGCCAATCCAGCGATTGCGTGTTTTTGTCATTCCCCTAGGCTACGGCAAGCAGCGCCGAAGAGCCGAGAGCCAGCAGGATTCCTAGCAGCTGAGTTTTGGCAATCTTTTCTTTCAAGAAAATGCGGGCCAGGATGATGGTGCCGAGCGGGTAAAGGGCAGTCAAAACGGCGACCACCGAGAGTGAACCGAGACGGCTGGCTAGCGTGAAAAATACGTTGGCGCTCGAGTCGAAAAACCCGGCGACGATCACGGCCCACCAGAATGCCAGTGGAACTTTTGCGGCGGCTGCCGTTTCGGCCGGGCGCTCGCCGGAGGCATCCGAGTTTGAAGATTTTTTAGTGCTGGCTTTGACCAGGCTGAACACCATGAACAAGCCAAGTAGGGCAGCGCTGGTTGCACGCAGGAAGATCACCGAGGTAAGGCCGGTGTCGTGTGGCGCTTTGGCAAGTGCAATGAGCACCAGGCCTATGCCCGCGCCAGCAGCTAGACCCAGAAGCAGGCCCTTGGTGCTCGGCAGCCGAACGTCATCACCGGGCACGAAGCCGACCAACGCCACAGCCACCAGGATGCCGGCAAGCGCGACCCAGCCCCAGAGTGAAAAACGGTCGCCCTGCAGTGAGCCAACAATCATTGGCACGATTGCCGAAACCACGGCACCGAGCGGAGAAAGAATCGAGATTGGCCCGATGGCGAGTGAGGCATAGAGGCAGGTCATGGCGAACGCTGATGCGACGCCGGCGGTTATGCCCCAGAAGATTCCAGAGTCGGAAAAATCGGCGCCCATAAATAGCGAGGCCACGAGAAGTAGGCCAAGTCCAGACAGGCCAGACCAAAAGGTGACCACTACGGGTTGAATGCGTTTTGAGCCCAGAGCACCGAAGAAATCTGCGAAGCCATAGACCAGTGAGGTCGCAAAGCCGAGAATGATGGTGAGCACGTGACCAGCCTAGTTAAAAAGAAAAACCCAAGACTGCGATGGTCTTGGGAGTTTCAGT
>ERZ650308.967-NODE-967-length-15319-cov-10.535901_pt1 | contig 15319 bp, 10 predicted proteins | sample MGYA00376244_ERZ650308 | MGnify/ENA primary metagenome ERZ650308 (study PRJEB26733, sample SAMN07839295) | wastewater metagenome | biome: small river; feature: stream; material: water | place: USA: North Carolina | collected 2016-04-26 ...
TAATGGCATCTATATTAATATGCCAAGCTTAATGGCTAGAAGAGGTCGTGGTGGTATTATGGCTAGAGTGCCTGGTGCAGATCCTGCAAAACAAGCACAAGACAAAATCGAAACCATTAAAAAATTCTTCACTGAAGCAAAAGCATATTATCAAGAAAAAACACATACTGCAAACAATTTAAAATTGGAAGCAGTGCGTGGATTATTTGACGGTAAGCAAAAATTATTTGTTCGCGCACAAGAAGTAAAGCAAATGTTGTTAGCGGTAGATTTAGCTAAAACTTTTGGTTTCCAATTAGTAGTAGTGGGCGCTTCAGAATCTTTCCAAATTGCTGATTTCTTAGCCGCTAACAATGTTCAGGTTATATTAGATAGTGAACATAGTTTACCCGCAACAGAAGATGATGATGTAGATCAACCTTACAAAACACCCGCAGCTTTACAAAAAGCGGGAGTGGTTTTTGCATTGAATGATATTCATGATCAAAGCCGTTTTAGAAACCTAGCATTTAACGCTGGAACTGCTGCTACTTATGGATTAGACAAAGAGCAAGCACTTACTGCAATTACTTTAAATACTGCTAAAGTATTAGGTATTGAATCTGTTACAGGTTCTTTGGAAGTAGGTAAAGATGCGAATGTTTTGATCTCTAACGGAGATGCATTAGACATGAGAGGTAATGTATTTACTAAGGCATTTATTCAAGGTCGTGATGTGTCTTTGGATAACAAACACAAGCAACTATACGAGCGTTTTAAATACAAATACGGTATCCAATAATTGGTTATTAAATAGTCAATATAAAGCACCTCATCAAAATCGATGGGGTGCTTTTTTTTGTTACCTTAGCAACATGTCTAAGAAACTATATCTACTCGACGCCCTAGCGCTTATCTATAGAGCTTATTATGCACTCATTCGCAATCCAAGAATTACCAGCACGGGTATTAATACCAATGCTCAGTTTGGATTTACCAATACGCTTTTGGAAATTATTAAAAAGGAAAACCCTTCTCATATTGCCGTGTGTTTTGATACCCATGCGCCTACAGAAAGGCATACCGATTTTACTGATTATAAAGCGAATAGAGAAGCGGCGCCAGAAGATCTTTTAAGCTCCTTGCCCCATATTAAAGCGATTATAGAAGGATTTAATATTCCTGTGGTGGAGTGTGATGGTTATGAAGCGGATGACGTCATTGGAACACTTGCTTGGCAGGCTGCAGACATGGGATATGAAGTGTATATGGTAACACCAGATAAGGACTATGGTCAATTGTTGGTGAAAGAAAATGTATACATGTGGAAGCCACCTGCATTTGGGAATGAAAGAGAAATTTTGGATGCAGAAAAAATTAAAGCCAAATGGGATATCGCGCGTGTTGACCAGGTGGTGGACATGCTTGGTTTGATGGGTGACGCAGCAGACAATATTCCAGGCATTCCTGGAGTGGGTGAAAAAACAGCAGCGAAATTGTTAAAAGAGTACGATACGCTTGAAGGTGTTTTAGCAAACGCGGACAAAATTAAAGGCGCGATGGGCGAGAAAGTGAGAGCAGGAAAAGATTCTGCAATCATGAGTAAAAAATTAGCGACCATCATCACCAGCGTTCCGGTACAGTTTCACGAAGAAGATTATAAATTATCAGAAAAAAATATTCCAGCCTTAACCGAGATTTTTAATTTACTAGAATTTAAAACGCTCGGCAAACGCATACTGGGTAGTGAATTCGAAGTAGTGGTGGCGCAGGATCCAGAAGTGCAAACAGATTTATTTGGCAACGAGGTCAAAACTAAAAAGCCGCTTGTAAAAACAAAAACGATTGTGTTAAACTCAGAAGAAGGAACACAATCGGTATTAGAGCCTAATGACGAACCGGGCAATCCTGGCTACGAAGCTGACGATGAAGAAGCATCTGACCTGCCTAAATTAATTGCGAGTAAAAACATTACGAACACGCCGCACCAATATGAAACAGTTGTTGGCGACAAGGCAATAGAAGATTTTATAAAAACAATTCGTGCTCAAAAGGAAATTTGTATTGACACCGAAACAACCGGCATTGATGCAAATAATGTGCAGTTGGTAGGCTTGAGTTTTTCAAATACGATTCACACGGGATATTACTTGCCTGTTGCCAATGACGGCAATGGCGAAGACGGCGCCCAATATATTTTAGGAAAACTGAAACCTTTATTTGAAGACGCCTCTATTACCTGGATTGGCCAAAATTTAAAATATGACTTTTTGGTGTTGAAATGGTATGGTGTGGAATTAAAAGGTAAGACCTTTGATACGATGTTGGCGCATTATGTGATAGAGCCAGAAGGTAGGAGGAGTATGGATATTTTAAGCGAACAGTTTTTAGGATATGAGCCTGTGAGTATTGAAACGTTGATTGGTAAAAAAGGAAAAAACCAAGGCACGATGCGCGATGTACCCTTGGAAAAAATTACAGAATATGCAGCAGAAGATGCCGATATCACTTTACAATTAAAAGAATGCTTTACACCCCTATTGTCTAAGCGCGATGTACAGCGTGTGTTTGAAGAAGTGGAAAATCCATTGATGCAAGTATTGGTGGATATGGAATTTGAAGGTGTTAAAGTAGATGAACAGTTTTTAAATGAGTATAGTAAAGTATTAGAAGAAGAAATAAAAATTAGCGAAGAGCGCGTATTTGAACAAGCAGGTGTACGTTTTAATCTAGCATCACCAAAGCAGTTGGGTGATGTGTTATTTGATATTTTAAAAATTGATCCAAAAGCAAAAAAAACAAAGACGGGTCAATACGCTACTGGAGAAGATGTATTAGCGAAGCTTGCTGCAAAACATAAGATAGTTGATGACATTTTAAATTTTAGAGAATTAAGTAAATTAAAGTCAACTTATGTGGATGCACTGCCAGCCATTGTGAATCCTAAAACAGGCAGAATCCATACCAGCTATGCGCAAGCAGTTGCGGTAACAGGAAGATTAAGTAGCACGAATCCAAATTTGCAAAACATACCCATTCGTTCTGAGCGCGGAAGAGAAGTGCGCAAGGCATTTATTCCAAGAAGCGAAGGAAGAATATTGGTGAGCGCCGATTATTCTCAAATTGAATTAAGGGTGGTCGCAGCCATTAGCGGTGATCCAAATATGTGCGAAGCGTTTAAACAAGGCAAAGACATTCATACGGCCACTGCAGCAAAAGTATATGGCATCCCAGAAACAGAAGTCACCAAAGAGCAACGTTATAAAGCGAAGAGCGTGAACTTTGGTATCATCTATGGCCAAGGTGCATTTGGATTGGCAGAAAACTTAGGCATTTCAAGAACCGAAGCAAAAGAGATTATTGATAATTATAAAAAAGAGTTCCCGAATATTCAGCAATACATGGATCAGCAGATTAACAAAGCAAAAGAACAGGGCTTTGTTGAAACTTTGATGGGGCGCAAGCGTTGGTTAAGAGATATTAATAGTTCCAATTTCACGGTACGTGGATTTGCTGAGCGCAATGCCATTAACTCTCCAATTCAAGGGTCTGCAGCAGACATGATTAAATTGGCGATGATTAAGATTCATCACGCAATGAAACAAAAACACTGGGAATCTAAAATGATATTACAAGTACACGATGAATTGGTTTTTGATGCGGTTGAATCAGAATTACCTGCATTAAAAGAATTGATTTTATCTTGTATGACAACCGCAATGGAATTACCGAATGGTGTACCTGTAGAGGCAGAAATTGGCCAAGGTAAAAACTGGCTTGAGGCACATTAATAAAAAAGCACCTAAATTTTATTAGGTGCTTTTTTATTTCTATCTATTCATTGAGGCTAAAAACTCTTCGTTGTCTTTAGTGCCGCGCATGCGTTTTAATAATTCATTCATCGCTTCGTCTGTATTCATGTCGTTCAAGAATAAGCGAAGGATATTCATTCTCTGTAATACTTCTTTGTCTAATAATAAATCATCACGACGCGTGCTTGATCCTGTTAAATCAATTGCAGGGAAGATACGCTTGTTCGCTAAACGACGATCTAATACCAATTCCATATTACCTGTTCCTTTGAATTCTTCAAAGATCACTTCGTCCATTTTAGAACCAGTGTCTACAAGGGCTGTGGCAATGATTGTAAGGGATCCGCCATTTTCAATTTTACGTGCTGCACCAAAAAATTGTTTTGGTTTTTGCATTGCATTGGCTTCCACACCGCCTGATAATACTTTACCAGAGCTTGGTGCTACTGTATTGTGTGCACGCGCTAAACGTGTAATTGAATCCAATAAAATCACTACATCGTGTCCGCATTCTACCAAACGCTTTGCTTTTTGCAAAGCCATTGTAGAAACTTTCACATGCTTTTCTGCAGGCTCATCAAAAGTAGATGCAATCACTTCTGCTTTTACAGAACGTTCTACATCGGTCACTTCCTCTGGACGCTCATCCACCAACACCACCATTAAATAACATTCTGGATGGTTTGCTGCAATGGCATTTGCTACTTCTTTCAATAACATGGTTTTACCCACTTTTGGTTGAGCCACTAACAATCCACGTTGGCCCTTTCCTATTGGTGTAAATAAATCCATGATACGAGTGCTGTAGTTATTAGCGGTAGTATATAAATTTAATTTCTCAAAAGGGAATAGGGGTGTTAAATAATCAAATGGAATACGATCACGAATTTCGTCTGGCTTTTTACCATTCACAAAATCCACTTTCGTTAATGCAAAATATTTTTCACCTTCTTTTGGTGGACGCACTGTGCCTTGCACGGTGTCTCCTGTTTTTAATCCAAATAATTTTATTTGTGAAGGAGACACATAAACGTCATCCGGAGAAGACAGGTAATTATAATCTGAGCTTCTTAAAAAACCATATCCGTCTGGCATCATCTCCAAGACACCTTCAGATGCAATGGCACCATCAAATTCCACGTTGAAAACGGGCTCTTTTTTGGGTTGATGTCTATGTTGATGAGGATGTTGTCCTTGACCAGGACCTCTTTGTCCACGATGATCACGTTGTTCTCCACCTTGTGGGTTTTGATTGGGTTGACCCGACTGAGCTTCTTGCCCAGTTTGGTCCCCTTGCGGTGCAGAAGCAGTTTCTGGATTTTCTGCAGGAGCAGGCACTTGGCTTGCCGCAGATTCGTCTCCAAATAAGGCAGCCGCTATTTTAGAAGCTTTATCGTCTTCGGAATGGTCTTTTTGAACTTTTACTGGAGCGGCTGTTCTGCGTTTTGGCTCTTCAGCAGGCTCTGCTGATTTTTTTGCAATTGGTTTGCGAGCTGGTTTTGATGCAGCAGCATCGGCTTTAGCAGTTGGAGCAGGAGCAGCAACAGGCTTACGTCGGCTCTTTGGTTTGTCGTCTTTTTCTTGCACTGTAAATGAAGGGTTTTTTAAAATCGAATCGAGATCGGGGAATGTTTGAAAAAATCTAATTGAATTTGGCCAAGATTTGACCGATAATTGAAGAAGCGCGAAAAATAGAATCTGAGTGTTTCGTTCGTTTCTACCACAAAGTAAAGCAGTTTTTGCATAAAAAAACAATTTTTTATGGGTTATCTTTGAACCTCGAAATAAGTAATATGTTCAATCAAAGAGTCAAAATCAAAGAATTGTTAAGCGGATCTGATGCTAAATCAGCTGTCGGAGCCGAAGTAGTAGTCATGGGATGGGTGCGCACCTTCCGTAATAATCAGTTCATTGCGCTGAACGACGGCAGCACTAATTATAATGTGCAGGTGGTAGCTAGTTTGGGTGAATTTGATGAAACCTTATTAAAACGTATCACAACTGGTGCATCTTTAAAAGTAACAGGAGTGGTAGTGGAGAGTTTGGGTAAAGGACAAACAGTAGAAGTTAAAGCAACAACAATAGAAATTTTAGGAGATAGTGATGCAGACAAGTATCCTTTGCAACCTAAAAAACATTCTTTGGAATTTTTAAGAGAAAAAGCACATTTACGTTTTAGAACCAACACATTTGGATCGGTGTTTCGTATTCGTCATTCTTTGGCATTTGCGGTCCATCAATTTTTTAATGAGCGTGGATTTTTATACTTACACACGCCTATCATCACGTCAAGTGATGCAGAAGGTGCAGGTGAAATGTTTCGTGTAACAACACTTCCTTTGGAAGGTGCACCAAAAAATGAAGCAGGTGAGATTGATTTTACCGAAGACTTTTTTGGTAAGAGTACGAACTTAACGGTGAGTGGTCAATTAGAAGGAGAGCTAGGCGCCATGGCGTTTTCAGACATCTACACATTTGGCCCAACCTTCCGTGCAGAAAATTCAAACACGACAAGACACTTAGCTGAATTTTGGATGATTGAACCAGAAGTGGCGTTCAATGATCTTGAAGACAATATGAATTTAGCAGAAGATTTCATCAAGCATTTGATTGCCTATGTGATGGAACGCAATGCAGACGACTTAGCATTTTTAGATACACGATTAGCAGAAGAAGAAAAACAATTGCCAACTGAAAAAAGAAGCGGACTAGGATTAATTGAAAAATTAAAATTTGTACTAGAAAACGGATTTGAAAGAATCACGTATACCGAAGCAATTGATATTTTATTAAACAGCAATCATTATAAGAAAAAGAAATTCACTTACGATGTAAAGTGGGGTATTGATTTACAAAGTGAACATGAAAGATTCTTGGTAGAACAACATTTTAAAAAGCCAGTGATAGTGACCAACTATCCTGCAGCTATCAAGGCATTCTATATGCGCATGAATGATGGTTGTGAGCCAGGAAAAGAAACCGTTGCTGCAATGGACATCTTGGCACCTGGTATTGGAGAAATAGTAGGAGGATCACAAAGAGAGGAGCGCTTGGATAAATTAGAAGCTAGAATGAATGAGATGCATATTCCTTTAGAAGAAATGAGCTATTATTTAGATACAAGACGCTTTGGTAGCGTACCACATGCTGGATTTGGCTTAGGCTTTGAGCGTATGGTGCAGTTTGTAACTGGTATGACGAATATTAGAGACGTTATACCTTTTGCAAGAACGCCTAAGAATTGTGAGTATTAAAAAATTTTGAAAGAGCGCATTCGCGCTCTTTTTGTTTAAGCCGGGCAATGAATAATTTGCAGGGTGTTCAACTTAATTAAATTATATGGGTATTATTTTTGTTTTAATAGGTGCATTTTGTTTTGCAATTAGCAATGCGTATTGGAAAAAAGTGACAGCAACAATCCCTTATCAAGTTGGCATGTTTTATCGCGGCATTTTTGCTACGATCATATTTGCGGTTTTATATTTCGGTTTTCGACATGCCGATTTTTTTAAATACTGGGTAGTGAGAGACATTGCATTTGACAAGGAGTTTCTTTTATCCATTGCACTAAGTGTATTTAATATTTTTGGATTGGTGTTTTTTTTACAAGGCATTCAGAAAGCACCTGTAAGTGTTGTGGTACCTGTGTCTTCTTTAAAACTGTTTACTATTCTAACTGCAGTTTTTGTGGTAGGTGAACTTTGGCAAAGCAATTATTTGTGGGCGTTTTTATTAAGTACCATTGGATTATTTTTATTGTATTATAAGCGAGGCGAAATACATAACGCTAAGGAATTTGAGAAAGGAATGTTATATGGTATTGCTTCAAGTTTTTTTTGGGGTAGTTCTTATGCTTTGTATAAATTTCCAATTGCATGGTTTGGCCCATTGGCATTTAGTTTAATCATTGAATCTGTTGCCATGTTATTTGGTTTGGTGTTGGTGATGAAAGATGGATTGACGAGTCAATTATTTGCCTATTTAAAATGGATTCATTTAAAAGCATATCTAATTTTAGGCGCCCTATTGGTCATTGGCGGATTGGCAATCAATATGAGTTATGGTTATTTGCCAGTGGTGGTGATTAATATCTTAATTATTGGAAGTCAAATCATCTCGGTATTGATTGGCTATTTTGTCTACAAAGAGCGCTTAAGCTTAAAACAGTGGATTGGCCTTGCCTTAATAATTGCCAGCTTTTTTGTGGTTGCAGCCGTGGCTTAAGGACGCTTTAATCTTTGGAATTGCACTGATTTTCAATAAACAAGCCCATTTTTTTGCTATTTAAGGGAGGTCTGCTTATATTTGCTCCCCGAACAAAGCAATTTGTTTGGATGGATTTAAATCCGATGGCGCTGTAGCTCAGTTGGTAGAGCAAAGGACTGAAAATCCTTGTGTCCCCGGTTCGAGCCCGGGTGGTGCCACAAGCCCTCAACGAAAGTTGGGGGCTTTTTTATTTGAATCCAATCCTAGTTCTATTATCCCATTTTGTTTTCGCGGCATTTTCGTCTAGGATATTTTCTATGGCCTCGTAAATCTGTGTAAGCTGTACATCGTGACCGCTTAATCTATCTTTAATTACATCTAATTGTTGTTTAAAGTCTGTTTTTAAAAGCAGCACTTTACGTAATTCAACAAAGGCCCTCATGATGGCGATGTTCATTTGAATAGCTTTATCCGAATTTATGATTCCACTTAACATAGCAACCCCTTGTTCTGTGAAAACGTAAGGTAAATATCGAGAGCCGCCCCAAGCTCCAGAACTTGAGGTTTCAATTTGTGACCTCAAGTTGTAAGCGTACATATTTAAATTTACCACCCTCTGTAAGTCAATGGATTCTAGTTCTTCTTTTGTTAATTGGAACATAAAATCTAGAGGAAATCTTTTGATATTTCTTTTAACTGAAAGATTTAATGATTTGGTTTCTGTTTCGTAAAGCTGCGCCAAATCCTTATCGAGTATCACTCTTTGACCTCGAATTTCATAAATTCTGTTTTGTAAACTTTGTATGATTTCCATGTGGTTTAAATTTTAGGCACACAATCTAAACCTAGAAAAATAAAAAACTAAAAAAAGATATTCGTTCGGAGATTTTCTAGTGTGTAAAAACAACAAAGCCCCTCAGATCCTGAGGGGCTTTGTTATGCTAATTAATTTAAGCTTATTGTTTTCTTCTTCTAGCTTCTTCTGCTTCTTTATAAATTCTAATCCACGTAAGCGAGAAATCTATGATGGCTAAAAGTGGACCTATAAGCAACACCATTACAATTTCTAAACCTGGTGAGTAACCAATCACGCCATCTAAAGAGATGTTTTTGGATCTTTTGAATAGCTTATACAAACAATAAATTGCAGAAACGATCCATATTCCAATAACTAAATTTTTATCCATAGTGTATTTGTTTAAGTGAATATAATATATTTTGTTTTATTTGCAATACAACAATGACGCCTATCATGAAAAAACCCCTTCTTTTTGCAAGTTTGTTCTTGTGCATGACTGCCCATAAATTATCAGCTCAAATGCCAGCACCATTTAATAGGATTTTAAATAGCATTCAAGACCCTGTTACAAAAAAAGCACTTGAAAATCCTGATATATATAGGTATCAGATTGTCTACACACAAATTAATAGAGATAAAAAGGGGTCACCACATTTTACAAACTATACCCTACAAGCAAGTCCTGAAAAATATTTCAATCCCGCATCCATGGTTAAAATGCCTTTAGCATTTTTGTCGATGGAGAAACTGAATGAACTAAAAACACAAGGCGTCAATAAGTTTACATCAATGGAATTTGATAGCAGCTATACAAGACAGGTTGCTATGTATGCCGATTCTAGTGCTGAAAATAAAAAACCGTCTATTGCACATTTTGTAAAGCGTGCATTTTTAATTTCTGAAAACGATCCCTATAACAGAATGTATCAGTTTGTTGGACAGGGTGAAGCCAATAGAAAGCTTCAGGAAAAAGGCTATCGTTCTGCAAGGATTACTAGACAGTTTATGGGATTCACTGAAGATCAAAATAGACACACCAATGGCATTCGATTTGTTGACGAAGCTGGAGGGACTATTTTACAACTTGCTCCGCAATACAATAAAGATAGTTTTGAATTTGGCACGCCAAAGTTCATTGGAGATGCGCATTGGAACAGTAAGGATGAGTTGATCCAGGGTCCTTATGATTTTACAAAACACAATAATATTGCTTTGGTGGATATGCAAAAGATCTTACAATCGGTCCTGTTTCCAGCATCAGTATCAGCGGCAAGTCGCTTTAACATGTCCGAAGCCGATAGATTGTTTTTATTACAATATTTATCCCAGTATCCTTCTGAAACTAACTATCCCAAATACGATACGACTACATTTTATGATAGCTATGTTAAATTCTTTTTTCAGGATAGCAGTGGAAAAATACCAAATCATATAAGAGTATTTAACAAAGTAGGATGGGCTTATGGTTTTATGACAGACGTTTCCTATGTGCTTGATACCAAAAACAATATTGACTATATGTTGGCTGCTACTATTTATGTGAATAGTGATGGTGTTGTGAATGATTCAAAATATGACGAAGCAACAGTCGGCTTTCCCTTTTTCAAAAATATTGGCAAAGCGTTTTATGAATATGAATTAAAGCGTCCTAGAACCTTTCAGCCAAAGTTGTTGAATCAAGTGGTTCAATACGAAAAACGCAACCCAAAAGATACTAGGCCGAGCATTTTGCATGCGGACAACTAATAACCTATGGATTGCGTTCTTTATTGAAACCAGTTCTAGTTGGGGTCTACCAAATCGCGCCCATTCCTAGTTCCCATAATTGTTTATTCAAGGCAGGGATTGCTTGATTTTTTAACTGTAGGCCTGTTGTTTTTAATTTTTCCCATTCTGTCGTATAGGCTTTTAGTAAATCCAAACTTGGTTGATTGACTTGAGGAATATCACTTTCGGTTTGATTCATTAAGAACATATAGTTGGCGGTGAATTTATTAGGGAAGTTTTCTACATCATCATAGGAAGTTGATTTTCTTTGAATCATTGATTCATCCCAGGTTTTTAATTTTGCAATCAACGCAGTCGCATTTTGAGTTAAGCTTGCATATTTCGCACTGTTATAGCTTGGGTCTGATTTTAATTTTTTAACTAAAGCTTCTAGTTGATTGCTATTGTCTTTTAATTGGTTGACCATTTGGTGCATTTCACTCACCGCGTTTTCCATCAATAGCATAACAGAATCATATAAACGGTACTCGCTTGTTGTGGTTGTGTAATCTGGGTTAGCCAAAACAATTCCTGTTGTGCTCATTGTATTTGCACCAGCGATCAAACGAATATTGTAATTGCCCGGTATTGCTTTATGGCCATTGAAGCTACTTTCGATATACACATTTGGGATAGCTGTTACTGTTTTATGACGTAGGTTCCAAACAAAACGATTTAATCCTTTTGAATTACTCAGTGTTGGTTCTTTTCTTGGTGCGCCATCATATCTTTTATAATTTTCGTCTGGCTTAGAACTAAAACTGCGGATCAATTGTCCAGCTTCGTTGCGAATCTCCAATTTTAATTCAACAGAATCTGCAAGTTTTGGTAATTGATAATACATAACCATACCTGTTGCAGGGTTCACACCCGCATTTGATTTTGCGCCAGTAAAACTATCATCATTGTTGTCTAATTCACTATAGCCTGTTAACAACATCGTAGCAGATGGGGTATAAATTTTCGCGATAGAAGAATCTGCTTTAAATTGTCGAATCATATTCAAGTCATCTAGAATCCAGAACGATCTTCCAGATGTTGCAGCAATTAAATTGTTTTGATGAATGCGCAAATCAGTGATTGGCGTGATGGGTAAATTTAATTGGAATGGACTCCAGTTTTTACCTCCATTATTTGACATGTATACGCCCAACTCGGTTCCCGCAAATAATAAATCTTTTACGAGATTGTCTTCACGCACCACTCTTGTAAATGCATTTGCCGCGATACCTGTATTTATTTTTGTCCATGTAGTACCATAGTCTGTTGACTTATACAGTCCAGGATTGTGGTCGTTAAATTTATACCTTGTTGTAGCAATGTATACTGTTGCCTTATCATGTGGTGATACTTCAATCGCGTTGATTAAACATTCTGCTAATCCAGCTGGTGTAATATTTTTCCAAGTAGTACCGCCATCTTTAGTTAAGTATACATAACCATCATCGCTACCTGTATAAATTACACCTTTCTCATGCACAGACTCTATGACATAAGCAAGTGTGCCATAGTTTTCCGCGCCCACTGCTTCGTTTGTAAATGGTATACCTGGCTTTCCTTGTTTTGATTTTTCGTTACGTGTTAAGTCCGGTGAAACTTCTTTCCATGTTTTACCCATGTCTGAGGTTTTCAATAAATACTGTGACCCATGATAAAAAGTATTCGGTTCGTGCTTGCTCCAAATAATTGGCGCATTCCAGTTATATCGATACTTGATATCTTTTGCGTCTCTTCCTAAATATTGAATTGGCGCAGCCATGATATTGGTGCTCGCTTTCGTTTTTGTATCTAGCACTTCTATTGTTCCTTGATAAGATCCCCCCAATACATATCTTGGATTGTTTGGATCAAATGCCAAGAAGGCGCTTTCGCCACCGGCAGAAGCAGACCAATTTCTTTCATCAATTCCACCGGCACCGATAGCGCGACTTGCAATTTTTACAGAAGTATTGTCTTGTTGTCCTGCATAAATATTATAAGGTGTTTCGTTGTCTACATTGATTCTATAAAATTGAGCAGTAGGCATATTGTTTTGACTGCTCCAAGAATTTCCGCCATCATGTGTTACAGCCGCGCCACCATCATCTGCAATCACCATGTTTTTTCCGTTCGTAGGATGAATCCATAAATTATGGTAATCACCATGTGTGTCTGCAAAGTCTACAAATGTTTTTCCGCCATCAATAGATTTCAAAGAAGGTGCGCTCATTACATACACAGTATTTTCATTTGTTGGATCTGGAAAAAGTTCAATATAATACCAAGCTCTTTGGATCAATCGATGGCTTTTATTAATTTGTAACCAACTTGCACCTGCGTCATCAGAAACATAGAGCCCTCCTGCGTCTTTACTAAAATCACTTTCTATTAATGCATACACTTTTTCTGGATTCGCTCTTGAAACGGCAACGGACATTTTCCCCATTTCCTTTGGTAATCCATTTTCTAATTTTTCCCAGTTGTTGCCACCATCTGTTGATTTGTACAAACCACTTCCCGGACCGCCACTAATCACTTGCCATGGCAAGCGACCATGCTCCCACATTGCAGCATATAAGATAGATGGGTTTTGCATATCCATTGAAATTTCTGCACAACCAGTTTTTTCATCCACATATAATACCTTTTTCCATGTAGCACCACCATCCACAGATTTGTAAATGCCACGCTCAGTCGATTTGCTATATAGCGCACCTTGTGCTGCTACAAAAACGATGTTTGGATTTTTTGGATCCACAACGATTCTTGAAATATGTTGGGTAGCATCCAATCCCATTTTTTTCCAAGTCTTCCCAGCGTCTGTGCTTTTATATACGCCATCACCATGGTGTGTCATTACACCTCTAATAGCATGTTCGCCCATCCCCACATAAACAATATTGGCATCAGACTCTGCAACAGCAATAGCACCTACAGAACCAGTTTTAAAAAAACCATCTGAAATATTATTCCAACTAATACCACTGTTATCTGTTTTCCATAAGCCGCCACCAGTAGTGCCCATATAATAGGTTGCACTATTGCCAAGTACGCCAGTGGCGATATTAGATCGCCCACCTCTGAATGGACCAATACTTCTCCATTTCACAGGAGCAAGTTCTTTATTTAAGTCTTGTGCATGAATCATCTGTACAGAGATAACTAAGCATAATAATGCGATGAACTGTTTAATCATAAATATTTTTTAGATGCAATAAATTTAAGCAAAAAAAAGACCCCTCAACGCGAGGGGTCTTAATATCTTTAATAGTAACACTAAATTTATACGCGGTAAAAATCTGCTTTCCAGTTTTGGATCGACTCTTTGATGTTTTTTGCGGATAAGTTTTCCGCTGCAACTTTTTCAACTAGTGCAGGAAATTCTGCATCGGCAGCAAAGCGCAATGCCACTATTTGTCCCACTGTTAGGTTGGTTGGGAGCAGTTTCCCGGTTAAAACAAAATGTCTCAAATTTTCTTCTGCACGAATGGCTCTGTCTTGTGCCTTTAATGCAAAGGTTCTTGTGAACCAAGCGACAAGTACAAAGATGATAGAAGCCAATACCAATAGTGAAGCTAAGTATTTGTTTTCGGCAGTTGCTTTTAATAAATAATTTACGGAACCTCCTATTAATGCAAGAATTGCTCCAAAAGTTAAATAGTGAAAGCCTGGAACCATTTGGGCGTGGTTTTTAAAATTTTGTGTTTTCATTTTGTAATTTTTATAGGAGCAAGATAATTACTTTGTTTAGTTTTATCCTCATGAATTTTCAATATGCTTCTGACTTACATCTAGAATTTGCTCAAAACAAAAAAGTAATGAGTAAGAAACCTATTCAGCCAGCAGCAGAAATTTTATTATTAGCAGGAGATATCATGCCAATCTGTGATATCGCCAAGCATCAAGATTTCTTAAATTATATTTCAGATCATTTTAAAATCACTTATTGGTTGCCCGGCAATCATGAATATTTTGGATCAGACTTGGCCAACTCGCCAAGTAGTTTTGAAACATCCATTCGCAGCAATATTATTTTACTGAATCATCAAGTCAAAACTTTTGAAGACAAAGCAGGAAGCATAGAACTTGTTTTTTCAACGCTATGGTCTAGTATTCCACCCAATTTGTATGAAATTGTTTCAAAAAGGATGCGAGATTTTAGTCAGATTCAATTCAAAGGGAAAGGGATTTCGCCAGAGGCATATAATCAACTTCACCAGGAGTCGGTCGACTTTTTAAGCAAATCCCTGCAATCCACCCAGCCGGAAGCTGTCGAAGCCAATCTTGGGAAGATTTCAAAAACGGCTCGAAAACTGGTCATTTCGCATCATTTACCTAGTTTTTTGAATTATCCCAAAAAACACCAAAATGACCCAATAAATGCAGGTTTTGCCAGTAATTTAGACGATTTTATAGCAAAAATGGCCCCAAAAGCGTGGATTTTTGGTCATCACCATTCCAATATCCCGCCATTTTTTATTGATAAAACCCAGCTTTTCACCAACCAATTGGGCTATATCAAATATAAAGAAGGACAAGGATTTGATCGCCAGGCCATTTTGTCGATCTAAAAAATTGCCCAAAACAGATCTAAACGGCCGAGGGACTAACAAAAATCATATCCCTTTTTCATATAATATTTTCTAATTAAATACTAATATGCGTTAACTTAACGTTAACAAATAGGGGTGACCCCTGTGTTTATTATTCACCAAAGATTTAAAATTATGCAAACCAAAGGTTTATGGAGTTTGTTGTTGGTACTTTTTGCAAGTAT
>ERZ650308.968-NODE-968-length-15307-cov-11.857265_pt1 | contig 15307 bp, 25 predicted proteins | sample MGYA00376244_ERZ650308 | MGnify/ENA primary metagenome ERZ650308 (study PRJEB26733, sample SAMN07839295) | wastewater metagenome | biome: small river; feature: stream; material: water | place: USA: North Carolina | collected 2016-04-26 ...
CGGCGTGCGCGGTCTTGACCTGTGCCTTCGTGCGCGGCTGGATGGCCTCAGCCTCGACGATCAACGCCTCAGCCTCAAGCCACCGCTCTGCCTTCTTCAGGCGCTCGGCCTCCTGACGCAACACGCGGGCTCGATCCAGGCCACGTGGCGCGATCTGGCCCGCCTGCTCCAGCTCGCCGCGCACAGCGTCGTATTCGGCGCGAAGGCGTAGCAGCAGAACTCCAGCTCGGTCGCGCTGCAGCCCAGCGGCCATCACCACGCTGCTCTGGGCCCCGTTGGACAGCGCCACGGCGTACTGCTCTTCAATGCTTGGCCTTTGGTTCTGTTCACTCATGGCAATTTGTCCTCCGGTGCTGGGTGATCGTGTTGCCACCACGCCCAGACCATGCGGCGCGCGGCGGTGTATTCGGTGTCGGGCATGGCGCGCAAGATGGCCTCGCGCAGGTCGTGCCGGTTGCCGGTGCCCGGCGGTGCAGTGCGTTGAACGCCGGCAGGCTGCGAGCGATGGCCCGGGCGGCACAGTCGGCGCAGCTGGCCCGGTAGCCGCACCACAGCCCGGCGCGCGACCTGGTGCAGTCCTCGCAGGCGGCGGGCGTCATCGCGGTTTGGGCTGCGGCTGCCGGCCGAGCCAGCCCGGGCAGCGGCTGAGCGGGTGAGGGCCGCGGCAGAGCGGGCAGACCGACGTCAAGGCAGCACCTCGCACACCCGCCAGCGCACGCCGCCCAGCTCGAACCGCTCGCCCACGGCGACGGTGAACGGCGCCATCTGCGGGCCGGCGTACACCAGGCGCATGGGCGCCCAGTTCCCGGGGCCGCAGGGCTTGCAGACCACCGTCACGCCGGCTGCTCCAGCAGCGAGGCCTGGGGCGCCGCACGCGGCGGCATGGCCCGGATGGCGAGCTCGACGCGGGCGCCGCTCGCGTCCGGCTCCATGCGTTCCTTGTGCTGCTTCCAGATCCAGCGGTCGTCGACGTACACGATGCCCTGCAGCGCGTCGCCCAGCACCTTCTCGGCGTTGCCAAGATCGATGCAGCGCACGTCGTCATCCCAGCCGGCCGGATCCAGCCTGGTGCGGCGGGCCCAGTCCTGGGGACGTGCCGGGTAGAGACGCAGCCACATCTCGACGCGGCAGGCCATCGGGGCGGCCAGGCCGGCAGCGCGGGCGATCTTCGACACCTCGGCCTTGTAGGCCTTGGCCTCCTTCGATGGCGCCATCATGGTGCGGCCAGGGATGGTGACGGCCTTCCAGTAGCGATTCGCCGACACCGGGTAGGGCAGGGTCAGGCGGATCACTTGATGACCCCTTCCTTGACCGCGCGGTACACCGCCTCGGCCTGGGTGGTCGCCTGCAGCTTCTCGAAGATGACCCGCAAGTTGTCGCGCAGGGTGTGCGCGTTGATCGTCATCCGCTCGGCCGCCTCGTTCAGGCTGAAACCCTTGGCCAGAAGCGTCAGCAGCTCGCGCTCCCGATCGCTGAACCCGTCGGGGCCCACCGGTGCCTTGCGGCCCTTGGACAGCTTGGCGGCATCGGACTCGATCACGCGGCCAGCCCCCCCAGCGCAAACACGCTGGCCTGGGCCACCACCTGCTGGCGCTTGCTGCTGTTGACGTGGCAGCCAAGCCGGATGCTGCGCAGCGTCTCCGCCCGCAGGCCTGTGGCTGCCTGCACGTCCTTCTGCAGAGTGCCAGCCGCGAACAGCGCCTCGACCTGGCGCACCACGTCGGGCGGCGTGGCCATCTTCAGAACGTTGCGCAGGTTGACCGCGGCCCGCTCAGGATTGCCACGACGGTGACCGCTGCGCGTCATCCACGCGCCCTCCTCTGCCTTGGTGCCGGCCTTCAGGTGGTTTGGCGCGCAGCACTCGTCGTTCAGGCAGGTTCGCCACACCACCTGCTTGTCGCTCAGCTTCTTGCCGGACAGCAGCCAGGAAGCGCGCGGCGCCGTCGACGTCGTGCGCTTCGGGCCGATCACGCCGACCGGCATCGACACACGCGGCGTGCGACTGCTGCCGGTCTTGCCGTTGTCGGAGATGGCCAGCGACCAGACCCAGCAGCCTGTCTCGGCGTCGACGCGACAGCGGTCCTTCAGGTCCTGCAGGGTGCGCACGCCGTCTGCGCGCTTGTTTCGGGTGTCCGTCATGCCGTCACGCTCACGTCATTGGGGGCCGGAAACTCGGCTGCGTCCGACAGCCCCGCGTCTTCGACCGCCCACGACGGCGGCTCGTCCATCGGCGACCACTGCCCGGGATCGCCAGCACGGACGGGAGCCGGATTCGGCTGGATGGGAACTGCCGGCGCAGCAATGGCAGGCAACGCATGATCGTCGTCGACACGCCCGCTGGCCCGGCGGATGGCGGCCAGAAAGCCGCGCTGGCCGGGGCTGAGGTTCTCGCCGGCATCGGCGCGCCGCTGCAACTGGGCGATGTGGTCAGTGCCGGACAGGCGAAGACGACCGCTGAGCGCTGCCCGCACCTTGTCGGCCATGGCGCGACGCTGCTGCGGGGTCAAGGCCGGGTAGTGCCGGCCCTGGCCGCAGTACTCGTCGTAGCACACCTTGCAGCGCGCACCAAAGGCGCTGAGCTCGTCCTTCGGCGTCTGCGTGTTGCAGAAGCTGCAGGCCATGTGGCCCGCGTGGTACTCGGCCGCGATCTGATGATCCCGGCGCTCATCGAATCCGCTGCGTTTCATGCTGCCTCCGTCTGGTGGTACTTGCCCTCGATCACTCGCGCCCAGTTGGTCGGGTTGACCAGCCACTCCAGCTCGATCACGAATGGCGGCCGGCCGGCCTCACGCGGCGGAACTCGGCCAGTGAGAAAGGGGCTCTGTCCGACGTAGCCGAACAGCCGCCGGAGGTAGGCCAAACCGTCGGCCTCGGTCGCCCAGCGCTTCTCGACCGCCGTCTCGCGCCACCTGGCCCGGAGGTGGTCGGCCCTGGTGCCGCGCCACATCGTCGGGTTGTGCTGCGGAAGGGCGGGCAGCACCTCGGCCCAAAGGGCAAGCACAGCCCGGTGGGGGCAGTCCGGTGGGCCGCTGGGCTTTGGGGGGGGGAGGGTCACCAGCGACAGCTGAGGCGGGTCCTCCGGCCGGTTTTCCGGCGGAAAAGCGGCACCAACCTCGCCAGAGGTTGGGTTAGAGGGATTCGGAGAATCAGGAATCAGAGAATCGGGGGGTTGCGACCCCCTCTTGATAAGCGGCTCATTCTTGGAGTCCTCCCGGAGTCCTCTTGGAGTCTTGCCGCCATCATCTGGGTCCGTCTCTTGGAATTCAGGCGGATTGATGACGCTAGGTTTCTCGGAGTAGTGCGGCGTCTGGTGCGTTGAGAACTTGGAAATCTGGATGAAAGAGCCGTCCTGATTCCGGTAGCGCACCAAGAATCCGCGCGCTTCAAGCTCGCACAGAAGGGGCTCGACTTCCACAGAGTCGTAGGCGAACAGTTCGCCCTTGATGCGCTTGGGGCGGTCTTCAAGCCGGCCCTCTCGGTCTGCCAACACCCACAGGCCGGCAAAGCACAAGCGGGCCCAGGGGGTGCACTCGGCCAGGTCTTCGTTCTTGAAGAACCCGGGCTTGATGTTGCGCGCTCGGGCCATGTCAGGCTGCCTCGGCTTCCAGCGCCGCGAACAGGTCCGGCATGCTGAACTCGCGCTCGGCAGCCTTCAGGTAGTGCACCTGGTCCATGAAGTAAGCGGCGTTCAGTTCGCTGCCGCCGCCGCGCCGGCCCTTCTTGATCGCGCAGTAGGGCACCGTGCCCAGGCCGCAGAACGGGTCATAGACCAGTTCGCCAGCGTTGCTGTAGCGCTCGATCAGGCGGTCCACGATGTCGAACTGCAACGGGCAGACGTGCTTCTCGACCGCGCGGTTCGCCTGCTCGCCGTTGAGCGTGCGCATGCGGTTGATGTCGTGCCACACGTCCGGGTGATGGCTGCCGGGCGCCAGGCTCATGAAGGTGGACGGCAGCGCGCCGCGGGCCTCGAGCTCTTTACCGATGCGGATGTGGAACTCGTAGTCGTAGACGTGCTGCAGGCTGAACTTGGTGAACAGGCTGGCCAGCTTGTCGGGGCCCAGGCCCGCCAGCTCGTCGGCCGTGATCTGCCGGTTGCCGCTGCTGCGCCAGAAGGCGTGCGCGTCAACCTGCCAGTGCGCGCGGGTGTAGTCCTGCTTCGACTTCGACACCGGCACATCGGCGTAGCCCTTGGACCGGTCGGTCTGCGGCTTGCGGAAGATGATCACGTACTCGGGTGAGCCGACACCCATCTTGGTGCCGTCCTTGCACTGCTCGGACCAGCCCAGGCGATAGGTCTGGTTGTTCTCGCGCACCACGTCGGTGACGATGGTGATCAGGCCCATGTAGTCGAAGCCGTGCTTGCGGCCGTGCATGATGGCCTCGCAGTGGAACGGACTCACCGTGGGTGCACCGGCACCGGTCACGTTGCCGAACAGGATCCGGTCCTTGACGTGGCAGGCATAGATGCGGCCCGGCTTCAAGATGCGCAGCAGCTCGGGCGTCAGGTGATCCATCTGCTGCCAGAAGTGATCGTTGTCCTCGGTGTGCCCGAAGTCGTTGTAGCTCGGGCTGTACTCGTAGTGGTTGGCGAAGGGGATGCTGGTGACGATCAAGTCGACGTGGTTCTCGGGCTGGACCTTTGCCTCTTCCACGCAGTCGTTGTTGGCCACCGTGAACAGGTCGCCCTTGACCTCGATGCGCTTGACGCCGATCGACCTGGCCAGCACCTCCTGCATGGCCAGCTGGTTCAGGCCGTATTGCTTGATGATCTCGGTCATGTTCTGCACCATCTCCTCGTGTTGTGCCCACTTGGCCTGCAGGGTGCGCAGCACCTCCCGCTCGGCTTCGCTGTAGACGATGTCGATCACCACCGGGTGCAGCTGCTGGAAGCGCTGCACCCGGTGGATGGCTTGAATGAAGTCGTTGAACTTGAACCCGATGCCGGCGAAGACCTCGCGATGGCAGTGGCGCTGAAAGTTGCAGCCACTGCCGGCGATCACCGGCTTGGTGGAAAGCACGCGATAGGCGCCATCGCCGAAGTCGACGATGCGGCGCTCGCGCTCCTCCAGGTCCTGGCTGCCCCACACGCTGACCGCCTCGGGGATGGCCGCCTGCAGGGCATGGCGCTCAGCCTCCAGGTCGTGCCAAATCACGAAGTGGTCAGCAGGATCTGCAGCGAGGATCTCGGCGACCTTGGCAACGCGGCCCGGCAGGCTGTCGCGCTTCTCGGCTGCCGCGGCGCTGAGGCCCAGGGCCGGGTCGGTGAACATCAGCGCCTGGCCGTCGCGCTCGTGGCCCGCCTTCGCGTAGTCGCTGAGCACCTCGTGGTAACGGACCTCGATCGGTGGCAGGTCATAGCCCTCGTCGCTGTAGCCCAGGTCGCTCGGCTTCTGCACGAAGACGGCCCAGCTGCTGACCCAGAGCCAGAACTCCTGCTCCTTGTGCGGGTACAGGGTCAGGTTGCCCGCCTTCTCGCTGTCGCGCTGGAAAAAGCGCGTCAGTGCCTGGCCGGTGTCCATCACGCCCAGGAAGCCGGCGTAGTGGATCAGCTCCTTGAAGCGGTTGGGGCTCGGCGTGGCCGTGTTCACCAGCTTGAACTTGACGCCCTCGAACAGCGGCAGGAACTCCTGATAGGTCTTGCTGCCGAAACTGCGCAGCACGCTCGCCTCGTCCAGGCTGACCGCCAGGAAGATCTGCGGGTTCAGCTTGCCGTCGCGGATGCTCTCGTAGTTCGTGCAGTAGAACCGGTGGCCCGGCTCCATCTCGGCAGCCGTGCGGATGAACCGAAGCTCGATGCCCAGCATGGCCGCGTCGCGGATCAGCTCCTGGCGCACGCCCAGCGGGCAGACGATCAGCAGCGGGTCATCGCCCCCCACGGCCAGTCCGATCTGCCGCAGCCACTCGCACTGCATGACGCTCTTGCCCAGACCAAAGCTGGCGAAGATGGCGCGGTTGCCGCCCAGCACGGCCCAGCGCACGATGTCGCGCTGGTGCGGGAACAGGATCTCGTGGAAGGCCTGCGGCTCGATGTCGAAGCCCTTGAACTGCGCCATCTTGATCTTGCGGCGCAGGAAGTCGGTGTAGGTGTCGCTCACGCCCGCTCCCCCCATGCCTTGCCGGTCTGCACATCACGGCCGATGCCGGCCAGGCTGAAGGCGCCCTTGAAGTCGGCCGGCACATGGAAGCGCGGCAGCGGGGTTGTAGCGAACGTGCGCGTGACGCCGGCCGGGATGATGACGTCGCCGGCCACCTTGCCGCTCTGCCTCTTGTTCACCATCGTCTGGTTCTGCGCTGGCGTCGGGGCGTTCTTGCGCTGCGCCGCCTTCTTGATCAGTTCGGCCGCGTGGCGCTCGATCAGGTGCGCCGGGTAGCGGGCCGCTGCTTCGGCGTTGATGAAGAAGAACATGCGCCGGCCACACGACACCTTGTGCAGTGCGCCATGGTTGGCCATGCGCGAGAGGGCATTGGTGGCCAGCTGGACCTTGCCGCCGAAGGCCTCGGCCAGTTCCATCGCCGTGAGGTAGGCCCGGCCGTCGGCGATCATCTGCTGGGCCTTGGCCTGGATCGGCGTTGTCAGCAGGCGCCCGGCAGTGGCTTGCCACGCATCGCGGGCTGCTGCGCTGCTGAAGTAGCGGCGGCTCTGGCTGACGACATGCACGCCGCAGAAGATCGTGCCGGCGGCCATGCCGTTCTGCAGGCGGTTCACCGTTGCGGACCTGCTGATGTTCCAGGCCCTCGCCAGCTCGGTGACCAGTGCACCTTCTGGTCTGGCCATCAGCGCTTCGCCGCCGCTCACTTCCACCACCCCGGGCGCTCTGGATTGGCGTCGGCGCTGCGGGACCGGACGAACCCGCGCTGCGCCGGGTTGTCGGTTAACTTGTCGATGCGGTCGATGTCCTTGTCCCAGGAGGCCCGCACCAGGGCGTCGCGGATCTCGGGGGGATACAACTGCGCCACTGGCGGGCGCGTGGGTTGCGGGTGTTGCATGCGTTCTCCGGTTGTGGGCTGCTTAAAAACTCAGCATCCCGATTGATGAAGCGCAAGCCGGCACGCTCTTGCGGCGTGTATGGCATCGGCGCACATTGGTACTGCCATGACCACCTGCAGCGCCTCCAAAGAAAAGCCCCAGCCAGCCGAAGCCGGCCGGGGCAAAGACGGCTTGCGAGGCCGCCAGGGGACGCTCAGGGGTGCCGCGCCCAGCGGCCTGTTGTTCACACAAACCACCGCAGGGCGGCGTGCTGGGCGCAGCGAGGAACACTTAGGCCACCTCGGGCAGCGGCTTGGCCGCAACGCGCCGGCTGCAGGAAAGCACCTGCTGGCCGTCGCGCTGGATGACGATTGCGTGCGGCCGGATCACCGGGCCGCTGCCGGCTTGCCAGTGCTGGCACTGCTGGCACATCGCCAGCGGGCGCACGGACTCGGTTTCGTCGCGCAGACCGATGCAGGCCATTCAGGCGGCTCCCGGCAGCGTGCGCTGCGGATCGTTCGGCGCCTCGGTGGGCAGGAATTGCTGCAGGGCCCAGCGCTGGGCCAGTGCGTGGCGCATGTGCGCGGCGTGCTGGGCGCGGAAGTTCGGCATCACCAGCTTCGGGTGGGCCGCCATCTTTCGAGCGGTGGCATGCAGGCCGTCGAACGGCGCCAACAGCATGTCCTGCACCTGCAGCAGGGTCTGGGTGATGGCGGTGAGCATCTACGCCGCCTCCACCGGCTGCGGCTGGTCGATGTCGACCGGCGTGTCGTCGGCGAGCCCATCGCCGCGAATGGGGCGCAGCCAGCGGTCATTCGTGCAGGCGTAGACGTTGCGATCAAGCGGCCCAATCCCTGTTCGCCGGACCTCGAACGGAGCGCCCATCGACTGGATGACCCAATCGCCGGGCTCTTGACGGCCGACGTGTCGCACGCCGTTGGGCAGCAAGAAGGTGCGCGCGTCGGGCGCGGCGTGCAGGACGGTCACCAGCTTGCCCAGCAGGCTCGGGTGCGTGATGTAGGCGAGGTCGCCGGGCTTGCAGTTCATGGCTCAGCCTCCGATCAACCAGGGCCAGGCCAGCAAGCCGACCACGGCACAGACGATGGCCGCCTGCAGAACGCCGCGCCGGAAGCCACCCCAGAACGCCGCGAGGTTCTCTCTGCGGAACGCTTCGATGTCCATGGCCTACGCCTTGGCGGGCTCGGGCAGCGCGGGCGCGCCTTCGATGCCGATCAGCTCTGGCCAGATGCGGTGCCAGTCGTCGGGGCGCAGGTCCCAGCGCATGACCTTGCGGCTGGTGGCCTGCTCAATGGCGGCGCACCGATCTGCGGGCACAACGCCATTGCGGTTCAGCCAGTTCCACACATGCTGTTGCTTGACGCCGACAGCCCCTGCGAGCGCGGCCTGCCCGCCTAGTTCATCGACCGCCTGTTGAAGTGCATTCATGGGCCAATCGTACAACAGTTGTTGACGACTGCGCAACAACAGTTGTATAGTCTCTCCATCGCTTCAACGAACCGAAGCAGCCACAGGAGAGACGCACATGTCAGCCCTTCTCGAAGCCCTCCGCACCCGCCAGCCGCTGGCCCAACTTGCCGCCGTTGCGCACTACAGCGCGATGGCTGTCGAAGCCGCCGCGATCAAGGCGAACGGCGTCAAGGGCTCCCGCCCGCAGCGCGGCCGCGACGGTGGCGAGATGGCGACCACGCTGGACATGCTGCCGGTGCTGGTCAAGTACGAACTGACGTTCGACGGCCGCAAGGAAATCGCCGAGGTCACCGAGGTGGCGATCAACGGCCACTCGCTGGACGCGAGCAACTTCGCGGCCGACATCCGCGCCGCCTGGGGCAGCGAGTGCATGGCGGCTCGGGCTGCGCTGGGGCTGTGATGCTGACCCGCGATCAAGTCTTCGCCGTCGCCGACAAGTACGGTGAGTTCCAGTATGGCGATGCGCAGGGCGACAAGCGGCAGCAGTTCGCGGCCGACCTGATCGCCGCGCATCAGCGCATGCGTGACGCCGCGCCGGAACTGCTGGCCGCACTGCAGGAGTTGTGCGCGCTGGAAGCTGACGGCATGCAGGCCGCCGAGTCCGCCATTGAAAGCTGGGGGCGCGCCCGCGCCGCCCTTGCCAAAGCTACCGGGGGTGCGCTGTGATGGCCCGCCCCGACTACCGGGGCACGCTCGGGTTTGAGCTGGTGACGGTCCGGCTCGAGGATCAGTCGGCGCTGCACCTGATCCGCGAAGACGGCTCAGACGACCGAGACGCCACGATCACAGAGCGCGTGTTGTGGACCTCGCTGGTGGAAGCGCTGGCCGCGCTGAACGACGCCGAGAGCGTGCTGCGCTACTCGCCGGACATCAGCACCAACTGCCTGGGCACGAAGCCCAGCACGACGACCGAGGCTGCGCTGGCGAAGGTCCGTGCCGCGCTGAAGTCGAACGGGTGGCAGGCATGAGCGCCGACAACGGCGGGCCGGCGTTTCCGGTCCTTCCCCCTGTTGGGCCTGACGGCACTTCTGCCGTTGGCTATCCCTATGTGACGCCCGACATCAGCATCCGCGACTACTTCGCGGCGAAGGCGCTGGCTGCACTGATCGCCAAGTCGGACAAGGGCAGCGCGAACTGTGGCCGGAAGGCCGTGCCGAAGCTGGCCCGGTTCGCCTACGAGTACGCCGACGCGATGCTGCTGGAGCGCGCCAAGTGAGATACGCCCGCTCCACCCGCGAAGCCTTCCCCTGCGAGCGCTTCCCCGCTGTGTTCGGCCCCTACCGCCGCGACACCTTCGCTCGCCAGCTGCTGCGCGCCGTCGTGTGCCTCGGCTGCTTCGCCCTGATGGGCGCCCTGATCGCCTGGAGGATGTGATGCAAGTCAACCTGAACCGCCCGCGCATCGATGACGCCGGCCCGCTGACCGATGCCGACATGCTGACCGGCGCGCGGCTGGGAGAAGCCCGCCGGCACAACCCCGGCACGGTGTGGCACCCGCACCGCCACATCCTGCTGCAGTGCCCGCCGTGCAACGGCGACTGCTGCCAGGGCCGCGGCTGCCCGAGCCGATCCGGCTTTGCCGCGGCGGTGCCGGTGCAGCACGAAGCCTGCGCACCCGGGGGCGGCAAGCACGCCGAGCCCGCCCCCACCAAGACCCGCCGCGATGTGACCGGCGCCCGCATCGGTGCCGTGATCCTGCTGGTGAGCGCCGTCACCGTCATCGGCGTCGTCAGCGCCGCAGTCATGGCGCGCTGGCCGCAGCTGGCCGCCTGAGTTTCCGGCCGCCGGCTGCCCAGCTCACGCGGGGAAGTTCCGGCCTGCGGCCCCCCCCCATTCACCTTCTGCAGGACCCACCTTTGAACACAATCGACCGCACCGCCGTGGCATCTGCGGTGGCCCAGCACGTCACAGCAGTGCGCGCATCCAGCTGGGGTTCACTCTTTGATTGCGCCCACAAGTGGGAGGGCGAGCACCTGCTCGGCATGCGCAAGGCATCCGGCCTGCGCGCACAGCTTGGCACTGCCATCCATGCCAGCACAGCTCAGTTCGATGCTGGGCGCCTGCCGGGAGGCAACCCGCTGTCTGTTGACGAGGCGGCCGGCGCGTTCGTCGATGCCCTGCACAACCCCGACCGCGATGTCGACTTCAGCCAGGACGATCTGACGCTGAAGGAAGCCGAGAAGATCGGCCTGAAGCTGCACAGCCTGTACTGCCTGGACCTGTCCCCGCAGTTCACGTTCAAGAGCGTGGAGCAGCAGCTGGCGCCGCTGGACATCGACTGCGGCAATGGCCAGGTGATCCGGCTGACCGGAACGATGGACCGCGCCCGCGTCGCTGAGACCGAAGACGGCGTTGTCATCCCAGACGTCAAGACCGGAGCGCGGGTCGTCGCCAACGGTGTGGCGCAGATCAAGGGCCGCAGCGCCCAGGTCGGCACTTACCAGCTGATGTACGAAGCCACAGAAGGCGTGCGCACCGTTGGCGGCCAGGTGCTGGCGCTGTCGACCGCTGGCAAGCCGCAGGCCTTGGCGTCGCATGTGTTCGATGCCAAGCGCGTGATGCTGGGCACCGAGACCCAGCCCGGCCTGATCCAGTTTGCCGCCGAGATGTTCCGCAGCGGCCTGTTCCCCCCCAACCCCAGCAGCGTGCTGTGCAGTGAGCGCTACTGCGCCCGCTGGGCCTCATGCATCCACCACGAGTGAAAGCGACCCCATGAACGCAACCATGCAACTTGCGACAGTGAAAGAGAACGGCGGCGCCATCGCGCAGATGGCCGACCAGAAGATCGACATGTTCAGCCTGCGCGGCTTCGAGCTGGCCCAGCGCATCGCCAAGGCATTCGCTTCCAGCGACGCGGTGCCGGCCCAGTTCCGCACCCAGGTGCTGAAGAAGAGCCGCGAAGGCGATCAGTGGATCGACAACCCGGCTGCCATGGGTAACTGCCTGGTGGCCATCGAGACGGCGCGCGCTGTCGGCATGAGCATCACCGCCGTCATGCAGCAGGCCAACATCATCGAGGGCAAGCTGTCGTGGTCGGCGCAGTTCGTGATCGCGGCAGTCAACGCCAGCGGGCGCTTCCAGCCGCTGCGCTTCGACATCAAGTCGCGCGGGATGATCAAGGCCAAGTACCGCGAGAAGCTGGGCTGGAACAAGGCGAAGGGCGGGTTCGACTTCGAAGACAAGCAGGTCGAGCTGGAGGACCTGGTGTGCATCGCCTGGACGCTGCCGGCCGGGTTCCCGATGCCCAAAGGCATCTACACGCTGAAGCAAGCGCGCGAGGCGGATCTGCCCATCATCGAGTCGTCACCGGTTTCGATGAAGCTGGCCGTCGAAGAAGGCTGGTACAGCAAGCCCGGCAGCAAGTGGCAGACCGAGATGAAGCACCAGATGCTGCAGTACCGCGCTGGCGCATTCTTTGGACGCATCCACGCGCCCGACATCGTGATGGGCATGGGCCGCACGACGGAAGAGCTGCAGGACATGGCCAACGTGATCGACGTCGCTGCCGACGGCACGGTCACCCCGGTCCCGATCACTGAGCTGCGCCAGCAGCCTGCAGGCCCGACACCCATGGCCGAAGTTGTCGAACAGAACACCACTCATGCTGGGGCTGTCGATCAGGAGACTGGTGAGATCCAGCACGAACAACCGGCCAGCCAGCAGGCAACGAACCCGCTGGATGCTGGTGCAAGGTCTGACGAATGGGCGCCGAGCCCAGAAGAGCAGGCTGCCATTCACCAGCGCGAGCTGGCCGAAGCCGGGCAGGCGCCTGCGCCCGCCCGTGCCGCGCCAGCCACGCCCGCCGGCCGCCGCCCGCGCGCCTCTGCCCCTTCGATGGAGTGATCGGCCATGAAGCGAACCGACAGACGGCCGCTGGCAGAGCGGTTCTGGGAAAAGGTCCAGAAGGGTGAAGGCTGCTGGCTGTGGACCGGATGCCTTGACCGTCGGGGCTATGGCCAGATCGCCCGCGGCGGCAAGCACGGCGGTCACATGAAGGCGCATCGCGCCGCATTCACGCTGACCAACGGGCCAATCCCTGGTGGCGGCCACATCCTGCACCGCTGCGACAACCCGGCCTGCGTGCGCCCAGACCACCTGTTCCTTGGAACGCACGCCGACAACATGCAGGACATGTGGGCGAAGGGGCGCGGCCGGTGTGATGCCGCAGGCCGCCGCGGCTCGATGAACGGCAACCACCGGCTGACCGAAACGCAGGCTTCGGAGATCCAGCGTCGCCACCGCCGTGGTGAGCCGAGCCGCAAGCTGGGCGCCGAGTTCGGCGTCTCGAAAACCCTGGTGCTGATGATCTCCAAAGGGACGGTCTGGCAGCACCTTCACCGGAGCGCCTCATGAAGATTGAGCACGTCTACATCAGCAGCTTCCTTGGCATTCAAGCCTTGGACATTCAGACCAGCACCCCGATCACGCTCATCTGTGGTCCGAATGGCGCCGGCAAATCAAGTTGCCGTGATGGCATCAAGCTGGCGCTGACCGCTGACCTGGGCCGCGTGTCGCTGAAGAAGGACGCCGGCCAGCTTGTGCGCACCGGCGACAGCCAGGCCATCTGCGAGGTCCGCGACGTCGACGGCGACGCCTGGGCCGTGACCATCACCGCCGCCGGCAAGATCGCCGACAGCCAGAAGGGGCGCCAGGCCGACCCGGCCCTGCCCTACGTGCTGGATGCCCAGCGCTTTGCGCAGCTCGACGCCACCGAGCGCCGGGCGTTCCTGTTCGGGCTGATGGGCGTGAAGCTGGACGGCGCCGCGGTGGCCGCGAAGCTGGCCGAGCGCGGCTGCGACGCCGCGAAGTCGGCGCGCATCGCCCCCATGCTGCGCGCTGGCTTCCCGGCTGCGGCCGAGGATGCCAAGGCCCAGGCCACCGCCGCGAAGGGCGCATGGCGGGCCATCACCGGCGAGACCTACGGCGCGGTGAAGGCCGCGAGCTGGAAGGCGCAGGCCGTCGAGTTCTCGCCGGCAACCATGGAGGCTGCGCAGCGGGCGCTGGCGGCCGTTGACACCGGCATCGCCACTGCCCAGCAGCGCCTTGGCGCCCTGGAGTCGGTTGCCAAGACGGTGACCGAAGCACGCACCAAGCTGGGCGGCCTGAAGGAGACCGCCGCGCAGCTGGTGCGCCGGCAGGTCAAGCTGCAGCACGACGAGAAGGCGCTGAAGGATGCGCAGGACGATCTGGACAGCGCCGCGGCCAAGGCCGGCAACGCGCCGCGTGTCGGCCTGGTGCACGACCTGGCCCGCAGTGTCGATGCGCTGATGCAGCTGGGCGCCGTCGACCGTGACAGCGTGGTCGGCATGGACGCCCTGCAGGCACTGGACGACTACGAGACGCAGCACGGCAGCTTGAATGCCGCGGTCGGCGACACCACGGCGCAAGAGCGCGTGCCGGCGCTGACCCAGGCCCGCGACCTGCTGGCCAGCGCGGTGCGCAACGCCATGCGTGACGTGCGCGCCAGCGAAGAGGCCGCCGGCCAGGTGAAGCTGCTGGAGCAGCAGATTGCCGACGCCGGCCAGGCCGACGATATGGCGATCGAGCAGGCGCGCAAGCAGCTCGCCACCGCCCAGGCCGAGCGCAAGACCTGCACCGAGGCCATCGACAAGCTGCGGGCCGCGAAGACTGCAGCCGATGGTGCGGCGCAGAAGACCGCCCAGGCCGCCAAGCACCACGCCGACGTCGAGGGCTGGGACGCGATCGCCCAGGCCCTGGCACCTGACGGCATCCCGGCCGAGCTGCTGAGCGCGGCCCTGGGCCCGATCAATGCCCGCCTGGCGCAGTCGGCCGCCGATGCGCAGTGGCCCCAGGTGGTGATCGGCGCCGACATGGCCATCACCTACGGCGGCCGGGCCTACGGGCTGATCAGCGAGTCGGAGCAGTGGCGCGCCGACGCGATGCTGGCCGAGGCCATCGCCCACCAGTCGAGCTGGCGCCTGCTGCTGCTGGACCGCTTCGACGTGCTGGACCTGCCGGGCCGCGCGGACCTGATCGCCTGGCTCGACGTGCTGGCTGACGCAGGCGAGGTCGACAGCGTGTTCCTGTTCGGCACGCTGAAGGCCGAGCCCACCGGCCTGCCGGCATCCATCGGCACCCACTGGATCGACAGCGGCATTGCCGCGCAACGCTTGAAGGAAGCAGCATGAACCGCGTCGTCTTCTACGATACAGAGACCACTGGCCCGCCGCTGTGGAGCCAGCCCAGCGAGCACCCAGACCAGCCGCACATCGTGCAGCTTGGCGCCTGCCTGGTGGACATCGACACCCGCAAGGTGCTGTCGACCATCGACGTGATGTGCAAGCCCGACGGCTGGCTGATCCCCGACGAAGTGTCGGCCATCCACGGCATCACTACCGAGATGGCCGGCGACCTGGGCGTGCCCGAATCGCTGGCCGTCGAGATGCTGCTGGACTTGGTGGGAGAGCGAACCCGCATCGGCCACAACGAACCCTTTGATGCACGCATGGTGCGCATCGCCTGCATGCGCCATTTCGAGCCCAGCCAAGCCGATGCCTGGAAGGAAGGTGATGCCGAGTGCACTCAGAAGTTGGCCACGCCCATCCTTCGGATCCCGCCAACCGACCGCATGAAGTCCGCGGGCTTCACCAAGTTCAAGACGCCCAACCTCCGCGAGGCGGTGCTGCACTTCACCGGCAAGCCGCTGGAAAACGCGCACAGCGCGCTGGCCGACGTGCGCGGCTGCATGGACGTCTGGTTCGCCATCAAGGACATGCAGGCCCGGCAGCGCGCCGCGGCCTGACCCAGTTTCAACGGCGCGCGGGACACCAGGCTTCTCCTCCCTGAGCCATTCGATTCCCCGCCACCCGCAAGGGGCGCCGATCTTCTTCCC
>ERZ650308.969-NODE-969-length-15302-cov-4.854922_pt1 | contig 15302 bp, 23 predicted proteins | sample MGYA00376244_ERZ650308 | MGnify/ENA primary metagenome ERZ650308 (study PRJEB26733, sample SAMN07839295) | wastewater metagenome | biome: small river; feature: stream; material: water | place: USA: North Carolina | collected 2016-04-26 ...
CTCAGAATAAACTAGCCAACAAAACACTAAATTTGCGATATAAATAGCATAAGAAAAAATAAGATACCATGAAATCATTTTTTATATATCTCCCTCTTGTTTTTGTGTTGTTTTTTGGATGAACCAGGGGCTATTACTTTTGAACACTCTTGTAGTATAAATATACGTATTTCTTACCATCTTAGGTATATTTTTTATAATAATGTAAGTACAGACAAAGGGTGGAAGTATTAATAGGCCAAAGGTTAAAACTAGCAACAGTTTCTCTGATATATAAATACCTGGATAATACTCTATAAAGCCGTTTTTATACTTGCTTCCTGTGGAATATAACCACGCTGTTATTATAAAATTTATATACGCAAAATAACTGAAAATTACAGTAAATGTTATAAGTAACATGATAAGTATCATATTATAAATTCCTCATCAAAACATCTTTATCAAATCTTACATCGTATTCTTGAGTTTTTCCTAACAGAGGACAGTCTACAGGAGTTTTTATAAATTCTGGAATTTCTCCATTTGTTGTCTCTATTGTAAATGGTAGAAATTTACATTCAAAATATGCATAATCTATATCATAGTCTATATGTAAATTAGCACATCTATTTTCTCCATCTTTACAAGTATAGAAAGTTTGTAACTTTGGTCCTTCTTGCATCTACTTCTCCTTAAACTTTTGGCTTCTTTTCTTCATGGCGCGAATTTTGCGCCTAAGTTTTTGTACTAAGTACGCCTTTCTTTCAACAATACGAATAACCTCTTTTAATTCAGCACGTATATTGTATCGTTCTTCTATAGATTCTTCTCTTATAGATAGGTTGAAAATATCGTCATATATCTTGTTCAACTTAGTTAAGGTTGGGTTAGCTCTTTGAGTCATCAAATCTTTTATACCAACAACCAGGTACTGAATTTCATTGATGAAATTATGTATACAAATATTGATATAAACTAACTATGAAAACACACAAAATACTCTGTCCACGCAACTATCAAAAAAATAATGTAGCCTACGTACGAAAATCCCAAAAGAAATAGTAGCATCTTTCACTCCTCACTTGAACCACTTGTTGTCACTTCTATATACTTTATTAATGTAAATATATAGATCCTTAACTGAAGTTACTAGCCACTTTACAAAAACATAAGTACATACAAACGGCGGGAAAATTAGAATACCTAGTGTAAGAGTTAGTAATAGTTTTTCTGAAATGTAACTATCTACCCAATATTGTATAAACCCTCCTTCTCTGCGCTCGGATGAGCACCAAATTCCCGATAAAAAACCAGAGTAGAGAACGTAACATACTAATATATACTTTATTAAATAAACCATACTATAGATTCCTCATTAGAACATGTTTATCAAACCTCACATCAAACTCCTCTTCTTTGGTTTTTCCTATTAACGGGCAATCAATAGGTGTTTTAATGTAATCTTCACAACACATCAATTCAAGACACAACTCCCTATCTAATTTTTTACACTGTATACTGTAGCCTTCGGAAAATATTGTAACTTCGTACTTCTTATACAGGTGCTTACATCCTACACAATTATAAAATGTTTCTAACTTTGGTCCTTCTTGCACTATTTACTCCTTGAACTTTAGGTTTCTTTTTTTCATGGCGCGAATTTTACGTCTGAGTTTTTGTACTAAATAGGCTTTTCTCTCAACTACTCTAATAACCTTATCAAGATCTTTTAAAATATCATATCGTGTCTCGCTATCACATTCGCGCACCCATAAAGAAAAAACATCCTCTCTAATCTTCTTTAACTTAGTTAACGTAGGATTAGCTACTTGTGTCACTCAATCTCCTCAACTTCTTTCAAAGCCTCTTCTGCTGAGAGAAGTTTTTTATTGTTGGCGTGCTTCCTATCGCTTTCGCATCTTGTACAAGAACCGTGGTTACGACAAGATCTATCAATATATTTTGGCCTTCTATAAGGTTCCCTATGTTCTTTTCCGTGTTGGATAGCCTTGTTCAACATAAAGATGTTATACCAGTATTTATCTGGAAAATTTCTCTACAGTTTAATAAGTGGAGGTGTTTGTAGATCTGACTTAGTATCTGGATTTTTAGAGTCAACCCCAGTATGTGCTGGACGTATATTGGAGAGTGTTGACTGTTCTTTTCCTCCAATAGATGCAGTTACATAATTTTCTACTTCCCGCGCCGCCGGTAAATCAGAAGGAGTAACAGTAAAGGTGTGACGATACCAGAATTGACATGTAACCATAATAAGAACTCCTTCAGGAACTACTTCTGGATTGAACACAGCGTTTGCAGGAGTTTCAGGAGAAATACTGAGAGTTCTGTTAATCTTGTGAATACCTTTTCTATGTAAGATTCTATAGTAAGCATCTATATACTCTTGTACTTGTTGAGCCACATACTGAGCTTCAATGCCTAACTTAGCAATGCAGTGAAATGTAATGGAGCTATCCATTAACTTGGACCTTTTCTCTGCGCGAGTTGCTGGATCTTCCTCACAGAAGTCCTTAATCATAATAGGTAGAGGTGTAGTTTGTCCTCGAACAGTAATAATACGAGGTAGGTACTTGTCTGTAATCATATTGTTCTGATCGGCAATAACAATCTCAGTTTTATCTAGATCACCGCTCCAACGGAAATCCCCTTGTTCGCGCCCAGAAAAACAACCTTGTAAGAATGAGATAAAAAGAACAGTAAAATACTGAAGGTGATCTCTGTTTCTATCTACATACCTCGGCGCCGGTTGAGGATTAAACATTACTTCTTTCCTTGATACACATCTTCTTCAAACTGTTTCTTTAACTTTGGATATAAAGAACCCATAGCCAAAGCAGTAACAAAAGGGGTTCCATATTGAATGCCCTTGATAACGGCAGGATTACGCACATTCTTTAGTTGATTCTTCAGAACCATTGAAGCAACGCTTCCAGTTCCCATACCCAATAGATACGGTACTGCTCTCTTGGCGCGTTCTCCATAAGAAACTTCCTCTTTATCTTTCTTTCCTTCTTCGGCAGTTTTGATTAACTGTTCTGTGAACAAGTACAGATTCATAAATTAGAAAATAACATAAAATAGAGAAATAGAATTATAAAACTCCGTCAGGTTTTTTACCTTCGTAGTTAGGCTTCTCTTTGTATTCAAAAGTCATTGGATTGACTCTATTTCTCCAATCAAATATATCATCTACTTTCTTTATATCGTCGAGAACAGGTAGTTCATACTCTATATCTCCCCGCAAAATTTCTTTTACTTGACACTCTTGATGTACATCATATCCGAGTCGTTTTGTTACTTGAACTTGCTCCACTCGCCATCTATGGTTTTCTGGATCTATTATTAAATCACCTATATTTAAAGGCGGATATGCTATCAGACGACAAGTTGTAAAATTTATATTATGGTTGATAGCTGGAGTTAGTTGTGTTGATCTTGCGTTAGGATCGAATTGTATGTCAGCTGCCGTCGGAGAATTAAATCCTCCTAGATAGAGAGTACCGTAACAAGTCTTACAATTCGCTCGTTGCCCTCTCATTTGTTGAGGCTGTACACAAATACAGATTTGTCCAAAAGTCTTTCTAGGAAATGTATAGCAGCGACGACCAATAAAATTGCGGAAAAGCATATCTTCCTGACGAAGAATTTCCATTGCATACAAATCAGGTTCAGGTAATTGAGCAGTTGGACCTTCTACTTTGGTTTCACCAGTACGTATATCAGTTACTCTTATTTTGTAATAGATATTACGATTCTTATGATCTTCTAAATTTAGTGGATCTCTGTATTGGAATATATTGAAGAAAGGTCCAGCTACTTTGTCATAAGGTCCGTTATACGATTCGCTTTTTAGTAATTCCATAGAATACGCATAAATATCATCTTCTTTGCTGATGTCTTCAATTGCCCAGAAAATGGTTACAGAATCAAGCTCAAACGATCTTACGTATAACTTAGTAAATGTTACCATTTCATTATTTCAGCGATCTTACTGAGCGTCTGAGCCATTTCTGGACTATAAGAAGTTTGAGGCATAGCTGCTCTGGCCTGATTCATAGAAGGGTTTGCTGTACTTCTTGTTGGTCTATAAGCACTCATAAAATCAGCCTTCTGTGCCGTAGGTGCTGGAGTCGCTGATGGCGAGAAGGAAACTCCAGTCAACGAAGTTTTTGGCTGATTGGTCGGAGTAAAAGAGGCTGGGTTACTTGCTTGTGCTTTTACTGAATAAGCCGGTGCAGCATTACCAACAGGAACATTCCTTGGTCCAGCGGGAGAAGGAGTTGACATTCCCTTTAAATTAGAAGCAGCAGCCTCAGTAGCTCCCATATTTACAACCTTCGGTGAACGAAGAGCTAATTGCGAAGCTCTATTTTGTTTCATAACACCAACAGCACCTTGCGCAACATCTTTTCCTAACAGAGGGTTTGCACGATTAACGGTTGCTCTTAGTAGTTGCTTTCCACCGAGAGCACCTAAAGCACCTCCAGCGACGGCAGAGAAGACAGGTGCATCTGAACCTGTAACAGCATTAGCAGCTAAACCAGTTCCAGCACCTAAAGCTGCGCTCGCTGCGCGAGGATTCTTAGCAATTAAAGAACCTGCTCTTTGTAACATAGGAGAAAGAGCGTTAGCAGTCTTCATGGACATAACAGCCTTACCAAGATCTTTAATTCTCTTACTATTTTCTAGCGCCTGATTAAACGCTCCTGTGTAACTTCCTCCTACTACGCCGAGGCCGCCTAACCCTGCTGCTGAGGCCAGAGCCACTTCCTTTTTATTTTTCTTTTTTGCTCCTGCATAACCTAATCCGCCGCCTAGTAAAGCCAAGCCCCCTCCAGCAACACTTCTTGGATGTTTGTTATATACACTTTTTGCAACATCTTTTATTCCTGCGTATTTGGCAAGTACTTCCGTACCGTCCTTCATCTTTGCAATTACATCAGGTACGCCAGCTTTTAATTGTTTTGTCATATTTTTGTGCTTGGAGCCTCGTACAAAATCAGCAATACCCTGTAAGTAATCTAAAGACTTTTTATCCTTTAAGGTTTTTCCTAAAGCGGCACCTGCTAAAGCTCCGCTCAAGCCTAGTCCAAGAGTTCTTGTGATATGTGGATCAAACTCCAACTTTCCTTTACTAGACTCATCAACTCCTTGACCTAATCCTGCTGCGATGCCGCCACCCCCGCCAATTAAAGCATTCCTAGTTATAGGGTCTTTAATAAATTCTTTGGCAGACAAAGTGCTGGGAATATATTTCTTAGCTTGCTCTTTAAAAGCTTGCGCAAGTTGTGGGTTTTTTTGAATCAACTTACCAAAACCTGCTCCAGCCATCCCTCCGGTTAAGAGTCCTGCTCCACCAGCAGCTAAGCCTGCTACTGTTGGGTTTTCTATAAGATCAAAAAGATTGGTTGGTAAGTCTTTACCTTGTGAGATCTTTTTTGAAGTCTCGTACTGATTCAATCCAACAGGCACTCCCCAACCCAAACCACCGATAAGTGCGCCTTTTCCAACAGGACTTTTTAGTAGATCTTTTAAGCCCGCTTCCTTGTCTTCTGCTAACTTATCGATTTTACTTTTTACATGTTGTTTAACACCACTACCAATACCGCCCATCGTTGCGCCTAGTAAGGCTCTTTTGCCGATTTGAGTCATATTGGTGGAGGGTCGTCCCATAGCATCGATCTCCGACGGCATAGCTAATTCAGAGGCTCCACCTAAAATGCCTCCTGTAATAGCATGTGTAGCGATATCAGGGTTCTTCTTGGCGAAATTGACGGCTACTTGTTTAAGCGTATCAGCTACTTTTTCTTCTCTTTCTTGAGCTAATTTCTCCTCGGCGCGAAAAGAAAAATCGTTCTTACTCTCAAGATAAAATTGTAATGCGTCTTTATCCATTATGGCGCTCCTGCCTGATAGACGCAGAAGTAGACTCCACTCTCTGCATCATGATCAAGTGTTACAATGTCTGCCTTTAAAATACCGAGATCGTTTAGCATCTTCAGTAATTCTGGTAATCCTGGATGTGATAGTGCCTTTAAACTCATTTGTATTCCTTATGTTGATTATTTCTCTTCGGGCGAAAATTACAAATTAATAAATCATCGATATCCAACCGATGTTATTAACGATGAGATATTCACTAGATAGTGAAACTCCCCAACTATCTTCAATGTTTTTAGAAACCTTCCACTTCAGTTTATCTGTTTCAAACTTGTTACTAAAATGAGCTAACCAAGCCTGTGTACGTTGATCTTGATTGGCGGCAAAAGAAATACCACCATCGTTGAATGGAAGTGCGTTTCTACTTTCTAGTAATCCTTTACTTTCTAATAGCTTAACAACAGTACCATACATTAATAGATAGAGTGGAGGTGGGGTATTAAAGTCGAATTTACCTATTGGAGGTGGTGTATGATTGAAATCTGAGATACATAAGTCGATAGCCAACATAATATCTTCGTCTGAACTTTCTTGTCCGGCGACGAGCCTGTTAAGAACAGCTCGATCTCTCATAAATCTTCTTATCTTTGCGACCAGTTCAGACAGCGTAATCCGCTTCTGAGAATATGGTTCTAAATTAACAGGAGTATCCATAAACTAGATAATATATTATTTTTCTTTCTTTCGTTTCTTTTCTTCTACTTTCTCTTCCACTACTTCTTTTACTTCCGGCGCGACAGGAAGAATAATCTTCTTTTGAGGCATTAAGAGAGAAGTTTTCCAATCAATGTACCAAGGAGGAAGAGTAACAACAATACACTCAGCTTTAGGAATCATTTCATCAATTACTTCTGTAGATTGTCCTGGTTTGATTGTTCCACCCAAATATTTAACATCCACTGATACGAATTTTGGATGATCGCTGATATTATGAATTCTCATTACTTCTTCCTCTTCGTCTTCTTGAACACATCTTCAACAGTTGGTTCTACTTCTACAGCTTCTTTTAGCTCTTCTACCTTCTCTTCAATTTTTACTTCTTCTACTACTTCAATATACTTTTTCGGCTCTTTAACAACTTCCTTAATAGGCTCTTTAACTTCTTTAACAACTACCTCTTCTACAACTGGATCAGTAAAAGAAATAATCCTGTGTTTACGAAGATCTTCTAAATATGCGCGAAGTCTGGTATAAGTACCTTCAGTAATATTCATTACTTCATTTAGTTTTAGTTGAATTTCTCCAATATAGGGTTCATATGAAAGAGTGTGAGAGGTTGGTGAATAAGAGGGGGAATGATAGAAAGCTCCTACACCAACTTCATTACAAATGTTCTTGATTTTGATCATGTCTTTATTGTAGAGGCGGCCTTTAGAAAATCAAGTTAATTCGGGGAAAGAGGGTCAACTGAGTTTAAGTTTCTATAAAAAGTAGATACTGGTACGTATGTATGTCCATCTCGTACAGTAGAAGCTGTTTTTTCTGTTTCAGCCGTTCCTGTACACTTACCATTTTTACACTCAGTACTTCCAGTACACGGAGGTGAGCAGATTTTATCTTCTCTCTCAGCAGCCTTTTTATCTTCTTCTTTTGTCTGAACCACGTATTGTTGAGAAGCGTTATTAGGCACTTTCTTGACCGTCCTAACCTCTATTAAATCTTGCTGACAATCGAAGAAAAAGGCGCATAGAAAAATAAATGAAAATTTTACTGCCTTTTTCATTATTTATCTCCCTTCTTATCACTCGCCCTATCGTGAAGATCCTGTCGTAATTCTCGACGAAGTTCTCTAATATCTTCAGCTAGTGAATTAAGACCCTTTTCCATATTTGCAACAACCTTCTCCATAAAATTATCGTATGACTTGATAATTGCATTTAGAGAATCTTGATGCACTCGAAGAGTATTATTAATTGCTCGTTCAAAGAATGGTAATACGTGCTGAACAAGTACCCACATAACCATAGCGGTGATAGCAACGCCACTTCCTAAGCTGGCTAATCCTTTTAGTGTAGTAACTGTCTCTGTTCCATCCATTTTTAGCTCCTTAAACAAAAAGGCGCCCTAAAAAGGACGCCTTTTTAATCTAACCTATTTTAATAAATTAGTAAACCGACACAGTACCAATTGTTGAACCATCATCAACCTTGTTGATGTTACGGAACATGTCTTTCTCACGAACTGGCTCTACATACTCGTGGTTCAGATCTGGGGCGTTAAGTAGAGTACCTGGAGCGACGTTACCACCGTACAGCTCTAGCTTAACAATTGACATAATGTTACCGATACTGAAACCAACTTTCATCCAGCTTACCCACTTAATAACATTGATAACCTTGTCAACATAGAACTTCGCTCGCTGTAGAACGTAGTTGTTACCCATGAACTCAGGAGGAGCAAATCCGTATACGTTACCAGGCTTTAGAACCTGGGTCTTGTTGGTAACAATATAGTTGGTTCCAACAAGCTGCTTATATCGCCAACCATTCTCAACTACGTCTGAAGCGACTCGATCGCCGAGATCCTGAAGTGTCCAAGCACTCGCATCACGGAAGTCAGTCTCAGTAATGAGAATCTTATCAAGGACTAGCTGACGAGCGGTTCCCTTGCTCGGATCAGTCTCGCGGTTAAACTGTGATAGAAGCTTACCAAGATCAATAATGTCAGTCTTTAGAATTGGACGAACAGTGAAGTCGTTAACAGCAGCTAGTTGAGCATTACGTCCCTTGATAACGCTGACCTTGAGAGCAGTTGCATAGGTAGAAGCACGCATAGCAGTTACAGTACCACCGTAAGCTAGACGCTGAGCTTCTTGAACACAGGCTTCAAAGTGTAGAAGGTTCTGACGATCGAATACATACTGCATATCCTTGATGATCTGATCTTCTACAATCTTGGTTAGAGGCATATCACGATAAACCATAAGTTCATCTTCGTGCTTCTCTACAATCTTTGACATGATGGTATAGAATGGAGTTGCATAACGTGGGGCTTGAATAAATGAAGTCTCAGGAGTTCCTCGATATGATACACGAAGAGCGCCTGGTGATTCTGGCTCCATGAACTCAATCTTAACTAGGTTGGCATCGCTCTCTAGACCAATCTGACACTCTGTTGGAGTAATGTCGCGGGGTGGGATGATGCGGTTGGTGAAGCTAACTTCACGAATGTGGTCCCGAATAAAACTACCTGTTGCGGCAGTCTTGTCTAGACCGAAACCCATGAGCTGGTTGGTATAATCCGCTAGCTTAGAAGCGAGCTTATCTCGACCAGCTTCTGTATTACAGGAATCAAGAATTACCTGATTGCCTGCCTGAATATCTGCGATTTTCATCATTGGTGTAAATATCCTCTTAATTAATTAGATTGTTTGGAAGTGACCTGGCTTCTTGAGGAAGCGGATCTCACCAGTCTTTTCGCCTGGACCCATGTAGGTAGCAACGACGAGGTTAGTACCAGCAGGAGTTAGTACGAGGCCGCGCTTACCAGTAAAAGTATCGACGGTAACGTCGTTTACTGATAGAGGCTGACCGACAGTGTTTAGACCAGTTGTGTCACAAATAAAGGTGTACGCTTCATACTCGCCCCACTGAAGAATGGGAACTCGCTTTACAGCCTGTACGTCGGTACGAGCCTTAAAATCAGCGAAGTAAGGTCCACAGATACGATCTGTCTCAAGACCTGTGCCACGCTGGACCTTTAGATCCGAACCTGAGTAAACAGTCTTTAGCCACTCGCCTGGGAAAAGTGTGCTTGCTGAAGCTGGGTCAAGGATTGTGGGATCTACTAGATCGTAATCCCGTGGGTAAAGTACAGTAACATCAGATAGAAGTCGGAAATATTGTTTTGCCATTGTTGTTGGTAATCCTTTTAATTATTCCTGTAATGAAGCTACTAGACTAAAAAATGGATTTGATTCGGTGAATCGTCCACCATCTTCTAGAGAAGCTAGTTTCATTGTCTTTGGTTCTAGTCGAACTGCCTCTTCAACTACATCAAGTGATCGATCAGTTGACATGAGTTCAGCTACCTTTTCCTCGAAAGTCTGCTCTGGCTTAATTCCTCGATCAGACATTTCTTGGGCAATTTTCTCGCAGCGTTCTTTCTTTGTATAGAACGCGAGCTTTTCAGTCAGCTCAGTATTTTCCTGAGCCAGCTTTCGTAGAGTGCCGCTCGCCTCTGAAAGAGCTTGTTTGATTTGTGTTGATGAAATCTTTAGCATGGTTATTAAATTCCTTGTACAGCACCTGGAGAGGTTTGGGCAGTCATTTCTGGAGGAACTTGCATATTTCCTTGCTGAGCCTGTGCCATAGCAGCTTCTTCCTGTTGCTTCTTGAGTTGCATCATAAGAAGAATCTTCTTTAGCTTCTCAATCTGCTCAGGAGTTCCTGCTGTTGGTGCGCCAGCTTCTTGAGGGACAGCCTGACCAACATCCATTCCACCAGGAGCTACTGCTGAACCGTCACCAAGAGCGCCTTCACTACCAGCAGTTTTGTAAGAAGATAGAATAGAAGCTAGCTTAGAGATTACTTGTGCTTCTTTTCTATTATCGAGAATTTCTTGGTGTTTCTTTCCTAGCAGGTGCCCTCCAACTCCAGCTCCCAGCGCCGCCGCTCCCATGCCTGCAATTGGATGTCCAGCACTAATTAGACCTAATCCAGGTAGTGTAGCCAATCCTGGAGCCATTGAATGTACAAATGTACCCCCAACTTCTTCTGGAGACAATTTTTGCGAGAAATCTGCGCCCGAGGAATGTAGACCGGCGCTTAAACCTGCTAAACTTGTTGGAATAGAGGCTAGCATACCTATCTCTGGATTCTGTTTTAGGTAATTTACAGCTCCTTTTCCTAATTCATGAGCTTTAGTAGCTGCTCCAGCCAAACCACCTAGAGTATGACCGGCAATACCCTGAATGCCTGCTTCTTTCTTATTTTCTTCTTTAGCTACTTCTTTATGAATACCAGGATGAATCTTCTCTTCTACTTTTTCATCCTTCTTCTCTTCCTTTACAAGACGCTCCATTTTAGAGACAGTCTCTTCGTCGGCCTTCTTGCTCATAGCTTTGTGAGCGCCGTAACCAGCAGCGCCCGCCGCACCAGCTAATCCAGCTCTAACAGCAGTTGACTTAACAGCCTCTCCTCGTGGAGCCTTGTTTAAAAATCCAGCAGAGGTATTACCTGCTCTACGAGCGCCCTCAGATGTTCCAATATGTTTTCCACCTTTAGCGAGTTCAACTCCTCGTGAAGCTACATCCTTGGCCTTTGAAGCAACTTCCTTAATACCAGCGAGCTTTGATGTATCTGCGCCGCGATCAATAAAACGATCTACAGCAGTATCCTTTTCAGGATGTACTTCATCGAATACTTGGCCCATCTGCTCTTTAATATAATCCTTCTTAGCGTCAGCCTTTGTGTAATCCATAGCCTTCTCATTTGAAGTCTGGATCAGACTACGAAGGTTATTACCGTCTGACTTACCACTATCGTAACCTTGCTGACCGGCGCCTGAATCAGTAACAGTCATTGTACGAAGTGCATTTGGTGATTCATAAGCAGTCTTATCACCAGCCAGTTTCTTTAGAATCTTTTGATAAGTATCTGCTGTCTTATTATATAGAGGAGGATGAGCTGGATCTACTTTCTCCTTACCGCCGGGAGGATGAGCAAGAGTAGTCTTTAGATGATTAGGAGTAATTCCGTTCTCATTGCCACGATCTCCCATAGCAGGGTCTTCACCAACTGCCATAGCATCTCGGTGCTCGTTCTTATCCTTGAAATTAGCTCCTGTAGCAGTGCTACGAGCGAGAGTATTTGGTGATTCATACGCTAGCTTTTGAGCCTTATCAAGCTCTGAGCCAAAATTATACTCGAAGTTGTCTGAAATCTCGTCTAGAGCGTCTGCAATGCTGTGAGCATACTTACAAGACGACATACCCTTTACAATTTCCTTCTTGTCTTCCTTCTTCTCTACCTTCTTTTCTTCTTCCTTCTTAGCAGCTACCTTCTCAAGAATACCTGCTACTACCTTCTGAACGTCCATTATACTTCTCCATTTAGAATCATTTCAGCGGCGCGAAGAGCTACAGCAGTATCAAAAGAAGCTTCTTTCTTCATATCTTCCTTTGCCTTCATAGCATGCTCACGAGCGAGTGCTTCAAAAGCTTCGTGCTTCTTATCGCTCTTCTCTTCATGCTTCTCTTCCTTTTCGCCTTCACCAGCTAGCTTCTGCTGAAGACCTGACCAAATAATATCAACCATGCCTTCGGCAATCTTTGACATGTATTCAGCAGTTCGTTCAGCGTTATTCGCCGCCCAAAGATTACTAGTGTAGATTGTTTCAGCAACCTTCATCTGAAAATCCTGGGCTCGTTCTGGAGACGACATTGCAAAGTTTAGGTATGGATCAGCCTGTTCACCAGGAGCAGTTGCTCCATCGTGTTGAGCTTCACCTGCTTGCTGAGTCTGTCCTTCTTGGGCGCCTTGTGATTCTTGTGTGTTGTATTGTGTTACAAGTGCGTTCCAAAGCTCGACCTTCTCAGAGTCTGATAGTCCAGAAAGATCCGCACCAGCTTCAGAAGCAACTTTAGCTAGGACTTCATCCATCTCGCTAAACTCGCTCTGAAGTTGAGCTTCCTTCTCTAGCTCCTCTGTATTATAGAGACTATTAATTAGTTCGATTGCTTTACTCATGATTTATGTCCTTATTCTATTTCCTATTAGAAACAATTTGCAAAATATTATTTTGCAAATTTTATTTTAGAAAGAATTGGTGTTGATATAGAAGGGATTCGTTTGATCATTTCACTCGTTTTCTCTCTTTTTATTCTATTTTTAAACTCTTCTATACTCATTCCTTCAATACCACCAAAATACTTTTCTCCCATATGTTGTAGATAGACAGATTTTGCGTGATGTTTTGAATCAAATCCAATCATTACTTTTTCTTCATCAAACACTTTATCACCATTCTCTTGCTTCACTTGTTTGACGATATACACATTCGCATTTTTGTTTGATTCTGGCTTTAGATACACATCAATTTCTTCATTATCATGACCTTCTGTATGTGGAATAAAGCCATAATGACAGAACATCTTCTTTTTCCATTTTCCGCCGCGAGCATATCCGTAACGGAAGTCACCACTTCTTACTTCTACATTGATTGGTAAACCATTATATGAAGTCTTCATAACTACTTTGGTTGGTTTACCTTTCTTAACTACTTCTTCGGCAGTTTTTTCGTGTTTATCTAACAGCGACGGGATATCTGCATCAATCTTGATAATGTTTAATGTAAATGCTGGAGAGAATGCTGGATTCTTAACATAGCTGTCGTCGAAGAATACAGGCTTTGGATTGAGAGCACATACTAAACGACCGTCTGTAAGAATCTGATTCATCTGATATAGAAGATGGTCACAGTAATTTCCTCTTGTAGGTGCTCTATTTCCACAGATGGAGCAGATATCAAACTGAATTTTTGCGCCCATACTAGATAGAAGAGATTCTCCATCTAATAGACGATCATACACACCAAAATCTTTATCATGTTCTCTACATTTCTCTCTTGATAATTCTTCAATAAGTTCAATACGTCGCATAATAGGATTTACAATAGAAAAAATAATCTTACCAAGAGTCTTTTCTTTGTTCTTATTACGATGCGACGTGTATATACCTGCATTTAAGAAGGTCTTATAACCAAACTTATCTGTATCTGCATATAGATCGTCAGATGGGAAAACGTCTCCATTTTTATTATTTCCCCACGTCTCACCGTCGCCCATAATTACTTTATGAACATAAATGTGTTTATCCTTGTTTGGCTTTAAGGACTTAACAACATCCAATACACGTTTATCTACTTTTTCTTTTTTCTCCTCGGCGGTTTTTTCAATACCGTTCTTGTCTAGAACAGTTGCTGGTTCATATATATCAAGATACTTTTCCATTGATTACCAAGTATGTCCACAATCTTCACAGTCACTAAAAATAAGTCCAGCTTTATTAGACACAGTTACATCATTAGAACCGCATACTGCGCATCTTTCACCACCAATACCTCGTGGACCTTCACTAACACCCTTATTCATCATACTTTTCCCAGCGGCAGCGCCTAACTGCTTAGCCATACCTTGTCCGTCTCCTCTCATCATTTTAGAGAGATCGAATGAACCCATTTGCTTACTCTTGGCTAGTGTCGAACCTGTACCAACAAGCTTGTGTACTGACTCTAGTAAGAATAGTGGAGGAAGTTCTAGCTGTTGTTTTACGAATGCTGAGGCAATGAGTGGATCGCCAGACATTTCTGGTCCACCTTTCTCATGAAGGGTATTAAATAGAGCTTTTACCTTTTCCGCCGGATGCTCTTTTAGCTCGGGATCAGCTTCCAACATATTCTTAAAGTTTCTGTTACGAGTAACTGCTAGACGAGCTGCTGAGTAAAGGTCGTTTACTAAGGCTGATCCGACAATACCTGCGGCGCCTAGTGCCGCCGCTCCAGCATAAGGTTTCGCTGCGCCAGCAACTCCCTTAGCAGCATTACCAATAGCTGAAGCACCGCCTCGTAGAGAATCAAATACTCCCGCATTCTTCTCTAACGCATCTTCTACATCTGCAAGAAGATTTTCTACTTCATCAGTTACTTCTTGTCCAATTTCTTTGTCTTCCATTACTTCATAAACGAAAGCTAGCTTGGCTTCATTTTCAGCATCTTCTGATGCAGTTTTTAATAGTTCTGAAATCATGTAATTATCCTTTGTTTAATGTATTACGAACTAGCGATAGTTGCTGATTAATTTCTGTGTGCGCCAGTTTATATTGAGAGTACTCACTCTCTAACTTTTTGTAATACTGAGCCATCTTAAAAAACTCACACTCTTCATTAATCTGTTCAGCTACTTTCTCAATATGAAAAAGATCATCTTCCTTAATAAGATTCTTTTCTAGTCCATCGTATGTAAGAGCTTCCACTAGATCTGCATCTACATAAGGAACCAGTGCTTGAGCTACTTTAAAATAACCGTTAAATCTAACTTCATCGCTAAACTCATTGTATAGCTGTTTGTATACATGGTTAAGTTCATTACCTACATAAGCTAACTTTAGTCTAACATCTTCCTCGGCGCGAGAAAGTAACTCCTTCATATCTAATAGATTTTCCATAGGATTTGTTTTTGTATAATAAGGATCTGTTTCTGTTACTTCTTCTTCTGAAGCTAACTTTACTGAAGCTGTTTTGTAGTGAATGGGTTTTTCATCATACACAGAGGCTGTTTTTTCCTGTGGCGCCGAAATGATATCTTCCCACTTAGCCAGATCGAACTGAAAGTTCTTATCATCACTGGTTTCATATAGATG
>ERZ650308.972-NODE-972-length-15291-cov-4.138028_pt1 | contig 15291 bp, 21 predicted proteins | sample MGYA00376244_ERZ650308 | MGnify/ENA primary metagenome ERZ650308 (study PRJEB26733, sample SAMN07839295) | wastewater metagenome | biome: small river; feature: stream; material: water | place: USA: North Carolina | collected 2016-04-26 ...
CGACGCTCTTCCGATCTGTATCCTAGGTCCAGTTTCTCTGCTAGGTAGCGTAATGCAATGTTGTCGCGTGGGTGGCATGGACCTGCATCACCAAGTCCTGCGGTCATATATTTAGGCCCCATGATTCGCATACTTGATTTCGCAAGAGCATCTGTCACAACATCCACATTAATATTGCCTTGCTTGATTGCAACGTCCTGGATCATGTTTACTAATCCAATCTTGGCACTAATAAATGTGTTGTAAAACACCTTAATACATTCTGCTTCGTCCCACGTGCCAACTTCATAACGTGGCTCGTTTTGCATCAATGGCTTGTAGAAGTCAATTAGCAACTGTGCATCGCCAGTTAAGCTACCGTCCTCTGTACCAATGATAACCATTTCGGGATTAACCATATCCCATTCAACTGATCCCATAGCAATTAAGTAAGGGTTATAGATGAAACGCCCGTTTGTAATAAGTGGACGCAAGCGTTCACGAGTTGTTCCTGGTAACACTGTGCTAATCAATACAATCAGCTGATTAGGTCTTGCCCAACAATTAACTTGCTTTAGTACATTCTCAACAATAGCGTAATTGAAATCCACATTAGGTAAATGTGCAATAGGAGCTTGGCCGCCATACTTTGGATCATGTGGCGTTTGTACTGCAATAAACACAATGTCTTTGCCAAGTACAGCATCCTTTAGCTGATCAACAATTTTAATCTTGTCACTAGTTTTGGGGTAAATATCGTATCCAGTGACGTCATACTGCTCGCTCATTACTTCGGCGCATGCCATCCCCAATTTACCGACTCCGATAAATCCAACTTTTGTTTCTAACATATGATTCCTTTTGATTTTTTCTATGGTGTGTATGATAACCACTTTTTTAACAAACTTGGTGTTTCAATTCTAAATCCGGTGTTTAACGATAATAGACTAGAATTTGAGCATCAAATTATTATGCCTGATCCTACTAAAAAAGTGATTGTGTTCTATGACCAAGAGCCGATTGATGTTAACAAATTCTATAGTACCGTATATCGCAATCACAAGCTCACAAACGAGCAATGTAAAATAATAGTATCCAGTGAGTATAGCACAGAGAGTACGGTCATCTGCAAAGATTACGAACTAACTAGCGTTCAGTATTTCTACCATGCGTTGCTGTGTCATGAGTGGTACAGGAATTATTGGTACAGTGGTATTAACGTTAACACCGATTTTGATCGAACATATATTACTTATAACAATCAAACATTATCCAAACGTTTGTACCGTGCAAACCTTGTCATTGAATTAACCAAGCGAGACCTACTAAGGGATGGATATGTTAGCTACAATAGCGCCCAATTCAAATCCATTGTGAACTCTTTAAAATTCTACACAATGATTCCTGGGTCACACAAAGCAAATATAGTTGCTAACTTAGGAATGTTGCAAGACCAATTGGTCATTGATACTGAGACCCCACATGGCGAACTTAGTGCAGCCATTAATGTAGAAGGAATGCAACGAGCATTTGTTAACCTGGTAACTGAAACCATCTTTTACGAAAATAAGCAGCATCTGACAGAAAAGATTTTCAAGCCTATTGTTGCAAAAATGCCGTTCTTGTTGTTAGCAGGGGCAGGTTGCTTGTCATATTTGCGTAGCTACGGATTCAAAACTTTTGGAGATTTTTGGGATGAAAGTTACGACGATATCACTAACAGTGCCGACAGATTTAGTGCAGTGCTAGCCATACTTGAAGATCTATGCAACAAGCCGCGCGAAGAACTAGTGCAAATGAAATTGGCAATGGCAGAAATACTAGAATACAATTTTAATCACTTCTATACAACCATGCGGCCCATTGTCGTTGACGAGTTTACAACAAAATTAGGCGCAGCATTAACCAAATCTGGTATTGAATACAATACAGACGATCTGGATAACCTAAACCGCATATTAACCTACTAAATACAGTATGAAAATTACAGATGTGCTAGACGAAGCGGGCGCTGCCCCTATATATTATTTTGCCTATGGCATGTTAACTGATCCAGAATTGATGCCGGGTGCAGAATTTGTTGGACGTGCAGAGTTAAAGAACTTTGTATTTGAGATGTTTACCTATGCCAACGTATTCCCATATCCTGGCGCCAGGGTAATTGGCAGCTTGTGGGCAATCGATAGACAGCTATTGTCCCAGTTGGATCAAACCGAAGGTTACCCAACCTTATACGATCGCAAAACTGTTCCAGTATTTGCCAATGGTGAGCGTCATGAAGCAGCAATCTACACAATGACTCCCGAAACTAGAGAGTATATGCAGGGCACAGAACCAAACGATGCGTATATTGCTCGTTTAGAGCGCGGCTATAACAATGCTGGTATTCCTTTGCGCCAACTTGACGATGCGCTAGATGCAATTTACTCTGCACAAGACCTCGACGAAGGCTGGAAAGATTGGGCTGCTACAGGCGCACTTGCTGCGGGAATGGCACTAGGCGGAGGTGCTGCTGATGCTAAATCTGTGCCACATGCACAACCTAAAGCTGCTGCACACCACGTGGCCAAAGCTGCGCAACCAGTTGCAGCACAGTCTAAATTAGCACAACCTGAAACCTACGGTGTTAGTATGAACATCGGTCCCGAGCATACTCTACAACGTACTGCTCTTAGAGCCGGCATTAAAGGAGCAGAACTAGCACAATTCATGGCACAAACACGTCACGAAAGTGCAGATTTTACACGTATGAAGGAGATTGGCGGCGCCAAGTACTTCCACAAGCGTTACGACCCCAAGGCTGCACCAGTTATGGCTAAGACTTTGGGCAATACACATGCAGGCGACGGAGTTAGGTATCACGGTCGTGGCTTTATTCAAATCACCGGACGCGACAACTATCGTATGGCAGGAAAAGCGTTAGGGTTGCCGTTGGAGCAAAAGCCAGAGCTTGCTGCTAACCCAGAAATTGCTGCTAAGATTGCAGTGTGGTATTGGCAAACTCGTGTTAGACCTAATGTACACAACTTCAGCGACACTGCTACGGTCACTAAATATATTAACCCTGCGCTCAGAGGACTGCAAGATCGTTTGCATAACTTCAAAGAGTACACTGTAGCGATGAATATGCGATGAAAATAAAAGAATTACTAGAACATAGCAACTGGGAACAAGACCCATACTATACTGAGGATCGTGTTAGAGCTTTGTATCTGTCTATTAAAGCGGTTCAAGATTACTCTTCGCACATTGGTATCAGATTGGACATTAAAGATCACTTCTTTGATCAGATGTTGGCCAAACGCGGTATGAGTAAAATTGAACCGGGCATGTTAATTGATACGTTTGGTCGCATTATCAATCGTGGCTTGCATTTGTTTAGATCAAAGCCCGACGGAACCAACTTGGTATTCTACGATCCGCAAACTAACTTAAACATTCCATTTATTAAAATGGGTAAAAACAAGTTCCAGCTACGCACTATTATGCGTGACACACGATGGCTTGGTCCAGAGCCAAAAGTTACTCTGAATTAAAGATAAACTCAGCTTCGGGTATACGGGTTCTACCGTTCTTACTACCCAACACAACAACGCGGCGCAGGCCGCGTTCTGTTTCAACTGTTAAAATAATACACCCACCTGCTGCATTAGTGGTGCCAGTCTTGCTAACAATGAACTTGTGCTTATGACCTATTAGGGGATTGGTTTGTTTAAAGATTAACCACCTCTTCTTGTTCTTGATTTCTACTTTAGTCTTGGTAGCAGCATCAACAATGAGATAGTTCTTCTCTGCTACGTTTAACAATAACAGCAAGTCTTCTGCGGTACTGGTATTCTCTGCTAATAGTCCCGTGGCATCAACATAGTTGGTATGTCGCATACCGTACTTCATAGCGTTAGCATTCATGTCACTAATGCAATTACCGTACCCGCCTATATAATGTCTGCATAGCAAGTCTGCTGCATGGTTATCGCTTTTGACCATTGCAAGATTGATAAGCTCTTGCCTAGTTAGACGTAGAGTTCGGTTGTAGGCTATAGATTGATTTAGATCCTGCTTTGCTTCCATAACGGTTAGCACAGTCATTACCTTAGTAATGCTGGCCATTGGGCGTATGGTGCCAGTGTCTTTACTGGCTAGGATTTGGTTTTGTTCGTCTGCAACAAGCCAGGACTTTGCAGTAAGGTCGCTAGTGTCGTCGATAGTTGTGGCAGGTTTCGCCCAGCTAATGCTGCTGGCAAGTAATGCCAAAATAAGTATAGTGCTACGCATTTGTCAAAGTAGTTTAGCATGGTTGCCAACGTTAGTAAAGTGTTTAGGTTATCCGTGGATTTCCAAATACAGTTTCGATTGCCATGCCAGTATGCAGCTTGCGCTGGTAAGTGCCATGGTCTACCATCTTTAGATTTGGATCGTTAAATAGGAATTTCAGTAGATGCTCACTATCTACCATTGGTACAGGCAAACGTTTTAGTGTCGCCCGCATGGCATCACTGCTTTCAATCCAGAATCCTGGCTTGTTAAGTAACTGAGTCACTTTGTTTATTACGCGGTCTTTGCTTTGTTTTTGCCCATCGTGTCCGATGCCTTGGATTTTGTATCCAACCCAATGCTCATTTGCTCTAGGTCCACGATAAAATACACACGCATCTACGTCGGGGTCTGCATCCCAATCAATGACATTCCAGTCGCTTGGGATAACATCTTTAATACTGGTAACGAAACTGCCATGTGCAGTGGAACCGTATGCGTTGTTAACTAGATCAATTAAATTGTCCCCAAGCTCTTGTTTATCGGCATTGGATACAACTAATTCCCATAGATTTTTTGGTAGACTGACTTCTGTAATACGCATCTAGTATTTATAGCATCGTTCCAGTCTTGGGAAAACGGTAACGTACATCCTTGCCTACGCTAATAACACACGCGGCTTCGGTGTCAAACTCGATAATAGTGTATGAGCCGGTTTCCTTATTAAGGTATAGAGCCATTGCAACTTCACTCATATTTGAAGTTGTGCCCATCACCATTGGCTCTTCGCCGTACTTGTCTTTGAGATCCTTCATTAGGACTTTAACTGGAAAACACACAATCTTCTTGTTTGTTTCCACTGGCTTTTGCGCGTGAGTTACTGCGCACACTAGGGCAAGACTGAGAGCAATAAGGTATTTAAACATGCAAATACTTATCGTATTCGTTCCCACCATGCAATTAAAAATAGAATTCCAATGATAGCCCATTTAGTTAGTCCCACGGACAGGGCCAGTAGTACAGTATATGCTGACCCTACACCTTGGTCTAGCAACCATGCTAGCATACTTTGTTTCTTCTTTTTCACAATTATCGTCCAATATAGATACGGGGTTTCGCTTCTTCATCGCGTTGCTTTTGAGTCTTCGGAACCCACTCAGTACCATACTGTGGATATTTTTGAATGCGATCTTCTACCACATGCACCATAAGCATAATAGAAAATCCGATTGCAAATATCATACCGATGGCTCCCACACCCTCGATAAAGTATTTGTCAAGTAAGTCTTTTTTGCGTTTAGCTGCGAGCTCTTCGTCGCGCATTTTTCTGGCTATAAGCACACGCTGGGTTTGTCCCATGTGTTTCATCATAGCTTCTACTTCTGTGTATAGCGCACCCAATTCGGGCGGGCTTTGGTACACCATTAGCTCACGTAGATCCACGCTCATTTGCTCTAGCTGCTTACGCATTAGAACACGCTGTAGGGCACGTTTACCTAAACTAGCATCGCCGGTATATACTTCGTTCTCAGCACGGCGCTCTTCTTCTTCCATAATGGCCAAGCATTTATAGAAGTTGTCGTAGTACTCGCCTAACTTTTCCCCGATCTCTGTGTAAATGCCGGTATGTGCCCCTGCGTTTGCTTTTTTGTTTAGCTCAATAACTTCATTCTTTTGCTGAATATATTGATTACGCTGTTCTACAGTGGCAGGTTTTTCTGGTGGGTGAAGTTTCTTAAATTGATCGTCGAGATCTTTAAGTACGTCTTTAACTTCCCCTGCGGCACCCTTGATGTCCCTGTATAGTTTGCAGCCAGCCTTAACTGCGGAGACGGCTCCGTTGGCAAGTGCAAAGAGGGTTAATGGATCCACCGCATCTCCTGTTATTATTATTGTTAGAGGGTTACCCTAACTTATTTACAGGAGGTTTGCTCTAGATTAAATGCTGCTAATACGTTTTAGGATTTCTTCGTAAAAACTGTCAACTTCCCCGCCAAAACGTCCAATAAGGTGTACGCTTAGGTCTTGGCAAATCTTGTAGTCTTTGCGTTTAAGAGCATTAACAAATTCGTTGTGTAGTTTAGTTGAGTGCTCGATTGTGGTAATTTCTGTTAGCGCAATCTTCTCTGCAGGGACCACGCAAAACACTTCTAGCATTTTGCCTTCTACTTCAAGAGTTTCTAACTCTAGCACAGTGTAACGTTCTTGTAGCTTTTCGGCTACGTCTTTTCCAAAAATAAGTTGCATTATCGTTTTTCTAATCCTAATTTGCAGAACACTTGCTGCACTGCGTTTGCTTGGCTTACGCAATCCTCAAGGGCATTATGCAAGCCCACTTTGCCTTTTACTCGTGGGTCGCCGTGTACTTTAAACAGTGTGCGGCTATCAGCAATTTGCCAAAACTGCCATGGTGTGGGCCAGCCATATTGCTCATATAAGTTTTCCAGGATAGCAATGTCAAACACAGGTCCCTGGCACCAAATGTTTTCTACCCCTACTAAAAAGCGATTAAGCTCTCGGTACATCTGTTCTACAGGAATACGTCCTTCAGTACCTAGTGCTTCTTCACGCACATCCTCGGCTTGGCGCATCCACCATTGCAGCGTGTCTTCTTGTACCGTTCTGCCGCGGGCAATTTGCTCGTCTGCATCCGGACGGATATACAAGCCGGGGCCCGGATCCTCCATTGTGTAGGGATTGAATTTAACTGCGCCGAGAGTGAGAATTACACACCCCGGGCGAGTACCTAAAGTTTCTAAATCGAGCATTACATCCATGCTATATTATATGCTGCTAGTTATAGATTGTCAATTGACTTGCCAACCAAATAGAATTTACTGTAGCAACCGATTAGTCCCTTAGTGAAATCGCCGCCATTGCACCAGCTGGTTGGAACTTGCTGTGACAAGTCACTCAGACCATTAAGCCATTTTGAGTACGCAGGGATAGCATCGCTTCTAAACCAATATTCGTTTTCCTGGAACATGGGATTGTACGGTTTCTTTACCTTAAACGAGATATCACCGTTATGCGGATAGATCAGATCATTAACAATCGAGTAATATTGTTCTGGTACTAATGCACCATACTTGCCATGATCAAGTCTGTCCCTTAGGTCAGGGTGCATATCAAACCATGCACAAATAACTTGTGCTTGCTTTGCTAGCATTTCAGGTAAGTCGGGAGTCCAATAAAACAACTCGTCATTTTCCCAATAATGGTCGTTGGTTTGATTGAAGTCTCCTACACTAATGCTTAACTGTATGTCTAAGAAATACAAGTAGTAGGCACTATCCTTATAGCAAATGCGTGGCTTGTCGATGCCATGAATAAACCCAACTTTACGACCTTTATCGTATTGTTGTAGATAATTCTTTGTGGCATTGTGCAGCAAGATATTCTTGGGCATTGATGAGTTATAACGTACACCTGGATTGAAGTCTTCAATCCAATTTGGGTTATTGTAGTAGTCCAGTAGGTCGTCTGTGTAATCGTACAAGGTTACTTTTGTTCTAGTATCTATGTTCAATTTTTTAAGCATTGGCAACGCCTGGAAATCAATTTCACTTCGTAAATTCCACGCTTCGTCACTATCACTCTTAGTAGACTCAGTGCCTTTAAACGGACCAAAGATCAGTATCTCATCAATAAAGATGTTATTGTCGTGAAATGCACGTAAGATAGTATAGCTGTCAATGCCTCCGCTGAAGCAAAGCACAAGGTAATCATACTTGTCCCTAAGTTGCTGCGCCCTAATGCGATACAACTCGCTTAGTGAAATATCAACGGGCTTGGTCCAATTGTAGTTTGAAAAAGCTGACTCGTTAAAATTCCAATGCGGGTGGATGCCAGATTTCGAGTGTTCTGAAATGGCATCAATTTTTCTGTAGAACTTTTTATTTCCTACTTGGTAGAATCCGCGTTTATCGTATTCAATCGAATTTGACACGTTGTTTTATTTTCCGAAAGTTTGCTGCTAGTTCTTCTAGCTGCTTGGGGGCAGTTTTTACTGGACGATGATCAAGTTCTAGTAAACGTTCTGCAACAGCTGGTTGTGATACAATTTTTCGGATCTTGGCTATTACTAGAGGATCGGCAGTTTTGTTAGCAATCAATATAGACCAACGTGTGTATCCGTAATCATTAATACCAAGTTCTCGTAATGTCGGTACATCGGGATTACCAGCCAGACGCTGCGGTGACATTACTGCCAGTGCTTTGAGTTTTCCCGATTTGATATATGGATCCACAATCGACTCAGCCTCCATAATGTAATCGATTTGACCACCGAGTACATCCACTAGAGCTTGTGCTTGTCCTTTGTATGGCACGTTGGTAAAAGTACCTTGACCGTTGCCAACAATGGCTCCTGCAATGTGCGTCCCTGACCCAATACCGCTTGTTCCGTAAGTGATGGGCCTAGTGTGAGAAATTTCAATCAATTGCTTAAGAGACTTTGCAGGATGGTTATTGTTTACTACCAGTAACGATGCAGAATTGCCAAGGTGCTTGATAACTACAAAGTCACTGAACTCGTATTCAACATTGGCCTCGCCAATGTTGTCAGTTAGTCCGTTGCTAGCAACCATAATAACAGTTTCGTTGGTTCGAACCTTGGCAAGATAGTTATATGCAATGAATCCGCCGCCGCCTAACTTATATTCCAAGCTGGTTGCAACGCCGTTTTCTTCTAATGCAGTTTGAACAGTCCTAGCCACACGGTCGCTGACACCACCAGGTTGATACTGAACAACTATTCTAACTGGCTGAGCAAATACACTACTTGCAAGCAACATCATCGCAACTAGGAATAATTTCATTTATTTTGTCTTTTTGGTTTCAGCTTCGGCTACACGCTTGCGTAGACTGCTGCTAGAGAAACTGTGATCTCTACTGTTGAAGATATGCTTGATACCAATGTGCGAACCTTCTGCACGACCTGTAAAGTCTTGGCTCTCGTACTCAACGCCCAAGATGCGCACATCAATGGGCAAGATAAGAATCAAGTCACGTAGGTCTTGTTCAGTTTGATAAACAACAATCTCGTCAACAAAGCGACATGCACTCAGCTGAATTTGTCGTTCCACTACACTTTGGATAGGCTTGTTTTTGGTATCAGGACGATCGATTGTGGCGTCTGTTTGCAAACCTGCAATTAAGTAATCACAATGGTTCTTGGCTTCTGCCAACATGGCAATATGCCCTGCATGTAGCAGGTCAAATTGACTAAAGGTAATGCCAATGACTTTACCTTCGTCTTTGAGTTGTTTAATCTTGTTAAATATCATCGTCGGTAGTTTCCGATAATTCATCTATACCTTCACCTGTGGTGTGTTGGTATGTTTTGTCTCCTACTACCCATTCGTCAGTCCAAAAGCGTTGGCTGTTGCTGGACTCGGGTGGAGGAAGTAACGCAAGCATAGTGAATACTTGCTCACGTTCTTCGCCTTCAAGGGTACGCTCAGTTTTAAGCAAGCCGCAACGTTTCAGAAACGCACGGGCTTCCTCTTTGGTCTTGAATTCTTTGGGTTTGATCATTGATCTGCTTCAAGTTTGACTTGAAGTGGGAATCCGTTGTTACGTGCAAGTAGTGTAACTTCGACACCCTTTTGTTCTGCAATCTCGTAGGGCAGAGTTGCAACCACTGCTGAACCTTCTTCGTGGATTCGAAGAGTCAGTTGCTCGGAACTATCATTGTCGTGATTGAAAATAGCCTTGAGCGTCTCAACAACAAATTCCATTGTAGTGGTGTTGTCATTAACGTAAATCACCTTGTACAAACTTGGTGGCTTGACATCGAAACGAGGTTGGATTTTAATTTGTTGACGAGTTTTGGTATTTGCCATATTTGAATTAAGTTAAACGTAGGGCGTCATTGCCCTACGTATATCACATTATATTACTTTTTGAAAGTAATTGCAATGGATTTTGGTTTCTTTTCTTCCGGAACAACCAGTTCCAGTTGAACAGAAAGGATACCGTTTTCCACAGTAGCGCCACGAACCTCTACGTTGTCTGCTAACGTAAAGTCACGAACGAAATTGCGGTTACTGATGCCTTGGTGTAAGTATTTTGGATCACTTGGTGTAGTAAGATCCTTAACCTTTTCACCAGTTACGGTAAGCACATTGTCTGCTAGTTCTACCCCGATTTCGCTTTCTGCAAAGCCAGCAACTGCAACTTCAACCACAAAATTGGTTTCGTTAACTTGAACGATATTGTGTGGAGGGTAGTTGCCGCTTTTGCTGTTTGCAAATGTGCGATTCAATTCCTCAAACATGCGGTCAAAGCCAATGGCTGAACGATGTAGGGAAGGTAGGTCTAGAGTACGGATGTTGAAAGTTGTCATGTTATTCTCCTATTAAGCAAGTATGACGTTTAAAATGTAGCCCGATTATCGGCACTACATGTTTATTTATTATACAGACAAAAAGTCTGTAATCAAATTATTTTGGGCATCTACAACTTCGATGCGTTTTCTGCTGCTGCTGTGGTATTGTGGTTTGTATGTTAACAAGAAAAAGCTGATACTTGCTGTGTCTTCTAGTGTGAGGTACAAGTATCGTCCATCGGTTTTCAGCGTGTACTGTTGCTGATAACGATCTCCCCAACGCTGCATATCCCTTTCGATAAAGGATATTGCAGTTTGGTTAATTCCAACAGGGTTTCCTGGAAAAATGGTTTCGTCAGCAGGTAATCGAAACCTAACTTGCATTAGTACAGTTTCTTTGGCAAGCTCTCTGCTTGCAGTTTCTTTTGCCAACGGCGCTTGGCTTGTGCTGCTGCCTTCTTACGCTTGGTAGTTGGCTTTTCGTAAAACTCACGTTCGCGAAGTTCTTGTAACTTGCCGCTTTCCATGATTTTCTTTTTAAATTTGCGTAGGGCTTTTTCAACGTTGTCATTTTGCACAACTACGCTGCTGCCATATAATTTCATTCTTTCGTTCATTTTTATCCTATTCTATAAAATTGGGTGGGTCGTTATATTTAACCACTTTGTCTGTAATCTCTATCTTTTTAAAACCCTGCTTTTTAATTTCAGTTAGGGTGTACATATATGGAGTAAGAGTGCGCTCTAAAATGCTCTTTAGCCCACGTGCTCCAACCTTTTGATTGAATGCCAACTCTGCTACTGCTTCAATGGCTGCATCAGTGAACAGCAACTCTACTTCATCTGATGAGAAGTAAAACTTCATCTGTGCTAGCAGGTTGTTCTTTGGTTCCGTTAAGATCTTAACAAAATCGCTTTTGCTTAGTTCATCAATTTGTACAGAGATTGGGAAACGTCCCGTAAACTCTGGAATCATTCCAAACTTTTGGAAATCGTCTGGGGTAACTTCTGTGACATCAATTTTGTCATCGTTACTTGAGTTAAAGCCAATACTGGTGCCTCGTTGTCTACGGTCAACAATCTTGGGTAGATCGGCAAATGCTCCACCAGCAATAAACAAGATCTTGCTGGTATCAATTTCCACTTGGTCCATTGATGGATGCTTCTTGCCGCCGTTTACGCTGACCTTGCACTTGGTGCCTTCTACTAACTTGAGTAGAGCTTGTTGCACACCCTCGCCGCTAACGTCACGGGTAATGCTGGCGCCTTCGCTTTTACGTGCAATCTTGTCTACTTCATCTAGAAAGATAATACCTTGCTCACAACGGGCAACATCATATTCTGCTGCTGCCAACAATCCTGAGATGATGCTTTCCACATCATCACCTACATAACCGGCTTCAGTTAGTGTAGTTGCATCAGCTACAACAAAGGGAACGTTTAGATAACGTGCAATGGTTTTGGCCAACAGTGTTTTTCCCGAACCAGTTGGGCCATGGATTAGAATGTTTGACTTTTCCAGTTCAACTGAGCTTTCAAAGAAGATGCGTTTGTAATGGTTAACTACACCCACGCTGATTGCAATCTTTGCAGCATCTTGACCAATAATGTACTCGTCCAAGTGCTGCTTGATCTTAATAGGATCTAGGGCCTTGCCAATTTTCTTGTCCTTGCGGATATGGTCATTGGCTTCTTTGTTAATGATGTTGCTACAAAGCGTGATACATTCATTACAAATGCCAGCATCGTTTGCTACAATTAACTTTTCAACTTCATTACGGCTTTTGCCGCAGAAGTTACAATGGATCGGTTGAATGTTTTCGCTCATGGGCTCTATTGATAAAATATTCTAATACGTTAGTGTATTTACGATCATTATTAAGAAAGTTCTTTGGCCCATAATGGTATGTTTTTTCTGACCCAACGAATAGGTCTTTAATTGGACTTAGATCAGTGTTGGCAGTGTTTACTACTATTGCATCAACTTGTCCGGCTGCTTTAGTAAGCCAATTAACGTCATCTAATTCTACACTGTAAAGGTACACGTTAAATGCTTCATCGTGCCCTGCACATAAAAATGCCAGCGTCTCAACGTCAACTGGATCGACATCAATCAACAAGATTGAATGATTGGCGTCTTCCACAAAGTCTGGTGGAGTAATAAAATTAGTTGTCATTGTTTCTTTAGATATTCGCGAATTTGCTCTTGTTCGCTTTCGCTTAGTGTGTCAACATCATACTCGCCGCTGTTGATTTTGTCAATTAGGTACTTGATGTATTCTTCGTTGTACGTGTAGCTTTCTGTTGCTGCTTTGTCAACTTCGATCCATTTAACACCGTTGAACTTAAACAGTCTAGCTGGTAAGAAGTCTACCCGCAGATACATGTCACCTTTGGTTGCAGATTCTGGAAACTTAGTTCCAAAGTCTGCGTTAGCTGCTTTAGCACGATCGATATTGTCTGCATGTGCATCTAGGTCTGGCACCCATGAATGACTAAGAGTCTTGATGCGAGTATTTGGATCAATGTGCTCTTCAACCACTTCTTTCATTGGACCAGTATACTCGGGAGGAGTAATGTAGTCACCTGGGCGTTCGACTTCGTCAATGCCTAGTGCCAGTATCTCTGGTGAAGATCGCTGAGTGCCTACCTCAGGCTCAATGGCTGTGTCATCTTCGGGTTCTTTGGCATCTGCTGCTGCTTTAAACGCTTCCACGGATTTGATAAGCTGTGCCACTTGTTCTTCGCTTAGTGGGCCATCATCCTCTTCGTAGTCCACTGCCATTACTTCCTCTTCGGTAAGCGGGCGGATGTTGTCTTCTTCGTTAACTACAACTTCACGCTTATACACTACCGGAGGCAAGTTTGAAAAATGCACAAATGGTTTCTTTAGATAAGCAAACAGATCCACATCCTCTGCAGTGGTAGACTCAGTAGAGACACTCTGAGCTGTGTGCTCAGCATCGACTACCGCGCATTCGTCTACTACGGTCTGTTCTTCTACAGGAGGTGTGGATTCGTGCGGTTCTCCAACAGTGTTATTTTCAACAACAGTCTGCGTATGTTTGTTCACCTCGACAGGTGTTTGTTCCTCCCCACGTGCCCACTTAATGCTTTGCTGTGCTGCTAAAATCAACACCAGTGCCAATGGATCAAAAACTGCAACAATCAACATGATAACCAAACGTACTGCTTTTTCAAGTATGTTAGCATCGGGATTGTCGCCGTAGATCAATGCTGCAATGTATTTGATTGGTCCAACTTCGCTTTCAACTTTGCGGAACTCTGCCCTTAGAGGTGCAACTTCCTCATTGAGTTTACTAATTGTTTTCTGTTCGGCTTGGATCTCGGCTTGTAAACGGGCGCGATCTTTTTGCTGGGATTTGCGTAGATAGACTGCTTTATCGGCACCTTTTTCATCACTGCTTCTGCCCATAACTTGATCGACGCTGTCATCAAGCTGTTTAAGAATCTTGCGGTTAGCATCGATATTGTCCTTGGCTGTTTTAATTTTCTCATCGTACACTGCAATCTTGCTCTGAACATCACCACTAACCAAACTTTGGTCGCTGTGTGCTTTGCTCAAAAATCCAAAAATGCCCATGCTGGTGATAATCATGAGAACTACCACTGCGGCAGTCATGTATGATTTCAACAGGAGCGGCGCACGAGTCCAATTAGCTTTGAGCCAACTGGCGCATACTAGTTTAGCCACCTCAAGCGTGGTACCCATTACAATAATGGGGATTGCGGCTGCGGCGAAAATGGCAGTTAAACCTACTACAGAGTAGTAGATTGCAACTGCCGAAATTGTTAAACCAGTTAGTAGTAGTAACCAGGCTAAAATCATGTTATCCTTATGCGGCGTTATTGTCTGTTGAAATTACAGTTGTTCCGTCTAACGGACCGTTGACCACGATGCTATTGCGTAGATCACTGTAGTTGGCACTGTCTTCGTTAGCAGTTACATCACGTGCTGTGATTTGTTCCTGGAACCCTTCGCCTACTAGTGGGTCAGATCCTTCTACTGGGTGGAATACACGAACTGAACGTGTTGTATCCTTGATTAAAGCTCGCATAATAGCTTCACAAATCGCCAAGTTTACTTCGTCAATTGTCTGGCTATCATATGGGCTATCTGTACTGCCATTGATTGAGTTTAGGAACTGTTGCTCCATGGCCAACAATGGGTTCAATACGCCATCATTGGTATCAATACCAAAGCGGTCATAGCGCACTGTGAATGCCAAGGTTGTTGGTAAATTGTTGCCAGTGATGGCATCACCGTTTGCTGTACATTCCAAGTCAACGATTTGTGCATCGCTGTACTTGCATAGTTCTTCAATGATACGTTGGAAACGGATGTTACCACGAGCAAGGCGAAGTGCATTGTCTAGTGTAGATGGTAAATCGCTTCCGCTAAAATTGTCCCATGAATATGGGTTAACATTACCACTGTACTCGTTGTTGTTGTCCATGAACACGTTTGTGTTGCTCATGTCCAAAATCACACGAAAAAACGCTGGTTGTAATTGGTTGCTGTCTTGTTGAAATCCTGATGGCATTTATATGCTCCTTACTTTAAAGTATTTATCAGTTTTCGCGGTAGTATTGTTCCACTCTATTCCACCATTGCTTTTCCCAGTGGCTAAACATGTCCGGAGTTAGGATAAACTCCTGATACTGCGGATCTCCCCACACCATAGGTGTAATTTCGGGAGGTTTAAC
>ERZ650308.974-NODE-974-length-15281-cov-11.649087_pt1 | contig 15281 bp, 30 predicted proteins | sample MGYA00376244_ERZ650308 | MGnify/ENA primary metagenome ERZ650308 (study PRJEB26733, sample SAMN07839295) | wastewater metagenome | biome: small river; feature: stream; material: water | place: USA: North Carolina | collected 2016-04-26 ...
GTCTGCTACCAGTTTGGCAAAGGATTCAATGTCTTTGCTGTTTGCAAGCCATAACTTCACCAATCCAGAATGAGTTAATGAAAAACCAGCCTGTCTAGCCATCTCAACAATTTCATCTTGATTCATGGTTAAGCCTTTCACAAATGTCATCACTCATTTCAAAGACTTTCAAGCCTAAGAGTTTCCTGCCATCATTAGTCTTCACTATAGAAGCCTTCCTACGATGATAAGCAGCACGTTTAAGCTCATTCTGTCTGTTCATAGCCTCACGAGTATGCACTCTACGTTTAACAATCAAACGCTCAGGTTCCTCGTACTGATAAGGCCAGCATTCTTTGATGTGTACGGATTTAAAAATCACATTAATTCTCCTATCATAGCTGCTGCTCTTACGATTGCTCGGCGGGTTGCTTCGTATGGGTCGTCATCGTGGTATTCCATTATTTCGTCGAGACCAACTCTCCAAGCCTCAACGTGCTTAAAGTGATGCTGAATATCAATACCCAACTTCACAGCCAGCCGCAGCGCATCACCATCGTCTTTTAGTGGGTTCCAAGAAAAGTAGTTAGGTAGACCACGGAAATATTCAAGTCGCTCTGGAAATTGGTGTGAGTTCTCCCATGTAATTTCAATACCCGCCGATTTAGCAGCTAGCTCTAAGAGTGTCTTATCCTCATTCATAGTAGTCATCCTCTACGAAGTCCTCAGTGTTCCCACATACGTCACAATGTAACCATCGACCATGCTCTGTAGGTGACATATCAGCACCACAGTTAGAACAGATTACTTCGCCATCATCATCGTATTCTTCCATAGCCTTATCCTTCTTTCCAAAAATGAGATCCCAATTATCGTGAATCTTCTTTACGTCTTCCTGACGTCTTCCTGAACCTTTACCACCATCTCCGTGTTTGCTCATTATTGATCTCCTGTAATGCCGTGGGCGGCTTCGATTGCTCTGGCAAAGTTGTTGATTGGAGAGCCTTCAACATTGAATCTAGCAAGCCAAAAGTCGAGTATTTCTCTATCCGTCAACGGCTTGCGTTGTTGTGGTGTGGCTCCAAGCAGTAAGCCATTCACTGCCTCAATAGCTGCCGCCCAAACAACTCGTGGGTCTGGATTGCCTTTGTACGGACACCAGTCATCAAACATTTGCGATTCCATTAGCGGCGTAATAAACGCCACAGGCTCTACCTGTTCATTGTTCATGTCCTCGCTTCGCTGCGGGCTTTGCTCTTGCTGTTTATTCATTTGTGTACCTCCTCCTCGTTTACGCCATCCTAAGGCAGTCATAGCTTCACGTCCTCCCATTTAGACAAGTCTTGAATGATGTCAGCTAAAACGCTCTCTGAGACTCCTTTGTAGGCTTGGTAGCCTGCCGTGGCACTTTTGAGAGATTCGAGCATTAAACAGGCATCTAAGCCCCTTAGAGCGCACTTGTAAGCAAAGACCTGCTCAGGTTTAGACAAATCATAGCTAAGAGTAGCCGTTCCTGCTTGTTTATTATTCATTTTAATGACACCTTTATCAAAGTTAAGACAAATACGAATAAGCTTATTATCATAAGCCACACCCTTTCAGGGCTTCAAGACTTATTACCATGTCTTGTTCCCCATAGCTGTCCTCAAGTCACCTATGACTTTATCGTAACCATAGACAACAATCAATTCAACAAAAGCATTAATTGTATGAACATAGTGGGCTTCTTCCATCATTAGAGTTTGATCCCTAACTTCTTCTTCGTGTTTAGACATAAAATCTTTCATGTTATCCCCTCTTTACTTTAATGATTCTACTTAGTATGACTTTATTAAGTAGTATCTTTAATAGTGTATTTACATTAAAGTTAACTTGCATAGTCATCTCCATAGTTCTCATGAGTATCATGATAGCTATATAGTGCATCAATGTCTTCTAGGGAAACCCCTGTGTCCAGATCGTCTTCTGGTTCCGTATCAAAGTCTTGTTCAGTCATCAACTCTTTGCGGTCAATAGTTGGAATGATGGTCTTTACATCTTCAAAACAAACTTTACATAAGTCCAAGAACTTAAATGTCACAGCGTGTTTGCGTGTTGCTTCGTAGTCGCTGAGCAAACGATCACAATTTAAACAATGCATTTTAAAGGCCTTTCAGGTGTTAGGGTGTTGCGGAGTTGATCTAAAGGTAGAAAGTCGCTTCTAGGTAGGTTTAAATCGTTTTAAACGCTACTTTTGAGCTGTTCTTCCTCTGTTGGGTTAACGTCAAAGGTTGGATGTGTCTCAACCATGATGTGTCGGCGTTGAATTGCTCGGATTTTGTGAACGTAGCGTTGCAACTGTTCTTGCCTTGCTCGAACACTCTTTTGTAAAGAATGCCCTAACTCTTGAATTTCTTCTTCTGTCCACATGGCGTTTTGTTTTTTGAACTTAGCGTCATAGTAGGATTCGAGAAACATCAGGCGATCATCCACAGTTGGAAGCCTCCGGCTAGACAAAGCCCCGTTACATTCCTTACAACAAGACACAGTTACGGCAGGAATCCTGTCTTGTTTTCGCTTCTTGTAAGGCATAGCGTCAATCATGCTAATCGGCGGCACATGGTCTAAACCTTCGGCAGGATCGCCACAATAGAAGCAATAATATCCCTCTGTGGTGTAGTGTCGAGTGTATTTGTGATGGTGCATTTTGATTAATTCCTGTCTGTGCTTATTCGTAGCCATAAGTAACCCCTATAAATATAAGAGTAGAACTTTAGCATATGAACCTTACACGAAACTTACAAACTAGACCCCTTAAAAGCCCTTAGAAGGGTGCTTCAGGTGTTTGTTCACGTTGTTGTTGTTCATGGTCACGTTGTTGCTCAGGTGTCCACGGCTTAGGTGGACATTGTGATGGGAAAGGCCAAGTAGTTTTTACCATAAGTCATGCTCCAAGATTAGATCAACTGCAAAGAGAATGATAATGATTGTCATTGTTCAATACCCGTTGTTTTTCTTACACATAGCCTCAATAGCCCATGCGAAGTCATAATTATCTGAATGTTTAAGGCATTCGTCAATCTGTCCTTTAGTGATTTCCACCCAAGGCTTACCAGCTGACCCACTAAAGAAGATTTCACCACAATCGGTGCACTGCTTAGCATCAGTGATGCCAATAGGAGCCCAGTCCCAGTCATCAGAATGACATTTAGGACAATAAGTGTATTCAATTTCCATCATCTTGTCGCCTCATGTAGTTTGTACTGTGTTCCATCCTCTAAGCCTAGATCATAGGAAATATTGTCCAACGTATCCCCGAAGTTGTCCCATTCCCTGAAGAAATCTAGATCGTCTATTTGAGACAGTGTATTGATTGCAGGTGAGTACTTTTCCATTACCTTCTTAGCTTCATTAAGCAAATGGATAAGCTCATCACGTGTTGATACTAGCTCATCACACAAAGGGTTGCCTTCAGCCCATAGACGTCGTTCCAGGCTGATAAAGTCGTTGTTATTAAGCATGGTGTAATCCTTAAAAGTCAGAGCCGTAGACAATACCATCTTTACAAGTACCGACGACAATAGTCTTTTCGTTGAGATAGTTCAGAACGGCTTGTTCTTTCTCGTCGTCATTTTCGTAGTCTTCAAGATCAATACGATAATCTTGTGCAATAGTTTCCCAGTCAGAGACAGAATAATGGCAACAGATAGCAATGACATCTAGATCTTCTTCTACGCCTGTCTCTATCTCATAGTCAGAAATGTAATCAAAAATTACCTTTAGAGCATCATATCCAAACTGGTCAAAACGGTTATAAGCGTGGAACGCGTCGACGAAATCAGAGAAGCTGACAGATTGTTTCATGTTTTTATTCCTTAAGAAGTTGATTTGCTTGTTTAAAGTGTTATTCCTCAAAGTCGGTTAGACTGTTAACTGTTAACCCATTCGTCATAAGACTTCAAAGGCTTACCATCGTTCGTGATGTCGCCTCCGTTGCCATCATTGGCGAAGGTCAAGTAAATCTGATACTCCGTGTCGTTTGTGCCACGTGCCTGAGTTTGCCAAGTGTCGAGGGTTTGAATTGCTTGCATGATGATTCGATCCTTGAATAGTTAATGAGACGGTACAGTGTACCCCATAGAAGCCTCAGAGAAGCCTCTATAAGTTAGATTAGACCCAGTCTATGGCTTCTCTTCCGTCTAAGTGTTTCCACATTGTAGACCCATCAATAAGAGAAATGTGCATAGACCATCCAGTAATTGATTCGTCATATACTGAGCCGTCATCTAGCTCAATACGTGCCCATAGTTTCCCATCTTCCCAGTGTTTACAGAGTTTCATGGTAGTCCCTTATAGAGTCATCCACACCACCACGATAGCGATAGCGTAGAGCCCGTATAATACGGTTTGATTGATAGAATTCATTTTAAGGTTCTCCTTTAGTTAAACTTTTTACCGCTTGCTCATAGCTTTGAAATACTGTTACAGTTCTCAAACCCTCCATAAGACACCAAATATCACCATCTTTTTCTAATGTATATCCCGTGGTTCGTTTGTTAGTATCAAGCAAGGCTTGAGCATAGCCTAAGTCATAGCCTTGAATCACCCCTGCCCTGGCTTCTTTTGAGTATCCAAGCTCTTGAAGCTTTTTTATAAGTGCAGCGAGTGTCATAATTAAGCCCCTTGATAACCGTATTCTTGAGCGACAGCTACTTCCATAGGCGTCAGTTTACGTGTCTTAGCCCACTCAATAGCTGATTCTCTAATGTGTTTACCTGAAATAGCCTTAACCATAATACGCTCATGGCTAGTTTGACACATAGACAAGTCACGCTCTAAGGCTTCTTTTAATTGCTTGATTGTCCAGCTAGGTTGGTTTGTGTTTAAGTTTGACATGGTACTGTTCCTTAGTAAGTTAGTGGAGTGGCTATATTAAGCTGTTAACCAGACTACGACAATAGCGATAAACCCTAATACATAGATAACTTTATCTGCGAGTTGATTGTTTGACATGATCGTGATCCTTAGATGATGCCTTGACGATGTGTCTCAGCTGTTAATTACTTAGCAGATACCGTGCCAGATACGATTATGTAATACTCTTGTACTACTTAGATGATAGATATCTTATATCTGAATACTTTAATAGACAGTGTTGCTATTAAACAACGCTTTAAAGTGGTGCATGAATCCCTTTAGTGGTGCATAGTTGCACCTTGATAGTGCATTAGCTTGGCATAGTTTATGCTTAGGATTGTGTCTTGATAGTGCCTTGATAGTTAGCTTGATAGGTCTTATTAGGGTGCTACATAGCCCCTCACGTCTCACCTTTAGAGTTAATGATAATGATTCTCATTTGCATCTACTGAGTTACTGACTGCTGAGTCATTAGCTAAGTAAGTTAGTGCTTACTAACCTGCAAAGACCTATGAAGACACGGGGGAGGGGGTAGGCTTAGGTGATTACTTTTGTGGGAGCCTCTAAAGTACACAAAAAAGTCAATAGAGAAAAAGACCATGAGTAACTAAAAAGGCTATATAAATCAAAGAAGTTATGGACTAAGATAGACTGTTGTGTAAATACAACACTAATGTAGACCTAAAATGGACACAAGAGCCTGCCATAGACCTCATGAGGGGCTATGAAAGTGGACACAAGAGCCCTATGAAGATAGTGTTGTCACATAGGAGACATAGATGTAAATAAAGTTAATAAAGTACTTGACAAATGAGAAAAGAGGTATATAATTCTCTATGAAGGTAATCCTTCCAAGAACTCAAATGAAGACTAAGTAGACAGGCTACTCAGTTAATACAGGAAGTTTCTAAGTGAGTTACTTTGTTGGCCTTGTGTCTTCCTTAGTCTAACTAAGAAGATGAACACAGGAGGGCACTAAGTAAGTATATACTTCATTTAGATTCTTGCATATAAGTTAATGTCTTAGGTACTCTAGAGTACTCTAAGTACTTTAAGTAATACTACGCATGAGGACTGCCCATGCAACGCAACTGCGCTTCGGATACCAGATCAGAGGGTGCTGCAACTCTGTTGGTCGCAAAGCCGATACAGTCCTCAGCCGTTGTATTACTTACTGTACCCCTATTATTAATAGTCTATCTCCTATAAGGACAAAGATGACACAAGAACAAGAACCTCAGCGTCGTAAGGCGGGTAGACCCAAGAAGGGTGAGATCGTAGCCAAGAAAAAAGGTAACAGAGAGTTACGTGGTCGTCCAGCAGGGGACAAGGCTATCATGGATGAGTACAAAGCTAGGATGCTTAACTCACCTAAATCAGCTAGAGTCCTAGAGGCTATCTTTGATGCTGCCTTAGATCCTGAACATAAGGCTCAGTCAGCTGCATGGAAGCTCATAGTGGACAGGATCGTACCTGTATCTTCATTTGAACAAGTTAAACAAGGCGGTGGTACTCCTGCTATTAGCATTAACATTACAGGGCTTACTCAAGCTAGTACTGTTATTGAGCAAGATGATGTCTCGTATGACATCACGGACGTAGAGGCTAAAGATGAGTGACCGTACTAATCGAGATAAAGGCCGTAAGAAAGCTGTTACGTCTTGGAACTGTTGCTGTTGGCTCTGTCGTAAGGATAACGCTAAAAAGTTTGTTATTCTTAAACGAGATGAAAAGAAGTTAAACAATGACTAGTCTTAACTTTGAGCTACTTAAATGGCAACAGACTGTCTTTGCTGATAAGCACCGCTTTAAAGTAGTTGCAGCAGGGCGTCGCTGTGGTAAGTCTAGGCTCTCCGCAGTGACCCTGCTCATTGAAGCTCTGAACTGTCCAGAAGGTTCAGCTGTGATGTATATAGCTCCTACTCTAGGTCAAGCTAGGACTATTATGTGGGACTTATTGAATGACTTAGGTAGACCTGTCATCAAGTCTGCTCACGTGAACAACTTGGAGATTACCCTTGTCAATGGAAGAAAGATCCTTGTTAGAGGGGCTGATAATCCCGATTCTCTTCGTGGTGTCTCTCTTACTTATGTCGTTCTAGACGAATGTGCCTTTATTAAAGAGGATGTCTGGCAGAAGATCATTCGAGCTTCTTTGTCTGATAAAAAAGGTAGAGCTTTATTTATTAGTACACCCTCAGGGCGTAACTGGTTCTACGCTGTCTTTAAGCTAGGACAAGAGCAAGACGAAGAGTGGCAGTCATGGCACTTCACCACTAGGGACAATGAGACTATCGACCCTAAAGAGATTGATGCTGCTGAACGTACTCTAAGCTCCTTTGCCTTCAAACAGGAATACCTGTCCTCTTTCGACAATGCTGGACAAGAGGTGTTCAAAGAGGAATGGTTAAAGACATCCCCTGAGCCTAGCTACGGTGAGTACGTAGTAGCTATCGACTTAGCTGGCTTTGAGGAAGTAGGTAAGAACCCCGGTGCTGCTAAGTCTAGACTAGATGAATCAGCTATCGCTATCGTAAAAGTAGAAGATAACGGAGATTGGTGGGTCAAAGAGATCATAGCTGGTAGATGGGATATTAAGGCCACAGCAGCCAAGATCTTGAACGTAGTACGTGAGTATAGACCTATCGCTGTTGGCATCGAGAAGGGTGCTTTAAAGAACGCTGTGAGCCCTTATCTCAATGACCTAATGAGGAAGAACAACGTCTACTGTCATATCCAAGACCTGACACACGGGAACAGGAAGAAGCAAGACAGGGTTGTTTGGTCCTTACAAGGTCGCTTGGAGCATGGTCGTATCTCCTTTAACGAGGATGAGGATTGGAAGGAAACCTTCGATCAGATCATGATGTTCCCCACAGCAGGGGTTCACGATGACAGGGTTGATGCCTTGTCTTACATTGACCAGTTAGCTATTACTAGCTACCAACAAGACTACGAAGAGGACGACTGGGAGCCTCTAGATTCAATTACTGGTTACTGAGTACTAAATAAAGCTTGACAAAGTAAACCTTTTAGTGTATAGTGCGTTTAACTACGTAGGAAAACCTATAAATATGGAAAATATGGATAACAACGAAGGCACAAAATGGGAAGAACCAAGTGACTCTGACAAAGAGTTAACTCAGTTCGTTGTGGACCATTGTGATCGTTGGCGTGACTACCGAGATACCAACTTCCTAGATTCTTGGGAAGAGTATGAGCGTATCTTCCGTGGTCAGTGGGCCGCTAACGATAAAACTCGTGAATCTGAGCGTTCTAAGCTAGTATCCCCTGCTACCCAACAAGCTGTTGAGACTCGCCATGCTGAGATCATGGAAGCTATCTTTGGTCAAGGTGACTACTTTGACATCGAGGATGACCTCCAAGACGTTAACGGTAACGACATCGACGTAGAGCTTCTCAAGGCTCAGTTGATGGAAGACTTCGATAAGGACAAGATCCGTAAGAGTATCGACCAGATTGAGCTGATGGCTGAGATCTACGGTACAGGTATCGGTGAGATCGTTGTTAAAGACGAGATTGAGTACAAAGCAGCTACTCGCCCTATTCCCGGCGTCCAAGGTCAAGCAGCCATTGGCGTAGAGGAAGTAAAGCGTACAGCAGTCAAGATCGTACCTGTTAACCCTAAGAACTTCTTGTTTGACCCTAACGGTACATCCATTGAAGAGTGTATGGGTGTTGCTATCGAGAAGTACGTATCCATGCACAAGATCGTCAAAGGCATGGAAGACGGTATCTATCGTAAGGTAAATATTGGCCCCATGTACGCTGAGGATAGCTTGGAAGCTACCCAAGAATCTACTCAGTTCAAGGACGACAAGGTTAAACTCTTGACTTACTACGGCCTAGTGCCCCGTGAGTACTTGGCTCAGTTGGAAAACGAAGAAGCTGAAGTGGTTGACTTGTTCCCTGAGGACTCCACAGCTGACGACTACGCTGACTTGGTGGAAGCTATCATCGTTATCGGTAATGACTCTATGCTCCTCAAGGCAGAAGAGAACCCTTACATGATGAAAGATCGTCCTGTTATCTTGTATCAAGACGACACAGTGCCTAATCGTTTGTTAGGTCGTGGTACGGTTGAGAAGGCCTATAACATGCAAAAGGCAGTGGACGCACAGATCCGTAGCCATTTGGATGCTTTGGCTCTTACAAGCGCTCCTATGATCGCTATGGACGCTACTCGTTTGCCTCGTGGTGCTAAGTTTGAGGTGAAACCCGGTAAAGCTATCCTGACTAACGGTGATCCACAAGAGATCTTGTTCCCGTTCACGTTCGGTCAGACAGGTACAAGCAACCTTGCTACCTCTAAAGAGTTCGAGCGTATGCTTCTCCAAGCTACAGGTACTCTGGACTCTCAAGGCATGGTGTCTTCTGTGTCTCGTGACGCAGGTCAAGGCGGTATTTCGATGGCTGTTGCCTCGATTATCAAGAAGTACAAGCGTACCTTGACTAACTTCCAAGAAGACTTCCTGATGCCTTTCATCAAGAAGGCTGCTTTCCGCTATATGCAGTTCGATCCTGAGCGTTATCCCTCAGTTGACATGAACTTCATTCCTACAGCTACCTTGGGCATCATGGCTCGTGAGTACGAACAACAGCAGTTTATCTCTTTGTTGCAGACTCTTGGCCCTAATACTCCTGTTTTGCCTGTTATCTTGAAGGGTATCGTCTCTAACAGCTCTTTGAGCAACCGTTTTGAGATGATGGCTGAGTTGGACAAGATGTCACAGCCTAATCCTGAACAACAGCAGATGCAAATGATGCAGGATCAGCTCAAGATGCAAGCAGCACAGGCTCAATTGGCCTTGTTGCAAGCTCAAACGGCTGAAAAGATGGCTAATGCGCAGCAGACACAGGTGGAGACTCAGATGATGCCTGTTGAACTGCAAGCGAAGATGGTTACAGCGGCTTCTACTAACCTGAATCAAGGCGATGACTTTGAAAGACGCTTGAAATTGGCTGATTTGATGCTTAAAGAGAAAAATGTAAACCTGAAAGTAGCAGATATTGCCTCTAATGAGCGTATTGCTACTCTACAAATGATGAATAAGCAAAATAAATTACAATAAAACTACGTTTTTGTAAATAAAGTAGTACTTAGGGGTTGACAAGTTCATTAAAGTACTATACAGTACACCCTTATTAACTATTAGGACTCCATTATGGAACAATCCTTAGAACGATTTTACGAAGATGCTTTTTCAATGATGTCCACTCAAGGGTGGGCAGACTTAATGGAAGACATCGAGCGTGTAAAGAATAGCTACGACAAACTATCTGCTGTCACGGAAACACACCCATTAGACTTTCGTCGTGGACAGCTGGATATTTTGAACTGGTTATATGGCCTGAAAGGGCTGTACGAGAAGGCATACGAAGAACTTCAATTAGAGCAAGAAGAGGAGCTACTTTAAATGGCTCGTCGTATTTTTGAATTCGAGTGTGCTAACTCACATCGCGTGGAAGCTTTTGTTGACGACACAACGACACACCTACCCTGTAGTAAATGTGGTCAAGACGCAACAAGAGTCATAAGCGCAATCCGATTGAATCTTGAAGGTTGCTCAGGCTCTTTCCCGACAGCCTCTGATTCATGGGTTCGTAAGCGATCTGAAAAGCTCGCCCAAGAACAAAAGCTGAACTCATAAGTTACTTAGTGACCGAGTTTATTTTAAAAGACTCCTAGAACCACATTAGTTGGCAGGAAAGGGAAATATGTTAGTAGATGAAGAAGAGACGCAAGGTAATTTCGATCAAGTTGAAGAACCCTCGCAAACCATTGAGCAACCTGTAGTAGAAGATACTAAGCCTGCTGTTCCTGAGAAATATCAGGGTAAAAGCGTAGACGACATTATCCGAATGCACCAAGAAGCTGAAAAGCTAATCGGTAAGCAAGCTCAAGAAGTTGGTGAAGTTCGTAAACTTGCTGATGACCTTATCAAGCAGAACCTCCAAACTAATCACAAACCTATTGTAGAAGAGCCTGAAGTAGATTTCTTTGAAGATCCTCAGAAAGCAATTCAGAACACGGTTAATCGTCATCCAGATGTCTTGGCAGCTAAACAAGCCACCCAAGAGTTCAAACGGATGAATATTCAGCAGAAGCTGGCAGCAACACATCCTGACTTCCAACAGGTCGTTCAAGATTCAGGGTTCACAGAGTGGGTAAAAGCCTCTCCTGTGCGTCTAGGTTTGTATGCTAAAGCCGATGGTGAATACGATTTTGACAGTGCTAATGAGTTGTTATCCACCTATAAACAGTTGAAGCAAGTTCAGACTAAGCAAGTCGCTGCTGTTGATAATACGGCGCGTCAGCAGTCTCTCAAGGCAGCAAGTGTTGACTCAGGCGGTACTGGTGAATCTTCTAAAAAGATCTATCGACGCGCTGACCTTATTCAGCTCAGGATGCGTGACCCAGATCGTTATGAAGCCCTCCAACCGGAGATTATGGCTGCATACGCTGAAGGCCGCATCAAATAACTTTTGTAATTTTTAATCAAGGACTTTTAAAATGGCACTCGGTACTAACCACGTAACCACCACCACAGCAGCTAACTTCATTCCAGAAATTTGGAGTGATGAAATTGCTGCTGCGTATAAGAAAAACCTCGTTGCTGCGAACCTCATCAAGAAGATGTCGTTCAAGGGCAAGAAAGGTGACACCGTTCACATTCCAGTTCCTACCCGTGGTACTGCGTCTGCTAAGGCTGCTTCGACTCAAGTAACATTGATCGCTGCAACTGAAGGCGTTGTGGACATCTCCATCAACAAACACTATGAATATAGCCGTTTGATCGAAGATATCGTCGAAGCTCAAGCTTTGTCTAGCCTGCGTTCGTTCTACACTGACGACGCTGGTTACGCACTCGCTAAGCAAATCGACGGTGACATCATCCGTTTGGGTCGTTTGGCTAACGGTGGTTCTACTGGCGCTCGTTACGGCTCTGCCTACATCGGTGGCGACGGTACTACAGCGTTTGACTACACTGCTAACACCAACACCGGTAACGCTTCTGCTTTGACAGACGCTGCTATTCGTCGTACTATCCAGCGCTTGGATGACTCTGACGTTCCTATGGACGGTCGTTTCTTCATCATCCCTCCTTCAAGCCGTAACACCTTGATGGGCTTGGCTCGTTACACTGAACAAGCATTCGTGGGTGAAGCTGGTTCAGGCAACACCATCCGCAACGGTGAAGTTGGTAACTTGTACGGCATGGGCGTGTTCGTGTCTAGCAACGCTGATAGCGCTTCTGCTACTTCTGCTTACCCTGATTCTGGCACTGCTATCGCTCGTGTCTGTTTGATGGGTCACAAGGACAGCTTCGCTTTGGTTGAGCAAGTCGGTATCCGTTCACAAACTCAGTACAAACAAGAATACCTCGGTACTCTGTTTACTGCTGATACATTGTACGGTGTTGGCGAGTTGCGTGACTACGGCGCTGTTGCCTTGGTTGTTCCAGCTTAATAGCTAGACTGAAGGGGCTATCTGCAAAGGTAGCTCCTTTGGCCTGTCTAGTGAGGTAAAAATAATGGCTAAATTTAAATGCTTGTTAAGCGGTAACGTAATTGAGTTCACTAACCAAGTGGACATTGACTCTATGGTTGGTCACTCAGGCTATGAAGCTGTGGTTGAACAAGTAGAAGCACCTAAGGAAGTTACTAAGACTTCCACCACAACAAAGAAGACCGCTAAAGTAACTGCACAAGTAGAGGCTGAATAACTATGGCTATTTACCGAGGTTCAGGCGGTAGCGTAGAAAGTATCACAGAGTCAGCTACCGTCACTATTGCTGTATCACAAGGCGGTACAGGTGCTCAAACAGCAGCTGCTGCGCGTACTAACTTAGGATTAGGGTCTGCTGCTACAACAGACTCTGGTGCTTACGCCACTGCTGCTCAAGGTGTTTTAGCTGATTCGGCTTTACAAGAAGATGATATTGGTGTTTCAATCCAAGCTTATGATGAACAATTAGCTGACGTAGCTGGACTGACTCCTACTGACAACGGCGTTATCATTGGCAACGGTGCTAACTTTGGTGTTGAATCAGGTTCGACTCTTCGTACCTCTCTTGGTCTAGCTATCGGTACGGATGTACTGGCTCCTAATGGTAGCGCAGCTAGTCTCACAGATTTCCCCACACTTAATCAAAATACTACAGGTACTGCTGCTAACGTATCAGGTACTGTAGCTATTGCTAATGGTGGTACAGGTCAGACTACAGCCGCTACTGCTAGGGCTGCTCTGCTTCCTACTTATGCCACCAATGGCGGTAAAGTCTTGGCTGTTAAGTCTGATGCGTCAGACGTAGAGTATATTTCTGTAGGCGGCACTGGTACTGTCACTTCCGTAGACATGACTGTTCCTACAGGTTTATCTGTATCTGGAAACCCTGTTACTACAACAGGCACGTTAGCTGTTACTTACGCTTCAGGCTATGCTATTCCTACGACAGCTAAGCAAACGGAGTGGGATACTGCTTACACTGATCGCAATAAATGGGATGGTGGGGCTACAGGACTTACAGCTTCTACAGGAAGAACTTCTCTTGGCGTAACTGCTACAGGAGCTGATACAACATATGCTTACAGAGCAAATAACCTAAGTGATTTAGCAAGTGCGTCTACTGCACGTACTAATTTAGGCTTAGGAACAGCAGCCACAACAGCTTCTACAGATTACGCTACAGCTGCGCAAGGTACGTTAGCTGATAACGCTTTAACTGCTGCTAATCCAAACTATACAGGTACTTTAACAGGTGGCACAGGTGTTGTAAACCTTGGCTCTGGGCAGGTCTATAAAGATGCGTCAGGTAACGTAGGTATTGGTAATTCTTCCCCAACTTGCTCATTAGACGTTACCGGAGGAATTAAAACAGGCCGTACAGCTGTTACATCACCTGCATCTACGGACGGTAACGTATTTAGCGGAACTTATACGCCCACTCTATCAAATACAACTAACGTATCAACTAGCACTGCATCTGCTTGTCAATATATGCGAGTTGGAAATACCGTTACGGTTAGTGGTGAAGTTGTTTTGGCTGCAACAGCAACTGGAAACACAGTTCTTGGAATTTCACTTCCAATTGCAAGCAATATTGGCGCAACAAGGCAATTGGGCGGAACAGCAGTAGCTCAATCAACAACACAAGTTGCAACTTTGTACGGAGATGCTACTAACGACAGAGTTACTTTTAGGATGCAAGCAGCAGGAACTACTGCGCTGACTTATGTTTTCTCATTTACATATCAGGTGATTTAAATGATTGAATCAATTACATTCAACACACAAGATGCAAAAATCATCATCACTTTTGATGACGGCACAACCCGTGAGTACACACAAGCAGACAAGGATCAGTACCTTGCAAACTATCCTGATCGAGCTGCTGATGTAGCGGCAATGGGTTGGTAAGATGTCAGAACACGTAGCAACAGAAACAGGGATAGCTCTGGCAACTAAAGCAGCACCTCCAATAACAATAAGTCTAGCTACAGTGGCTGGATATCAAGTATCGGAGTTGGTCTTATGGGCTACTTTGATCTACACGGCTTTGATGATTGGACATAAAGTACTCCAAATATACAAAGATATTACAGATAAAGCATTCAAAAGTATTGACAAACCTGAATAAATAGAGTAGGATACGCAACTATGGCAACTAAAAAACAACAATCAGCTAAAGTAGGTAAAGTTATGGGTGAGTACAAAGAAGGTACTCTCCATAGCGGCAAAGGTGGTCCTGTCGTCAAAGACAAGAAACAAGCTATTGCTATTGCCTTGTCTGAAGCTAAGATGCCCATGCGTGGTGCTCGTACAGCCAAGAATAAGGCTAAGAAGAAGTAAATATGGCTCGTCCTGTAACGGTAGGTTTAAACCTCACTGCAAACACACTGACGACTGTTTATACGGTTCCTAGTGGCTATTACGCTAAATGGAACCTGATGTACTTGTTTAATGGTACAGGCTCTACTAAGCACATTACAGCTTATTGGACAGATTCTAGTGCAGGGGCTGATATCTACGTTCAGAACCAGAATACTGTTAACTCTAAAGAGTACGTTCGTATTGATGGTGGAGCCTACGTAGTCATGGAAGAGGGCGACACAATTAAAATGATTAGCGAGGCTGGTAGCACATTTAGCACTATCTGTACCTTTGAGCTATTCAAGAAAGAAGGATTCTAATTTAAATGGCTACCTATTTAGAAACAGTCAATAACGTGCTTCGTAGGTTACGTGAGCCTACGGTGTCTAGCGTTGGAGAAACTAACTACTCAGCCATGTTGGGTGTGTTTGTTAATGATGCTAAACGTGAAGTAGAGGATGCCTTAGAGTGGAATTCCTTATCTTCTACCATTACAGTGAACACTGTAGCT
>ERZ650308.977-NODE-977-length-15273-cov-5.441845_pt1 | contig 15273 bp, 20 predicted proteins | sample MGYA00376244_ERZ650308 | MGnify/ENA primary metagenome ERZ650308 (study PRJEB26733, sample SAMN07839295) | wastewater metagenome | biome: small river; feature: stream; material: water | place: USA: North Carolina | collected 2016-04-26 ...
GCGACCTGTTGCGCTGCGGCGCAGACCATGCACGGCATTTCGTCGAGGAGGCGCGCTGCGCCGTCTATGCCGACAACCCCGCCGCGCCGGCCAGCCATGTGGCGCGCGATGACACCAAGCCCGCCAAACCGCGCCGCAGCAGCGCAAAGGATCGAGCATGACCATTCAGCTTCTGCAGCCGTGGAACGGCAACGCGCCCGCGATCTACACCACATTCACAGCCGCTGAAGAAGCCAGCCTGATAGCAAAGGGGTTGGCGCGCCTGTATCCGGTAGCGAACGCGGCCAGCCCCGTGGTGAGGACCGGCAGCTACGTCGGCACCGGCAACCTGCGTCGCGTGGCGTGCGGGATGCGCCCCGATGTGGTGTTCGTCGTCGCGGACGATTCTCAGTACATGATCTGGCGCCACCAGGGCACCTACCGTGGCCGCGCCGTGCGCATGGGCAGCAAAGGCGGGCACTCGTCCGGCGGCATCATCGAACTCACTGACGACGGTTTTCAGGTGACGTCCGCCGCGCAGTCCAACACCAACGCGACCACCTATCACTGGGTGGCCATCGCCGACAACGGGTCGGGCCGCCTGGTGATGGGCGGGCACATTGGCAACGGCGCTGTGCGCGACTTCTCAGCCCTGATCGAGGAGACACCGGTTTTCTTCATGGCTGGGCGTGACAACACCTTCAGCCGCTGGTTCCGCGCGACAGGGCAAGCGAAAGCGTATCCGATGGATGCGGCTGCGCCCAGCGCGACCATGATTTCGTCGCTGTCCCCAGTGACGATCTCCGCCGCCGCCGATCTCAACGAACTGACGGAGTACCCCAGCAATCCTGGTGCCGAGGGTGTGGACTGGATCGCGTTTCTGGACTGCCCGGCGTGGAGCGTGCTGCAATACACCGGCGAGGGCACCGCGTCCGACTACGTGGTGCGCCTGCCAGGGTGGTCGGCCGAAGAATACGGCGCCATGGCCATCATCAAGGGGCACAACGACTCCACCCCGACTGCTGCGCAGATCGTGGTTCCTGCCAAGAGCAGCACCCGAGCGCTGCCGGCTGACGGCACATCCTGGACCAGCACCGCGGTCTCGGCCTGGAATGGCCCGCTACTCACGCTATCGGGCACGGGCGGCGCCAATTACCTCAAGGTCAACGAGGCTGCCACGGTCTACACCGTGTTTGCCATCAAGGCCAGCCCGCTCACGCAATCGGTTTCGCAACTGCCATCGCGCACCTATGTCGGCCGCCCGGCTCTGCGCTGCAAAACCGGCGGCGGCATCATCACGCAGGTGACGGAAGACGTCTTCAACATCGAGGCCAATGCGAACAGCGTGCGACCGATCACCGTCGAGTGGTTCGGCATCTACGATGCTCGCGCCGCTGAATCGCCGCTGTGGGCCTTCTCACAGACGCCTGCAGTGTGCGCCCTGCGATTGTTCGGCGCCACCGGTTCGTGGGACACCACCAATGACCTGACCGAACTGCGACTCGTGCGTTATTCCGGCAGCGAAGTCGAAGACAACTTTGGCCGACGGCCCGCGCGTGGCGCCCTGGTGCACCTCGTGCTTCGCTCCAACGGCACGCACGACAGCAGCACCTATCGGCTGACGATGAACGGCCGGTATCACATGGAGGTCAAGCGCAACCACGGCATAGGGCAAACGGCGACCACCAAGCTGGCGTTCATGTGCCACCGCGACACCAGCGATGCCATTGCCGACTCCTCCGTGGGCATGGCGATGGCCCTGTGCCGCCTATGGGGCCGGGAGCTCACCAACAGCGAAGTCGCTGCCCGCGCTCAGATCTGCTTCGGCGCGCAAGACGTCGCTGACGTGTCCGACTTCTTCGAGGAGTGGGACGCGGCGAACTATGGCGCCGGTGTGCTGCCGGCAACCAGGAACATCGAAAACCGCGGTGTGGTGACGAACTGCACGCAAATTTACGTCTGACATGCGCCTGTTGACTGCTCCAGTGCTCGAGCCCGTCACGGCTTCCGAGGCCAAGCTCGCCGCGCGCATCGCAGAGACGTCGGCCTTCGACGCCATCGTGCCCGGCCTGATCGTCGCCGCCCGCCAGCTGGCCGAACAGGTGACGGGCCGCCAGCTGATGCAGCAGACCTGGCGCATCGAGCTCACCGACTGGCCGGCCAGCACCGACGTGTTCGAGATCCACCGCGCCACTGCCGCTGCCGTGTCCTACTGGGGAGCCGGCGCCGCGTGGGTGACGCTCAGCGGCGCCAGCTACGAGTTCGCGGCGGTGGGCAACGGCACCGGCATCGTGCCGGCCATCGGTGTGAGCTGGCCCGTGCTGGGCGAGAAGGCCATTGGCGCGCGCGTGCGCATCGACCTGACGGCCGGCGAGACCGACCCGCAGGCCGTGCCCGAGTGCGTGCGCCTGTACATCAAGGCGCTGGTGGCCTACTGGATCGACACGCCGGTGGCGGCGTCTGGCGCCCCGCTCGAAGAAGCGCCCTTCCTGCGCATGCTGCTGGATCCGGCCAAGCTGTACTGACGCCCGCCATGGCCCGCCACCTCTCCGCCGCTGACCTGCGCGACCAGATCGTGCTGCAGCAACTGCCCGCCACGCAAGACGCGCACGGGCAGGAATCTGCCACCTGGGCCGACTTCGCCACCGTGTGGTGCAAGCCCGAGCCCCTGCGCGGGCGCGACTTCTTTGCCGCCGCGCAGGCGCAGGCCAGCGTGTCGGCGCGCTTCACCATCCGCTGGCGCGACGATCTGCCGGCCCGCCTGCGCGTGCTGTGGCGCGGCCAGGCCTATGACGTGCAGGGAGAGCCCATCGACATCGACGGCCGCCGCGCCTGGCTCGAGCTGATGTGCCAGACCGGGGTGAGGGACGCCGCATGATCAGCGCCAAGGTGCACGGCATCCCCGAGCTGAAGGCCGCGCTGGCCGGTATCGTGCCCAAGCTGCGGCGCCAGGCGCTGCGCAACGCGCTGGCCGCCGGCGCGCGCATCGTGCGCGACGATGCCAAGCGCCGCGCCCCGGTGCTGCAGCCCACGCTGCGCGCGCCCTACCGCAAGGCCGGCACCGTGCGCAAGGCCATCGTGGTGCGCACCAGCAAGCGCGCCCGTGCCCAGGGCGACGTGGGCGTGTTCGTCAACGTGCGGCCGGCCAAGACCGGCCAGCGCGGCGCCAAGAACCCGAGCGACCCGTTCTACTGGCGGTTCCTCGAGTTCGGCACCCGCAAGATGAGCGCGCGCGCGTTCCTGCAGCCCGCCACGGCGCGGCTGGCCGAGGCACTGGAGAAGTTCAAGGCCGTGATCGGCCCGCAGATCCAGAAGATGAACAAGAAGGACGGCACGCTGTGAGCGCCGAGACCGACTTCCGCGCACTGCTGGCCGGCCACGCCGGCACCGTGGCGCTGGTGGGCGGGGCCATTGCGCACAACGCCATCGGCCCCAGCGTGGCGCCGCCCTACGTGGTGTTCACCGCTCAGCACGACCGCGCGCTGGGCCTTGACAACACCCTGCTGGCCGACTCATGCGTGATCACCGTGCAGTGCTGGTCCAAGACCGCCGCGCAGGCAGAAAGCGTGGCCGATGCGGTGACGGCCGCCGTGGCCACGGCGCCGGCAGCGCGCGGCGCCTGCGTGACGGTCCGCGCCAGCGGCTATGACGAAGATACCGGCCTGGACGCCACCGTATTGACTGTCGAGTGGTGGGCCTGACCGCACAGCCCGCCCGCTGCCAGCGCAACCCCAAGAAGCCCGCCCCGTGCGGGCTTCGTCGTTTTCAGCAACCCACCGGCCGCCGCGCCGGTTCAAAAGAGTAGGAGCCAACCATGGCACAAGGCGATCTGATCATTGGGCGCGGCGTCCGCGTCGAGGTGGGCAAGACCGAAGGCGCGGCCAAGACGGTGACGGCCGTCACCCTGGCCAACCCGGGCGTGGCCACCAGCACCGCGCACGGGCTGTCCACCAAGAGCGTGGGCTACTTCTACAACGTGGCCGGCATGGTGAACCTGGAGGGCCAGGCGGTGCGCCTGGGCACCGTGGCCACCGATACCTTCCAGCTCGAGGACATCGACACCACCGACTACCCGGCCTTCACCTCGGGCACGTTCATTCCGATCACCGCCTGGTCCACCCTGAGCAAGGCCACCAGCATTGCCGAGGGCGGCGGCGAGGCCGACAAGCTCAACGCCACCGTGCTGCTGGACAACATCCGCCAGGAGCGCAACGGCCTGCTGGCCGCCGAGACCATGACCATCGGCCTGCTGGCCGAAAGCCTGGCCAGCGAGGCGTTGCAGATCGTGCGCCGCGCCGCGCGCGACTCCGACCTGCTGGTCTTCCGCGTCACCTGGAACAACGGCGACGTGCTGGTGTTCCGCGGCGAGCCCAGCAAGCCCGGCCGCGACGTGCAGCAGGGCCAGCTGGGCACCGGCACCATCAGCGTGACGGTGCGTGGGTTCACCACCGAGGGCGCTGCCTGATGGACTGTGCAGCGCTGATCGCCTCGCTGCGCACCGGCCGGCGCAGCTGGGTGGCCCTGCCCAACGGCGCGCAGGTGCGCATCGTGCGGCCCACCGAGGCCGAGTTCGGCAAGTTCACCGGCGGCGTCACGGTGGACCACGTATGCGAGTACGTCGACGACTGGAAAGGCGTGACCGAGGCCACCCTGCTGGGCGATGCGGTGGGCGCCGACGATGTGGTGCCGTTCGACGCGGCGCTGTGGGCCGAATGGGTGCGTGACCGCGTAGACGACGTGCAGGTGGTGGCCACCGCCATCGGCGCGGCGATCGGTGAGCACCTGAAGGCGCGAAAGACCGCCGCGGGAAACTGAATGCGGTACTGGACGCGCAGGCCGGCGTCCAGTACCGCGGCGAAGAACCACCCCTGCCCGATGACGCCGAGATGCTGGCCATGCGCTGCTGGAACCTGCTGGCCAACGGCATGGGCGGCATCGACTGGGCCGGCCTGCCGCTGGCCGTGGAGTGGCTTGGCGTGACCGACGTTGACGGGCTCATCCACCGTCTGCAGGTGATCAAGGCCCACAAGCCGCCCGATGCGGCCCAGGCCGCCCAGCCAGACCAGCCCCGCCAGCCCGCCTGACCGCAAGCAAACCACCCAGCACCCATGGCACTCGCAACGCTCAGCATCGACCTGGTGGCCCAGCTGGCCAGCCTGCAAGCCGGCATGGACAAGGCCGGCCGCCTGGCCGAGAAACAGGCCGCGCAGATCGAGGCCCGCTACGCGCGCCTGACGGCCGGCGCCGTTGCGCTGGGCGCCGCGCTGGCCACGGCCATCCCCGTGGCCGGGCTGGCGGCGTTCTTCCGCACCACCGTCGACGGGCTCGATGCGCTGAACGACCTGAAAGATGCCACCGGCGCGTCGATCGAGAACCTGAGCGCGCTCGAAGACGTGGCCGCCCGCACCGGCACCAGCATGGACACGGTGAGCGCCGGGCTGCTGAAGTTCAACAAGGTGCTGAGCGAGGCCAAGCCGGGCAGCGACGCCGCGGCCATGCTCAAGAGCATTGGCCTGAACGCCGAGGAACTGAAGCGCATCGATCCGGCCCAGGCGCTGCTGAAGACGGCGCAGGCGCTGTCGACCTACGCCGACGACGGAGAGAAAGCCCGCCTGGTGCAGGCGCTGTTCAGCAAGAGCACCAAGGAGATGGCCGCGTTCCTGAAAGACCTGGCCGAGAAGGGCAAGCTGAACGCCACCGTGACCCGTGAGCAGGCCGAAGAGGCCGAGAAGTTCAACAAGGAGATGGCGGCGCTGTCGAAGAACGTCACCGACGTGGCGCGGGCCGTGGTGTCTGACCTGATCCCCGGGCTGAACAAGCTGTTCGACAAGCTCAAGCAGACCCCATCGCGCGGCACCTCGTTCGTCAACGAGCTGGTGAGCGAGGTGCAGAGCCTGCGGCTGAACCTGCTGGTGACAGACATCGAGAACCTGACCGACCAGCTTTCGCGCCAGCCCGGCAACTCCACGCTGCAGAAACTGCTGGCCGACGCGCGCAAGGAATACGAAGCGCTCTCGCGCGAAGCGGCCAAGGCTAACGAGGTGCTGAAGGGCTCCATCCCGCTGGCCGATGACCCGCGCAACGATCCGCGCATCGGCCGCGGCTTCAACCGCGCCAAGCCGCAGGTGCCGGGGTTGTCAAGCAAGCCGGCCGGCGGCAAGAGTGCCAAGGGCGAGCCGCTGCTGGTGGGCCCGGTGCTCGAGCCCGCGCAGATCCAGGCGCTCAAGAGCCTGGAGGCCACCAACGTGGGCCGCATCACCGCGCTGCGCCAGGAGTTGGAGGAACTGCTGCTGATGCATCCGCCCAGCGGCGGCGGCGACCCGCGCGTGGCCGAGGCGATAGACGCGGTGATCAAGCAGATCCAGGCGCTGGACCCGGCCGCCCGCGCCGTGACCGAAAGCATGGCCCGCATCAATGCCGCGCTGGCCACCACGCCGGCCGCCAAGCTGGCCGACGCGCGCCGCCTGGTCGACGAACTGCAGACCGAGCTGGGCCGCACCACCGACCCGCAGCGCATCCGCGAGCTCGGCCAGGCCATCGACGCCATCTATGAGGGCATCGGCGCGCTGCCCACCGTGGCCGAGCCGGTGTTCGCCCAGCTTGACGACTTCACCAAGGAGTTCGCCAACAACGTGCAAAGCGCGTTCGGCGAGACCATCCTGCGCACCCTGAAGGGCGACTTCGACAACATCGCCTCGCTGTGGGGAAACATGCTGCTGCGCATGGTCAGCGAGGCCGCCGCGGCCGATCTCACGCGCGTGCTGTTCCCCAACTTCCAAGGCAGCCAGGGCAGCAGCCTGGCCAACATCGGCAATCTGATCAGCAGCTTCTTTGCCGGCCGCGCGCTGGGCGGCCCGGTGGCCGCAGGCGGCATGTACGAGGTGAACGAGAAAGGCATGCCTGAGCTGCTGAGCGTGGGCGGTCGCAACCTGCTGCTGATGGGCAAGCAGGCCGGCCAGGTCACACCCACCGGCGCAGCCATGGCCGGCGGCGCCGGCGCGGTGGTGGTGAACAACTACGTCACTGTGGGCGGTGGCGTCAGCCGCAACGAGGTGATGGCCGCCATGGAAGTGACCAAGCAGCAGACGCTGGCCGCCGTGGCCGACGCACAGCGCCGCGGGCGCGGGGGCAACTGATGGCCACCTACGATTGGCCCGCCACGCGCGACTTCATGCCCGAGGTGGCCGCCTGGCGCATCGTGGACAACCTGCAGCGCGCCAGCGAAAGCCCGCTGTCGGGCTACGTGCAGACGCTGGCCATGCCCGGCGCGAAGTGGGGCTGGGCCTTCGACTTCGGCGCGCACAGCCTGCCGGCCCGTGATGCGGTGGAGGCCTACCTGCTGCGCCTGAGCGGGCGCGAGCACCGCGTGCGCCTGTGGGACTTGAAGCGCGAGCGCCCGCGCGGCACCTGCAGCCTGTCGGGCGTGACCATCAGCGCCACCGTGGCGCAGTTCGCCACCACGCTGCCGCTGGCAGGGTGCGGTGCAGGCGCCACGCTGCTGGCCGGCGACTGGCTGGGCCTGGCCACGGGCCAGCTGGTGCGCGTGGTGGTCGATGCCACCGCCAACGGCGCAGGCGCCATGAGCGTCGAAGTGCGTCACATGCTGCGCACCGGCCTGGCCAGCGGCAGCGCCGTCACGCTGTACCGGCCCACCGCGCTCTACGTGAAGACCGAGGCAGGCCTGTCGATGCCGCGCCAGGCCGGCCCGTCGGCCGCTGGCTTCAGCGTGGAGTTCGTCGAGGTGTTCGCATGAGCCGCACCGCGCTCGATGCGCCCACCCTGGCCGCATTGGCCGCAGCGCACGTCACCAGCCTGCTGCTGTTCGAGTTCGGCTTCGACAGCGGCACGCAGTACGTCACCAGCGCGCCGCACAACGTGGAATGGGGTGGCCACACCTACCTGGCCGCGCAGGGCATCGGCGGCGTCGAGCCCATCACCGAGACCGATTCCGAGGTGCGCGGCCTAGTGTTCACGCTCAGCGCCGTGGCGCAGAGCGCCATTGCCGGCGCACTGACCGAGGCGGTGCAGGGCCGGCCGGTGCTGGTGCGCATGGGCGTGGTGGATTCAGGCACGCTGCGGGTTGACCACAACGTGTGGTCGGGCTTCTTCGACGTGATGACCATCGAAGACAACCCCGACGGGCCCATGATCCGCGCCACTTGCGAGCACGCCATGATCGCGTGGCAGCAGCCCAAGGGCACGCTGTTCAGCGACCAGGACCAGCGCGCCATCGACGACAGTGATCTGTTCTTCGAGTACGCCGCGCAGATGGCCGAGGCCACCATCGTGTGGCCCAACAAGAGCTTCTTCAAGTGACGCCAGCCGGGCCGCCCCTGCTGCAACGCCTGCCCGACTGGCCCCGGCGGCTGGGCGCCTACTTCGAGGCGCAGCGGGGCCAGCGCTTTGCCTGGGGCATCAGCGACTGCGCCCGCTTTGCGGCCGGCGCGGTGCAGGCGCTGACAGGCCGGCCTGTGCTGCCCTGGGCCTGGGCTGACCGGGCCAGCGCGGCCCGGGTGCTGCGCGCCTGCGGCGGCCTGGTGCCAGCCGTGGGGCAGGTGTTGCCCGAGCTGGCCGGCCCGCAGTGGGCCCAGCGCGGCGACGTGCTGCTGGTGCAGCCGGCCGGCCAGGCGCGGCGCTGGCTGGCGGTGGCTGACAGCGGGCGCTGGTGGGCGCCGGGCGCCACCGGCATGGTCAGCGGGCCGGCCGCCGATGCCGTGCGCGCCTGGGGGGTGGGCCATGGCTGAAGCCCTCGCCATCGCGCTGTTCGACGCCGGGGTGATCGGCTTCGGCACCACCATATCCATCGCAGCCAGCGCCACCTACATCAACGCCGCGCTGATCATCGCGGCCAACACCGCCTACAGCGCGCAGCAGAAGCGCAAGGCCCGCTCGCGCGCCCAGGCGGCCTACACCGCCAGCCTGAAAGACCGCGAGGTAATGATCCGCAGCGCCGTGGCGCCACGCCGGGTGATCTACGGCCGCGACAAGGTGAGCGGCCCCATCGTCTACGCCCAGAGCACCGGCAGCCGTGGAGAGTTTCTGCACCTGGTGGTGGTGCTGGCCGCGCACGAGTGCGACGCCATCGAGACCATCTACTTCAACGACGTGGCGCTGCCCGAGCCCGACGGCAGCGGCAACATCACCAGCGGCGAGTTCGCGGCCGGCATCACCCACAGCGCCAGCGCAAACGCCGTGGGCACCAGCGTCACCCTGGCGCACACCCCCAGCCGCATCGTCTACACATCCAGGCGCGAGCAGGCCGAGGGCAGCTACACCATCGACGTGCCGGTAACGCCCACCAGCGTGGTTGGCAACGTGGTCAACTTCGCGTACTCCGACCACTACGACGTCAACTACGAGTGGGTGGAATCGGCGCCGCGGGTGCGCATCCGCAAGCACCTGGGCGGCGCTGGGCAGGTGGCCGATGCCGACCTGGTGGCCGCCAGCGGTGGCAAGTGGACATCGGCCCACGTGGGGGTTGGCCTGTGCTACCTGTACGTGCGGCTGGAGTTCGACACCGAGGTGTTCGGCCAGATCGGCCTGCCCAACATCAGCGCCGTGGTGCGCGGCAAGAAGCTGCACGACCCGCGCAGCGGCCTCACGGTGTGGAGCGAGAACGCCGCGCTGGCCGTGGCCGACTGGCTGCGCGACAGCGTGCACGGCCTGGGCGCAGCATCCGGCGAGGTGCCCGATGCCGAGGTGGTGACGGCGGCCAACATCTGCGACGAGGCCGTGAACATCACGGTGAGCACCACGCAAGCGCGCTACGTGTTCAACGGCAGCTTCACCACCGAGACATCGCCGCGCGACGTGCTGGCCGATCTGCTCAGCGGCATGGCCGGCACGTGCGTGTGGACGCAGGGCCGCTGGCTGGTGCGCGCGGGGGCGGCGCGCACGCCGGCCATCACCATCACCGCCGACAAGCTGGCCGGCAGCGGGGTGAGCATTGCCCCGCGCGCCACGCGCAGCGAGCTGTTCAACGCCGTGCGCGTGACCTACCGCGACCCGTCGCAGGGCTGGGCCGAGGTGCAGGCCCCGCTGGTGACGAACGCCACCTACGAGGCGGCCGACGGTGGGGTGCGCATCGTGCGATCGATCTCGATGCCTGGCGCCATGGATGCACTGCGCGCGCAGCGGCTGGGAAAGATCGAGCTCGAGCGCGAGCGCCAGGCGCTGACCGTGCAGCTGACCGGCAACCTGTCCACCTATGACCTGGCGCCCACCGACACCTGCTACCTGGACCTGACGCGCTACGGCTTCAGCAACAAGCTGATGGAGGTGCGCAGCCGCACCTGGCAGCCCGACGGCACGCTGCCCTACACCCTGCGCGAGACGGCCGCCGGCGTGTGGGACTGGAACTACGGCGAAGCAACCACGGTGGACCTTGCGCCCGACACGGTGCTGCCCAACCCCTACACCGCGCCCGCCGCGCTGGAAGACCTGACGGCGGCCAGCGGCACCGCGCACCTGATGCGCCTGGGCGATGGCTCCATCGTGTCGCGCGCGCTGGTGCAGTGGACTGCCAGCACCGACGCCTTCGTCACCTCGGGCGGCAAGATCGAATGCAACTGGAAGCGGCCCAGCGATGCCGACTGGCAAACCTCGCCCCCCATCGCCGGCGACGAGACCAGCACCTACCTGCTGCAGGTGCCCGACGGCCACACCATCCTGATCCGCGCGCGCGCCGTCAACGCATCGGGGCGCAGCTCGCCATGGGAAACCATCTCGCACGCGGTGCAAGGCAAATCGGCAGCGCCCAGCGACGCCACCGGCCTGGCCGGCAGCGTCAGCAAGGGCCGCATCACCTGGGTGTGGGATGCCTGCCCGGACGCCGACTACGCCACCACCGAGCTGCGCCTGGGCGGCACAGACTGGGCCAGCGCCACCACGCCGCCGGCCTTCCTGGGCACGGCCAACACGCATGCCCAGGTGGTGACAGCCGCGGCCACCTACACCGCGCGCATCAAGCACATCGACACCAGCGGCAACTACAGCACCAACGCCACCAGTTACAGCGTGGCGGTGTCGGCCGGCGACCTGGTGCAAGACGGCACGGATGGAACCGACGGCACCGACGGAACCTCGGCCTACGTGCACATCCGCTACAGCAACGACGGCGGCAGCACCTTCACCGGATCGGGCGGCACCGTGCCGGGGGCCTACATCGGCACCTACACCGACAGCAACCCCACGGCCAGCGCCAGCGTGGGCGCGTACACCTGGGCGCTGATCAAGGGTGCCGACGGCACCAATGGCACGCCTGGCGCGCCAGGGGCGGACGGGCAGACCAGCTACCTGCACATCAAGTACAGCAACGACGGCGGCAGCAACTTCACCTCCAGCGCCGGCGAGACGCCCGGTGCCTACATCGGCACCTACACCGACTTCACGCTGGCCGACAGCTCCAACGTGGCCGACTACAGCTGGGCGCTTATCAAGGGAGCCGACGGCACCAACGGCATACCGGGCGACCCGGGCGAGGACGGGCAGACCAGCTACCTGCACATCAAGTGGAGCAACGACGGCGGCGCCACCTTCACCGCCAGCAGCGGCGAGACGCCGGGCGACTACATCGGCACCTACACCGACTTCACAGCCGCCGACAGCCTGAGCGTGGGCAGCTACACCTGGGCGCTGGTGAAGGGGGCCGACGGCACCGACGGCGCAGATGGCGCGGACGGCAGCGACGGAGACCCGGCCGTCTCCAACACCCTGACCACGTACGCCGTCACGCTGGCCGCTGATTCGTCGGGCATCGTCGCCTCTTTCACCGACGCCACCACCACCATGAAGGTGATGCTGGGCACCGCGGACGACACGGCCAACTGGTCGTTCAGCCGCACGAACGGCACGGGCGTGACCAGCTCGCTGTCGACCAACGTGCTCAGCGTCACAGCGCTCAGCGTGGACAGCGGCTACGTGGACATCACCGCCACCCGCACCGGCTACGCCACGCAGACGGCGCGCTTCACGCTGACCAAGGCCAAGAGCTCGACGCCCACGGGCATGGTGCCAGGGTTCGCCGCCGAATCGCTAGACCTGCGCATTGGCGCCAGCGGCACCGCCCAGGCTGCGCTGAGTTTCCAGGACGATGGCCGAATCTACAGCGACCCGCTCAACGACACCGCCAGCGATGCCGGCAACTGGTATCTGCCCAACACCAGCAGCATCGGATCGACCTACAGCGTCAAGGTGGTGCAGGTATCCGGCAGCACCATGTCGGGCGCGGCGCTCAACACCTGGCACACAATTTCAGGCGAGCCGAGCTTTGAACTCAGCAACGGCGTGGTCGATACCGTCAAGACGGCCAGCGCGCTGGCCTACATCGCGCTGACGGCTGACACCAGCCAGGTTCTGGCCATGGGCAGCCTGCAGCTCGAGGCCGAGAAGATGTCGTGATGACCGCCGTGTTCGACGCCAAACGAGCCAAGTGGGCCGAGCTGCGCACCGAGCATGCCCGTCGCATGGCGGGCACGTTCACTGCCGGCGGCAAGACTTTCGCGATCGACCAGCCCGACCTGGCGCTGGCGATGATGGACGCTTTCCTGGCGCAACGCGCCAACGAGTCCGGCTGGCAGCAGCGCTGGCCCACGGCAGACGGTCCGGCCGTGCTGCTGAGCGCCGCGCAGATGCTGGCCCTGGGCCGCGCGCGCCATGCTGCCGTGGCTGCGCTGGGCAACACGCTGGAATCGCTGCGCGACCAGCTGCGCGCCATCGACAACAACACCGGCACGCTGGCGCAAGTGGCAGCTGTTGTCTGGCCATGACGGAGCAGGGCCCGCCCATGAACGAACACGCGCCGCCGCTGCGCCAGACCAGCCGCATGGTCGTCACCGACCCATCAGCGGCCGTGGAAACGCTGCTGAAGGAAAACCAGGTGCTCAGCGACGCGCTGGCCGAGCTGCAGGCCCGCATGCCCAGCGATGCGGACCTGGAGTTCCTTCACCGCCTGCGCATCGAGCGCGAGCGCACCACCTGGGCCTGGGCCACGGCGCGCCGCTGGGTGGCCTGGGGTGTGCCCATCTGCAGCGCGCTGGCCGCTGCGTTCTACCACGTCATCAAATGGCTAGCGGACAATTTCCAGTTCAGGCCGCACCCATGAGGGCCGCATTCACATGGATCTGGCGCCGCGAGTGGCTCGGGTGGCTGATCACGCTGCCCATGCTGTGGGTGCTGTACGGCTGGGCCACCGATCGCACGCCGCCGCTGATGGTGGCCAACGCCGTGGCCACGCCGGCGCGCGCGGGCGAGGAAACGCTCGTCACCGGCAGCGCCATCCGTGATCTTGGGCGCGGCTGCTCGGCCCAGCGCAGCCGGGCGTTTCTGGATTCGCGCGGGGTGCGGCACGACTACGGCACTGCGGCCATCGTCAGCAACGCCGCGCTGCGCGAGGAGGCCCGCATCATGGGCGACAGCGAGGTGCGCTCGTCGGTGGTGCTGCCCGAGGCCGCCGCGCCGGGCGTGGGGATGATGATTCTCAGCATCGACTACCGCTGCAACCCGCTGCACTACATCGTGCCGATCAACTACACCCTGATGGTGCCCGTGGAGGTGCTGCCGTGACCCGCCCCGCCGCCTTCTACGCTGGCGCCGTCACCGCGGCGCTGCTGCCGCTGGTGTACCTGGTGGTCTGGCGCGTGCTGGCCGGGCCATTCTCGGCCGAGGTGCAGAGCATGGTGATTGGCGCCGTGGTCAGTGGCGTGCTGTCGAGCATCACCGGCTTCTGGCTGGGCAGCAGCGCCAGCAGCCAGCGCAAGGACCAACCAACCACGCAACAGCAACCGCCGGCGCCGCCGGCGACGCAGGAGTAGCGCCATGCCCGAGATCCAAGGCCCGCCGGCCGAGCTGCGCATCACGCTGCAGATCCACCGCGCCGCCACCGGCCAGACCGAGACCGTGCAGCTCGTGGGGCATGTGGTGCCGCCGCCAGGCCCCGCCGATCAACCCGCCGCCGCTGTGGCGGCCCAGCCAGCCAACCCGCAGGAGTAAGCCAATGTCCGTCACCCATTCCACCGCCGCGCGCAACGCCGCCACCGATGCCGTCACCGCGCTGATCGGCAGCAGCGGCAACCTGAAATTTCGCCTGAGCGGCACCGTGGGCAGCCCAGGCACGGCAGTGGCCCCGCTGCCGCTGTCGGCCACCGCGTTCGGTGCCAGCAGCAGCGGCACCGCCACGGCCAACGCCATCACCAGCGACACCAACGCCACCGGCAACGCCAGCGCGGTGGCCACCGCCACGTTGGAGACCAGCGGCGGCACGGTGGTCATCCACTGCGCCGTGGCCGCGTCGGGTTCAGACATCAACATGACCAACGGGCTCACGGTGGCGTCGGGCGACACGGTGAGCTGCAGCAGCCTGACCTACACGGCGCTGCCGGCTTGAGGGGGCACACCATGATGCGCGCAAGCCTCATCATCCTGGCGCTGGTCTGCACATCCGCGCACGCGGTCAGCACGATCAAGCCCCCACCGCCGTGGGTGACGATCATCGAGATGATCAAGAAGCCCTGGAACAGCGGCGGGCGCGCCTGATCCGGCAACCGAAAGAGGGTTTGTCCAGCTTCACCGAGACATTCGACCAAGCGGCCGGATCTGGCGTCAACTACACCACGACCGCGGCCTATCTGATCCAGACCACGGCTGCGGCGGTCAATCCGACGATCACGGGCAACACATTGTCCGTCTATCGGTCGGCAGTCATTGCGTCATTCAAGGCGGCGGCGGGTGGCGCCAGTCACGCGACGACAGGCGCGCTGGCCGGCGGCGGGTCGGCTATTGCCGGGTCGGCGGCGCACAAGGCGTTGCACCCAACGACCGGCGCACTGGCTGGTGGCTCATCAGCCATTACCGGCGCCGCCGCGCGCACCCGGGTGCATGCGGCATCCGGCGCGCTGGCAGGCAGTGGCGCCACCTCTGCAGGGTCGGCCGCGCGCACGCGGGCACACCCGGCTGCCGGCACATTGGCCGCGGCCGGCGCCACGTTGGCGGCGGCGGCTGCGCGGGCGCACCTGCACCCATCGTCTGGCGTGCTGGCCGGCGCTGGCGCCGCGGTGTCGGGCGCCGCAGCGCGTGCGGCTGACAGCGAGCACGCCGGCGCCGGCGCCCTGGCGGGTGGCGGCGCAGCGGTGTCTGGCACGGCGGTGCACAAGCGGCTGCATGCTGCCGCCGGCGTGCTGGCCGGCAGCGGGGCCATCGTGGTGGGCGCGGCCGCCAGGTCTGGATCTGGCGTCGTCACCTACCCCGCCGACCGCACCATGGTCATCATGGCCGAGGCCCGCACGCTGGCCATCGCCG
>ERZ650308.978-NODE-978-length-15263-cov-5.056549_pt1 | contig 15263 bp, 15 predicted proteins | sample MGYA00376244_ERZ650308 | MGnify/ENA primary metagenome ERZ650308 (study PRJEB26733, sample SAMN07839295) | wastewater metagenome | biome: small river; feature: stream; material: water | place: USA: North Carolina | collected 2016-04-26 ...
ACGCTCTTCCGATCTATCTAACGCACCGCGCAATAAATTGGAGGCTTCAAACGCTTGCAACTCGGCGCCGGGATCAAACAAAATCGTAGCTCGATCCACTCCACGGCTCAAGAGCTTAAAAAGCTGAGTTAGACTAATCGTCTTCCCTAGCACAGCCACCGCCTGCGGACCCGCAGCAATGGCGCTGAAAATCCCCTCGCAAATCAGAACCTCGCTCGCGGGATCGACACGATCGAGGTTGAAAACGTAGTTCGCCTTACCCTGCAAGGCTTCCTTCCGCGGATTTAGATATTTTGGCTGTCCCTGATCCAGGGACCTGGCTTGATAAAAAACAGCGGCTCCATTCTCATAAATCGGTAGGATGACCCGAGGATTTTTGAACGTTTCCGGGCTGGGAGCCATTAATCGATAGTCGGCGGCGACTTTGTCCGGATCAAATCCCCGGCTCTCAAGGTGCTGCCATGTTAGCTGTTTTATAGTCGTGTAGTATAAATCCGAGCTCTCGTCAACGTCAGAAAAAAGGAGGCCCCGGAGTAAGGTCGGGTCCGCTCGGGGCCGGTCGGGAAACCCTTCACTAAACTCCGATTCCCCCAAGGCCTCCAATTCTGCTTCGAGAACATCAAAATCTGTTGCGTCAAAAACTTCTCTTAGCCCCAGCAACTCCTGCAGGCGGCTGGGCGAGAGACGCTCATCACAGTTAAAACAGTGGGCTAGTTGCTTTGCCACGTTGATCCCGAAGCGCCATCGCCGGTCATTGCAAAAGGGGCAGCAGACTACGAACTCCGGGAAGCTGCCCCGAAGCTGACCAAATTTTCGCCGCACCGCGTCAAGTAATTTTTTGCTGTTTGCGTCCATCTAAAAAAGCCCTGATTTCTCCCTGATTGCCAGCCTTTTCCTCAAAATCAACTTCTCCGAGAAAATTATAACGCATCACGCTAAAATCCAGCTCAAAATTTAGGATTCGACTGCTCACGCTGTTGCGCACTTTAGCGGTATTCATTTTGCCGTAGGTCCTATTCTCCGCCTTCAGATATTCAGGCTTCATCGTGAGGACGACATCGGCTGCAAAAATTTTGGCGTATGAGCCGCTAGCGTCCTCGTTGACAAGAATTTTTCTATCGAGTTGAGAGCGGCGTACCTGAGTCGCTGTCCAAAGCGGTGCTTGAAGCTTTTGAGCGAGACCTTTTAGCTCTGCGCTCGTCTCCCCCTGGCGCTGATGATCCTCTTTGCCAGGGTGCGCTGGTTTGACCGTCTCCAAATAATCAATGCAAATTACGTCCGCCCTCCAACCGCAGCGCTTCTCCACAGCACGAACGAAAGCCTCTATCTGGGGAACGGTAATGCTGCCCATGGGAAAGCCCTTAATGAGGAGCTGACCTAGTTCGAGATTCTCGTAGCTCTCTAGGATCCTCTGCTTCAAGCGGCTGGGAGGGATGCTCCTCATCTCTTCGTAAGGGATGCCGGAGAGGTACATGCTAAAGCGGTTTCGGATTTCCAACTCGGACATTTCCAACGTGATAAAAATCACGTTTTTTCCTTGCAGTATGGCATTTCCCGCGACGTTAATGAGAAAAATGGATTTACCAGTGCCCGTGGGCATCATCATTATTCCTAGCTCGCCTTGGGCTAAACCGCCCTTTAAAATATCATCAAGGCCACCAGTTCCCGGGCCTCCTAACATAGTTGGGATTTTAGGCAGCTCGATCTGAAGATCGTTAAGCCCGACTTTTTCCCAATAGTCGGTGCCGAAATCATTGGCGGCGAGCTGATTGACAGCGAGTGTCTGCTTTTCGAGATACGGTACGACTTGATCAATATCGCCGGCCTTCAAGATTTGGCCAGCGCGGCGCATGGACATTACCATGTTCTGAAAGCTCACGAATTTAAAAACTCGGTCTCGGTAGTAATCGGCATCGTCTAGGTTCACGTCGAGCGCATCGCTGAAGGCAAGCAGCGCTAGCTCTTTTGTTTCTCTGTCCTCCACCCGCTCCAGCTCTTCCAGCACCATTTGCAGCGTAAGTGGCGGGCCAAATTCTTCGATCAAGCTCCGGATCTTCGTGCAAATGACTTGATGCGGCGGCATCGAAAAATAGTTGGGCTGGATGTAGGGGGAAAACTCGCTCGCAAAATCATCATCACGCAGCAGCAGCGCGATGATTTTTATCTGAAAGCTGAAATTAAATTGTCCTGCTCGACCTTGCACTTGACCGTCCTAACTAAATTCCAAAAATCCTCTAGTGTCGCTGGATCTCGCGCCAGCTCGTGCCACAGCTCCCCATGAGTTTCCCGAAACGTTTCGGGAATTGTGGACTCCTCAGCCCAAAACTCCGAGAATTCCTCGCTCGCAAAAAGATAAAAATGGCTAAATTCTCGGTACCTTGTTCTAAAAATCACCCGATCCGGCCAGAGCATACGCTTGTAGCCCAGATAGTTTCCATGATCTCGAAACAGCCTGTCTTCGACAGACATCGGCGTCGCGTTCCGCAATGCGTCCTCTTTTCGAGGAAAGCGGGTCAGCCAATTTTGGTAGAATCGCATCGACTCTGGCCCACCCAATCGGTTTAAACTCAAATAGCGTCGATCGGATCGGGCAGCTTCAAACTGCGATTTGAGAAAAAGTCTTAGGTCCTCATCTGTATAAACGTTTCTCATGACCCGGGAGACCGCCCAAACCTTATATTTATTTAAAAATTTTTTTCCGAGGAAGGGTGCGCTTACTCCGAAGTAATATAGGTATAGATCTCTCCATATTTTTTCAAACCTATCAAGATCATCCCGCGTTAGCGGGTTCGTAATAGTCTCCCCCTTCCGGAGCCGACCTCTAGGGAGGCCCGGCAAAGGGGGAGACTTAACCAGCTTTTCAACTTTCATGAGTGGATAGCGCACAATCCCGTCTTCGCAGACCATGCGGACTCTCTCGTAATTTTTCGACATATTTTTGAAGCTTTCCAAAATCTGGCATCGTTTTTGCATTTACTCTATTAGCTATATTGAGTAGGAGAGCCTGCACTCGCTTCGCTCGTTTCGGCTCTCCTACTCCCTCCGTTTCTCGCTTCGCTCGATTTACTGTTTATTTATCTACTCTTGTATGCAGTTTTCTTTTCTTTCTTTTGGTTCTTTTCTTTCTTTTCTTTTATACAAGTATAAACGTTTCAGAGGACTGGGGAAGCGGGGTCAAGGGGCAACTTTTTTTAAAATATTTTTTGAGGCCCTAAAATGCCTTTAAAACGCACTTTTCCATTTGGTCTAGTCCAAGGTGCGCGGGAAGGTAGGTTTTAAGGCTGGTGGGGCTATCAGGCGCCGGGAAGCGTGGAGCAAATCTCCACTTCGAAGCCCTGATCGCGGTAGATTTCGAGGCGATCTTTGGACTGGCGGCGAAGAATAGGATGGGATTTGTCGAAGAAGTCGTAGATTTCAACCTCATTGGGCCCACTGTGCTTTTTTCGGATGCCGCGCCCGACGCGCTGGAGCAGCTGCTTCTGGGATTTACCGGCGGCGGCGATAATGAGGGCGTTCAAGTGGGGTATGTCCACCCCTTCGCCCAGCACGGTTGAAATAAGCACTTGAAATTTCGATTCTTTAAAGTCCTCTAAGTACTTTTTGCGATCTTTTTTACCTAATTCCCCTGTGACTACTCGGTGATCGATCTGATTTAGGCTAAGCATGGTGCTCAATAATTCCGTGTGATCGATCCGGGTGGTGACGATCAAGCAGCTCTTTTGGGCCTGGGCCAAGCGGCTCGCGGCCAAGGCGATCAGCCCATTCCGATGAGGATTATTGACGATGAACTCTTCATAAACCTCTAAAAATTCTAGCTCCTCGGACTCAGCTTTGGCAAAAAGCTCAATCATTCGGATTTTCGGCCTGGCCGACCAACCGCGCTCGACCAGCTCTTTGTTGAGTACGGTGGCGATCGTGGGGCCTAGGTAGGATTTAACTCGTAGCTCGGCCGCGCGGTCCCCTTCATTCCACGGGGAGCCGGAGAGGCCAAAGCGAAAGCGCGCATTTTTGAGCTCTTTGAGGATCCAGCTCCAGCTGGCTGAGACGGCGTGGTGGCACTCATCAGCTATGACGGCATCGAAAGTGCCGGCGAGGGCTAGAAATCGGTCCACGCTTACCTGATTGATCATCCGCCGTTTGCCGCGGCGGCGCCGGGGGGCCACTGAGGAGACCAGGCAAACCGTGACGTCGCCGCCGGTATTCCAGCCCTCGTCAGCGCTGATCCAGCCAATTTGCAAATTCGTGTCGCGCTGAAAGGATGCAACGGTCTGGGTCAGAAGTTCCTTTGAGGGGACTAGATAAATGATTTTGAGGGCAAAAAGAGCACACCAGGCCTGCGCTATTTTGGTTTTTCCGGCATTGGTTGCGGCGGAAACGATACCACGCTCGGTTTCGCACATGCTTTCCAGGATTCGGAGCTGATGGTCAGGGTCTAGAGAGTAATTGAGCTCGGCATTTTCTCGAAGCGGGAATTCCCGCAGCGGGTGCGTGACAAGCTCAACGTGGTGCCCGGCGGCTTGGAGCGCTTGAATGGTCTCCGGGACTAGGCCAGCCGGCAAAATTTTGGTTTTTTGGTTAAAGAATTTGGCGGTGCCGTCCCAGTACCCGGATTGGTAGCGCACATCGTACCAATAATTTTTCTCTGGAGCAGAGTTAAATTGCTGGACAATAAGTTCTTCGCTCTCCGAGAGTTCCCAGCGGGACATGATCCGCCCGCAATAGACAGTTGCCATACTGTATAAACGTTTCAGAGGGTCCGGGAGCCTCTTATTTGGCTATAAATTTTTACCAGAACTCGAAGAATCTGAAACACGGCGCGCTTTACCCTTGGATTTCGGCTTCGACTGACCACGTTGGCCTCCTTGGACAATGCGCCCCACCTTGGCAAGCATTGATACGATATTGAATTTTGTGAATAGGGAAAATAGAGCTATCAGGACCAGGAATCCGAACAAGAGGAGTTCCGGCACTTTCATCGTCGTCATAATCTGGCCGCAAGGCAAGCAAATTTCGTAGGCTTCCATAGGTTTCCTCAAGCAATCGCTAAAACATCCGCCAGCTCTCGCCGGTACCGGCTCTGCAGAGCGCGAGCGAGGTGGGGCACCCCTTTGGTCACGTAGGCCTCGCGCGTGCGGTATAGAGCTTCCAGCTGGGCTCTGGGATCGAGCTCTTTAAAATTGGGTGCAGCGGCAGCCGCGCGCAGTATTTTCTCCGCTCCACCGTGCTGGACGCCCACTGAATAGACGGCCTCTTGGATGCCCCGGCTCTTCATTCGGTAGCCGAGCTGGCCGGCCACTTTGGCGCGCAGTAGGTAATGCGTTCGGGTAATGAAATCGCGCTGGGCTTTGCCAAAGCCTTCTTTATCCAGGGCCACTGTTGCCAAATAGGCTTTGTTAAAGGCCAAGGTGCCGGGCACCAAGCTCTCAAAGCGCTTGGCATAGGGTAGCCCTTCCGCACTTCGCAAAAAACGATGCATGGTACCTGCATTGGAGGATAGCTGATGAGCGCCGTAGGACACGCCGCCAGGATCCTGGCGGCCCGAAGAAATGGAGGCAACTCCGCGGCCCGCCGATTCATATTTCTCTGAGATATAGCCTAGCTCACTCATTGCTGGTCCTTTTTATTAATCATAGACTTAATCTCTTGAAGCGTTTTGTCGAGATTCTCGATCCTAGTATTGCTCTTTTCCATCGAAACCTTTAAATCATTAAGTTGGCGTCCTTGGTCGGTAAGCTGGAAATTAGAAGGCTCGCGATCCATCTTGCTTTGGATTTTTTCTACAAGCATCTGCTCCAGGATCTTGTTGCTTTGAGCCTGCATCGCGGCGACGTCAGTAATAATTTCCTTGTGCATCCTCCACCCGAAGCCGACGATGGTCATAAACGTGATGAGAAAGCTCACGGCGCCGGTCGCCGCGGTGCTAGTGAAGCTATTCCACGATTTTTGGTTCACCTGCCGCATTTTCTTTCTTCTCCTTTTCTTTTTGCTCGTAGATCGATCTTATTTCCGACCAACGACTATCGAACTCCAAACGCTTGATACTGCTCAAAGGTATCGAGCCTAAAATATCGTCGGCTGTTTCGTATTCAAGCAGCGGAACGGGTGCTATTCCCACAACTTTGAAGATAATTGCACCACTTTCAGGGTTGCGTTCCTGGACGTATACCTTGTCAATTATCTTATGAGTCGAAACCTCAAGCTTCAAAGGCTCTCGCTCACCCAGAAAAAAAATTGTCATCTGGTAGTGATCGGGTAGGCGGTAGTCGTCTTTAGGGATATGCGTTCGAAGCACCATTATCTTTTCCTCATGATGTGGCGGACCCGAAGGGACCGCGGTTGGATCGATTGTACCGTCGAAAGCTGGTTATCGGTTAGCGGCGAAGCGTTGCCAGTATTGCCGGTTCCTCCAGATGCCGTAGTGCCCGCGCCTTCCGCCGTGTAGAAAAAGTCGGTACCAAAGCCGTCAGGGATTTGAGCGGTATCGACGGTCGGCGCATCGGTGTTTCTCTGATACGAAGCGTCAACGACAATTTGGAGAACACCCGCTGCATCGTACATCTCTAGATAATTGTCTCCGCCGATATCGTTTCTCCAGGCCGTTTTAAAAATTAGGCTACCAGGTCCGTGGCTATGGCTAGGACCCGTATGATTATGGGCCGCAACTGTGTGCTGGTGCTGCAAATTTACAGTGTGCCCAGCATTGCCTACCGCGGCGGCGCTCCAAGCTGCATTGTGGAGATTAGCCCCACCGTCGGTGCCGAAACCGACGAGATATCGGCCCGAAGCATCCGGAATGGTCTGGCCGTTAAGGGGACTGAGAACGTCTACAAGCACCTGACCGCGGCAGTATTCCCAGTAAGCTGCGTCGATGGCAATAAGACCGTTGAAATCGTAGTGCGCAATGATGCTGCCAATTGGCACGGCGACCGCTAAAGCCTTAGCACCAATTTCTTGGAGCGCCGCTTCAACATCGGTGGCAGTAAAATAGGCGCCAGCATCTTCAATAGGGACGTCTTCAGCCGAAACCTGTCCCACCCCTAGGCCCCAGTTTATATTTTCCTCGTTGACTATATTTGGTCCAATAGTCAGGGAAAGATACTGCTTTACGGTATTATCAATGTCGGCATTTGCTACGGTCAAATCGCCTTGGCGGATCTGGACATAGGCCAGGAGCACCATATCGTTGCCCGGATCGGCGGGAGGAACCTCGTCGCCGATATTGGCCTCGGCGCCTTGATAGAGGTGGAACTCTACCAATTCCTCCTGGACGGTAAAAACTAGGAGACCGAAGCCGTCGATAGTCTCGGTCCCGGGCTTGTCCACCAAGACGCTATGTGCATAAATTGCTACAGTGCGAGCTTTTCCTATTCCGACCACCTGGATCGGATCACCGAATTCGTCCTCTACAAAAGGCAAATTTTGGGTGGTAGCACTGAAGAAGCGGACGCCGGAGGGATCGTAGCCGGTACCAGCGCTGATATCAACCGAGAAATTTTGACCTCCGCCCTTCTGGGTCACGTCAAAGCCACTTGCAACACCGGTCTCACCCGTTAAAGCGAGGACAAGCGCGCGATCGGTCCGCTCAATTGAGGCCATAAAGTCGTTGAGCCAAGGAACATCTGCAAGAAATTTATAGTACCAATTAATATGATCCACATTATCCTCCTAAGGATGTACGTAGGTATTTACCCCAATCTGCGAAACTCCGATCATCCAGTGATTAAATACGTTCGGGATTTGATCGTTGCCCGGGAAGACTAAGGTATAGTGCGTGTGCGCAGTTTTCATGTAATCCGCTATCATTCGGATGATGGCTTCCTGCTCCGGCGTAAGCTCCACCTCCGTGACGATAAAAAAGTGGTAGGCCCAGCGCCCGGGGTAGGAGCAATCCTCGCCATCGTCAGTGCTCTGGGCGTAGGGCTGAGCTTCGTCGTTGCGCACCAGCTGGGCGCCGAAAGCCCAGATATCTTCCGCCGTGCCCGCGGTGCTATAGATTTGGAAAGTGACGCTCACCGAGGGCTGATTTGGCTCCATAGTATGCTGGATGAGGAAGCGCTGCCAATCGGTCGTGACGTTGAAATTCACTTCCGTGAAGTCGGCTGGATCGTCGGTCGCGAAAATCTTGGCTTTCAGAGTGACGGGGGCGCTGGCCTTTAGGAATATGCTTCCAAAAAAGGGCTCATTACCCACGAAAAAGGGTAAGACCTCTTGCAGAATCGAGGAATTTGGATTTGGTAGGAGGAGCAGATCGGCCGGCCGGACCCAAGGAAGGGGCCCTTGAGTATCATCGGGCACTACGTTCGCTCCATTGGCCTTGGCCCATACCGCCTTTTCAAAGTCCTCTGTCCAATTCAGCATATTGCAATAAACTCGGTCGCCGCCAACGAAAGTAGTTGAGCCGATTTCGCTCACTCCAACGCGCCAGCCGTCTTCTTCGACTCCATGGGGATCCACTATATCCACGATGATCCCGGTAAGAAATCGAACGGCGTTGATGATCCCGCGTCGGGTGCCCTTTTGGCGGTAGATCGGGATCAAAGCTTTCACGAGTTTGCGCTTCTGCGTGAGCGTGAGGAAGACCTTATTGAAGGGATTCCCCAGATTTTTCAGCATCAGTTTGACGAAAATCTCCGGTGCCTGGTCCGGATCAAAAATCTTGAGGTAGCTCTCCGCCATGGCCTTCTCGGTGGCGGCGAAGGCCGTCACAATCTGGCGCCAAAGTGCGAAGATCCCGTCAGGATCTTGCATCGCGTAAATTCCAGGAGGTAGGTCTTGAGCTTCGGGCATAGCTTAGGTCGTCGTAAATTGCAGGGTGTAAGTCGGGAATTCGTTTAGTTGAAGAGCTGTCACTTCGGCGGCAGGGGTGACGAGGTGGAATTTCTCTATCCCCTCAACACCCTGGATTAGCCAAATTATCTCATTTCGATAAACCGGCTGCGCAAAGCCTACGGTGTAATTTCCATCCTCGCCAAGATTCGTTCGACCGAAAAATTTCTCAATGGCAGCGCGCACTGCGGCCTGGAGGGTGGAGTCCTCGCCGCCGGTGAAGGTGGCTCCGGAGAGAGTCATATTGTCTGTCACGCCATCGCTCTCGGCCAGAGTATAGGCATCGGCTTCGGGACCGGTAGTGCGCGCCTGCAGGGTAACAATGGCGCCTACCGCCTCGGCTTCGATATCGCTTACGAGTGGATCCACGCTTATGTTGATGACTTCGGCTAGATTGACCGCGGTCTCGAGCTCGTCTGCGCCGACGACGAAATCCACATTGGCCTCAAATACGACGCCGTTGACAGTTACTGTGTCACCTACATCGAAAACGTTATCGATTATTTCAATCGTGGCCGCGGAGTAGACGCCAGTGCCGTCGTCAAATTCAGGCTTAGGGATGAGGTCTTCGATGACAATCGGGATGTTTTTGAAGCTGGGACCGACGAATATTACATTCTGGGTGAGTACGGTCGGATCATCTTCGAGCACCGCCTTGATCTCCGCTTCAAGCGCCGGGCTCAGGACGTCATCGTTGGCCGGTAGCACGAAGACGAAAACAGTATTTTCGGGAATATTGGGATCGTCGTTCACGGTTTTGGGGTTGACCCGCGCGACGCCGGGCACGCTACCCACGTTGGCGATAAAGTCTTCGTAGTTCAAGGTCACGTCTTTCGCTGCGATCGAGGCCGGGAGCCGCAGACGTGTAACTTCGATATCCTCGCGGTCTCCTCCGCCAGTAGCCGCGGTAGTATTCGCGACGATCAGATCCACGGGATTATTATTGACGTCAAAAAAAGTGCCGTCGATATTGATAATCACGCCCGGAGGAATGTTTCCCTGGCTACCTCCCCCAACTTTATACGTGTAAGTGACATTAGAATTTGCTAGGGGAACTTTACCGTTTACTCCATCGCCGAAGATGACCGTTGCGATCTGATCGGAGTCCACTTCTACTCTATAGTGCTCACTCGTATTGAGCGAATCAAGGAAGTTATCGACCTTGCCCCATATAGCCCCGTCGACGTCGACGCTCATAGAGTTCTGGATAAAGGGGCCATAGGTCATTTCGCTCTTAAAGTCGGCGTTGCCGTCCGCAATATCAGCCTCGATTTTAGTTTCCTGGTTTTTTACGTTCACGTCCCCGAATACTGCGCCTTGCGGGATAATCAGAGCTTCGGTCGTCTCAAAAACTAGGGCTTCGTTGCCAGCGGTGGTGACCTGTGTCCCTTCGGGTATGATGACGTCGAAAACGAAGGGGACAGCATTGGCGTTGCTGATCCTGACCGTGGCCACCGAAGCCGTGTTATTCGGAATGTCGTAGGCGTACTGCTTAGCCAGCCAGGCCAGACTCTGCGCTTCGGTCACGGTGGGCACGAAGGCTTGGCGCGCATGGAAATTCTGCATGTAGACGATATTGGCGCCCAAGAAGGCGATCCATTCGATCATCATCACCCCAGAATTGGACTCGAGCGTGTCGGTCCAATTGGGGAACACGCTCTTAGCCATCTGGAAGAGAGAATCCTTGAATCCGTCGTAGTCGAAAGTTCTAAATTCTACGTTGTCGAACTGTCCCATTAACTGCCCCCTTGAGCAAATTTCGGGAAGGCGACTGCAAAGCTGTCAACCATTCCTTGGTTATAAATCGTGTAGCCTCCATAGATTTCGAGGCGTCCGTAGTCCGGATTAATCCGGACGTCGATGTCGTTTAATAGGACGCGCGGCTCCCACTTTTTAATTGCCTCGATTGTGTAGACTCGAGCAAGCGAGACCGTCACCGCGTCGATCGGTTCAAAGAGAAGTTCCCAAATCCTCGAGCCGAACTCGGGAAGCATCACGCGCTCGCCTATGCGCGTGCCTAGAATCTGGCGGATGCTGGCGCCTACAAGAACGCGCAGGTCGCCGGAGAACTCGAAAAATCCTTTTTTGTTGATCCGCTGGGGAAAGGTCATCCCATAATTGGCAACTAAGCTCATACGACACCTCCGGACACGCCGCCGCCTGGATCAACGCCGCTGTGAGTATGGGTGAGGAAGGGCTTGCCTTGGATGGTGACGCCTCCGGCGCCGATCTGGAGGACCGTCCCGCCCACGGTGATGGTGATCCCGCCCGGCCCATAGGCAAGCGTAGCGCCGCCAAGCTGGAGCGTGCCGCTGCCTGAGGCAGCGACGTTGAAATCGGGGCTTTCAATCTCAGCCTTGCCCGTGGTCTTGAGCTTGAAGCTGCCGTCTTCTTTCAGCTCGTAAAATTGATTGCCGTCCTTCGTCTTGATCCGAAAGACGCCGTTCTCATCGTCCATCTCGATCGCGAATTTCTCACTCTTGCGAACCCGGTTCTTTGGGTCATTTGCTTTTCCCTCCGAGGGGACTTTTCCGCCCTCTTTATCCCAGTGCCCGCCGGTCCAGATTGGATTGCAGGGGTTGCCTTGCTCGAATTCCACCCATACCGGGGAGCCGGTGGGCGGGATCATAAAATCCCCAAAATCGTCGCCGGCAATAGGCCCCTTTGGCCAGGCCCATTCGTCAATTACGTTGTCGCCGGCGATTTGGGGAACGCGAACTTTGACCCGACCGAGTTGCTCGGGGTCTTTGTTGTCGACGATGGTCCCACGGTAAGAGCTCAAAAACTCTTTGTCCGCCTCGCCGCCGTACCGTTTGCGCTCGGCGCGCGCCGTGTTCCAATTTGTAGATTGATCGTTCACACCCCTACTTAGCAATTTTCTGGAAAGGGACCTTCGAAAAGGCGCCTTTGACGGCTTTCTTAATCTTGTCGGAACCTACCTCGAAGATCGATTTTTTCTTATTTTGGGGTCCGTGGATAAGCTTAGGGCCGGAGGTTTTGGTGGTGCTCAGAACCGCGTTGCGCTGGGCCTCGATGCTGTACTTGTAGCCGTCTGAAATTTCGTGAGTAATATCGATAATTTGATAGATTCCCGAGAATTTTTTACCAATTCCACGCACTTCGATTAGATCGCCGCCGCGGAGGAAGGGGTCGTCCGGGCTAGCAACCAATTCGAAGCGGCCGGGCGAATTGTTCATTAAGGACTTCCGCCGCACCCCTTTGGCCACTGATTGCAGCTCTTTTTCGGAGGTGGGAGGGAGAATTAGAGACGAACCGGTTGCTTGTCCCTGAACCACAGCCTTTTTTGTGCCGCCTTTTTGGCCCAAGCCGGGCAGATCTACCTTGAAGGTATTTTTTAAACCTTCGGTGACTCTCCGATTCCCTAAATTTGTCATGGGCGCCGACGCTTCATCAGCGTGGAAAATCACCTTTTTCCGATTATAGGGATTAATCGAAACGGCGGTCGTCCGTTTCGACTTTTTTGCGTTGGCGTGGCCCTTGGTGCCAATTTCGTAGCTAATCAGGCGTGAGGCCCGCCCTGGGGCGTAGGCGAAGGTCGCTTTGGGCGGCGCCTCGAGTTCTCGCTTTGTGAAAAGGAGTTTATCGTCTTGAACCTTAAATGTGTGATTCTCCGCCCGGCCTTCGAGATAGCGGAGGACGTCGAAGTCCGTGCGGCCAGCGAAGGGGAAGGAGGCCAAGATTTGATCAAGCCCCTCGCCAGTAATTACGGCCTCCAGCTGGTGCTTTTCTGCTATTTTTTGGATGATTTGCTTGGGGGTGACCTTTTTGAGGACTTCCCAATTCTCTTCAACCTTCATTTTTGAGCCCTTGTCCAAGAGCTCGACCGTGACCTCGCCATACTTGAACTTAGGGCTGCGGACGATGACTTTGCGTGGAGGGTGCATCTTTCCTGGAAAGCCCCACTGTACCGTCCACTCTGTGTTTTCGCTGAACTGCTCGGAGTCGGTTAGCTGAAAAAACGGATCATGGAAATTGATCGTGCACATGTCGTCTTTTTCATGGGAATCTTGGTAGGAGAGCTTAGTAATTCGGACGCCTACCCCTAAATCCAGAGGTTTCCCCTTCGCCGAAAGTCGAACAATAATGGGTTGGCCGCTTGCGGTCACGAGAAGATCTTTCGTTTAAACTCGCCCACGTAGATTTTCTCCACGGTGCTGCGGCTCGGGATGCGCAAGGGCTTGCCCACGAATTTAGTCAAATCGAGCGCGTCGGCGATGTTGTTGTAATGCATGATCAGCCAGAAAAGGCGGACGTCCCCAAGCAAATTATAGGCGATCAGGTCTAGGCGCTCGCCTTCACGCGGGATGTAGATTTTGTCGTCCTCGCGCTTCTGGGGCTTGGGCGGGTTCGCGATACCCCAAGTAAAATTGGCCTGCTGCTCGTCGTAATAGGGGTTCGCAAATTTAAAAAGCGATTCTACGCCGATTTCGATGCTCATATCCTTAAAACCTCCTGGCTCCCCTTGGAGCTCAAGCCCGTGGAGATCTCCATCAGGGTCAGCGTGCAGGTTGCTTCACTGGGAATCTGGGAAATGGGGTCCCGAGCTTCGCCCCAGGAAATATTAAAATCTTTAGCGAGCCAAATGTCTTTATAGTAAAGCTGTCCCTGAATCACGATGACCGGGTGCGGGGAAAAGCTGGTTTCGTTTTCCCCATCGTAGTCGGGGTAAGTCAAGGCCTGAAGCCAACGGATGGAGCTCAGCACGTCCTGGCGCGTCTCCGTGCGCATTGTGAAGTCAATGGGAAGCGTCAAGGTCCTCTCCTTGCCCCCTTTGTAGTGGTATTGGGGGATGGAGCGGGCGATGGTCTGGAAGGTGGCATATTCAGCGCCACCGGCCTCGGAGATATTCACGTTATACTGAAAGGCGAGGCGCTCTTGGGTGACAGTGTCGACAATATAGCCGTATTCGAGAACGTCCAGCCGGCGCGCGACGCCCGAAAGGAAGTTGTCGATCTTTAGGCCGGGAAGGCCGATGAATTTGGATACGCTAAGGCTATTCGGCGAGAAATCGCCTAGCCCAACCTTGGACGCGAGCTTCTCAGTGTCCAAATAGCTTTTGCCGAAATCAAAAAGCTCCGTGCTAAAGAGTCCCATTATTGCCTCGCCGCCTGTTCCTGCTGGACGTCGAAGACGACTTTCGCAATTTCGCGCTTATCGATCTGGATCGACGCCGGATTGACCACAGTTTTGGGCACATTAACTTGGAGAGGTTTTTGGGCTCCCGGCGCCGCATTCGTCGAGGGATTTTTTACGGCTAAAAGGTCGGCGCTCAAATATCCCCCATAGACCCCTTGGCCTTGGCCGGGTGTGAAGGTTCCCATTCCACCATAAGCCATCGTCGGCTTGGCTTGGCTTTGTGCAGCCTGATTCTGCATGGCCATCCACGGCGAGGCGGGCTGCATGCTCACCTTCATCTCCATGTTGAAGTTTCCGATTTTTGATCGCAGATCAGAGGCCAGATCGCCCGCAAGCGGCATCATTTCTAGAAACTCTAGAAATTTCATGGCCATTTCGCCAAGCCAAATAATGATTCCTTTGAACCAATTGACGACGCTAGTGACCCATCCACCCACCGCCGTGCCCGCGGCGCTCATGCACTCCTTCAGCCACTCGACGAATGCGCCCCAAGCTAGGCCTAAAGCTTTGATCCACATTTTAAAGGTTGCGACGATCTCTTCCCAGTTATTGTAGAGCCACCAGCCGGCGGCTACAACAAGCCCTATTGCAATGGCGATGCCTAAAATAATCAAAATAACGGGAGAAGCTATAATCTCAACGATGAAAATGGCTGCTGCGACCACGCCGAGAATAACTGCCAAAGCGGTCAGGCCTGCAATCGTGATACCGATGGCCTTTGCCCAAGTCGGATTTTTTTCTAGCCATTCTCCCGCGGCTTTAGCGAGCTCGGTAAATTTCTCAATTACAGGTCGTAGGGCTTGAAGCATGGGACCGCCAACAGCCCGCTTGAGATTCTCCCAGGACTGCTGGGATTTCCTGATTTGAAAGTCCTCACCTTCAGTAGCTGCTTTGAAGGCGTTTGCCGCCGCGCCGGCGCTGTCTTTAACCTCCGCCAAGCTTTCAGCGAATAGTCCCGCTTTGTCACCAGTAATTTGGAGAACCGCGTTCATTGCGACGGCGCCTCCCATCATCGTTTGGAGAGTTCCCTTATTACCTTTGGCGGCCTTAGTTACTAGCTCAAGCGCACCTTGGTAGCCTTTGGCGCGAATGGCTGCCTCTGCGCTCGTAAAGCCGGCCTTTCTCCAAACGGCCATCAACTCGTCGCTGGGCCGGATCAAGCCAGAGATGACCGATTTCATGCCTGTGAAGGCCTCGGGCGCCTTGGTTCCTTGTTTGGTCATGGTGGCTATGAGATCGGAAGAGCGTCGTGTAGGGAAAGAGTGTCTTCGCCTGTGTAG
>ERZ650308.980-NODE-980-length-15254-cov-4.408777_pt1 | contig 15254 bp, 27 predicted proteins | sample MGYA00376244_ERZ650308 | MGnify/ENA primary metagenome ERZ650308 (study PRJEB26733, sample SAMN07839295) | wastewater metagenome | biome: small river; feature: stream; material: water | place: USA: North Carolina | collected 2016-04-26 ...
AGCTAGATCAAAATCTGCCTCTGATAAAATGGCGGCAGAAGCACGACAACTAGAATCATCTAAAAACAAAAAAATAGCAGCTATCGTTATTGTTTTAATTTTATCTATAATTGGTTTTGTCTGGTATAAAAAACATCAAAATTCTTAATTATTTTATAAGCATATGGAAAAGATAACTGCATTTTTAAAAAATAACTGGATTTGGATAGTATTAGCTATCGTAGTAATTTATTTTATTTATTCAAGAAAAAGAATTAAAGAAGCGGAAGATAAAGCTATTCAAGCGTTTGATAGATTAAATAGCATGGCTGCTAAAGCAAAAAAAGATGCTGAATACGCGTCTGAAAAAGCAAGTCTTATTAAATTAGTTGACAATGCTTCAGTTAAAGAAAGATTGATTTTAACAGATTTACTTAACGGTTCTATAGCTGCATTTACTGCCGCTGAAAAAGAAAAAGATAAAGAAAAAGCTAAAAAAGATTTTAATGCAGCAATGGTTAAATTAAAATCAGATTTAATATCTAAGCATGGAGAAAAAGATGTAATGACATTCAAAGCTAAAATGGATAAATATGGTTTCGATATTTAATAAATAATTAAAAAAAAGGTAAAGTGATGGAAAAGTTAAAAGAAATGATGAAAAGTAGAACGTTCTGGTTAGTGACGTTATTAGTTATGTTTGTGATTATATTTATCATATTCGTTAGAAAAAGAGGTAAAGAAAAAGAGCAGAGTAAATTTGCTGAAGACGTAAAAAGAGAAGCAATTAAGGATAAGATTACAGAAAAAGAACAAGAATTAAATCAGTATTTACGTAAACTTTGGGCGGAACACGCTTTCTGGATGAGACAATACGTGGTTTCTTATTTTAACGGTTCTCTTGATGTAAAAGATACAACAAAACGCTTACTTAAAAACCAAGAACAAATTGGTAGATCTTTAGGTATGTGGTATGGTGATAAAAATGGCGCTAGAATAGCTGATATTATGAAAAACCAACTTATTGCGTTTGGAGATATGCTAAACGGAATGGTTAGTAAGGATAAAGGTCTTTCTGTTGCTGGTGAAAAAAAATGGAATGATAATACTGAAAAGTTAGTTGATTTTCTTGTTGAACAAAATAGTAAATGGGGTAGAGTTGAATTAAGCCAACATTTAAAGCAGTATAACGAGATGATGACTAATATGGCCATTAACCGTTTCAGAAAAAAACATAACGATGAGATAAACTCTTTCGATAAAGCATACACACACGCAATGAATGATGTTGCTGATGTTTTAACAAAAGGAATAGTTCGTCAACATCCTGAACAATTTGATAAACTACCTGAACCAGAAAGAGCTTCTGATGAGGTAAATAAAGAAGATTAAAACACTATAAAATGAAAAACTTTTTTTTACTTATGGTTAGCGAAGGAAGTGTGGTTTCTCATAAAAGAGTTATCACTTTTGGAGCTTTTATATTATTAGGTATTTCATTTTTATTGGATTTAGTCTTTGATATTAAGGTAAGTGACGCCTTACTTAATATAATGGAAACTTTAGTTATGTTCGGATTTGGTTCTACTGTAGTAGAAAAATTTGCTAAAAAACCTGCACCAGAAAAAACACTGGATCAACCGGATTTACCAGAAGAAAATAAATAATAAAAATATAAAGATGAGTAATACAGGAACAACAGGCTATGAAAATAAAGATTCAGCAATAGAATATACTTTTGGTATTTTATTTTTAATATTATTTGGTGTATTTATAGCGCATAAATTAGATAAAAATAAATTTACTTTCTCCTTAATATTTGTAGCAATATTTGTTATATCGTACAGAATAATTAAAGGTAAATGGACTCCTTATTTAAAAAATACTCCTAAAAGTCTAATCCATAATTAATTAAAATAAATAATAACCATATAAAAAAAGAAAAAATGAGTGATATAGCTATTTCAGGAACAGATGAATCAGGAAAAACAGGTTTAGCAAAAACGCTAACTAGTCCTATCAATTTTATTTTAATGTTATTGGTTGTGTTTTTAACAGCCCATACTGTTTATCAAGTAAAACGTAAAGGTAAAACTGTTGGCGGCGCATTAAAAGATGACGCTAAGTTATTAGCATCTCCTACGGCAGTCGTTGCTATTTTAGGATTTGTTACAGGTCTTGCTGAGTTTATTATCGTTAGTAATATTAACGAGCATGGTTTTCCAGATAGTTTAAAAGGTGGTAAAATTTTCACATTACCTCCTAAAAAAGAGTTTGCTCATACAGCAGCAACATTATTGGTAGTTTCTATTATCACTGGTTTCTTAACTGACTTAGCTTTAAAAGCTTTACCAGTAGAATCTAAGGAAAACTTACACGCAAGATTGATGAACTAATCCCTGTATAATGAAAGAATTTTTAAAAGATAAAAAAAAGGTAACAATTGCTATAATATTAATACTATTATTATTTGGTATTATGTTATGGAGAAGACGCCGTAAGGTTGTTGTTAATCTTCCTGAAGATAAGGAAGAAAGTGGATATGTTGCGCCAAGAGGTTTTTTCCCAGGCGGCGGTGGTGGTTTACCAACACCAACACCTACTCCAACACCAACACCGTCTCCAGTAATTCCTCCATCAACGGGTAGATTTGGGCCACCTAGTCCAATGACGCCACCGACACCTCCAACACCTCCAACGCCACCGTGTACAACACCTCCGTGTCCTCCTCCAAATCCTCCTTATCCTTATCCTCCGTATCCGTATTATCCAGGGCCGGTATATTACAATCCTTTTCCTCAAACTTACATCATAGATGAAGTTCCAGAGCAGGATTCATCAAGAATGAGTAGAGAGGAGTATATCGATTATTTAAGAAAAAGAATAGCTGCGCTTGAAAACGCTTATGATAATGCTATTTCTGATTTCAGATTAGCTAGAGCTTTTAGAATTTCGAAAGAAATTAATAGAGTGGAAGCAACGCTTGACCAATATTTAGGAATTTAAAATTAATAATAACCAAATAAAAATAAACAACATGGCAACAAGAACGAAGGCGGCTATTAATAAAGACCGCAAGTATTTAAACAAATCTCAAGACCACGAGGTAAAAGGTGCTAAAGACAGAAAAACAAAAGCAAAAACGTACAAAAAGAAAAAGTAATTATTAACCATTAAAAATGTAAAGTTATGTTCAAAGAAATGACAACCAAAAAAAAGATTATTATAGGTGTAATCGTATTAGCAGTAATTATTATTTGTGTAATTCTATTTATAAAAAGTAGAAATAAAAAGAAACAAGCTGCTGCTGCTAATAAGGCCGAAGAATCAATTCAAAGAACGGTATCTTCTCCTGCTCCTGTAGAAAAGAAAAGATCTCAAATTGTCCCAGAAGAGGATATGCAAGCTGTAAAAACTACTCCAGAAACTAAGTTATCAGTTGAAGAAGTTATTCCAGCTAAAGAGCCAGTAGCGGCAACCGCACCTACTCAAGTTAATAATGGGAATATGAAAGAAGGTAAAACAGCTGTTATGCAAACAAAAGCAAGCGCTTTACCTCCTGAATTTATGATCAACGCGAATAACCCAAGTGCGTAACACGTAAAATGAAACGTAAATTAATTATATGGATAGTGGTTATAGTTATAGTTATATCTGTAATTATAACTACTATTTTATTATATAAAAAGTTTGCTAAAGACGAGTATGGCAATAAAATAATTACGCTTCAACAAAAATTGAATAGAAACATTAGCATTATAAAAGGATGATAATTAAAGCTCCAGCAATATTAACTAAGTATTATGAGGATAAAGATATTCCTCTTATACAACAGAAATTGGCTGAAATTAGAGCTAAATATGGTTCTATTTTATCTCTCGTTTCAAGAGTTACAGTAGTGCCGGAAGATATTATTACATCTTTTATATTTATCGAAAGCCGTGGTGATCAAAATGTGGAAAGTTTTATTTGTAATTCATCCAGACCTTACGAATGTCCCGTAGGTCTTATGCAAATAACAGCTGAAACTGCAACTGGAGTTATTTTCTTTGAAAACAAACAAGGAAGATTATTGCCAGAAGAAAAAGCTATTCTTGGTAAATACATAAGTCAAGATAAATTAAACTGCATTTACAGTATGCAGTATTTTGGACACCCTGTTAAGTGTTCAAAAATCACATTAAAATCAGGGAATAAAGTAGGTCAGATAATTGAGAAAAAAGACTTATTAAATCCAGAGTTAAACATCCTAATAGGCGCCATGTTGATTGGACAGTTAATTGACCAACATACAGAAGGTGGAGTTCCTAGAATGGATAAGGTTGTAGTTAGATATAACGCTGGTTATTTCTATAAACCACAAGGTAGTACTATTGAAGAAACGGTTGCTCTAGTTCCTAAAGAGTCTAAAAATTATATTTATAAATTACTTGGTAAAAACGGTGTATTATCACTAGCGTAAATGATTAGAAATATTATAGGCATATTTATTATAGGATACTTATTGTATCTACTTTATCCGTTTTACCAACGTTATATAGCTTCCGCATCTGATGGAAGATCTGTTCAAGGTAAAAGATTTGTAGAAAATATTGAGACTATAGCTTCAGGTTTAACGTATGATGATGCTGAGATGTTGGCAAACGAATTAAGGAAGCCGCCGTTATTAAGAAAAGCTCCAGATATTTTAAACCCTAACCAGTTTGGATTAAATTTATTAACAAATTAAAAGTAAAGATATGTTTGGAATAGACTTTAAAAAAATAGACTTGCAAAAGATGCCGATAAAGAAAATTGTCATTATCGGACAATTTGCGGTAATATTATTTTGTGTTCGTAGTTGTCATTTAAGGGATTTGACTATTAATAGTAATGGTCTTGAAATTAAAATGTATGAGGGAAAAGCTAATGAGTTTGCTTCAACTGTAAATAAGCTTGGTGAAAAAGTATCTACGCAAGACCAAATGATTGCCCAAAAAACGAAGGAGTTAGAAAAGTCTTTATTGAAAAATTCCACACTCACTACACTTAATGAGCAAATCAAATTTGAGGCAACTACCAAAATAAGAGATGTAATGGCAGCTTATAGCGGAAACGGCCCATCTGGAACCGAAGTTATTGTATTGCATGATACAATTAACGGAAAAGATACCATTATTGAGGGTATTAAAACAGGAACTAAATTTAAAGCAGATACAAGTAAGTGGTATAGTATCGCTGGTAGTATTGAAAAAAATGGAGTTAAGATTGATTCTTTAAGTTTTAAGTCTGATTTCACAATGAATATTGGTCAAAAAAGAGTTAAGGGTTATAAGGGATGGCTTTTAGGTAAAAAAGAACCTAAAGTTGAATTAGTAAATCCTAATCCATATACTACTATCGATGTAATGAAAAACATTAAATTAGAAGATAATAAATGGTGGGAGAATGGCTGGATTAAATTTGGCCTAGGAGGATTAGTTACATTTGGATTGATTGAAGGTGTAAACGTTTTAGTTAAGTAGTGAGTTTTATAAAATCCATATCTAGTGCAAATGAAAGTGGTCATGGTACCGCTTTGCTTTATGCTGGTTTATTTGGATTGTTACTTAGCGATATTATTCCGACGCCAGCTGATGCGCTTTACTTTAAATATCAAAGTAAACTAAAGGATCAACTTGAGTCAAACGAAATTACACCTAAACAATATTGGTTAAGAGACGCAGCGGCATATTATTTTCTTAATCCAGCATGGTGGCTTATTGTTATATTGATAATTACTAATATAAAAGGTGACGCGGAGAGAAAATTAAAGTTTTCACTTGGAATTATAGCAGCCGGATTAGTAGTAGCTGTTATTTATAAAAATATTAAAAAAGACGAACAAAAAGATGTTACATCTAAATACTTTAAATAATGAATAAAGGTAAAATAATCATATGGTCTCTTGTCGCTATCCTTATTTCGGTAATAACTTATGTTGTATGGCAGTTATTAAAGGTTACTAAATCTCCATTAAATTACATGGGGGTTAAATTTAATTCTATTTCTTCAGGAAAAATAAATTTAACAGCTTATTTCAAATTAGTAAATTCAGGAGATGCTCATGTTACTATAAGTGGACAGGATTATGATGTCTACTTAAACGGTAAATATGTTTCTCATATGAAATATTCTAACCCTGTTACTATTGCGCCTGGAGAAAATGTATTTCCGTTAGAAGTTACTATAGGGCTATCCGATGTATTAAAGGCTGGTTGGGCTAATTTAACTGAATTATTAACAGATAAAAGCAAAGTAAATATTACTTTAACCGGAAAGTTTAGCGTAAAAATAAGCATATTTGAATTTAAAAATGTAAAAATAGATGAAACGTTTAACCTTGCTGATGTAGGTAAACCTGCGACTGAAAGTTCATATATGATTACAGGATGCCCTCCGGGACTTTTACCTAATCAAACTACTGGAATTTGTGGAAAAAATAATGTTTGGTGGAACGCTTAAAATAAAATAATAAGTTAAATTTAAAAAATTAGATATGAAAAACTGGATCAAAGAAAATTGGATGTCTGTAACTGGAGTTGTGCTAGTTATATTAGTTATATTATTCATAGTTAATAGAGCTAGAAAAGCTAAAGGTGAATCTGAAATTAAACCTTTAAAACTTCCTAAATTAACAAGAACTGTAACTACAGTTCCAACTCAAGAAGGTAAATCTTTAGAGCAATTAAAAAAAGAATTAGCGGACTGTGAAGATAAGTCTAAATCAATAAGAATTATTCCTGGAGCAACACATCCATGTGCTAATTTACGTGATTTAGTAGCAAAAGCATCTGGAGGAGAAAGTAATTTTAATGGCACTGGAGCTTTTGCAAAAACAAATGGATTAAATGTTCTTGATTTCGGTATGGGATTAGATGGTATGTCTCTTCTTGAAGATAAAAATTTAAAATCTAAAATGGAAAGTAATTTCCGTGGTGCAGGTTTAAATTCTTTAAAAACAGTTTCTATAAAACCAAAAATGTGTAAATATCCTGACGGAACTCCCGTGCCATGTTCTGAATTATCAGAAAGTAACTATAGATTAGTTACAAAACCTAGAATGTGCCGTTATCCTACAGGAGAACCTTGTCCTTGTGGTTCAGATGAAAATTGTAAGTAAGTAAAGTAGTAGTATTAATTTAAAATGTAAAGTTATGATTGAAGCAGAAAAAAAGTACAGAATGGCCTTTTCAACGTATGAACCAGATAAATACATAGAAGGGCAACAGAGAATGGGAAAAGTTTATTTCACTTGTGATATCCTTTGTTTTTCTACAAGGGCAGAACTGATGGAATTTTTTGATAATCCTGAAAAAATATTTGCGCATTTAAGAAATACGGATGTTTTAAAAATGATTTTGCATAAAAATCAGATGGGTAAAAAAGTTGTTCCAGTAGTTGAAATAACAACATATCTGGAGGGAACTTCGAGAGAAACCAGATTTTATTTTGATGAACGTAGAGAAGTTGAAATAGCTGTTGAAGGAGGAAAGGATAATAAAGTTCACAACGGAAATATTATTGATGCCAGTCACCAAAAACTATGGATTGATAAAGACAAGCAAGGTGAGTGGGATGCACAAGAAATTAAACTGTAAAATCAATGGCATACAAAGTAACAAATTCAAAAGGTAAGAAAGTTTTTGATGAAAACTTTAAAAGTAAGGGCTCTGCACAGCAAGCTGTTGTTGATACAATTAGAGGTGCTAGTAGTTCTAAAGATTCATTAAAATATTATAAGCAACTAAAAGTTAGAAAAGTATAACTATGAATAAGAGAGATTTAGCCAAAGGCACAAAAGTAGAAATGGAGCACGCTGCTACCATAAAGAAATTTATGAAAAAAGGCGTGTCTGTTAAAAAAGTTGCTGAAAGCATCGCAAAAGATCATCTTTCTGAAAGCCCCTCATATTACAAGCAATTAGCAGGAATAGAAGGTGATTTCAAAAATGCTAAGAAGTATAATAAAATTTACAATAAACCAAAACCAAAAAAGAAATAATGGGTGGATTTAGCGATGTAGTAAAATCAGGTAACGGTAATACCCTTATCATAACCGCTTTGGTTGCGGCTGCAATAGCTAATGCCTTACCGACTCCAGCAGACGGATTTTACTTCAGTATGCAGCAGGAGATAAAAGAAAAGTTGGAAAAAGGAGAGATAACTCCAAAGGAATACTGGACAAAAGACATCTTGCATTATTATACTTTTACGGCAGCTTGGTACGTTTTTTTAATACTATTGGTTTTAGCTATTGGTGGTGAGTATAAAACCAATTCTAAAATACTTATCGTTATTATAAGTGGAGGTTTAGTGTTCGGTGCCTGGAAGAAGAATATTGAAAAAGATGAGGCTATAATGAAATTACAAAAGGATTACGGTAAAAAAGCAGTATAATGGACGAAATTCAAGGACAATCAGAAGCGGGAGGAGGAACTAGTATGTTCTCACTTATTGTAAAAATAGCTTTTGTTATTTTACTTGTATTTCTTGGTATAAAATTTTTTAGTGAAAGAAATAATAAAGTTTCAAGCGATAAAGGTGATGTTGAGCGAAAACAAAAACCAAAAACGCAAAAAGAAAAAATATGAATAATGATAAAATCGAATGTAAAGCAGGTGTAACATTCCTAAAAGTAGAAGTGTTTGGCGAGAGTCAACACCTTAATCCGTTCAGTATAAATACTGACCAGATCCGTTATATTAGAAAATATACTGATGTAAAAGGAGATGGATGGGCCATTATTGTTGGACAGAAAATGTACCCAACAAGGGATTTAAACTTTGATGATGTAAATTTTGGCGATGTTGTCGAAATAGGCAATACTAAGTTTGAGTGTTGTAAAACAACTAGTTTAACAAAAAAAGACGTTTATAAAACTCTTATTAACTATAAAAATGTTCTATATATTAGAAAATATTTAGAAAATAGTAAGGATGATAGTAAAGTTTCGGAGAAATTTGATAAATTTGCTTTCATAACGGTAGATGATAGAGTTGTACCGTTTATTAACGAAGATGGCAGTGATATCTAGCATTGAAGTTCCCGAGTCGGTAAAACAATACCGACTTAAAATATGCGACGAATTTCGTTGTCCTTTTTTTCTGCGCGCAGAGAAGAAGTCTATGAGTAGATGTGGAGATTGTGGATGTTTCGTTTATGTAAAGTCTGGTTTAAAGGATTTCACTTGTCCTCAAGGTAAGTGGTAAATATATTATAACGATGCAGTTAAACGGTACAATAATAAAATTATGGAGTGCTTTTTTAGTGCTTGGCATAATCGTATTCATACTTCAAATAGTACATATTTCTTTACAATTAAAGAATAAAACGTATAAAGGCTTAGAAGCTCAAGAAAAAGATATTTTAAAAAAAATAATTTAATACAAAATGGCACTACGCGAATTAATCACTAAAGGTGTTACTCTTGATAATATAAAGAGTAAAGGTTATAACCCTGACTCTGTTGAATACAAAGAGTTGATCAAGGAATTGATAAGATTAGATGTTCCTATTTTAGAAATAGGTTCTTCGTCAATCGGTAAATCATACTCTATCCGTCAGTTTATGGAAGAGGCCGGTGTTAGAGCTGAATTTTTATTCGTTGGTACAGAAAAATCAGAATTTATTGAGGGTATTCCAAATCTTAAAGGAGTTACAGAAGGTACGGCTAAATTCAGTTATTTAAAACCATACTGGTTCCCTGATAAAAACGAAATTAGAGCAAGATTAATTTCTGGCCGTGACCAAATAAATACACTTTCTAGTCAAGATTCAGATATTGGAGGATTATGGAAATCAGCTCAATCTAATTACGCATATGTTGAGGAGTTGAAAAAAGCATTATTAGCATACAAACGTACTGATGTTGACATTAAAGCAGCTACTAAAGCTGGTGTTAAAGTAGGTAAATATGTATTTGAGGACGCGTTACTTTATTTATCTACATTACAGGGGTATGGAAATTTCTGGTTAGTTCTTGATGAGATTGATAAAGTTGAAAAGCAAGATAAGGATAAATACGCACCGTTGTTACATATTGTTCGTGAACGCGAATTAAAAGGATGGAAGCTTTCAGGTATGCGTGATTACCCGGAATACGACATTAAATATGTTACTTCTATTGATAAACGTATTGAAAGACTTAATGCAGCATTAAACGATTCAAATGCAGATGTAACAGATACTCGTATTGTTGCAATAGCGAATGACCTTCAAACCATGGAGGAAGAAGCACCGGCTTTATATCGTCGTTTTGTTAAAATTATTATTAGAAAATCATTATACGATGAAAAACAGGCTAAATTACCATCTGGAGATGCAATGGTTGCGGTTGGTTTTGATTGGTCTAAGTTGTATGAAATAAAAAAACAAGAGCTTCACTCTTGTATCGTTGGTAAAGAGATTTCTGCGCCAGATTCTTCTTCATCGTCAAAACCTAAACGTTCTGGAGTATCTTCTGGCCCAAATACTGTTACAATTTTAGACCAAATGGCTGAAATTGAGGAAGAGAAAACCGGTAAACCTCTTGACGAGATGAACTTAGCTTGGACTCTTGGTTTTTTACCAGAGATTTTATTCCCTGGAGTTGATACTCGTGGCCAAGGAGAAGTTTTCGTAAACAACAAACTTATTGAGAATTTCAACGATCAAAAAGAGCCTTACCAAACTTTATTATTCAAGATAATTGAAGATAACTTTGATATTAAATATTGGGTTCCTTTATTGGAGTGTATTTATGATAAAATTTCAACTAAGCAGGCGACTACGACAAAAGCTACAGGAATGGACGCGGAAGTTGAAACATTTTTAGCTGATGCTGGCTTAACAAAAGCTAAATTCAATTCTCCTAACCCGGAAGATGTGGAGAAAATGATGGACCGTTATAAAAACAAGTTGAAATTTGCTGAATCTAAATATGCCGAAGCTCTTGATATTCAAAAGAGACGTCAAAGAGGTGAAACTATTAACGATAAATCTTTAGCTGGAGTAGAGGGAGGCGTTGCGCAAACTGGCCGTGATGCAATTGTTTTTGGTAACGTATTAATTCAAAAGTCAATGGATGGTAAAAAACCAACCGAGTTGACTAGAATGTTAATTAGTGCTGTTCCTTTTATACAAACATCATTTATCAGCTCTTCTCCATATATTCCTTTTGATGGAGCTCGTGATTTAATGGATATTCACGATCACGGAATGGTTAATTTTATTACCACTGTTTCAGGAAAAGCATTTAAAACAGAAGCGGAAGCTTTAGAAGCAACTAAAGATGTGTTTACTGTTATTGAACCTTACAGACGTTTCGTTATTAAATATGCAACTGGTGCTACGGATAGTGATTTAGATGCTATAGTGGATAGTGATTATAAAAAAATTACCAATCCAGCAGAAACCATTGAGAAAATTATAGCAAACAGACCTATTATAGTTGATCAACAATTATCGGGATTATTATCTCTTAATAAATTAGAAGATAAGGCACTTAAAATTAGATACTTTGAATCAATCGCTAACGTTAAGATGGTAGATAAAGAGGTTTATTCTAATTTAAAGGCTGATACTTGGTCAATGATTAAAAATTCATTTGAGTCTGGTAGAGGTGATGCAAGTAGCACGGGATTAACGGATAAATTGAAAGAGGATTTAACTTATTACTGTAGTAAATATCCTAACACAATGAGTGTATTAGCTGGTAGTTTAGATGAAAGTGAACTTAAAGAATATATATTAGAAGAGTGTAACGCATACGATGGTAGCGGTTCTGAAATCGATGCTATTCATAAACTTTAAAAACTTAAAACATGGCAAAGAAAATAGATTTAAGGGATTGGCAATTAAACATGGGATTACTTCCTAGAATAGATATTAAAAGAGCAAAAGAAATTGTTGCTCAAAAAAAGAAAGAAAACAAAGACTGGGATTATGTTTTAGTAAAACATACTCTTAAAGCAATTCCTGGCATACCAACAACCGAACATTACCAAATTTACGCTAGGTTGATTAAACCTCAATACGTTAATACTATATAATATTAGTTGTTTGCATGGCAAAGAAGAAGGAAGATGATTTACGAGCTGAATTTTTAAAATCTACTGCTTTAACAACAGAAGAGTTATTGATGCTTCGTAAAAATGCGATAGATAACGTATTGGACAGGTTTGCTCAAAAATTAAAAAATATTGAAGGTTCATTGTACGAGCAAATTTACGTAGAAGATTATAAAAAAAGTGTAGCTGACCATGAGCAAGCTTCTATAAATTCTATTCAGGATGTCATAAATCATGTTAATCAATATTTTGATTATTACGATGTTATTAGAACTCAAGAAGAATTACAAGTTGAGTTTGATAGAGCTAAGAAATTTGTGTTTTATCAAGGTATGGATTTGCCTATAGTTGTAGAATTTGATTATCAGTATTTCAATGAAGATTCTATTTCTCAAAAACCTACATTTTATTCTTATTATAATTCGGAAACAAAAACTGATTTTGGTACAGGCGCTTATCATATAGCTTTTCCATCTACTCAAAAATACTTAACGGATGAAGAGGTTATGGTGGCTATGAAGCATGAATTTGGACATATATTCCAAGGACATTGCACAATTGCTCCTAAAGACGACTTCGAAAAGCGTTACAATAATCAAGCGATGGATATATCTATTAATTTAGGTATGACTGCGGAAGAGCAAGATTTGTTATTTAGTATTGCTCGAAAGATTTGGAAAAACCCAACAGCTTGTCCTTGCATGAGTTTAGCAAAGGCTACTGGAGAAGGTGGCTTTGGTATTCCTGTAGCTGTATCTCCACAAGACTGGAGAGGAACTAACGGTTTTATTAGAGCTTATTACGAGAAAAAAAATAAAGGTGGTCAACAAGGCCAAGGAAAACCTCAAAAAGGTGATGGCGAAGGGGGTGGAGAGTCTCAGCCTGATGAAAAAATTAATGTTGGTGATTTTATTTGGGTTCCTGGAAGCAGTCCTAGAATTTACGGAAAAGTTACCGCTATTGATGACGCTACTGGAGAGGTTAGTTACGATGAATATACTGAAGAGCAGTGGGCTCAAATTAAAGCTCAAATTAAAGAAGATATGAAATAATGGCTATATCTATAAGAAAAATAAACGAGGTTCAAAAAGTAGTTTTAAGTAAAACTAAAAAATCTTCCGGCGGTAAAGGTGGTGTGAACCAACCTATACCTAAAGATGTTAGGATTGAATCGTTAGGCGAAGATGATGAAGGTGGTGACGAGGAAAAAGATAAAGAAAAAAAAGACGGGCAAGAAGAAAAAGGAGAGGGGCAAAAAAAAGAAGAGGTTGGTGAAAAAGGCGAAAAAGGAGATGGTGAAAAAAAAGGTGAAGGCGAGGGTGAGGGAGAAGGAGAGGGTGAAGGAGAGGGTGAAGGACAAGGTCAAGGACAGGGTAAAGGTGGTAAAGGACAAGGAAGTGGTTCTGATGAAAGTGGTACCGAAAAAGATATAGAGTCTATTCAAAAACAAGCTGAAGAACTTTTAAATAGAATTAGGAGTGTTGATGAAAAACATCAGCAGTGCGGTAGTGTTGAAAAAAGAATAAATAAGCAAAATAAAGAAGGTATTGATAAAGATACTTTTAATGAGCAAGAAAAATTTACGAGAGAAAGGATAAAAGCCATCATGGATGAGGAAGCTGCTTCTGGTAAAGAACATCCTATGAGAAATACTGGCGGATATAATCGAGGTGAAGGAGATGGTGGTGGTGGCGGGCCAAGAGGAGAAGTTATTGTTATACCTACTAGGAAGCCAGAATTTCTTCGTAAAATGAAGCAATTTGCTGAAAAAGAGTACGAGAAGCAATATTATAAAAAGGGTACAGATTGGTTATATACTCAGTCTTATGAGAATGTAATATTCAAAGACAGACCAAAGGTTGCTTTACCAAAAAAATCAGTTTACATTATTGTTGACGTTTCAGGATCTATGGATGATAGAGTAGATTCTTCTGGGCAATCGATTCTTGAATACGTTATCGGTTATTTACCAACTATCGCAGCTGACTTTGTTGGAGAGGTTTGGTGGATGTCTTCTGGTATTTTACGTTGGAGTGATGGTCCCGATCAAGGTAAAGATGCGATATCTCCATTATCATACTTTAAAGGTAAAAGTGGTTCAGAAATGACTAAGTTTTATAAAAGAGTTCAAAACGCTAAAGGTTCCGGCGGCGGAACAACTTTTAATAAAGAGCTTCATTCTATTCAAATTGAAAGAGAAAAACAAGGACATAACGCTCCTATTTTAGCTTTAACTGATGGTTTTATCGAGCATGATGTTATTATTAAATACGAGTGGCCTGTTGGTTCAAAAAAAATCATCACTGGTAAGTTACCTCCAAATACATATATGATGTGCTTTGAGAATGGTGTAGAGTTTTTAAAAGATAAATACGGAGAAGATCAACGTGAGGGATATTTGAGTTATATAAAAAACATTCAATACTATAACTTTAGTAAAGAGAATCGCTTCAAACATAAATAATGAAAGTTATCATTAAAGCCATGAACGAAACTGAATTAAAACCACGCGCTAAGTGGTGGGGTTTCGTTAAAGATGGTAAGCGTTATCTTTGTAGATACAGCCACGTATTTGCTATTTTTTCAGAAACAGAAGTTTTATATTATAATTACGAGACCAGGACAGATAAAGCTGGGGTAGAATTTGCCTTAAAGTATTTCAAAGAAAATTTAAAGAAATCATCTTAAACGCAAAACCCGATAGTTATAAATTAATAGAATAATTCTATGCAACTTTTTTATAAGAACCAAATTCATACAAATTGATTCTTAATGGACATACTACAACGCCCTCTATTCCGTTAGCAAAAGCGTTCGGAAATTCTTTTCTTATTATATTACCGCTACCATTACAATCCGCATTTATTTTACTTCCATTTTTTGAAACAAACAATCCACGATGTTTTCTTCTACCTAAATAGTTATCATGCTTATTTAATACTTCAAAATCAATAAAACTACATTTACTTGTATAGCTTTCTTCGGTAACGATAACTTCTATTCCGATTAACTTACACTTGTACTGAATCATGTGTATAAATCTAGCGTGTGGAATGTTAACAAAAGCCTGGTTATTCTTTTTACCAATATTTATTTCAGTTTTCCATTGTTTATTTTTACCTATGACTAAAGTTCCGATATTATTTTCGTTAAGATAATTAACAAGTAATCTACTTAGATCGGAAGCACACGTCTGAACTCCAGTCAC